>Ga0335078_10006703_pt1 | contig 17044 bp, 12 predicted proteins | sample Lox_Sample_32_FD_206711 | JGI IMG/M metagenome (GOLD analysis project Ga0335078, IMG submission 206711) | Soil microbial communities from Loxahatchee National Wildlife Refuge, Florida, United States - Lox_Sample_3.2 | ecosystem: Environmental > Terrestrial > Soil > Wetlands | place: USA... | reverse complement strand
GTCTGAAAGAAGGAAGTTGAAATCAGGGTCAGGAGACGGAGTCTTTTTCTGGCTTCTGACTCCTGACTTCCAACTCCTTGGAAACTAACATGAAGGCCTACCGTCGCAACATCGGCGAAAATCTCTGGCTGGCGCTGGACACGCTGCGCACCCACAAATTCCGCTCGTTCCTCACGATTCTGGGTGTTCTCATCGGCACCACGACCGTGATCGCGGTCGCCTCCGTCTTTGCCGGGCTTGAGAGCGAGGTGGCCGCAGCCGCCAACGACTTCGGCACCCGCAACCTCTTCATCTTCAAGTTCGACCCCGGTATTCACGTAGGGCGGCTTTCGCGCGAGGAGCGTCTGCGCAAGCCACTGACCTTCGAAGACGCCATGGCCATTAGAGACGAATGTCCCGGAGTTCAGACCGTGGCGGTAGAGACGTTCATTTGGTGGGGCAATCCTCCGCCCGTGAAGTACAAGGGCATGCAGATCCTTGACTACAACTTCCTGGGCGCTACCGCTTCCGATTTCAGTGCGGTGAACGACAATCTGGCGGATGGGCGTTTCTTCACCGACATTGACGACCTCCACCGGGAGAACGTCGCCGTCATTGGCGCTGACGTCGTCAAGCGCTTCTTCCTGAATGAGGATCCGATCGGCAAGAGGATTGTAATCGGGGATGAGAGCTTTGAAGTGATCGGGACCATCGCTCCGAGGAAGGCCTTTCCGGGCGACAACGGTACCGATCGCGTGATCAAGATACCGTATCTCACCTTCAAGAAGATATACCCCAACGAGAAGGAGAACTTCATCGTCGCCACCGCGTATCCCGGCAAACTCAGTCAGGCCCAGGACGAAGTGGAAGGCTTGCTGCGCCGGCGGCGGCACGTGAAGCCTTCCCAGGAGGACAACTTCGGGATTTCGACGGCGCAGTCCATCACCCAGCAGTTCGATCAATTGATTGGCACGGTGGTGCTGGTGACGGTGGTGATTTCCTCCATCGGGCTGCTCGTGGGCGGAATCGGCGTGATGAATATCATGCTGGTCTCAGTGACGGAACGCACCCGGGAGATCGGCGTGCGCAAAGCCATCGGCGCGCGGCGCAGCGACATCACCTGGCAATTCCTGCTGGAAGCCATGACGCTCACCGGATCAGGCGGCCTGCTCGGCATCCTCATCGGTTTCGGCCTGAGCGCGCTGATCCGCGGGCTCGACATTCTGCCTTCGGCGGTGCCGATGTGGTCTGTGGTGGCCGGTTTCGTGGTGGCTGTCTCCATCGGACTGTTCTTCGGGCTCTGGCCGGCGCTGAAGGCCTCTCGCCTCGACCCCATCGTGGCCCTGCGCTACGAGTGAGGTCTTTTCGAATCTGAAATCTTAAATATCTTGAATCTGAGATCTCAAATCTGCCATCCCAAGTGCAGAGCCTACTAAGTAGGCGAGAACCGCCTCTGGGACGGGGAAAGACTACCGCTTGCCGTGAGCGCCGGCCGCCAGGGGCCGGAAGCGCTCGAGGCTCACTGCCGGCCCGCTGAATCCCCCGCCGTGCTCTCCGCGGTCGCTGGTGCCGGAGCCGCAATCAGGGGCAGGTTATCCTTGCGTGCCAGCGCATTGAGCGCCGCCAGATCTTGAGCCCGAATCTCGCGCCAGGCCGCCAGTTCGCTCTCGAGCTGGCTGTTCAGCAGATTGTACACGGTGTAGCACTGCGCCGTGGGCGCGGCGTCGGCGCTCTCCACGGCGTTCCCCAAGGCCGCCAGCTTGTCGTCGAGCTGAATGGGATAGTTCAGCGGGTCTTCGGAGCTCTTCGACTTCACTTGCAGCAGCTTCTCCTCAACCGGCGTCATCTTCTTGTCGAGCGCGTTCGCGGCATCGGCAACGTTCTTTGCTTGGCTGTCACCAGCGAGCCTCTTCTTAAGATCGTTAAGCTGCGAACGAACGCTGCGAATTTGGTTGACGGCGTCGTGGTCTTCACTGAGGCGGTCGCGAATCTTGAGCGCCAGGTCGAACTGCTTCTCGAGATTCGCCTGCGTCGTCGTGATCCGGGGATCGAGCTTGACTTCGACCGGCTGCGTCGCAGTGTGACCTTCGGCTGTAAGCTTGATCTGATACGTGCCCGGAAGAACCTGCGGTCCCTCGCCGCTTCCGCCCCAGTGAGCGCTGCCTTGAACCCTGGTCGCAGGCTCGTAGCGGAGGTCCCACACAAAGCGGTTCAGTCCTTTCTCCGCGGGCGGTGAGTTGGTGGGCCTGTGGAACCCGGGGAATTCGCCGGGCTCCTCGCTTTCCGCCCCCTGCTTCGGCGGATACTGACGAATCACCTCACCCTTGTTGTCCAGGATCTGAATCTCGACTGCGACCTTGGCCGCGGGCTTTTCCGCCCCATTGCTCTGCGGTGCATTCGTGGCACTGTCCGGAGCGGCGCTCGCCGAGTTCTTACCCTCCGGCTCGCCTTCGCTCTTGGGCGCGTTCTTCAACGTGTAGTAAATGACGGCGCCGCCCGGCGGATTCTGCCCCACTGCGCCGTGCGCCGGAATGCCGCCTCCGTGCGAACGCAGCGCCGGACGCGGCTTGAACAGGTGGACCTCGTCCGAGGCCACCGCTGGAGTCAACTCGCGCAGCGGCGTCACATCATCAAGTATCCAGAACGCTCGACCGTGAGTGGCGATCACGAGGTCATCGTTCTTGACGATCAGGTCGTGCACCGGCGCCGCCGGCATATCCAACTGCAGGGACTGCCAATGGTCGCCGTCGTCGAACGAGACGCTCACACCTGATTCGGTACCCGCGTAGAGGAGGCCCTTGCGCTCGGGATCCTCGCGCACCGCATGCACGTAGCTGCTGTCGGGAAGGCCCTCGACGATCTTCGTCCAGGTCTTACCGCCGTCGTGAGTTCTGTAGATGTAGGGATGATGATCGTCAAGACGATGGCGGTCGACCGCGAGGTAAGCCGCGTCGGCGTCGTGCGGCGAAGCCTCGATGAGACTGACCATACTCCATTCCGGCATAGCCTGCGGCGTGACCTCGCTCCAGTGGCGGCCACCGTCGCGGGTGACATGCACCAGACCGTCGTCGCTGCCCGCCCAGATGAGGTTCTTCTGGACGGGCGATTCCGCAATGGTGAAGACGGTATCGTAGTACTCGACGCTGGTGTTGTCCTGGGTAATCGGCCCGCCCGAGGATGCTTGCTTTGACTTGTCGTTGCGCGTGAGGTCGGGGCTGATCACGGTCCAATTCTGTCCTGCGTCTGCGGACTTGAAGATCATCTGCGCGCCTGCATAAATCACGTTCGGATCGTGCGGCGAAATGACGATGGGAAACGTCCACTGGAACCTGTACTTCAAGTCGGCCGCTCCTGATCCCATGGGATTATCGGGCCACGGACTGACATCCTGCTCTTGCCAGGTGCGGTGATTGTAGCGGCTGATGTAGCCATCGTAGGAACCGGCGTAGACAATGTTCGCGTCTGGCGGGTAAGGCGCGATGTAGCCGCTTTCGCCGCCGCCCACGGCGTACCAATCGGGACGATCAATCACGCCGCCTTCGCCCTCACTGGCGATAGCGACGGTCGAGTTGTCCTGCTGTGCGCCATAAACATAGTAGGGGAAGCGATTGTCCGCGATTACGTGGTAAAACTGCGCGGTCGGTTGGTTCTGCTGCGTCGACCACGTCTTTCCCCCATCGATCGAGACCGTTGCTCCACCGTCGTTGCCGTTGATCATCCGCTCCGGGTTGTCGGGATCGATCCACAACCCGTGATGATCGCCGTGTGGCGCGCCCAGCGGTGCGAAGGTCTTGCCGCCGTCTGTGGAACGGTACATGCCCGTGTTGAGGATGTATACCGTGTCGACGCTTTTGGGATCCGCGAAGACATGGGTGAAGTACCAGGCGCGTTGCGTAAAGCGATGGTCCTGGTTGACGCGGCTCCAGTTCTCGCCGCCGTCGTCGGAGCGGTAAAGACCGCCTTCGGCCGCCTCGATGAGCGCGTATACGCGCTGCGGGTCGGCGCCCGAAACAGCAACGCCCACGCGGCCCCAAACGCCTTTGGGCAGTCCGTGCTCGGTGAGCTGCTTCCAGGTTTCGCCGTCATCGGTCGACTTATACAGGCCGCTGCCCGGCCCACCGCTAGTAAGGCTATACGGCGTACGATTCATCTGCCACAGCGCAGCAAACAGTACGTGCGGATTGGAGGCATCGAAGGTGAGGTCAACGGCTCCCGTCTTTTCGTCCTTATAGAGCACCTTCTTCCAGGTCTTGCCGCCGTCGCTTGATTTGTAAACGCCCCGCTCGGCGTTGGATCCATAGACGTGGCCCAGAGCGGCCACAAACACCTCGTTCGGATTGCTCGGGCTCGCCACAATTTTCGGAATCGTCTGGGTGTCTTCGAGCCCGAGATGAATCCACGTCTTACCAGCGTCGAGGGACTTCCACACGCCGTTGCCGTAGCTGATGTCTCCACGAGGACATCCCTCGCCGGTACCCACGTAGACGACATTAGGGTCGGAGTCGGATAGCGCGATACTGCCGATGGAGACGATGGGCTCCTTGTCGGTCAGCGGTTGCCAGTTCTGCCCGCCGTCGCTGGTCTTCCAAACGCCGCCGCTCACACCACCGAAATAGAAGACGTTGGGTTGGCCGCGTACGCCGGTGACGGCGAGCACGCGCCCTCCGCGAAATGGCCCGACGAGCCGCCACTTCAGGCCTTTGAAAAAGGTCGAATCGTACGGCTGAGAATCGGCGGCACGGACGGCGTGAAAACTGAAGGTTAGACAGAACAATCCCAGTGCGATGAAGATCGCCGGGCAGCGTTTCTGCATGAGAGTCACCTCCGGGTCAAGTCCACGATTCTAGTCGTCACAGGCGGACAGGGAAAGAGGATTCTGCGGTAGGATCGGAAGTCACGTCGCCTGGCGACATGAAACGGCTTACTGCAGGGGTCTTCGAAGGAGTGCTTGGGTCTGGGCCTGCCGGATGTCCAGCGGGCGGGCGGCTCGCTTGTCGAAGTAAGCCTTGATGACATCTCGGGCCACCGGAGCCGCCACCGAAGATTCCTCGCCGTGCATCACCAATGCGGCCACGACAATCTCCGGGTTGTTGAAAGGCGCATAGCCCACAAACCAGGCGTTGTTGCGGTAGGCCGCATTGTGGGCGGATTCCTTGAGGTTGACGCTCACCACTTGTGCGGTGCCCGTCTTGCCGGCGATGTCGAGCCCCGGCACGTGCGCGCTGGCTCCGGTGCCACCCTCGTTCACCACGCCCCACATGCCCTGCGTTACGGCCTCCACCGTTGAGTCGCTCAGCGGGAACTCGTGTTCGCTGTCGTCCGGGGGATCCTGGCCTAGGGCTTCGATCTCGTTTCGGAAAACCAGGTGGGGACGGTGAAATCGTCCGCACGAGACTACGCCGGCGATCATGTTCGCAAGCTGGAGAGGCGTAGCCTCCACCGCACCTTGTCCTGTGGCCACGGAAATGGTCTCGCCCGCCCACCACTTGCGTTTGAAGACGCGCTCCACCCACTCGGGCGAAGGCATGAGTCCCGCGTCTTCACTGGGCAGGTCAATCCCGGTGCGCGCGCCCAAACCCAGTTGCTTGGCAAAATAGGCCAGCTTGTCGATCCCCAACATCTTGCCCAGCGTGTAGAAGTAGACGTCGCAGGATTGCACGATCGCCCTGTGCAGGTCGACTTCGCCGTGCGACTTGCGTTTGTGCCAGACCCAGTCGTGATAGGTGTGGCCGTAGATGGTGATTTCGCCGGGGCAAAAGACGGTAAAGTCCGGCGTGATGGTGCCGGTCTCGAGCGCAGCCGTTGAGGTGACGATCTTGAATACCGAACCCGGAGCCAACTGAGCCTGGATGGCTTTATTCAGCAGCGGCTTCGAGGGATCGTCCATGAGTTGCTTCCACTCGCCCTGGTCAATCCCATGGGCGAAATCGTTCGGGTCGAAATCGGGATGACTTACCATGGCCAGCACTTCGCCGGTGCGAGGATCGAGTGCCACGACAGCGCCCTCCCGATCACCGAGCGCCATCTCGGCTGCCATCTGAAGGTCAAGATCGATCGTCAGACGCAGGTCGTTTCCCGGCCGCGCGTCAACGGTAGTCATCGATCCTACTTCCTGCCCACGACTGTTCACCACCACCCTGCGCATGCCATCCTGTCCGGCCAGCACGTTATTGTACTCGCGCTCAATTCCGCTCTTCCCCACCACGTCACCGGGACGGAACCGGGAGTGGCTCGCGGCAATCATGTCCTCGGTCACGTCCCCAACATAACCGATCATTGACGCTGCCACCGAGTGCTTCAGATAGAAGCGCTGCGGCGTCTGAATCAGATCAAGCTCTGGATACTCGACGCGGTGGGATTCGACAAAAGCCACGTCCTCAATCGACGCCGAGGGCTTCAGCAGGACGGGCTCGTATCGCGGAAGGCGAGCGGTGCGTTCGACGAGCTGCACTGCGTCGTCGGGATTGAGTCCGAGGCCGATGGCAATCTTGGTAAGACGGTCGCGGGTGAGGCCCGCCGCGTTTTCTCGCGAGAGAAGGATGCTGAAGGCCGGCATGTTATCGACCAGCACCCTGCCTTCCCGGTCGAGAATCTTGCCGCGCGGCGCGATCACCGGCAGGTTACGGATTCGGTTCCGATCCGCCTCCTGCAGATAGTACTGGTGCTGATCCACTTGCAGGCGCCAGTACCCGCCCAGCAGCGCCAGAAAGACAAGGCACACGAGGTACTGGAAGGCCGTTATCTTCCAAGCGGGTATCCGCCCATCTTGCGAATACGAACTCTTGGACAATGCAATCACCCTGTTAGAGATATCGGACGGCGCTTATGACTCTATGAGTCCGCGCCGCAGAAGCCGAGAGCAGCGCTGCCAGATGGTCCACGGTAACACATGCAGAAGTCTGGCGCAAAGTTAAGTATCTGATTATCCGAGGGATTAGCGAATTATTTACCATGTTGTTCTTCTTATTCGCAAGCAGACGGAGCGGTTCAACGTTGCGCAGCCTGCTCATTCACCACTCGGTTCCTAGGCGCTTGTAAGCATCTATTCCTGAGCAACATTCAGGCCATTGTCTCGTCTCAGAGGCCAACGCGTTCGAGATCAGGAACGCCGAGGCTCCGGGGCGCTCTTACTCCTAACTTATTTATTCAATGTATAATGGGCTCCCGCACTCGTCAAGGGTAATCTTTGGTAGGGGATAGGCTGTGAAAAGGACCGCGTGGCTGCGGTCTGATGGGGGGTATCAGCCGCAACCACGCGAACAGTGTTCTTGAAACGCATTACCAGCATTACTCACTGCCTGGAATGTGGCAATCAGGTAAATCCCGTAAGACATGGTGAGAATTACCTTAGATCGTCCTCATGCGTCAGGTGTTGATGCCCGTTGGGCAGGGGCGCGAATGTAACGAGGTCAGAAATTTAAGAGAACCTCAGGAAATTCTTACCCTGTGCGTGCCGGCTGTGCACGTCAGCCTGAAGAAGTTAGCGGGTAGACCTCCTTTAATCCAATAGACTTTCCGACGGTGCGAGTTTCTGGTTACAGGCGTGCACGCAGTGTGATCGTGAAACAGAAGAGCTTGGGAGATTCTGATCATATGCCGAACAACTGCTTAATCGATGAGACCACAAAGAAAACATCTGACAATGAGCGATTCGAAGACGGTGTCTACTTGGACGATTTGGCCGATGGCACCGAACTCGAGCTCGAGACGAAGAATCACCACTACCGGATTGTGAAGAGTACTCGCTCCCAGGCGCGCATTTCCGGTCATCCTAAAATCTGTCCGGAGCCGGTTACTGTGGAGATCGAAGGATCCAGTCGCGCAGGTTTTGCTGGATTCAAGCCAGGATTCATCGGACGTGGGATGCACCTCACCTTCGAGCACCCGATTTATCGCACTGTGACGACTTCTCGCATTCTCGAAATCCACCGATTACATTGAACTGGAAGCGCCAAAAACCGCAGGCGAAGCCGACTACCCCTATCTTGAGTTCTCCCGAAATTGGTGCCGTTGCTGTGTCTCTCCTTGACAGATTCTGATAAACTCATCGCCAACGGAGGCACTAGGTTGGGGGTGGCGCATGGCGAGAGACGAGAGTACCGCTGGGCCTGCGGAGCCTACGGATCCACGGACAACAGAGGAAGCAGAGAAGAGGCTTGAGCAGGAACTCCTCATCCAGGAGCAGCTGGAGTCCCTCGCGTGGCCGATCTGGAATGACATCGAAACCAGGATCGCATACGCCGTCCAAGCTTACAATGCCGACTCCGGCGCTCAAACCAAACTCCATCTTTCGCGGCGACAAGAGTCTTACCAGATGTCAGTCCACCGGCACGATTCGGAGCAGGCGCTCATCATCAAGCTGGAGACCCAAACCGGATTGATCACCTTCGGGAGCCCCACAGCCGCGGGCGAAGGTCGCTTGGTCGTGAGGATTGAGGGTGAGTCCTCGTACCGAATTGAACGCTATCCGAGCGCGGAAGTTGTCAATCCCAGCGAGCTCGCTGGCGTGATTCTCAGCAAGCTTCTATAACCTGACCCGGCATCACCGGGATCAAAAAGCAAGTTGAAAAGTCAAAACTCCAACGCTTTCGAGAAACTCGCTCGCTAGGCCGGCTGCGGGCGTTCACGGCCGGCTGCGGGCGGACTGGGCTGGGGCTTCAGCACCTGAGTGGTCGCCGGCTCGGGCGGTGTGGGACGGACGATGGCTGGCAGCGGTTTGCCCTCCACCAGCAACTTCACTTCGTTGGCGTCCAGCACTTCGCGCTCCAACAGCGCGTCCGCAATCCGCACCAGAGCGTCGCGATGGGTGGAGAGGATGTCCTTGGCGCGCTGATAACCTGTCATCACCAGGCTCTTTACCTCCTGATCGATCTTGATGGCCGTATCTTCGCTGAAGTCGCGCGATGTAGCGAGGTCGCGGCCCAGGAAAATCTCACCCTGATTCTTTCCATAGGCTAGCGGCCCGAGGTCGGTCATGCCCCATTCGCAGACCATGCGACGGGCGAGTTCGGTGGCCTGCTCGATGTCGTTGCCGGCACCGGTGGTAATGTGATCGAGGAAAGTCTCCTCGGCCACGCGGCCTCCCATCATAATCGCGAGTTGGGACTCGAGTTGGTCTCGCGTGTAGGTGTGCCGGTCGTCGAGTGGAAGCTGCATCGTGACGCCCAGCGCCATGCCGCGCGGGATGATGGTGACCTTATGCAGCGGATCGGCGTGCGGCACCAACATCGCCACCAGGGCGTGCCCGCCCTCGTGGTAAGCGGTGTTCTTCTTCTCCTCGTCCGAAAGAATGAGGGACTTCCGCTCAGCGCCCATCAGCACTTTGTCTTTGGCCGCTTCAAAATCCCACATAGTCACTTGCTTGCGGTTCTGGCGCGCCGCCAGCAACGCCGATTCGTTGACGAGGTTCGCGAGGTCAGCCCCCGAGAATCCGGGCGTGCCGCGCGCCAGGATGGAGATATCCACGTCTTCCGCGAGCGGTATCTTCTTGGTGTGGACCTTCAGAATTCCCTCACGGCCGCCGACATCGGGGCGCGGCACCACCACGCGGCGGTCAAAGCGGCCCGGCCGCAGCAACGCCGGATCGAGTACGTCGGGCCGGTTGGTGGCTGCGATCAGGATGACGCCCTCGTTTGACTCAAAGCCGTCCATTTCCACCAGCAGCGCGTTCAAGGTCTGTTCGCGCTCGTCATGTCCACCGCCCAGGCCCGCGCCCCGGTGGCGTCCTACGGCGTCTATTTCGTCGATGAATATGATGCAGGGCGCATTCTTCTTACCCTGCTCGAAAAGATCGCGCACGCGCGAAGCGCCCACGCCCACGAACATCTCGACGAAGTCCGAACCCGAGATGGAGAAGAAAGGCACGTTCGCTTCGCCGGCGATGGCGCGCGCCAGCATGGTCTTGCCGGTTCCCGGAGGACCCACCAAGAGAACCCCTTTGGGGATGCGACCGCCCAGCTTTTGGAATTTTTGGGGTTCCCGCAGGAAGTCGATGATTTCCTGGAGCTCCTCTTTGGCCTCATCCACACCGGCGACGTCTTTGAAGGTCACCTTCTTCTGCTGGCTGGACAGCAGCCGCGCCCGGCTCTTGCCGAAGGACAGCGCCTTGTTGCCGCCGCTTTGCATCTGGCGAAAGAAAAACACCCAGAAACCAACGAGCACCAGTATGGGCAGCAGGCCGTTGCCGATCCAAGTAAGCCAGGGGCTGGCCTGGTCGCTCTTCATCGTAACGGCCACACCCTTGTCGAGCAGGGACTTGTACAGGTCCGGATAATTGGCAGGGATCGTTGTTTTGAACTTCGTGTTGTCCTTTTTCAGGCTCCCCGAAACGTCCGTGCCGGCGATAGTGACGTCTTTGACGTCACCCTGATTCACCTCGTTGGTGAACTGCGAGAAGCTGTATTCCGCTACTCGTTCGCTGGTGCTCTGGCGCACCACAGCCCAGAGCAGTAGCGCCGTCACCACCATGACTACCCAGAAGATTATGTTCTTTACAGCCGAGTTCACGACCTTCCTCCTGCCAAGCCCACCACCAAAGCAGACTCCTCACAACAACTTAGATGCGCCACCCGCCTTCAACAGCCGAAGTCCCCGAGCGTTTCTCCCACGAAGGGTGTCGTCGCGGACCGTGGAACTGCTGTCCTCACATGCCGTGAGGCGCCTCAAATGTCCCAGTTTCCGCCCAGACCCCCGACGAAGGTACCCGAAGTGTTCATAGATCTTATCGATCAATAATATTCCAGCTTTCGGGACGGTACCATGTTTATTCACCCCAGACGGCCCCATGTCTTCTGTCGCCTGCGCTCGTACACTTTGACGTCCCGCCAAGCTCAGCGTTACATCGACCTAGGAAGAGTGCCGAAGACTGTCACCGCTCACGTAAGGTAGGAGCGAGCCTCGCAGTCGCCGACGAACGGACACAAGGCCCGCCCCCGCGTCGCATCTCGAGTTGCTTTCGGGTATTCGCAAAGCGAAGCCACAGGCTATGGCCGCTGTGAAATAAGCCGGATTCGTGGACGATACGGCGGTTTTCACTTCTTCTCGGGACCGCTGGCGTCCGGCCCATACTGCTCTTCAGAAATCAGCAAGCGGTAGCGGCTGGGCGCCAGCCTTTCGAATTGCGCCTCAAATCCTCTCGCCCAAACAATCTCACTGCCTGCTTCCAGCACGGGCCAGCAAGGGCGCTGCACAATCGGGACGTGACGCCGCTGGAAGAGTTCTTTCAACTTCACCGGCCTGGCGCTCCCTCCAGAGCCAACCCGATCCCCGGGCCGCCAGTTCCGCAAGATCAAGGGAGCGCTAAGCTGGCCGGCATCGAGCCAAATCCCGTTCCCCTCAGTATACGCTCTTTTGGCAGCCGGGGCAGCATGCATATCGACCAGGCGAAAGCGCAGGCGAAGGCCGAGTTCCGGAACCGAAATCTCGGAGGGCAAGTGAAGCCTATAGCAGAATCCTGGGCTATGCGGGCTTCCGCAAGAAAACACCCCTTGCTCGACAGCCTTCTCGATTACCAGCCATTCGAACTCTCTCCGTGCTCCAACGCCGCCCGCGAGTAGCAACCGCTTGCCGCTTTGTCCGTCACTTGCAAGCCGGGTAAGGGACTCGATTTCGGCATGCGTCACCGCTGGGCCAGCATCACCGGTGGCTTGTCCCGCGCAATTCGTGACAATCCCCCTCACCCCCGCTCCCTCTCCCCCAAGGGGGCGAGGGGAGAGACAATTCGTTTTGGGCCGGCGCGGCCATAGGAGGGAAAGGCGAGTTGAAGCTCGCCTCTCCCCTTGGGGGAAGAGGGAGCGGGGGTGAGGGGGATCCTCCTGAGGCCGATCGCAAGTAGTTGGATCGGGGAAGCTGCGGTAGGCTAGTCCATCCGCGCGGGCTTCCTCCAGCGCCAGGCGCAGCACCCGTCTCGCGATAGCCAGCGGAGTCTCGCTGAGCCGACGGCAATTCATTCTCAGCGTGCCGCCAGAACGAACCAGAAGCTCCGTCGCGCGTTGGCGGGCCAGTGTGTCGAGAAAGTCCTCATCAGAGCGCGCCCGGTCGGCAAACCCGGACAGCGTGCGGACTACGTTGGGGTTGAACTCACGCGCAAGTAAAGGCAGCACTTCCTGCCGGATGCGGTTTCGCGCCAAGCTGTTGTTGAGGTTTGTAGCATCCGTCCGGAAGACCAAACCTCTCCGAGCCGCCTCCGCCTCCACCTCAGCCCGTGTCAGGCTGAGGAACGGCCTCACGACCTGGCCGCCCGGAACCACAACGACGGGATAGATGCCGCCGAGGCCTCGCGTACCCGTGCCTCGCAGCAGACGGAGCAGCACGGTTTCCGCCTGATCGTTGGCTGTGTGCGCGGTGGCTACCCTGTCGAGGTTGCAGCCAGTTAGGAGCGAGCGAAAGAAACGATAGCGCAGCTCGCGAGCCACCGACTCGACGTTCGCTTTTCGCTGCCTCGCCACCTCCGCCACCTGAGCACCGGAACACAGGAAGTCGACCTTCAGTTGCTGCGCTCGAGCGCGGACGAAGTCCTCATCCTCATCCGATTCGGCTCCCCGCAAGTGGTGATTGAAATGGGCCACCGCGAGGGTCAGGCCCGCTTCGCGGGCGTATTCGACCATGAAATCGAGCAGCAGCATTGAGTCCGGCCCGCCCGACACGGCAACGCCCACGCGGTCTCCGGGTTCGAAAAGGCGAGCGCGGTCCACGGCCAGGCGCCAGCGGCGGTAACTCAAGGAGTGCTGCACTTTCCCGGATTTCGATCTGGTCTCGAGCAGGGTCATGAACGCGTCTGGTGGCTGGCGACTTCAGTTACGCTGCTAGCGAAAAGCAACCGCAGCGATTTTGTCAAATAGTTACTAGTGATGTCAACGGAAAAGACCTGGGAGCCCGGTATCGCCACTTTCTTGAGAATGTTACCAGCGGGTACATAGTTGTACATATGTTGACAACTAGATACAAACTCGAATATAGTCTTCGCACAGCGGCGTGGGCGCCTAGGGCGCTTCTCGCCGCTCGCACTGGCTTGGACCGAGGCAACACGGTTCCCCAAGCTACGAGCTTTTGCGCCGCTGGCAAGGCGGCGCTTGGAGGCAAGGCTTGACAGATTCAGTTTCCACAACGACGTCGATCGAGCGCCGCCGGTGTGCGCGGGCGGAGGCTAAAATGCCCATCACCCTGATTATCGAAACTGTGGGCGGTACTTTTGCGTACAATCCGTCCACGTTCGACCTTTCGGAGCTGGGCGCAGGGATCGAGACCAACTTAAGCCTGAAGGTCGGGCAGTCGGTGAAGATCATCGCACGCGACCGCAAACCTGATCCGGTGAGATGCCGAGTAGCCTGGACAGGTGAACGGCCAGACGGGACGCCGGCGACAGGACTCGAATTCCTGCCTGCTTCGACGCGATACTGGTAGCGCATCGGAAGTCAGAAGTCAGCAATCGGATGCCATAGGTTGCCCCAGTTGGACGAGGCGAAGACAGCCGCTTCCGGCTCGCAATCGGCTCTTTGGTTTTCAGCGGCTGTTCGGAGGTTTCTCGGCCCGGGGTTCGGTGTTCTGGCTGCTGATTCCTGACTCCTGGCTTCCAACTTCTGGTTCTATCTCGGCCGCCCGCGTCGCGGTCCAGCTGGACCCAGACCCGGTCCGGGGCGCCATCTTCGGATCACATCGTCGAATTTGCGGGCTTGTTCTGGCTTGAGGATTTGCCGAATCTGATTGTCGGTTTCCTGGCGCAGAGCCTCAAACTGAGGGCGCACCTGCGAATGCAAGGCCTCGTACTTTTTTCTGGATTCATCCAGAATCTGGGTCAATTGACGGGATTGCTGAGCATCCAAGTTGAGTTCACGGGTAAGATACTGGACGAAATCGCGCGGGGCCATTGGGCGGTGCCAATGCCCCCCATACCAGGCATACAGGAATAAGCCCACCGCCCCCACGACCACTCCCAGCAAGAACGTCGAGAGGAAGTAGAGATAGGCACGCTGCTTCATTGGCTTCAGTGGCTCCCAGACTGCGGAGCAAACTCGAAATCGCTGTCCATGAGTTGGCCCGAATAAATCGGGTAATTCTGCTCCGCGACGGTCTCGGGTTGAGCCGCTTCAATCTCGGCAGCCGCTGCAGTTGAGCGAACCGGACTCGAACGTGGCACCGTGAGAACTCCGAACAAGAGGAGCGTCGCCAGTAGTGCGGCATAAATGAAGCGGCGACCCGCACGCTCCAGGAAAAACTCGGCGCGTTGAGCCCCTGAGGCATCCTGGAGATTACGTATCACGCGGACGGCGAACCCAAGGCTCGGCTCGGGCGGCGCCAGCCGCGCCATCTGCCGCAGCCCGGACTGCAACCTGGCCCAACCCTGGGCATAAGCGGCACAAGCCGGGCAGGCGGACAGATGCTCTTCCAGCCGCGCCGAACGCCCTCCGTTTTCCTCCAACACCAGCCGACGTGCTCGCCCGCAGCGCATACCTACCTCCCCTGCCGCCAACGCTGAAAATCCGCCAGCATCCTCTTGCGAGCCCGGTGCAAACGAACCTTCACCGTGCTGGGCGTCAACTTCAGTAAATCGGCGATTTCCTCCACGGAGAAGTCCTCGAGTTCCTTCAGTGTTAGAACCACGCGGTCCTGCGGCGGGGCCCGCTCCAACAGCTTCTGAACCAATTCGCGGCTCTCAAGATCCGCCTCAAGCCGCTGGCCGCCCGTCGTCTGGCTTTCGGCGCTGGCTTCGATTACCTGCTCGCCCTCCTCGGAGATCTCCGAAAAGTAAGTGAGCCGGGAGGCGCGCCGCCGCCGCAAGTGATCATAGCAGTGGTTGATCGCAATGCGCATGAGCCAAGTGCCGAATGCAGACTCGAAATTGTAGCTGCCCGCCGCCAGGAAGGCCTTGAGGAAGATCTCCTGAACGAGCTCTTCCACCTCTTCCCGGCGTCCGACCATCCGGTAGACGAGGCTGAAAAGGCGTCGCTGGTACCGCTCCACCAGTGGGGCATAAGCGTCTCCATCGCCACGCTGGACGCGCTGAACCCATTCCACCTCCTGGTCATCCTGCCTTGCAGTCTCCATCGAGGTTCCATGGACTCGCCTTCCCTGAAGCTAAAGACGAGAATAAAACCGGCCAGGTTACGGCGCCAACTTGCCGGCCAGCCGGAACTTAAGAGGGCCTGGGAGCGCCCGTTCCGATTGCCGATTGACGATTGCGGCCGAGCGTGCGTTAGCGGCTCTTCAATCGGAAATCGGCAATTGAAAATCGCCAATTCCCAAAGTCATCTCACTCCCACTCGATCGTCCCGGGCGGCTTGGAGGTGATGTCCAAGACCACCCGATTCACACCTTGCACTTCGTTGACGATGCGCGTCGCAATTCGTTCCAGTAACTCCGACGGAAGCTTGGCCCAATCGGCTGTCATGCCGTCCTCGGACTCCACGGCGCGCACGGCGATGGTGGATGCGTAAGTACGCGCGTCACCCATCACACCGACGCTCGATACTGGCAGCAGCACGGCGAACGATTGCCAGAGCCGGTTATACCATCCCGCGCGCCTGACTTCTTGCTGAACCACGGCATCAGCCTCGCGCAGCACGCGCAGTCGTTCCGGGGTCACGGCGCCGATAACCCGCACCGCCAATCCCGGACCCGGAAAAGGCTGGCGTCCCACGACTTCTTCGCTCAAACCAAGTTCACGGCCCACGCGGCGGACTTCGTCCTTGAAGAGCTCGCGCAGCGGTTCAATCAGTTTGAACCTGAGGTCCGGCGGCAGCCCGCCCACGTTGTGGTGACTCTTGATGGTGGCGGCGGGTCCGCGCACAGAAACAGACTCGATCACGTCCGGATAGAGCGTTCCCTGCACGAGGAATTCGACGTCGCCAAGCTTCGGCGCCTCCTCCTCGAACACGCGGATGAATTCGCTGCCGATGATCTTGCGTTTCTGCTCCGGGTCGGTGATGCCGTCGAGACGCGACAGGAACCGAGCCGAGGCGTCTACGGCGCGCACGCGCAGATGACCCTGCTCCTTCAGCGCCGTCTGCACCTCCTCAAATTCGTTCTGGCGAAGCAGACCGTTGTCCACAAAGATGCACGTAAGGCGATCGCCGATCGCGTGGCCTACCAGCGTTGCTGCCACCGCCGAGTCCACGCCGCCCGAGAGCGCGCAGACCACGTGTCCGTCACCCACCTGCTCGCGAATCCGTTGAACCGACTCTTCCACGAACGAGCGTGGAATCCAGTCGGGCTTGGCGCCCACGACTCCGAAAACAAAGCGACGAAGGATTTCGTCGCCACGATCCGTGTGGCGGACTTCCGGATGAAACTCGACGGCGTAGGCTTGCTGGGACGGATTCTCGATTACCGAGATCGCGTTCGCGGTCCGGCCCGTGACCTTGAAGCCGGGTGGAAGCGCGACGACGTGGTCTCCGTGGCTGTTCCAGACGCGCAGCGGCGACGGCAAACCTTCGAGCAAGACGCTCGGCGCCACGATGTCAAGCTGCGCAAAGCCGTATTCGCGCGCCTGGGCCCGCTCGACTCGGCCGCCCAGCTTGTGCGCCATGAATTGCAAGCCATAGCAGATGCCCAGTACCGGCATGTTCAAGCCAAAAATGCGATCATCCGCCGTGGGAGACGAAGGATCGTACACCGACGACGGACCGCCGGAGAGAATCAGGCCTTGCGGCTGCATCCGGACGAGATCGGCAAAGGGAATGTAACAGGGCACGATGACCGAGTAGACCTGCATCTCCCGGATGCGCCGGGCGATGAGCTGTGTGTACTGGGACCCGAAATCGAGAACGACGATGGGGCGGGAGGTGTGCATGCTTCGAATCAAGAGTGACAAGTGGCGAGCAGGAGTCCAAAGTCAGAAATCAGGAGTCAGGAGAAAGAAGACAAAGAGAAAGGCAGGAGAAAAAGTCCTCATCATTTTCTGCATCCCTCAATCCATCATCCGGTCTTATTCTACTTTCTGCGCTGTGACTCCCGCCGAAATCGCCGAATCGAAACGCGGACCGAAATTGGGACTGACATGCATATTCAATCCGGTTTGGGCGGTGACAGAGCTAACCTCTGACCTCTTCCTTCTGACTCCTGACTTCTG
>Ga0335078_10006702_pt1 | contig 17044 bp, 16 predicted proteins | sample Lox_Sample_32_FD_206711 | JGI IMG/M metagenome (GOLD analysis project Ga0335078, IMG submission 206711) | Soil microbial communities from Loxahatchee National Wildlife Refuge, Florida, United States - Lox_Sample_3.2 | ecosystem: Environmental > Terrestrial > Soil > Wetlands | place: USA... | reverse complement strand
AGCCGCTCGCCGAACTGCTTGAGCCAGCGGCTCGCGCGGCCGAGGACGGCTACGTCGTGACGCCGCGCGTCGCGCATGACTGGGCACGCAACGTCCACAAGCTGCAGGACCCGATCACCGCCACGGTAATGCTGAAAAACGGCGCAGCGCCTCAGGCCGGCGACACGATGCGGAACCCGGCGCTCGCCAAGACGCTGCGGCGGATCGGCAAGGAAGGCCGCGCGGCGTTCTACGAGGGCGCCGTCGCGCGGGACATTGTCGGCCGGCTGAAGACACTGGGCGGGCTGCACGAGGAGGCGGATTTCGCCGCGCAGCGCGCGCAGTGGGTCGAGCCGATCCATGCGCCCTACCGCGGCTACGACGTCTACGAGGTCCCACCGAGCAACCAGGGCCTGACCGCGCTGATGATCCTGCGCACGCTCGAGGGCTATGCACTCGGCGGCGACGCGTTCAGCCCGGCCGACCGGCTGCACCTGATCGCCGAGGCGACCAAGGCGGCCTACTACGTGCGCGACAATTTCATCGGCGACCCGGATTTCGCCGACAACCAGGTCGCGCGGTTCCTGTCCGACGAATATGCCGAGCGCACGCGCCGCGAGATCAGCCTCGACCGCGCGCTGCCGCCGCAGCATTGGGACGAGGTCGAGCACCGCGACACGATCTACATGTGCGCGGTCGATCGCGACGGCAACGCGTGCTCGTTCATCAACTCGCTGTTCTCGGCGTTCGGCACCGGGATCATGGCGCCGGAAAGCGGCGTCATCCTGCACAACCGCGGCAGCGGCTTTCGCACCACGCCCGGCCATCCCAGCGCGATCGCACCGCGCAAGCGCCCGTTCCATACGCTGATCCCCGGCATGCTGGTCAAGGACGGCCGCGCGGTGATGCCGTTCGGCGTGATGGGCGGGCAGTACCAGGCGGTCGGCCACGCGACGTTCCTGCATTATCTGCTCGACCGCGGCATGGACCCGCAGCAGGCGGCCGAGGGACCGCGCGTGTTCGCCTATCAGGGCGTGCTGCAGACCGAGCATTTCGTGCCCGAGGCGATCCGCGCCGACCTGGCGCGGCGCGGTCACACGATCGAGATGCTCGATGTGCCGATCGGAGGGTGCCAGGCGATCTGGATGGACCGCGAGCGCGGCGTCCTGATCGGCGGCTCCGAGCCGCGCAAGGACGGCATGGCGCTCGGGTATTGAGCGCGCGACCGTCGCCGGTTCCCGGGCTTTCGCCCTGGGGCGTCCTCTCCCGCAAGCGCGAGAGCGGATCGAGGCCGACACCGACACCGATAACGGAACCCTCGCCCGCAGTTGAGGGAAAAGGCGAGGCTGAGGGGGGTGTCTGCGGTGTCGCCGAGATAGGTTTTGCAGTGCGCGACGGTGCGACGCGGCTCACCCACCTGTACGAGCGAAACCCGCTGCGTGTCCTCTTTCCGGCGCCGCCGGCCGGGGATTTGCCGATCGCGGCGCTGGTGACGACCTCGGGCGGGCTGGTCGCCGGCGACCGAATCGCGGTTGGCGTGTCGGTGGGCGAGGGGGCGGCGGCGCACGTGACCGGCTCGGCGGCCGAGAAAATCTACCGCTCGACGGGCGCGACGACGGAGATTTCGCAGCACCTGTCTGCCGCTGCCGGAGGCTGGCTCGAATTCCTCCCGCCGGAAACCATACTGTTCGACCGTGCGCGGCTGCGGCGGACGACGCGGGTCGAGGTGGCCGAGGGCGCGGGGTTCCTCGGCGGCGGCATCGTCGTGTTCGGGCGGATCGCGATGGGCGAGCGATTCAGCGCCGGGCTGCTGCACGAGGCGTGGGAGGTTCACCGCGGCAGGCGGCTGGTCTGGGGCGACGCGCTGCATGTTGCCGCTTCCGCTTGGGGCGATGTCGCGGCGGTGATGGCCGATCCGGCCTGCTTTGCCGGCGCCGAGGCGTGCGCGACCCTGATCCTCGCGCCGCGCAACGGGAAAGCCCGCGCGCTCATCGATGCCGCGCGCGAGTCGCAGCGGCAATCTGCCGGCCTGCGCGCCGGGGTGACCGCGCTCGACGGCGTCCTGGTGGCGCGCTGGCTCGGCCCGGCGACCGAGGTGCGGCGCGGCTACGCCGAACTGGCTTGCCATTTGCGGGCGGCCGCGATGGGATTGCCGCCCCGCCTGCCGCGGCTTTGGCACGCTTGATGCCTGGGAAAAAGGCATGAACCTGACACCTCGCGAAAAAGACAAGCTGATCGTCGCGGTCGCCGCGATGGTCGCCGAACGCCGCCTGAAACGCGGCGTCAGGTTGAACTACCCCGAGGCCGTCGCGCTGATCACCGATTACGTGCTCGAAGGCGCGCGCGACGGTAAATCCGTCGCGGAATTGATGCGCGACGGCGCAACCGTGCTGTCGCGGGCGCAAGTCATGGACGGCGTGCCGGAGATGATCCACGAGATCCAGGTCGAGGCGACCTTCCCCGACGGCACCAAGCTCGTCACCGTCCATGAGCCGATCCGATGACGAGGGGCCGATGATCCCCGGCGAACTGTTCGTCGCCGACGGCGACATCGAGCTCAACGCCGGACGGCCGACCGTGACGCTCACCGTGGCCAATACCGGCGACCGGCCGATCCAGGTCGGCTCGCACTATCATTTCTACGAGACGAACGCGGCGCTTTCGTTCGACCGGGACAAGGCGCGCGGCTTCCGGCTCGACATCCCGGCCGGCACGGCGACCCGCTTCGAGCCGGGGCAGACGCGCGAGGTGCGCCTCGTCGCCTATGCGGGCGCGCGACGCGTCGTCGGGTTCAACGGCAGGGTCAACGGGGCGCTTTGATGGCCAACACGATCGGCCGCGGCGCCTACGCCGCGATGTTCGGCCCAACGACCGGCGACCGCCTGCGTCTCGCCGACACCGAGCTGATCATGGAGGTCGAGAGCGATCGCACGATCTACGGCGAGGAGGTCAAGTTCGGCGGCGGCAAGGTGATCCGCGACGGCATGGGGCAGAGCCAGAGGAGCCAGGCCGAGGGCGCGGTCGATACGGTCATCACCAACGCCGTGATCCTCGACCATTGGGGCATCGTCAAGGCGGACATCGGCATCAAGTACGGCCGCATCGCCGGGATCGGCAAGGCCGGCAACCCCGACATTCAGCCGGGGGTCGACATCGTGATCGGCCCCGGCACCGAAATCATTGCCGGCGAGGGCAAGATCGTCACCGCCGGCGGCATCGACTCGCACATCCACATGATCTGCCCGCAGCAGGCCGAGGACGCGCTCTACAGCGGGGTCACGACGATGCTCGGCGGGGGCACCGGCCCCGCGGCAGGCACGTCGGCGACGACCTGTACGCCGGGCCCGTGGCACCTCGCGAGGGCGATTCAGGCGGCCGAGGCGATCCCGGTCAATCTCGGCTTCTTCGGCAAGGGCAATGCCTCGGAGCCGCGCGCGCTTGTCGAGATGGTCGAGGCCGGCGCCTGCGGCCTCAAGCTGCACGAGGATTGGGGCACGACACCGGCGGCGATCGATTGTTGCCTTACGGTCGCCGAGCAACTCGACATCGCCGTCGCGATCCACACCGACACGCTCAACGAATCGGGCTTCGTCGAGGACACGATCGCCGCGTTCAAGGGCCGCAACATCCACGCCTTCCATACCGAAGGGGCCGGCGGCGGGCACGCGCCCGATATCATCAAGGTCTGCGGCCTGCCGAACGTGCTGCCGTCCTCGACCAACCCGACGCGGCCCTACACGGTCAACACCATCGACGAGCATCTCGACATGCTGATGGTGTGCCATCACCTCGACCCGCGCATCCCCGAGGACGTCGCGTTCGCCGAGAGCCGCATCCGGCGCGAGACGATCGCCGCCGAGGACATCCTGCATGACCTCGGCGCGTTCTCGATGATGTCGTCCGACAGCCAGGCGATGGGGCGCTGTGGAGAAGTGCTGATCCGCACCTGGCAGACCGCCGACAAGATGAAGCGCCAGCGCGGCAAACTCCCCGAGGACACCGACCGCAACGACAATTTCCGGGTCAAGCGCTACGTCGCGAAATACACGATCAACCCGGCGCTGACCCACGGCCTGGCCGAGCATGTCGGCTCGGTCGAGGTCGGGAAGCTTGCCGATTTGGTGATCTGGTCGCCGGCGTTTTTCGGCGTGAAGCCGGATGTCGTGCTGCGCGGCGGGATGATCGTCGCGGCGCTGATGGGCGACCCAAACGCCTCAATCCCGACGCCGCAGCCGGTGCATTACCGGCCGATGTACGGCGCCTTCGGCAGGGCGCTCTCCGCGACGGCGGTCACGTTCCTCCCGCCGGTGGCGATCGACAAGGGGCTGCCGGAGGCGCTCGGGATTGCGCGCCAGGTACTGCCGGCGCGCGGCATCCGCAGGGTCGGCAAGGCGCAGATGGTGCACAACAACGCTACCCCGAGGGTCGAGGTCGACCCCGAGACCTACGAAGTGCGCGCCGACGGGGTCCATCTCACCTGCGAGCCGGCGAGCGTGCTGCCGATGGCGCAGCGCTATTTTCTCTACTGAGGGACTAAATGCGCCGGGCGATCGCGGTTCATAAGAGCGGGCATTGGCCGCAAGAGGCGGCGATCGATCGGGTGACCCTGGCGTTCGTCGACCGCCATCGCAGACGGCTGCGCCTCGTCGCCGACAGCGGAACGCCGTTTCTCCTCGACCTCGCGCGCGCGCAGCACCTCGCCGATGGCGACGGGCTCGAACTCGACAGCGGTTCCTACGTTCGCGTCTGCGCGGCCCCCGAGCGCGTGCTCGAGATCGAAGCCGACGGGCCGAGCGAACTGCTGCGCATCGCCTGGCATCTCGGCAACCGGCATCTGCCGGTGCAGGCGCTCGATGGGCGGCTGCGGATCCGCGACGACCACGTGATCGCGGAGATGGTCGAGGGGCTGGGCGGGCGCGTCACACGGCTCGAAGCGCCGTTCGATCCGGAGAGCGGTGCTTATGCCGGCGCCGAGCATGCGCATGACGACTGAGCCGCGCCTTACCGGCCTCTACCGGCTGCTGTCCTGGGCTTCGCCCGGTTTCCCGATCGGCGCGTTCAGCTATTCGCACGGGCTCGAAGCCGCCGCGGCCGCCGGTGCGGTGCACGACCGAGCCACCCTCGAACGCTGGATCGCCGCCAGCGTCGGGAACGGCAGCGGGCGGATCGACGCCGACATCGCGCGCGACGCCTGGCGCGCCGCCGGTGCGGGCGACGGCGCCGCGCTGGCAAAGGCTAACCGCCGCGGCATGGCCTATCGCGCCACCGCCGAGCTGGCGCTCGAGTCGCGCCAGCAGGGCGCCGCGTTTGTCGCGGCGCATGAGGCGGCCTGGGCTAGCCGCCGCGGCGACCCTGTCTTGCTTGCCGACGAGGAGGAGGCAATCTGCCATGCGGCGGCGTTCGGGGCGGCGGCGGCGCGGGCGGATATCGCCCTGGCCGACGCGCTCGCCGCCTATCTGCAGTCGTTCGCGGCCAATCTGATATCGGCGGGGCTGCGCCTCGGGATCATCGGGCAGAGCGACGGGCAGCGCATTCTTGCCGCGCTGGAGCCGGTGGTCGCGGCCGCGGTTTCGGCCGCCCTGGGGCGCGACGCCGAGGATTTCGGCAGCGCGACCTTCGCCGCCGATCTCGCCTCGACGGCGCACGAAACCCAATACACGCGGCTATTCCGCTCATGAGCGAGAACCGAGGGCCGCTGCGCATTGGCATCGGCGGGCCGGTTGGCTCGGGCAAGACCGCGCTGATGGACCATTTGTGCAAGCGGATGCGCGACCGCTACGAGATCGTCGCGATCACCAACGACATCTACACCCGCGAGGACGCCGAATTCCTGACCCGCAGCGGCGCGCTGCCGCCCGAGCGCATCCGCGGGGTCGAGACCGGCGGCTGCCCGCATACCGCGATCCGCGAGGACGCCTCGATCAACCTCGCTGCCGTCGCCGAGCTGAACCGGCTGTTCCCGCGGCTCGACCTGATCCTCATCGAGTCGGGCGGCGACAATCTCGCGGCGACATTCTCGCCGGAGTTGGCCGATCTGACGATCTACGTCATCGATGTCGCGGCCGGCGACAAGATCCCGCGCAAGGGTGGTCCCGGCATCACCCGTTCCGATCTCCTCGTCATCAACAAGACCGACCTGGCGCCGCTGGTCGGAGCGAGCCTCGAGGTGATGGACCGGGACGCGCGCAAGATGCGCGGCGATCGGCCGTTCGTCTTCACCAATCTGAAGAGCGGGGAAGGCGTGGAGCGGATCGTCGCGTTCCTCGCCGAGCAGGGTGGGCTATGACCCGGCCGTGGGCCGCCGACGCAAAAACGCCCCCGGTCTCCCGGGGGCGTTTCGCGTTTGGTGCGGCCGGCAAGGACGCTTATGCGGCCTCTTGCTGCTCCACCTGCTTGGCGGCCGCCGCGCCGATCTTGATCTGGCGGGGCTTCGCCTCTTCCGGCACCTCGCGGACCAGGTCGACGTGCAGCAGGCCGTTGTCCATGCTCGCGCCGCTGACCTTGATGTGGTCGGCCAGGCTGAACCGGCGCTCGAAGGCGCGCCGGGCGATCCCGCGATGTAGGTAGCGGCCGTCTCCGGCCTCCTCCTTCTGCGCCTTGCCCGAAATCACCAGCGAATTCTTCTCGACGGTGATGTCGAGCTCGTCGCGCGAAAAGCCTGCGACCGCCATTGTCAGGCGGTAGGAGTCTTCGCCGGTCGACTCGATGTTGTACGGCGGGTAGGCGGGCGCCGCGCCGTCGAAGCGCGTGGCGCTGTCGACCAGGCGGGCGAGGCGATCGAAACCGATCGTCGAACGGAACAGGGGCGAAAAGTCAAAGCGATCCATGACCATATCCTCCAATGAGCGACACGGGTTGCGGCATTGGCTCCATGGCCCAATGCCCTCGACTGCTGCGCCGGCCCCCGAAATGGGCGACCGCGCACAGATAAATTTAGGAAACCGGGCGGCGGTTTCAAGCATTCGATCGAGTACTGCCGCCCATCTTGAACCGAAACCTCGGTTCCTGAACCGACGGCGCCGATGCCGAAATCGGGACGTGGCAATGCCTGCCGAAACTCGGATACCGCCTGTCCGCCGACACCGCGACCGAGAACCGTACGACCAGGAACCGGGCGCGCAAGGCGCGCCGGCAAGGCGAACTAGGTTTTTGGCCCGAAGTTCCCGAACCGTTTGTTGAAGCGGGCGAGCTGCCCGCCGGTGTCGAGCAGGCGCTGCTGGCCACCGGTCCAGGCCGGGTGCGACTTGGGGTCGATGTCGAGGCGCAGCGTGTCGCCCCCTTTGCCCCAGGTCGAGCGGGTCTTATACGAGGTGCCATCCGTCATCAGGATGGTGATCTCGTGATAATCCGGGTGGATGCCCTCTTTCATCGCTCGATCCTTTCCGCGCTGCGCCGCTATATAGCCGCGGCGCCGCGGCGCCGCAATCAGACATCCGCCACGAGATAATCGGCCGCCGCTTGGACGCCGCCGCGGCCATGCGGCACGCCGGCGAGTTCCAACGCCATCTCGACCGCGGCGATGGCGCCCAGCACCATCGCTTCGTTGACGTCGCCGAGATGGCCGATGCGGAAGACACGGCCCTTCAGCGGACCGAGCCCGCCGCCGAGCGAAACGTTGAATTTGTCCAGGCAGAGCTGCCGCATCCGGTCGGCGTCGCTTCCCTCGGGCATCAGCACCGCGGTGACGCTGTCGGACTGGCCGGCAGGGTCGATCGCGAACACCTCGGGCCCGTCGTTCTGGCGCCAGGTGCGGACCGCCCGCCGCGTCGCCTCGGCAAGGCGGTGATGCCGGGCGAAGACATTGTCGAGTCCCTCCTCCTCGAGCATCTTCAGCGCCTCGCGCAGCCCATAGAAGAAGTGGACCGGGACCGTGCCGTTCCAATAGCCCTGCTGCGGCCCCTGGCCGAGGAGGCGCCGCCAGTCCCAATAAACCCGCGGCAGCTTCGCGGTCGCGGTCGCCGCCATCGCCTTGGCGCTGATCCCGGTGAAGGCCATGCCGGTCGGCAGCATCAACCCCTTCTGCGAACCGACGACGGCGACGTCGACGCCCCATTCGTCCATGCGGAAATCGAACGAGCCGAGCGAGGAGATCGTGTCGACGCAGAACAGCGTCGGGTGACCCGCGGCATCGATCGCCTTGCGCATTGCGGCGATCGGGTGGGCGACCCCGGTCGAGGTCTCGTTATGCACCGCCAGCACCGCCTTGATCTCGTGGTTGCGGTCCTCGCGCAGCCGGGCCTCAAGCTTGGCCGGGTCGGCGCAGCGCCGCCAATCGTTCGCCAGCGTCTCGACCTCGATCCCGAAGGCTTCGGCGCGCAGGCCCCAGTTCAGCGAGAAATAGCCGCTCTCGACCAGCAGCACCTTGTCGCCCGGCGAGAACAGGTTGACGAGCACAGCCTCCCACGCGCCATGCCCGGTCGCGGCGTAGCCGAGGATCGGATGGACCGTCTTGAAGACGCGCTGCAGGCCGGCGAAGCATTCGTCGGCGATGGCGCGGAACTCGGCGCCGGTGAAATCCATCGTCGCGCGGTCCATCGCCCGCAGCACCCGGTCCGGGATGTTGGTCGGCCCGGGGTTCATGAAGAAGTGCCAGCCGTTTGCCATGCTCGCCATCCTTTGGCCCCGACGGGGCGTCTGCCATCGAAGAGGGCGCGCAGGATAACCGCGCGTCCCGCGGACTCAGTTGCTCAGGCCGGTTGCGGAAGCCGCGTGGAAGCGTCGCGCCGCCCGAAGGTTTGCACAAAGATTCGGCAGGCCGAGGCCGCGCCGGTACCTGCACGACAAATCCCGGTCGCGGATCGCGCCGCTGACCGGGATTTGGAACCTCCCTGAACTCGGGCCGGACTAATTGCCCATGCCGAATGCTTATGGCGCGATACTATGCATAAGTGAGCCCGGCGTCACGCGGTTTCTTTGCAATCTTGTATCTATCGCAGTCGTGGGGCTCGATGGACAGGCTTCTCTCGCTTGCCTAGAGTGCGCGCGCCTGAGCTTGAGCGAAATCCGATGCGTCTATCCCAATATTTCCTGCCGCTCATCCGCGAAAATCCGAACGAGGCGCAGATCGTCTCGCACCGGTTGATGCTGCGCGCCGGGATGGTCCGACAGTCTGCGGCCGGCATCTATTCCTGGCTGCCGCTGGGGCTGCGCGTTCTCAAGCGGGTGGAGCAGATCGTGCGCGAGGAGCAGGACCGCACCGGCGCGCAGGAAATCCTGATGCCGACGATCCAGCCCGCCGATCTGTGGCGCGAGAGCGGCCGCTACGACGATTACGGCGAGGAGATGCTGCGCATCCGCGACCGCCACGAGCGCGAGATGCTGTACGGGCCGACCAACGAGGAGATGGTGACGGCGATCGTGCGCGACGCGATCAAGAGCTATCGCGACCTGCCGAAGAACCTCTATCACATCCAGTGGAAGTTCCGCGACGAGGTGCGCCCGCGTTTCGGGGTGATGCGCGGCCGCGAGTTCCTGATGAAGGACGCCTACAGTTTCGATCTCGATGCGGCCGGGGCGAAGCACTCCTACAACAAGATGTTCGTCGCGTATCTGCGGACCTTCGCGCGGATGGGGCTGAAGGCGATCCCGATGCGCGCCGAAACCGGGCCTATCGGCGGCGACCTCTCGCACGAGTTCCAGGTGCTGGCCGAGACCGGGGAGAGCGAGGTCTTTGTGCACCCGGATTACCTGGAGATGGATTGGGAGAGCTTCGACGACGGCTGGTACCAGGCCAGCGGTCGCGATGCGCTGGAGGCGGCGGTCGCGCATTTCACCGGTCTCTACGCCGCGACCGGCGACATCCACGATCCGGCGCAATGCCCGGTGCCGGCGGACAAGCTGGTCACCGCGCGCGGCATCGAGGTCGGCCAGACCTTCTATTTCGGCACCAAGTATTCCGTGCCGATGGGCGCAGTCGTCAATCTCGCCGATGGCCGCAGCGCGCCGCTCGAAATGGGGTCATACGGCATCGGCGTGTCGCGGCTGGTCGGTGCGCTGATCGAGGCCAATCACGACGACGGCGGGATCATCTGGCCGGACAGCGTGGCGCCGTTCCGCGTCGGGCTGATCAATCTGCGGGCCGGCGACGCCAAATGTGCGGTGGCCGCCGACGAACTCTATGCCCGGCTGAGCGACCGCGGGATCGAGGTGCTCTACGACGACCGCGACGAGTCGCCAGGCGCGAAGTTCGCGACGATGGACCTGATCGGGCTACCCTGGCAGCTCATCGTCGGCCCGCGCGGCATCGCCGCGGGCACGGTCGAGCTCAAGAACCGCCGCAGCGGCGAGCGGCTCGAACTGGCCGCCGAGGCGGCCCTGCAGCGCATCGCGACGTGATCTTCGGCGCGTTCGAGCGGATGGTCGCGTTCCGCTATCTGCGGGCGCGGCGGCAGGAGGGGTTCGTCTCGGTCATCGCGATCTTCTCGCTGCTGGGCATCGCGCTCGGGGTCGCGACCTTGATCATCGTGATGTCGGTCATGAACGGGTTCCGCGCGGATCTGATCGGCCGCATCCTCGGCCTCAACGGCCATCTCGGGGTTTACGCGCAGGGCGCGACGATGGCCGATTTCGACGCGGTGGCCGCGAAGGTGCGCGCGGTGCCGGGCGTGGTCAGCGCGACCCCGCTGGTCGAAGGTCAGGTCATGGCGACGGGCGAGGCGGGCGCCGCGGGCGCGCTGGTGCGCGGCATTCGCCCAGACGACATCCGCGCCCGCAAGCTGATTGCCGACCATCTCGCCTCCGGTTCGCTGGCCGATTTCGGCGACGACCGGATCGCGCTCGGCGACCGGCTGGCGCGGCGCCTCGGCGTGACGGTCGGCGGCCGCATCACGCTGATCTCGCCCGAGGGCACCGACACCGCCTTCGGCACGATGCCGCGCATGAAGACGTATACGGTCGCCGCGCTGTTCGATGTCGGCTTCTACGAATACGACAACAGCTTCATCTATGTGCCGCTGCCGGCGGCGCAGCTTTTCTTCAAGATGGCGAACGCGGTCAGCTATCTCGAGGTGTTCGTCGGCAACCCCGACGAGTCGAGCGCGGTCGGGCGCGCGATCAGCCAGTCGCTCGGCGAGCCGGTACGCATCCTCGACTGGCAGCGCGCCAATTCGAGCATCGTCAACGCGGTCGAGATCGAGCGCAACGTGATGTTCCTGATCCTGACCCTGATCATCGTCGTCGCCGCGTTCAACATCATCTCGGGCATGATCATGATGGTGAAGGACAAGGGCCGCGACATCGCGATCCTGCGCACGATGGGCGCCTCGCGCGGTATGATCCTGCGGATTTTCATGTTGTCGGGCGCCAGCATCGGCGTGGTCGGCACGCTCGCCGGCTTCGGATTAGGGCTGCTGATTACGAAAAACCTCGAGGCGATCCGGCAGTTCCTGCAAAGCGTCCTGCATGTCGATCTGTTCTCGGCCGAAATCTATTTCTTCACCCGCATCCCGGCGCATATCGACGACGGCGAGGTCGCCGCGGTGGTGCTGATGGCGCTGGCCCTGTCGTTTCTGGCGACGCTCTATCCGTCGTGGCGCGCGGCGCGGCTCGATCCGGTCGAGGGGCTGCGCTACGAATGAGCGCCCCGGTGCTGGCGCTCGACCAGGTTCGCAAGGTTTTTCGGCAGGGCGGCGTCCAGCTTGTCGTGCTGAACGGGATCGACCTCGCGCTCGCGCCGGGCGAGCTGGTGGCGCTCGTTGGTCCGTCGGGTGCGGGCAAATCGACGCTGCTGCATGTCGCGGGGCTGCTGGAGCGCCCCGACGGCGGCGGGGTGCGCATCGCCGGGCAGGACTGCGGCAGCCTCGGCGACGAGCGGCGGACCCAGCTGCGCCGCGCGGCGCTCGGCTTCGTCTACCAGTTCCACCATCTGCTGCCGGAATTCTCCGCACTCGAAAACGTCATGCTGCCCCAGATGATCGCCGGGGTCGCGCGCGGCGCGGCGCGCGACAAGGCGGCCGGCCTCCTGGCGCGGGTCGGGCTCGGCGAGCGGCTCGGCCACCGCCCGGCGCGGCTGTCGGGCGGCGAGCAGCAGCGCGTGGCGATCGTTCGCGCGTTGGCCAACGACCCGAAAATCCTGCTCGCCGACGAGCCGACCGGCAATCTCGACCACGCCACCGCCGAGGGTGTGATGGCGACCCTGATTGAGGTAACGCGCGCCACCGGCCTCGCCGCGCTGATCGCCACCCACAACCTCGACCTCGCGCGCCGGCTCGACCGCATCATCGCGCTGGAAGACGGGCAGCTGAAGCCGGTCGGCTAGCGGATCAGACCTTGGTCGCCCGGACGGCGATAAAGGCGGCGCCCAGGGTCGTCATGTCGCCGAGAGACGCGTCGATCGGGGCCATCAGACGGGCGATCGGCGCGCAGCGCGGGGCGAAGATCGCCCCCGCGGTCCGGTCGACGCGCAGCCCCGCCGCGCGAACCAGCGATCGCATTTGGCGAGCCGAGCGAAACGTCGCCGCTTGCCACATTTCGTTTCCGAGCCAGCCGCGGATTCGCCGGGAAGCCGCCCATTGGCTCCACTTGCCGAGATCGCCGAGAACGAGACGCCCGCCGGGGCGCAGCACCCTGGACAGCTCGCCCAGCGCCTGGGCGGCTTCGGGCACGAAGGCCAGCACGGTGATCGACGTGACGAGGTCGAAGCTGGCGTCGCGGAAGGGGAGCATTTCGGCGCGCGCCAACAAGTAGCTTACCGGCGTCTCGCGGCCGCCGGTGCTGCCGGCGGCTTGCGTGATCATCCGCGGGTCGACGTCGCAACCGACAACCGGGGTTGCGCCGCCTCTGCCCAACGCCCGGGCCAGCGCACCGTCGCCGCACCCGACATCGAGCGCGGCGCGGCCTTGCAGCGGCCCGGCCAGGCGAAAGATCAGACGGCGCTCGAGTTCGTCGGTGATCGTGCCGAGGCTGGTGCCGCGCCAGCTTCGATAGCTTTCCGGCCCGAATTCGCCGGCATGACCGACGGGCCGACGCGCGCCGACCACGGCTCGGGTGACCGCGGTCAGCCCGGGATGGGGCAGGCGTTCGAGACGGTGATCACCATGACCGTCTCGCCGGCGTCCGAAGCCTTATCGAAGGCATCCGCGAGCGCGGCGAAGATCGCCGCGCTTTCGCCGACGACGCGCGTGCTCATCGGCCCGACCTCCGGGGCCATGCCGCTCGCCTCAAGCGTCGCCTGCACCGTCGCGATGGCCGGACCGAGGCGCTCCTGACGCAGCGGATAGACGCTGATCTGCGCGCTGGCGATCATCGGTGCCTCCATTGCCCGCGCGGCGCCGCGCGGCCGGCCCCTCGCTCTTGGCTCTTTGACGTCAGATACGGGGCACCGGATAGACCGCCGGTCCGACGATCGGCATGATATAGGTCAACCCGCAGATCGGCTTTCGCGAATCTTCGTCGCCTCCGCCGCCGGCGGACGCAGCAAATCCAGCCGGTATTTGTGGCGCGATCCGTGCGGCGACCGACGACCGCTGGATTCGGGGAACGGACGTGCGATGCTGACCCCCCGCGACACGCTCGAGAGCCCGATGCCGCTCGCCGACTTCATCCACCTGCGCGTCCACACCGCCTATTCGCTGTCGGCGGGGGCGATCAAGATCAAGGAACTGGTCGGCCTCTGCAAAGCCGGGATGATGCCGGCGGTGGCGATCACCGACAGCGGCAACCTGTTCGGCGCGCTCGAATTCGCCACCGCCTGCGCCGAGGCCGGCATCCAGCCGATCATCGGCTGCGAGGTCGCGCTCGCGGCGCATGACGCGGTCGAGGGAGCCCGCGCGGCGCGCGAGCGCGACCGCATCGTGCTGCTGGTGCAGAGCGAGCGCGGCTACCGCAACCTGCTCGGGCTCGTCAGCAGATCCTACCTCGACGGCGAGGCCGGCGCCGAGCCGGCGCTCTCGCTCGCCGACCTGGCGGCGAATGCCGGCGGCTTGCTCTGTCTCGCCGGCGGCGCGAAAGGTCCGCTCGGCCGGCTGATCGGCGAGGGGCAGACCGAGGCGGCGGAGGTCTTGTTGCGCGCGCTCCGGGATGCCTTTCCCGGCCGCCTCTACATCGAGCTGACCCGCCACGGCCTGCCCGAGGAAGCCCGCAGCGAGCCGGGGTTGATCGACCTCGCTTACGCGCATGACCTGCCGCTGCTGGCGACCAACGACTGCTATTTTCCCGACCGCGATTTCTACGAGGCGCACGACGCGCTCTTGTGCATCGCGCAGGGCAAGGCGGTGGAGGACGGCGATCGCGATCGTCTGACCCCGGAGCATTGCTTCCGGCCGGCGGCGGAGATGCGTGCGCTGTTCGCCGACCTGCCCGAGGCGTGCGACAACACGCTCGTGGTCGCGCGGCGCTGCGCCTTCATGCCGACGTTGCAGGCGCCGATCCTGCCGGCCTTCCCAACCCCCGAGGGGATGAGCGAGGAAGCGGCGTTGCGTCAGGCGGCCGAGGCCGGGCTCGGCCTGCGGCTCGCGGCGCTCGGCTGCGATGCCGCCGCTGTCGGCCCCTACCGCGACCGGCTGCGCTTCGAGCTCGACATGATCGTCGCGACCGGGTTCGCGGGTTACTTCCTCATCGTCGCGGATTTCATCCAATGGGCGAAGCGGCAGGGCATACCGGTTGGCCCGGGGCGCGGTTCCGGCGCGGGCTCGGTCGTCGCCTGGGCGCTGACCATTACCGATCTCGACCCGTTGCGCTTCGGGCTGCTCTTCGAGCGCTTCCTCAACCCCGAACGCGTGTCGATGCCCGATTTCGACATCGATTTCTGCCAGGACCGGCGCGACGAGGTGATCCGTTACGTCCAGCAGAAATACGGCCGCGACCGCGTCGCGCAGATCATCACCTTTGGCAAGCTGCAGGCGCGCGCGGTGCTACGCGATGTCGGGCGCGTGCTCGGCATGCCCTACGGCCAGGTCGACCGGCTGTGCAAGCTGGTCCCCAACAATCCGGCACATCCCGTCACTCTCGAAAAGGCGATCGCCGGCGAGCCCCAACTCCAGCAGTTGCGCGACGGCGACGAGACGGTGGCGCGCCTGATGCGCATCGCGCTCAAGCTGGAGGGTCTCTACCGTCACGCGTCGACCCACGCGGCGGGGGTGGTGATCGGCGACCGGCCGCTCTCCGAATTGGTGCCGCTCTACCGCGACCCGCGTTCGGACATGCCGGCGACGCAGTTCAACATGAAATGGGTCGAGCCCGCCGGCCTCGTCAAATTCGACTTTCTCGGCCTCAAGACGCTGACCGTGCTGGCGCGGGCGCTCGAATTGCTCGAAGCGCGCGGCGTCAAGCTCGACCTTTCCAACCTGCCGCTCGACGACCGGCCCACCTTCGACCTGTTGACCCGCGCCGACACGGTCGGGGTGTTCCAGGTCGAAAGCGCGGGCTGCCGCGACATGCTCAAGAAGCTCAAGCCCGACCGCTTCGAGGACGTCATCGCCGCCAACGCGCTCTACCGGCCGGGGCCGATGGAGAACATCCCGCGCTACATCGCGGTCAAGCACGGGCTGGAGGCGCCCGACCACCTGCACCCGCAGATCGAGGGGATCCTGAAGGAAACCCACGGCATCATGATCTACCAGGAGCAGGTGATGCAGATCGCCCAGGTGCTGGCGGGCTATACGCTCGGAGGCGCCGATCTGTTGCGCCGCGCCATGGGCAAGAAGATCAAGGCCGAGATGGACGCGCAGCAGGAGCTCTTCGTCAACGGGGCGCTCGAACGCGGCGTCGACAAGCGCCGCGCCGAGCTGATCTTCGACCAGATGGCGAAATTCGCCGGCTACGGCTTCAACAAGTCGCACGCCGCGGCCTACGCGCTCGTCACCTACCAAACCGCGTACCTTAAGGCGAACTACCCGGTCGAGTTCCTCGCTGCCTCGATGACGCTCGACATGGGCAATACCGACAAGCTCAACCAGTTCCGCGCCGAGCTCGACCGCATGGGCATCGCGCTGCTGCCGCCCGATATCAACCGCTCGGACGTCGATTTCACGGTCGAGCCCAACCCGAAATCGGGCGAGGCGGCGATCCGCTACGCGCTGGCCGCGGTCAAAGGGGTCGGCGCGCAGGCGATGCGCGACGTGGTGGTCGAGCGCGGCGCGAACGGCCCGTTCAAGGACCTCTTCGATTTTGCCCGTCGGCTCGATACGCGGAGCTTCAACCGCCGCCAATTCGAGGGCCTGGCCAAGGCTGGCGCCTTCGCGGTGCTCAACCCCAACCGGGCGCAGACGCTGGCTTCCGCCGAGCTGCTGCTGCGCCATGCGAGCCGCGCCGCCGAGGATCGGGTCAGCAAGCAGGAGAGCCTCTTCGGCGGCATCGACAGCGCGTTTGCCGCCCGCCCGTCGCTGCCGGTGGTCGAGGACTGGCCGCCGGTCGAGAAATTGCAGCACGAGTTCGATGCGATCGGCTTCTATTTGTCGAGCCACCCGCTCGATCCCTACGGCAAGAGCCTGGAGCGCGCCGGCATCCTCAAATTCATCGACCTGCCGGCTGCGCTCGCGGCACACGCCTCGACCCGGTTCCGGCTCGCCGGCATCGTCGTCGGCAAGAAGGAGCGCACCTCGGCGCGCAACCACAGATACGCCTTCGTCGCGCTCTCCGACACCAGCGGGGTGTTCGAGATCACCGTGTTCAGCGACGTGCTGACCCAAGCGCGGGCGCTGCTCGACGGCGGCCAGCCGCTGATCGTCACGGTCGATGTGCGCAGCGAGGAGCAGAGCCTGCGGCTTACGGCGCAGAGGATCGAGCCGCTGGACAAGGTGGTCGCGCACGCCGCGGCCGGGCTCAAGGTGTTCCTCGGCTCCGAGGAGGCGCTGGCGCGCTTGAAGGGGCTGTTTCAGCGCGAGGCGGTCGGCGGGCGCGGCCGCGTCACCGTCGTCCTCGATCTCCCGGACAACGAGGTCGAGATCGCGCTGCCCGGCGGTTTTCGCGTCGATCCCAAGATTCGCGCGGCGGTCAAGTCGCTGCCCGGGATCGTCGACGTGCACGACATCTAGTGGAACGGCGCTGATAGATGATTCCGGTTGGCTCGCGGATATGCGAGTCTGGCAGGATGAGAAAGGGTATTGAAGTCCGGCTTGGTCCGGGCGAC
>Ga0335078_10006701_pt1 | contig 17044 bp, 14 predicted proteins | sample Lox_Sample_32_FD_206711 | JGI IMG/M metagenome (GOLD analysis project Ga0335078, IMG submission 206711) | Soil microbial communities from Loxahatchee National Wildlife Refuge, Florida, United States - Lox_Sample_3.2 | ecosystem: Environmental > Terrestrial > Soil > Wetlands | place: USA... | reverse complement strand
ATTCGCGAGCTGCGCGAATCCGCCCGCTACCAGCCGGCCCGCGACCGCTACAAGATCTGGATTCTGGACGAAGCCCATCAGATCACCGACGCCGCCTTCAATGCCCTGCTCAAAACTTTGGAAGAACCGCCCGGGCACGTCATCTTCATGATGGCCACCACCCAGCCCGAGGACATTCCGCAGACCATCCGTTCGCGCTGCCAGCACTTCAGCTTTCACGCCGTGCGCTTCGACGACATCGTCGGGCAATTGCGCGGAATCGCCAAGCAGGAAAGCATCAAGGCAGACGATGGCGCCCTGGCCATGCTGGCCGAGGTTGGCGACGGATCCATGCGTGACGCGCTCTCCATCATGGACCAGGCCATCGCCTGCTGCGGCGCCGCGCTCACGGCCGAGGTGGTGCGCGGCCTGGTGGGCGCCGTTCCTTCGGAGACCCTCGAAGAGGTGCTCGACGCCGTAGCCGAAAACTCCAGCGAACGCGTGCTGCGGCTGCTCGATAAACTGGTCACCGAAGGACAGAACCCGGCGCACTTCGCGCGGCAACTCGTCCGTTTCTTGCGGAACGCCGTGGTCGCCAAGGTCGGCGGCGCCGATTCCCCGCTGCTGCAGATCTCGGCCGACGAGCGAGCCCGCGTTGCCCGCGTGGCAGAAAAGTTCAGCGAGGAAGACCTCACTCGATTCCTGCAGATCCTGCTGCGCACGCACAGCGAACTTAGCTACAAGCAGGAGCAGCGTTTCCACCTGGAACTCGGCCTGCTGAAACTGGTGCACGCGCAACGGCTGCTCCCTATCGAGGAGTTGCTCAGTCAGGCGCAAGCAACCGCTAGTCGTCCAGCAGTTCCCATCGCGGCGCCGTCACGAGCGCCCGCTGTCTCACCACGCCCGGCAGCGAGCGCTCCGGCGCGCGTCGCGGAGCCCTCGCGTCCCTCGCCGTTCGAGCAAGACCGCGCCCGCAAGAGCAGCGGCCCGAAGGCGGAGATGTCGGCCAGTGTCGCCGTGGCAGAGAGTCCGCAGAGCGCGCCCAGCGATGATCTTGCCGGCAGGGTGCTCCAGGAACTGGAAGGCAAGCACGGAATGCTGGCCCATCATCTGGAGCAGGGCGAGTGGAAGGTGGAGGAAGCCGAAGTCGTGGTCCGCACCGCGGCCTCGGCGAAAATGCTGGAGATGTTGCTGGTACCCGACGCGCGGAAGGTCATCAACACAGCCGCCAGCGCAGCCCTGGGCCGTCCGGTCAAGGTGCAAGTTGTTGGTGGCGCGGCCAACGGCAACAGCGCTCCCGCGCCTGCCCCTGCGCGTCCGGGACGCTCGCGCGCGTCAGAAGACCCCGTAGTCCGGCGCATGCAGGAAAAGTTCGGCGCTGAGATCCGCACCGTCATCGACCACAAGGAAAAACAGCGCTAGCCGAGAAGCCATCTAGCGACCTCATGAATGGCCCGGGCCGTGGCATCTATTGAAATAGCTGGTGACAAAGCTGTTGTCAACAATTGACCTGCGGCCCGGCTTAGCGGAGGGCCTGTCACACTGGGCAGTGCGCTTGGTCACTGCATGTTCATACAACCACGATTGATAGTTTGACGGGGCCCGCCATTCAATCTCCAAGTAAGGAGACAAGTGCCGTGAAGCCATGGGCAGCTTTTGCGTCTGTGATGATGTTATCGGTTCTGACGACAGCCCAAGCGGTAAGCACCAAGCCCGTGGTCCTGATTGCTGGTGACGGTAATATCACCGTCACCTCGAATGGCACCGTTGTCGGCGGCAGGCAATGGGCAACTGGTATCGGCCAAACCAGCGTGAGCAAACATAACCAGACGATGGAAATGGCGCAGGACCTACTTCAATCGTGTCCCGGTGTAGAGGTCACGCTGGATCAGAACATCGCGCCCGATTACTACCTCGTGCTTAATCGCGAAGGCGGAGCATATAACATCGGACAGTCTCAGATCATGGCGGTGAACCGCCGCAAGACGGTCCTCTTCGTTGGCAAGAAGGGAACCGTCAAGAACGCAGTTAGAAGTGCCTGTAACGCGATTGTGGCGGATTGGCAGGCTAACGGACGCATTGCGGTTGCAAGTCCCAATTCCCCCCCACCTCAGCAGGGAGTCAATAATCTTGCGGCGCAGGATACCACCGTGACTCCCAAGGTTGCTGCTCTGGATGCGGCTGCAACACCTACGGTCACGCAGGATGCTCCTCCGAAACCTGCAGTCGCACTGGAACTACAAACAACTGCGCGCGCGCAGAAGTATTGCAAGCCGCAGACCATCACCGATGTCATGAGTGACACGACGGCATATCTCACAGCCAAGGGAGTGGCTATGGGTACGATAGCGGTATCCAGTTACAAGCTCACTCTCGTCGTTGACCGACCGCTTTCGAAGTGGATCAAGATTACAGTTCAAATGCGGGATCACTCAGACAATCTGCTGTGGAGCGAGACCGTTGAAGATGGTGGTTGGGGCCACGCGGGAGGTACAGGCACCTTGAATGTCTTGGACAAGATACATCAGATTATGGACGCGAAACTAGGTGCGCAAAACGGTTTGCCCGTTGTCGTCCAAGGCAATTAATGGTGAAGTATGAATCTCGATTCCGAGATTGAATGGATGTTCCCCACCAAAGTGGCTGGCGTTTCGCATCACAATAGAGACAGAACGAACCGCCAGCAGATCATCCGCGACACTTGCAGGGAAGGACAGCGGGTGCGCCTGATTCCCGAGCCTAATAACCGTTACGACGAAAATGCCATCGGCGTCTGGACGGAGTACGGCGAACAGATCGGATACCTGAATGCTGATGTTGCCCGCATCGCTCACGACAAGCATCAAGTCGATTCGCTGGTTGGAGAAATCATCGGCGTCAGGGGCGGGGATGACGGGCACTCTTATGGAGTCGTGTTGCGGTTGGGGCTGAGGAAACAAAAGGAACCAGTTGCGGGCGCAGCCTGAGCAGAAAGTGGGGGGGAGACACCCTGATTGACCTGTAACTGGGAACCTTTCCCATCGCACTTTCGTACTAATCATCATTGCCCAAGCTCGAGGTGTCTCGATGCGACCCAGAGTCTTCCTCGCCGCCATGCTCTTTGCCTGCCTGGCTGTTCCCTGCTCTGCCGCCGACTGGCAGAAGGCGTTCACGGTCACCGGTAAGCCCACGGTCCGCGTTGAGACCAACGACGCCTCCGTACACATCACCGGTTCCGACACGCGTGAAGTCCAGGTGCGCGTGACGGCCACCGGCTACCGCATCGGGGACGAAGTGCGCGTCTCCGAGCGCCAGACCGGCAACCGCGTGGAGGTGGAAGTACGCGTGCCGCACCAGGTGGTGATCGGCTTCTCCAATCGCTCGGTGGAGATCGACGTCGCGCTCCCGCATGAGAGCGATCTTGACATTCACACCGGTGACGGCAGGATCGAAGTGATGGACATGAAGGGCGATGCTCGTCTGGCCACCAACGACGGGAGAATCCGCGTCTATCGCGCCGACGGGTCGCTGAACGCCTCCACTGGCGACGGGTCCATCGAGGCCGATGGCCGCTTTGACGCGCTCGACCTCCACACCAATGATGGTCACGTGAAGCTGAGCGCGCGGCCCGGCTCGAAGATCAGTGGCGCCGGCTGGAACGTGCGCACCAAGGATGGCCGGGTGGACGTCCTGGTTCCTGAAAAATTCGCCGCCGAACTCGACGCCGAGACCCACGACGGGCACGTGAGCGTGGACATCCCGGTGGAGATGGTGGGCCAGTTCAGCCGCTCCCGCATGCGCGGCAAGCTGAATGGCGGCGGACCCACGCTGCGCATCCGCACCGGCGACGGTTCTATACACATCGGGCGCAGTTGAGTGGGGTTCCCTGCGGGCCCGCCTCCTGTTATCCTCGCCCGTAGGAGGATCCATGCCCGGCTTCGATCCACGACAGTTGCAGGAAATGATGTCCGTGGCCAAGCGCCAGTACGAGGAACTTCAGCGCAAGATGCAGGAGACTACGGTCGAGGCCAGCTCGGGCGGCGGCAGCGTCAGCGTGAAGATGAACGGCCAGAAGCAAGTGCTGAGCATCAAGATCGATCCCGAGGTGATCAAAGCCGGCGACCTGGAGATGCTGCAGGACCTGGTGATGGCCGCGGTCAACGCCGCCAGCCACAAAGTGGATGAGGCCATGCAGTCGAGCCTCGGCGGCATGCTGGGCGGGATGGGGCTCGTGTGATTGGTGATTTGCGATTTGTGATTTTCTGAGCGATTAGGCGCGCCGTTTCCAAATCACAAATCGGAAATCACAAATCAGAAATCTCATGCCTGACTTTGCCCTGCCTCTGGCCCGCCTGATCGACGAACTCAAGAAGCTGCCGGGCGTGGGCTCGAAGAGCGCGCAGCGGCTGGCATTCCATATCCTACGGGCCAGCGAAGATGACGCCCACGGCCTGGCCGCCGCCATCCGCGACGTCAAAGAGAAGCTGCACCTCTGCTCGCAGTGCAACAACATCACGGATGTCGATCCCTGCCTCTATTGCTCGAGTGCCACGCGGAATCAGCGCCTGGTGTGCGTGGTCGAAGAGCCCACCAACATTACCGCCATCGAGAAGACGCACCACTTCAACGGCGTCTACCACGTGCTGCACGGTTCGATTTCGCCCCTGCACGGAGTCGGGCCGGAGCATCTGCGCACCGCCAACCTGCTGCGCCGGATCAAGGCGGGCGAAGTGGACGAAGTCATCCTGGCCACCAATCCCACGGTCGAGGGCGAAGCCACCGCGACCTGGCTCGCCAAAGCCATGAAGCCTTCAGGCGTAAAGGTGACGCGCATCGCCATGGGCCTGCCCGTCGGCAGCGACATCGAGTATGCCGACGAAGTCACGATGATGAAGGCGATGGAAGGCCGGCGGGAGATGTAGTTCGAGGCAATGGCCGGATCGCCAGGATAGTCCCTGGCGATCCGGCAGTCGTGCTGCAGTTCTACTTTGTCCCTCCCCCACCCGCGCCCGACTTCTGATTCACGTCTTTTTCAGCCTGGTCGGCTTCGCTCTGCAAACCCTGTACCTGGGCTTGCACGTCGTTATCGGGCTGGACCGGAGGCACGTCGCTGGAGGCGACCGTGCTGGTATCAGGTGCCGCCGGCAGGCCATTCTTGCCCTGGTTGTCAGCGAGCTGCTTGAGTCCGGCGTCCATCTGCTCGCGGAAATGGTTGTGCATCTCCTGCAAGTCGGCTACTTCCACGTTGCCGTTGGAACCGGGATCGCAGTCACCGTTCTTGCTGCTTTGCACGCTCACTCCCACTTTGGTGCCGTCGACCAGAGTGTCGCCCGTGCGCAACAGGATGTCGCCAGGGGTAACGCCACATTCCGCGCCATCAGCCGTGGTGATATCCAAGTTGCTATCGACGATGAAGACCCGCTGCGTAGGATCGAGGGCCGGCGGTGCCTGATTGGCAGCTTCCGGCGGAGGAGGCGCGCCGCTCGCTTGCCCGGCCGCCGCTTGCCGCTCCGCCGCCAATTGCTCTTTTACTTCCTGGGCAATAAGCGCCTTCGCCTCGGGAGAGAGCGGACGTTGTTGCCCTGCATCCGATGCCGCCGCGGCAGCCGCCGCATCCTGCTGGGCCTCATAGGCCATGCGCAGGTTCTCCGCCAGGATGTAATCCGTCAGCCACAAATTGGCGCTCGCGTAAACCGGATACGGAGTGAAGTATCCCGCATAGAACCCAAACCACGGTGTGCCAGCCCAGCCCCACGCGTAGGCCACCGGGACAGCCCAGGGGTTAAATGCCCATCCGTAAAAAGCGGGACGCCAGTAGAACGGTGGCGCGTACCAGTAATAGGGCCGTCCGCCCCAGTAGTAAGCCCGGTAGGCGACCGCGTAGCGGCGTCCGCCGTACCAGTAGGATCGCACCCGGTACTCGTGACCGTGCCAGCGGCCAGGATAGGCGCGATCGACGTAGCCGCCATGCCGTCCGAAGGCGACGGTGCGGACACCACCGCGCTCGCGCACGGCCACGACTCCGCCATGAGGCCCGCGGTACACGGTAGCTCCATGCGCAGTCCTGATCGAAGCGACTCCACCGCCCGAACGGTAGGAGACGTTATGGCCGCCGATGGTGCGGCTCGCTGGCGGCCGCGCATGCATGGCTGTCGAGGTTGGACGGGAGCCAGGACTCGGCCGGCTTGTTGACCTCGTGCTCGGCCGCGCTGACGTGCTTGGCCGCGTTGATGTGCTCGTGCTCGGCCGGGTTGACGTGCTTGGCCGGCTTGATGTGCTCGTGCTTGGCCGGGTTGACGTGCCGGTGCTCGGCCGGGTCGACGTCCCCGTACTTGGCCGGGTTGTGCCGGTGCTCGGCCGGGTCGACGTCCCCGTACTTGGCCGGGTTGATGTGCCGGTGCTCGGCCGCGCCGATGTGCCGGTGCTCGGCCGAGTTGATGTGCCGGTGCTCGGCCGGGAGCTCGTCGCCGGCCGCGATGGCGTACTGCTCGGGTGCCCTTGTTGCCCTGTCGAGGGGTGTTGTTGCGCTGCTGGCGCAGAATGGCTGGCCTTTTCCGAGCCTTTGTTTTTTTCCTGCGCCCACATCAGTGCGGGCACCAACAGCAGAACCACTACTAAAGCCTTGCGTGGAAACTTACCTGTCAGACGGACGCACCTCATCACGACCTCCTCAATCATTCTTGGGGGACTGTATTGGCCAGAAGAATTTGCTGCGCACGGGTTGTATAACCCGAATCACGGTCTTAATACTCGGAGCTTTGGCATCCGCTTCGCGCTCACAAGCCGGTCCGCACTTAGCGATATCCCGAATAGCTACAGAATTGCCGCACGTCGTCTTGATCTACTCAGGGTCTCCAGGGCCAGCCAGGGCGTTCCAAAGGAAGCTGTTCGTCGCGGAGTGGCGCCACCTGCGTATCAGGCTATGTTGTTGAAGCTCCAAGGTTGACGGTCGATTAAGCTAAGCCGGATTATACACCTGCATGCCAGCCGGTCTTAACTTCTCACTTCCCGCTTTTCCGCCTTTTTCATCACCCCCGAGTGTGACTGAACTCACTGAGCTATGTCGGCTTTCCGGCATACGCTAATACGTTTTGGGGCTGCTCTGCCAGTCGAGGGCGGGAGCCTGTGAGGACATTATGGCAATCATCGATTCCAGGACGGGGAAGGTGATTCGGGAATATTCCATCGAAGAATTGCAGCAAGCCGCTAACCTGATGCGCGGCTATGACCTGGTCGTGCTGGCTGCGGCCGCATCCGGGCACGCCGGCGGCACGCTTTCTATCATGGACATCACTGCTGCGCTCTATCTCAAAGTCGCTAACCACGATCCCCGACACGCAAATTGGGCCGATCGCGATCGCATCATCTGGTCGGCAGGACACAAAGCGCCGGCACTGTATCTCGGGCTGGCTTTCGCCGGATATCACAAGCCGGAAGATGTGGTCACGCTGCGCAAGCTGGGTTCGCCTTACCAGGGACATCCGCACTGGTTGAAAGTGCCGGGTGTGGAGGTATCGTCGGGCTCGCTTGGTCAGGGTTTGAGCGTAGCCGTGGGCACGGCGCTGGCGGGCAAGCTCGCTGGCAAGCCGCACAAGGTGTTCTGCATCATGGGCGACGGTGAGCAGCAGGAAGGCTCTATCTGGGAAGCGGCCATGGAAGCCGCACACTACAAGCTCGACAACCTGATCGGCATCGTTGACAAGAACGCCCTGCAGATCGATGGCCGCGTCAGCGACGTGATGGACATCGAGCCGCTTGATAAGAAATATCGCGCTTTCGGATGGGAAGTGCTGCAGTGCGACGGACACAACATGCAGGAAATTGTGGAGACGCTGGAAAAAGCGCGCAGCACCGTGGGCAAGCCGACGGTGATCCTGGCCGAGACCGTCAAGGGCAAGGGCGTCAGCTTCATGGAGAACATCGCCGGCTGGCACGGCAAGGCTCCCAGCGTCGAAGAAATGATCAAGGGTTTGCACGAACTCGGCCTCGAAAAACACGTTCCCTACGCGCGGATGCTGGAGAATGCCAAACAGTTCCAAAAGGAAGCAGATCGCACGCTCGATGCCAAGCTGCCCAAGTTCAGCAGCAATTATTGGTGGAACACTGACTCCCGGATGAAAGTCGCGATGAAGCCCACGCGCATGGGCTTCGGTCAGTCACTGGCGGAGAACGGCGACGACAAACGCGTGGTCTGCCTCGGGCTCGACATCTCCGGTTCCATCACTATCAGCGAGTTCTATGCTGGTAAGCCCGAGCGTAAGGACCGCTGGATCAGCATGGGAATCGCCGAGCAATCGGCAACGGCCGCCGCCGCGGGACTGGCGCGCGAAGGCAAGCTGCCGGTTTTCGGGACGTACGGAACATTCGCCGCGTCGCGCAACCTCGACCAGTTGCGAGTCTCGGTCTGCTATGGCGACTTCAACGTGCTGGTGGCGGGCGCGCACGGCGGCGTCTCCGTCGGCCCGGACGGCGCCACGCACCAGGCACTCGAAGACCTGTTCAACGTCCTCGGCCTGCCCAACATGCAGGTTGTCGTGCCCTGTGACGCGGTGGAAACGCGCAAGGCAACCACGCACCTGCTGCTGAAGCAACCCGGGCCCAAGTTCCTCCGCTTCGCGCGCGAGGCCACCCCAATCGTCACTACCGAGGCGACGCCGTTCGTCTTCGGCAAAGCCAACGTCATCCGACTGCGCCATGAGGCCGAGAGTTTCATCGATGCTTTCGAAACGGTGCTGGCCGAGCAGTACGCCAACGAGCGTGAGGACGTGAGCATCATTGCCTGCGGTCCGATGGTGCCAGAGGCCATGCGCGCGGCCTGGATCCTGAAGCAGGAGTTCGGGTACGAGACGCGCGTAATCAATTTGCACACGCTGAAGCCTATCGACGCGGCTGCAGTCCTGCGGGCCGGCAAGGAAACCGGCGCCATCGTTACCGCAGAAGAGCACCAGATCGGCGCTTTGGCCTGGCGCGTGAGTGGCATCCTCACTGAGAGCCCGGAACTATACGGCGTGCCGTTAATTACCGGCGCCATCGGGGTGAAGGACCGTTTCGGCGAATCGGGGTATCCCTGGGAGCTGATCAAGGAGTTCGAGGTCAGCGCCGAGCACATCGCGCAGAAAGCCGCCGAGCTGATGGCGGTCAAGCAGGGCGCTGTCGCGGGACTGGCGACCGCCATCGGGTAGGTGGGGATCGAGTCATCGGGGGATTACGGGTCATTGGGCGCGGCTTGGAAGCCGCGCCTTTTTTCACTTTTCAGTTACCACTTTTTTCTGCCGTAACCTTTTCCCTCTCCCGACCGTTTACCCTAGTGAGATGGCGTTCCCGCGGAGAGCGCTTCGGAAGGAAGCCGACGAACGGCTTCTCGTAGAGGCAGCGCAGGCCGATCCGGCGCGCTTCGCCGAACTCTACGAGAGCCACTTCGAGCGCGTGTATGCATTCATAGCGCGCCGTGTCCGCAACCGCCAGGAAGCCGAAGATCTAACGTCCGAAGTGTTTCGCCACGCGCTCCAGAACCTGAAGCGCTTCGAGTGGAGGGGCGTGCCCTTCTCGGCCTGGCTGCTGCGCATCGCCGCCAACGCCATGGCGGACCGATGGCAACGTGTTGCCCGGGATCATGCTGAGCCGCCTCCGGAGCCGCCGGACGAGGCCGCCGCGGAAGACATCGAGCGCCGGGCGCTGCTCTATCAACTGGTGGACACGTTGCCGGCGGACCAGCGGCGAGTTGTGGTGGCGCGCTTCGTCGAGGAGAAAAGCATACGCGACCTCGCGCAGGAACTGGGCCGCACCGAGGGCGCAGTGAAGCAACTCCAGTTCCGCGCGCTCCAGACGTTGCGGACGCGCACCCATCCCCCGTCCAAGCGGGGCGCGCCGGGAGGAAGGAGGGCCCATGCCTAAGCGATCGCTCGCCGAGCAACTCGACCAGGCCGTGCAAGCGTTGCTCGACCGCCCGGGCTCCGCGCCTTCCTCTGTTACTGCAGAGCTGGACGAGCTGGCACGCATCGCGGCAGACCTGCAGGAGCTGCCCCGCCCGGAGTTCAAGGAGAACTTGAGGTCTGATTTAAGAAGGAGAGCCAAGATGTCGACTACGACTGTGAATCCTATCCGCGAAGGCTTCCACACGCTGAATCTCTACCTGGTGGTCAAAGGAGCCGCCGAAGTACTGGAGTTTACCCAGCAGGCCTTCGGGGCGCAGGAGATGCTGCGGGTAAATCGCCCGGACGGCAACATCATGCACGCCGAGTTTCGCGTGGGCGACTCGATGATAGAAATCGGTGAGGCCAACGAGCAGTTTCCGCCGCTGCCGGCCTCGATTCATCTCAAAGTGGAGGATGTGGATTCGGTTTACGCAAAGGCCCTCGAGGCCGGCGGTTTCTCGCTCTGCCCGCCCACGGACCACGAGTACGGTGAGCGTGGCGGCGGGGTGAAGGACCCCGGGGGCAATCATTGGTATATCGGCTCGCCGCGCGGCAAGACGCACTTTCTGCCCGATCAGCGAAGCGTCACGCCCTGCTTGCACATTACGGGCGCGACCGGATGCATCGACTTCCTCAAGCAGGCCTTCGGGGCGGAGGAAATCATGCGTCACCAAACACCGGATGGAATCTTGCTTCACGCCAAAATGAGGCTGGGCGATACGGTGGTGGAGATGAGCGAGGCCCGCCCTGAGTTTCCGGCAATGCCCGCTAATCTTCACTTGTACGTCGCAGATACCGATGCGGCGTACAAGCAGGCGCTCGCAGCCGGCGCGACTTCGGTGCGTGAGCCGGTGGACGAGCCCTATGGCGACCGCTGTGGCGGCGTGCGCGATCCTTTCGGGAACTGGTGGTGGGTTGCCACTCACATCAAGGATGTGAGTTCCTGATGAGGCATGTGCATTCCGATGACCCAATCGAGACCTAGGAGCCAAGCAAACTGTGCGCCATCTTTCCCTCCGCACGCATCCAAGGTTCTGTGTACGAACGTCAACCCCGGCTGCAGTCAGCTATGTCGAAGTGCCTGCTGCTCGGCGTTAGTTTGCTGCTTCCCGCCGGTGCGTTTGCGCAAGGCACGGGATTCACGCAGCCTCTCCCACAAGCGCAGACGGGCACCAGCTCTCCTTCGTTTTCCTCGACGGCCGGAGGGCAGAACCCTTTCTTGGGAGGCGTTCCCTCGGGACCGGCGACGCCAGGCGTGCTCAAGCTCTCGATACTCGAGGCCATCCAGCGCGGTCTGCGCTACAACCTCGGACTGCTGCTTTCCTCCGACCAGACGGAAGCCGCGCGCGGCGCTCGCTGGAAGGCACTCAGCGAGCAACTGCCCAAGCTTAGTACAGGAGTCACGGAAAGCGCGCAGCAGGTGAGCCTTACCGCCTTCGGACTCAAGCCCGGTGCAGTACCCGGTTTGCCATCGGTCATCGGACCATTCGGCCTCTTTGATGTGCGCGCCTTTCTCACCGCGCCCGTCCTCGATTTTCACGCCCTCGAGCGCATCCACCAGGAATCGCACAACCTACAGGCCGCGACCTGGAATTACCGCAACTCGCGGGAACTCGTGGTGCTCGTGGTGGGCGGCAGCTACTTGCAGGTGCTGGCGGCCGCCGCCCGCCGCGATGCCGTCCAGGCGCAGTTCTCGACCGCCAAGACCCTTTACGAGCAGGCGGTCGATCTCAAGCACGCCGGCGTGAGTCCCGGCATCGACGTGCTGCGTGCCCAAGTGGAGATGCAGGCGCGGCAGCAGCGGCTGGTCGCCGTCACCAACGACTTCGACAAGCAGAAGCTCCAGCTCGCACGCGTGATCGGGCTGCCGGTGGCGCAAGAGTTTGAGCTCACCGACCCCCTGCCGTACCAGCCCGCGCCCGAGATATCGTTCGACCAGGCCATGGAAACCGCATACAAGAACCGCGCGGATTATCAGGCGGCGCTCAGCCTTGAGCACGCCGCAGAGTCGGCAAAGCGTGCGGCGGAAGCCGAGCGGCTGCCCTCTCTGGGAATCAATGCGAATTACGGCGACGTCGGTGTCACCCCAGGCAGCTCACACGGAACCTTCACCGCCGCAGCGGGGCTTGAGCTTCCGCTATTCCAGGGCGGCAAGGTGCGCGGCGACGTGCTCCAGGCAGAAGCTCTCCTGAAGCAGCGACTTTCGGAACTGGAAGACCTGCGCAGCCGCATCGAGTTCGAGGTGCGGACCGCGTTTCTCGATCTCAAGGCCGCAGCGAACCTGGTTGAAGTGGCGCAGAGCACGATGACGCTGGCCCAGGAGCAGCTACGACAGGCGCAGGACCGCTTCGCCGCCGGTGTGGCCAACAATATCGACGTGGTCGAGGCACAGGAATCATTCGCCACGGCCAATGACAACTATATTTCCAGCCTCAATAGTTTTAATCTGGCCAAGCTCTCGCTGGCGCGCGCGCTGGGCGTGGCCGAAACCGCAACCCAGCGCTACCTGGGAGGAACGAAGTAGTGGCCGATTCGGTGAAGATCGAACCAGACAAGGCGCCCTTGGCGCAAGAGGAAGGCGCCAGCCAGGAAGAATGGCACGACGAAGAGCCGCTCTCGCGGCGGCAGCGGGCCCGCTCCTACTTCCAGCGACACCCGCAGGCCAAGTGGGTGATGCTGTTGCTGGCGCTCGTCGTGCTTGCGGCGCTCGTATGGGTATGGCGCTACTACGCCGTCCGCGAGAGTACGGACGACGCCCAGATCGATGGCTACATCTATCCGGTGAGCGCCCGCGTTTCCGGCACCGCCATCAAAGTGAACTTTGACGACAATGTCTATGTGGAGAGAGGCACAGTTCTGGCGGAACTTGATCCTGCCGACTTTCAGGTCGCTCTGCAGCGCGTTCAGGCGGAACTCGCCGACGCCCAGGCTACAGCCCAGGCCGCGCGCACCAACGTGCCGATCACGCACACTGGAACCAGCAGTCAGTTGAGCGCGGCGCAGGCGGCGGTGGCGACTACCCAGCGGGACGAGCAGGCGGCGCGAGCACGCGTCGCTGATGCCGAAGCAATGTATGCCAAAGCGGCTTCGGACCTGCGGCGTTTTCAGCAGCTGGTCGCCAAAGACGAAATCTCGCAGCAGCAGTACGACGCGGCCCTGGCCGCCGAACAGGCAGGAAAAGCGACCGTGGATGCCGAGCGCGCCAGCGTGGCCGCCGCCCACAGCCGCGTGCTGCAGGCGGAAGCTACTGCGCGTGGCGCCGAAACCGGGCCGCAGCAGGTTGCGGTGATGCGCTCGCATGCCGGCGCTGCCGAAGCCACCGTCCAGCGCGCGCAGGCCGCGGTCGCGCAGGCACAACTCAATCTGCAATACACCACCATCCGCGCCCCCGTCTCTGGCGTGGTCAGCCAGCGTAACGTGGAAGTCGGGCAGACAATCCAGGCTGGCCAGCCGTTGTTCGGCATCGTCGATCTCGACAATCTTTGGGTCACTGCCAACTTCAAAGAGACGCAGTTGAAAAATATGCTTCCCGGCCAGTCCGCCCGCGTCAGCGTGGATGCCTACGGCCATACCTTCACCGGCCACGTGGATTCCATCGGCGGCGCCACCGGCGCGCGCTTCAGCCTGCTGCCGCCGGAGAATGCCACCGGCAATTACGTCAAGGTTGTGCAGCGTGTTCCGGTGAAGATCGTTTTCGATAAAGGCCAGGACCCGCAGCACCGGCTGCGGCCGGGCATGTCGGTCGTACCCACTGTCCTAACCAGGTAGCGCGCCATGGCTGCCACCAGCTATCCCATCGCCGGCGAAGAAGTGCCGGAGATCAGCCCCTGGATCGTCGCCATCGCGGTCATGCTCGGCACCTTCATGGAAGTGCTGGACACCACGGTGGTGAACGTCTCGCTGCCGCACATCGCCGGCAGCCTGTCCTCCACAGTGGACGAAGCCACCTGGGTGCTGACTTCGTATCTGGTGGCCAATGCGATCATTCTGCCCATGACCGGCTGGCTCTCCAACCAGTTCGGACGCAAGCGCGTGCTGATGATCTCCGTAGCCGGCTTCACGCTGTCTTCGCTGCTTTGCGGCATGGCGCCGAATCTTACCGCGCTGATCATCTTCCGCATCATCCAGGGCGCTACCGGAGGCGGTTTGCAGCCGCTTTCACAAGCCATCCTGCTGGAGGCGTTCCCGCCCGAAGGACGCGGCAAGGCGATGGCGTTCTGGGCGCTCGGCATCGTGGTGGCGCCCATGCTGGGCCCGGTGCTGGGCGGCTGGATCACCGACAGCTACAGTTGGCGCTGGGTCTTTTACATCAATCTTCCCATCGGCATCGCTGCCACCGTGATGGCCAGGTTCTTTATCTTCGATCCGCACTACATCCGCCGGGTTTCTTCGCACGTGGACTGGTGGGGAATCGGCTTCCTTGCCACCGGCATCGGGGCGCTGCAGATCATGCTCGACAAGGGCCAGGAGGAAGACTGGTTCGGCTCCGGTTTCATCCGCTTGCTGGTGGTAATAGCGGTCGTGGGGCTGGCGGCGTTCGTTATCCGCGAGTTGCGGGTCGAACATCCCATCGTAGACCTGCGTGTCTTCAAAGTGCGCACTTACGCCACCGGCGTTTTCATGATGACGGTGCTGGGATTTGTGCTCTATGGCAGCACTGTGCTCATTCCCATCTGGCTGCAGACCTTGATGGGCTATCCCGCGCTGGAGGCGGGCTGGGCCATGCTGCCACGCGGACTGGGATCGTTCCTGTTTATGCCTATCGTCGGAATTCTGGTAGCCAAGATGGAACCACGCAAACTACTGGCCGCCGGCATTACCCTCACGTCCACCAGCTTGTTCCTGCTGGCGGCGCTTAACCTCGACGCCGGCTACTGGGACATCTTTATGCCGCAGATCGTCCAGGGCGTGGCCATGGGACTGTTGTTCGTGCCCCTCACCACGGTAACGTTCGATCCTATCGAGAAGGCGCGCATGGGCAACGCCACCAGCATCTTCAACCTGATGCGCAATATCGGCGCCAGCTTCGGCATCGCCGCAGTCACCACCATTGTGGCGCGGCAGTCGCAGACCCACCTCAACGTGCTCGGCCGGCACGTGAATATTTACGATCTGAGGAGTCGGCAGACGCTCGAAGCCATGCGCCAGGGCTTCACGGCCCGCGGCTCGGATGCCTTTACCGCCGGCAGACAGGCCTACGCCGCCCTGTTCGGCATGGTCGAGCGCCAAGCCTCGATGTTGTCGTTTATTGACGCCTTCTGGATTCTTGGCGCCGTATTCCTCGGCATGCTGCCGCTGCTGCTGCTCATGCGCAAACCGCGGCACCATGGCGGGACTGCGCCCATGCACTAGCGAACTGTGCAATCGCTAGAAAACTGTCGTCCCGAGCGAGGTCTTCAGCCCGAGTCGAGGGACAACGCCGTTAAATCGAGCACCCGATGGCCTTGATGGTCTCTTTCCTCACGGTCACCTTCTCGATCACATTCTCGCGCACCCTATATTGGGTTTCAGCGTCAATGAATCCTCCGCGGCTGACCTCCACTCCCGGCTCGATGATGTCTTCCTTCCAGTAGCGTTTAGACGCCGACACATCACCGGGCAGGCTGAAGTTCGCCAGCGTGGACATGGCGATGTTGTGCACCCGGCCGACGCCGGATTCCAGCATGCCTCCGCACCAGACCGGGATGCCGCGCGCCTGGCAGACATCGTGCACGCGCCGCGCCTCGGTGAATCCGCCCACCCGTCCCAGCTTGATATTGATGATGCGGCAGGCGCCGAGCTCCAGCGCCGCATCGGCATCGCGCGCGGTGCGGATGGATTCGTCCAGGCAGAGCGCCGTCGCCAATTGCTTCTGCAATCGCGCATGGAAGTAGAGGTCGTCGGACCACAGCGGCTGCTCGATCATCAGCAGCTTGAATTGATCGAACTTGCGCAGGTGCTCCACCTGGTCGAGGGTGTAGGCGGAGTTGGCGTCGCAGCTCAGCGTGATCTCCGGCCAGCGGCTGCGGATGCGCTCCAGCACATCAAGGTCCCATCCCGGCTTGACCTTAACCTTGATGCGGCGGTATCCGGCCGCCAGCTCGATGGCAATCTTCTCCAGCAGCTTGTCGATGGTCTCCTGGATGCCGATGGATACGCCGCATGGAATCTGCCGACGCGTGCCGCCCAGCAGCTTCCACAAGGGGACACTCTTCTGCCGCGCCTCGGCGTCCCACAGCGCATTCTCAAGCGCGGCTTTGGCCATGCGGTGCTCGCGCACCTGCGCCATGAGCGGCACTGCGTCTCTGGCGTTCTCGAGTGATCGGCCCAGCACCGCCGGCACGAGATACTTCGAGAGCACGTACCACGCGGTCTCGACCGATTCTTCGTTGTAGAAAGGATGTTCGCCGGCGGTGCACTCGCCCCAGCCGTCCACGCCTTCGCAGTGCGCCGTGACCAGCAGAATGCGCCGCTCGGTGGTGCGTCCGAAGCTGGTCTCGAAGTAGTGCACCAGCGGCATGCGGATTTCGCGGATTGTGACCGCCTCGATTTTCACAGTGAGCACTCAGCAGTCAGCACTCAGCATTCAGCTAAGGCCTGTAAATCCTAGGGCGGAAGCCCTAGGTGAGCGGAAAAACTGGATCCGGGTCCTGCAGGGACGACACCCCGTTGGCATCAGTGTCAGGCCCTTTGTCTTCTAGCGGTCGAAAAAGCACGAATACACACATATGTAGCAAGTGCGAGGCTGACTATTCCACCGATCGTCCAATTGTTCCATTCGAAATTCGCACGCAAGGGGACCTTGTAGTTGCCCCTGACGACCCACCGAAACGGACCTGGAGCCGCAAAGTAAAGAAAAAGCGGTAAGGAGAGCACGGAAGCTGCGAGAGCCATAGCCGCAGCCACCCGTGGAAACACAAACGTCAGAAGCAGCGCCAGTACGAACAGGACCCTCCCGATGTCGTACATGTCGAGCAGCGGGCCAGTGACTCGGCCTCCGCTGAACTCTGTTCCGTAGAGATCAGCCGCGTATTTCCAAATCACCGCTGCGCAGAGCAGACAGCTCGCGGCCTGTCCCAACTTTTGTGTTCTATCCGTCATTTCCGACCCAATACTCAATGGCTCAATGATTCAGTCCCCCCGTTCCACCTTCCCAGCAGAAACGTCCCATTTCCAATCGCGTCGCGCTCATA
>Ga0335078_10006700_pt1 | contig 17047 bp, 12 predicted proteins | sample Lox_Sample_32_FD_206711 | JGI IMG/M metagenome (GOLD analysis project Ga0335078, IMG submission 206711) | Soil microbial communities from Loxahatchee National Wildlife Refuge, Florida, United States - Lox_Sample_3.2 | ecosystem: Environmental > Terrestrial > Soil > Wetlands | place: USA... | reverse complement strand
GCGGGCCAAGGTGCAGCTCATCGGCGACGAGGAACTTGAAAAACTGATCCCCAAGCGCGTGGCCATCGTCGAGGTCACCCTGAATGACGGAACCAGGCTGACCGAGCGCGTCGAGACCGTGCGCGGGACCCCGGAAAATCCCATGAGCCGCGAAGAGGTCGTCGCCAAAGCGCGGGATCTGATCGTTCCCGTCATGGGCGCGGCAAAGTGCGATGCATTGGTTAATAAATCGCTAAATTTAGAAAATGTGAAAGATATCCGGGAGCTTCGCCCGCTCTTGCAACGCAGTTGATTCGGAGTTTCCAAGTTCTTGTGGCACAGGATTCAGCCTGTTATTCTTAGCCTTTCAAGCCCAATCCCCACTGGCTGACGCATGTGCCACAAAACTTTCATTCAATAATTCTCGTTCTAGGGGGGAACCGCCATGGCCCACGATCGAAATCCCGAATGGTTTTTGGCGATGCGCAGCCCGAATCTGACGCGCCGCTCCCTGCTGCAACGCGCGGGCTGGGCGGCTGCCGGGACAGCCTTGCCGCTTACGGCCGCCCTGGCCGCGGAAAACGTCAGCCCAGCCATGGCCCGCCTCAGCACCTACATGAGCGAAGCGCGCGACCGCGCCCTGCCGGACGAAGCGGCCGAAAAAGCAAAACAACACGCCCTCGATACCATCGCCGCCATGGTCTCCGGCTCAACGCTTCCTCCGGGCCGCGTGGTCCTCCGCTTTGCCGAATCGTATGGCGGCGCACCCGTTTCCACTGTGGTCGGCACGAAAATTCTTTGCGGCCCGATCGAGGCCGCGCTCGTCAATGGAAATCTCGCGCACAGCGATGAGACCGACGATTCCCACTCCCCGTCGCTCTCCCATCCCGGATGCGACACCGTCCCCGCGGCACTCGCCGCGGGCGAAAAATTCGGCGTCAGCGGCGCGCAATTTCTCCGCGCCGTCGCGCTCGGCTACGACGTCGGAACGCGCGTCACGACGACGCTAGGCGGCGGAAAGTCCGGCAACGCCTACATGTTCGAGGAACATCGCAGCACCCACAGCGTCGCCGGAATTTTCTGCGCCGCCGCGGCGGCCGCGAGCACCGCCGGCCTCGACGCCCGCCACATGCGCTGGGTGCTCGACTACACCGCGCAGCAGTGCTCCGGATTCGCCGCCTGGCAGCGCGACACCGATCACATCGAAAAGGGCTTTGTGTTCGCCGGAATGGGCGCGCGCAGCGGCGTCACCGCCGCGCTGCTCGTCGAATCCGGCTGGACCGGCGTCGATGATATTTTTTCCGGCCCCGACAATTTTTTCCAGGCGTACGAGCCCAAAGCCGATCCCGCCGGCCTCGTCGATAAACTCGGCGAGCGCTACGAAGTGGCGCAAGCCGACATCAAAAAGTGGACTGTGGGATCGCCCATTCAGGCCCCGCTCGACGCCCTGGAAATCATCCGGAAAAAACATCCGTTCAACGCGAGCGATGTGCAGCAAGTGATCGTGCGCGTCGCCAGGACCGAATCCACCGTCGTGAACAATCGCGACATCCCGGACATCTGCCTGCAACACATGATCGCCGTCATGCTCCTCGACAAAACCGCGTCCTTCGCCGCCGCGCACGACAAGCCGCGCATGCAGGACCCCGCCATCCTGCGCGAGCGCGCCAAGGTCCAGCTCATCGGCGATGACGAACTCGAGCGCCGCCTCCCGCACCGTGAAGCCATCGTCGAGGTCACCCTCACCGACGGAACAAAACTCACCGAGCACGTCACCGCCGTCCGCGGCACCATCGAAAATCCCATGCCGCGCGAAGAAGTCGTCGCCAAAGCCCGCGACTTGATGGCGCCCGTGCTGGGCGCCGCGAACACAGCAAGCCTAATCGAAAAAATATTCGCGCTAGAAAACGTGAAAGATATTCGAGAGCTGCGCCCGCTACTGCAGCCCGAATAAATTTTGAGGGAAATCGGTAGGACGGGCTTCAGCCTGTCGGTTTGGACTTTTGCTAATTCTTCCCACAACAGCGACAGGCTGAAGCCCGTCCTACGGAATTTTTACGCAATGATCCGTCAATCCCAGTCCGGAAAAATTGAGAGCGGAAGAAACCCAGGCGGCCTATGCGTGGGCTGCTCCTACGGAAGGCGCGTCCAATCGGCGCGAGGTTCGATCTTCTATTTGTGCGAGCGCTCGGTGAGCGATCCGGCATTTGCAAAATATCCGCGCCTGCCGGTGTTGCAATGCCCTGGCTTTGCGCCGAATGACGAAGCAGGCGCGCGCGTTCGGTAGCACCGGAGTTCCGCCGGCGCTACCGAATCCGCTCCGCGCGATTAATCTCCAGGAAAGCTTATTCCTTGCGGCGGTCCGCTTCCGCGTGCGCGCAGTCGGACATCACGTTCAGGAAAACCTGGTAGCTGGCCTGGCCGACCACGAATGGGTTGGGATCGCCTTTTTTGCGGGCTTCCAGTTTTTCCAATTTTTGCGGCATGTCGTCCATCATGGCGTGGTTTTCCAGTTCCACTTGGACGTTGGCTTTTTTGGCTTCTTCCTTGAAATGGGCGATGGATTGGATGTACTGCTGCAAGCCTTCATCCGTGGGCCGGTCCAGAGTCAGGATCAAGCCTCCGAATACAGCGGCCATGTAGGTCTTGCCGTTGTCTTTCACTGGAAAAATCAAACCGACGGCGCCGGGAGTATGCCCCGGAATGGCCACGGGCATAATCTTTTCGCCTCCCAGGATGATGGGTTCGCCTGCGGTAATGATTTTGTCGCGGCCGGGACGCGGAGGGGGAGCTGCGCCGTTCGCGGGCACCGGGGCATGTTCCATCATGTCCCAATCTGCCGCCGAAATGTAAATGTGCGAACCGTAATGCTCCTGCAGATACGAGGACCCGCCAAAGTGGTCCGCGTGGCCGTGCATGACGATCACATCCTTGATCTTCGCCGGATCGAACCCCAGCTTTTTTACCCCCGGGATCAGAACATCCTCGACGTCCTTGGCATAGCCGGAATCGAGCAGGATGAGTCCGTCCGAGGTGGTAATGATGTAGTTGATGGTGGAAGTTCTGCCAAGGCTGTACACATTGTCAAAAATTTTTGTCGGCTCGGTCACGGGCTCGTCCGGGCGATTGGCCCGGCCCGTTTCGCAAAAGAATTGCGCTTCATCGGCCCATTGCGTGCCCGCATCCTTCTTTGCTTTTTCGATGTCGGCCTTGACCTGCTCGGAATCGGGTTTCGTCCAAGTCGCTTTATCCCTTTGCGCCTGCACACGCGCCGCGCCGCCCGTCCATGCACCCGCCACAACAATTGCCGCAACCCACACCATCATCCGTTTCTTCATGTCGATGCCCTCCAAGTGTGCCTGCCTGTGCCGCTCACTCTACCAGAAATAAACCGCGTGAGTGCGCCAGTTTTTTTATTCCCCCTTGACTTCCCTCCCCCAAACGGACAATACCTCTCCATCGGATCGATCCGGGGTTCCGCAAGTGCTCGTGGGCGTTCCCTCGTGGAACTTCTTCAAGCGCGGGGATTGCTTAGAACGATGGGAGGAACGATGCGAATCGCATTGAATGTCGTAGGCGTGGTGCTGGTGCTATTAGGCTGTATCTGGTTCCTGCAAGGAATCAATGTGTTGCCAGGCAGCTTCATGAGCGGGCAAACTCGCTGGGCGGTGCGAGGCGGGATTCTAGTGGTCGCAGGCATCATCGCCATCGTGGGCGCGAACCGAAGTCGCAAAACCGTGGCGTGATTGCACGCGCCCCCACAGACGCGAAATAGTGCTCGCCCTCAGGCGGGCATGCTCGAATCTGCAATGCCCGCCTGAAGGCGGCCTCTGCATCCGCGCGAAAACCGGGACGCCACGCAACCTCTACCGCCGGCCGTGTTCCTCCCTCATCCTGCGCCCTTCTCGCGCGGCTCCGCGCTCGGCTTCCGAACGTGGGTGCAGCGCATGCCTCTCCGGGGCTCGTGGACCAGGACCGTAGCGGTGCACACCTGCGTAAGGATGAACGTATGTGCCGCGGTTGAACCAGGTTCGCCCCCAGCGCGCATTGTTGATAAAAACCGCGTGCGCGCCCCAGTCAAAGCGGCCAAACCCCGGGCCCCAGCCCCACGGCCCGAAATAGACTCCGAGCGACACGCCAAAGCCGAATCGGATCGCGCCTCCGATAAAGAAACCCGGCCGGGGCGCGAAGAAAACGATGGCCGGATCGTAGTAGGGGACAACGACGAAGCCGGGATCGACCGGCATGATGGTGATGTACGGTCCGGCGCCAACGACGATTTGGGCGTTACTCCGCAGGTATCCGAAGTCGCGAGCCTTTCGCCGCTGGCGCTGCACCGCGTCCATTACATCAGCCTGCTGGGCGAGGAACGCATTTCCAAGGTCGGTGGTCCAGTTCATGTCTCTCGACATCATTTCCAGCACGGACGGGAATGGCAACAGGGCCTGTACGCTCGGATCCCACGGAAGTTGATCGCCCTGTATGGCGTCCGCCAGGGCTTTTCCGGTAAGGTAATGGTGTTCGTCCGCCCATTTCGCGGCGTCGGGGATCTGATCGGGGTACGTGGCGCCGGCAAGGATTTGGGCCACCAGCGGATCAGGATAGAGCGCGATGCGCGCCACCAGCGGATCGAGTTCGGCCGGCGTGCGCGTGGGAGGGGGCGGGGGAGCCTGAGCGAAAACGGGAACGGCAGCTAGAACGGCGAGCAGCAACAGGAATTTGACGATGCGCACTGTAATCGTCTCCTCTCGATACGAACCGGCGAGTCGGTCCGTTTGCGTTTGGATTGCGCCATAATCTCCCTTCCGTACAAGCAGATCGTAGCGCACAGGCCTCGGAATCCTCAACGGAAGGATGCGCCCGGTCATGACCGGGATGCTCGCGGGGCAGCGCCGAGCGGCTGGATGTGGGCCCTGTGGTATAGTAAATTCCCCGAAAGGAAAAACTTTTCCGCTTCGGATACGAGATTCTTCGGAACGGGAGACACGCGAACCTCGTTCGCTCAGATCACCATGGCTTTGATGGAACGCATCCAGAAAGATTTGACCGCAGCAATGATGTCCAAGGACGAATTGCGCCTGAGCGTGCTGCGCATGATGAAGTCCGCGCTGAAGTACAAGGAGATCGAGAAAGTTCGCGCGCTGGAAGATGCCGAAGCTCTTCAAGTGCTCCAAACGCTCTTGAAGCAGCGCCGCGAATCGGTCGAGCAATTTGCCAAGGGCGGCCGCCAGGACCTCGTCGATAAGGAAACCAAGGAAATCGGCATTCTCGAGGCCTACTTGCCGGCGGGCGCTTCCGACGCCGACATGGGCGCCGCGATCGAAGCCGCCATCGCGGAAACCGGCGCAACCTCGCCAAAGTCCATGGGCGCGGTGATCAAGGCCGCCAAAGCGCGCCTCGAAGGCAAAACAGTGGACGGCAAAACGTTATCGGATCGCGTGAAGGAACGGCTCTCAAGAACCGGCTAAAGCCGAATTCGTGCGCACCGGAAGAAAGCTATGAGTGATACCGCAAACTCCTCAGCGGTCGGCAGAGCGAAAGAACCTCGCCGCTTCTTCGAGAAGCAATTGCAAGGAGAACAGCCGCTCACCTTTGAAGCGGCCGACGATCTGTTTCAGCTGGCCTCCGAACTCCAGGGGCTCGAACCCTGGAATTTCCTGGAAGATCAGGATCTGATTCTTCAGAAGGACCCGGCGTCCGGTGAGATTTGCTATTGCTCAATTATGGGCGCGTTGGGCGAGGTCTTCTCAGTTCAAGTCTACGTTGGCGCGGAAAGCTATCGCCTCTTTCGTAGAATTGCGAGGGGCCAGCATGTAACGAGCGGTGAATTCCTGGGTGCATTTCGCGGACTTTCCGTGGAATTTGTCACGGCCAAGGAGCTGACTCCTCCCGACCGCGAATTGCTCCAGGCCCTCAGCCATGCCCCCAAGCGCGGCGCGCGCGCGCCAATCTTCCGCGCCTCTCGCCCCGGCTATCATCCCTGGTATGTCACGGAGGGCGAAGCCAGGCTGCTTATTTACTGCCTCCAGGGGACGCTTGTATTTTGCCGGGACGTGACGGTCATGGACGGCTCGAAGTACTGGGAGCAGGAAAACGTGTTTCCTTTCGTTGCTCGCGATGCCAACGGCACGTTCGAAATTCAGTCCGTAAAGGCCCCTGATCCGCCCGGTTCCGGTCTCCAGCCGGTGTATGTGGACGACGGTTTAATCGCCGAAATTCTGGCCAAGAATTGGCCCAACGAGGGATTACTCGAGGCTGACCATTTTTTTGCCCTGGCGGAAATCGGGGAAAAAAACGAGCGCAAAGCGTGCGTGAGCGCGGCCATCGTGTGCGACGGCAATTCCGGCATGGCCCTCCAGGCGGATCTTGGCCAGCCGAGCGAGCGCCCCGAGGAGTTGCTTGTGCGGTCCATTCTGCGCGCCATTCAGAGCGCCCGATTCCTGCCCCTCGAGATTCACGTCCGAAAAAAAGAATTCGGCCTGCTGCTCGAAGGCCTCTCGAAAAAGCTCGGATTCACGGTTCAGGTAAGGAAGTCGCTGGCCATGCTGGACCCGTTCAAAAGAGAATTGCTTGCCCGCTTCTGAACTTTGGGCGGTTGCTCCATCGAAAAATTCCAGGCCGCTCTGATTTCCCGTATCGACTTTTTCGCCCTTTCCCGCGTATCCTCCCAGCGTGCCGCTGCCCGAAACCATTCCCGTTCGCTACACCGAAGAAGAAGCGGGATACGTGACGGTCCGTCCTCTGGTGCGGCAAACCTTTCGCCTGGGCGAACTTCTGGACATGATCCTCAGCGTTACGGGAAAAGACCCGGCGCGCATCCATCAACTTCTGCACTCCGGCACGGTCGTCTATCATTTCTACCGCTATTCCTGGACCGGAATCGACGCGGACGAAGCGGAACTCGCCGCCGCCCTCGCTCATTTTCCGGATGACGATCCCTCCCGCCCCTTTGCCCCCGATCTTTGCACCAGCGCCGTATTCGACAGCTCGGGCGAAAATCCCAGGCACCTGCTCGATCTAGACCGCGCCGCCGCTTCCAAACGCCGTTTCTTTCGCAGGCAAAGTTTTTGGCAGAGCCTCTTGGAAATTGCCGCCCAAGAAAATCTAGCCTACCAAAAATATTCCTACGGACGCCGCGCGGACCTATACCGCATGGATCTGGACCCGGAAGTCGGCATGCGAATCGCCGAGGCGGCCCGCCGCCTGGCAAGCGGCAGGCTCCGTTCCGCCTTGCGCGTGCTGCCAAGCGCCGCAAGCATTCTTTTCGTTTGCCCGCGCGCCAAGTAGGACGGGCTTCAGCCTGTCGGGTTTTCGCAAGCAGCGCGAAGATCCAAACGAAGATCCAAAACTGACAGGCTGAACCCCGTCCCACAAAAACCCGTAAACCTTCTGCAACCGCCAATTCAAAATTCTCTCGATCGCCGCACAATTTGGGCCATAATGCCGGGCGACCGCGGAGGGGTTTGACAGCGCGGCGTTTCATGACGGGATTCGCGGCGGAATCGTTCGCGGAGGTGTTTCTTGGCCACGACCACTAAACCCTGGAGTTCGACCGCGCCGCCGGAGGAGTTCCATCCTTTTGTGGACTCCTCGAGCACGATGAAGGAGTTCACTTGGCGCGCGGTCATACTGGGAGCGATCTTCGGCGCGCTGTTTGGAGCGGTCTCCGTGTACGTGGGGCTGCGCGCCGGGCTGACCGTTTCCGCGTCGATCCCGATCTCGGTACTTTCGATTTCCATCCTGCGCGCGTTCGGCCGGTCCACGATCCTCGAAAACAACATTGTGCAGACCACCGGCTCGGCCGGCGAATCGGTGGCGGCCGGCGTGATTTTCACTTTGCCCGCGTTGATCTTCATGGGCTTTTCGCTGAACACCGAATACTGGCGCGTCTTTTTTCTCGCGTTGATCGGCGGCTGGCTCGGCGTATTGTTCATGATCCCGCTGCGGCGCCAGCTCATCGTCAAGGAACACGGGAATTTGCTTTACCCGGAAGGGACGGCGTGCGCCGACGTGCTGGTCGCGGGCGAGCGCGGCGGATCGTTCGCCGGCAGCGTCTTCTGGGGACTGGGCATCGGCGGCGTTTATACTTGGCTGAAAAATTCCATGCACATGTGGCCGGACCAGCCGGAATATCTTCCCAAGTGGCTGCCCGGCGGATCGTTCCGCGCCGCGATCACTTCGGAATATCTCGGCGTCGGCTACATCATCGGCCCAAAAACCGCCGGTACGCTTTTCGCGGGCGGCGTGTTTTCCTGGCTTGTCTTGATGCCCGCCATCCGTTTCTTCGGCCAAAATCTTCCGGGGCCCGTTTATCCCTCGACGGTTCCCATCGCACAAATGTCGCCCGATCAATTGTGGTCCAGCTATATTCGTCCCATCGGCGCGGGCGCGGTGGCCGCGGCCGGATTGATCACCCTGCTGCGAACGCTCCCGACGATCTTGAGCGCGCTCACTGCGGGTTTGAAGGATGTCCGCGCCCAGCGCGCCGGCGCCGCGGGGCAGGCCAACCGCCTCGAAGACGATTTGCCGATGAGTTTTGTTCTGATCGGCTCCATCGTGATCGTGGCCATGATGTGGGCGCTGCTGACCTTCAAGCCGATCCCCGGCGCCAGCACCGGAATTTTTTCCAATTTGATGGCCGCGCTCCTGGTCATCGTCTTCGGATTCCTATTTGTCACGGTTTCGAGCCGCATTTGCGGCCTGATCGGCACCTCCTCGAATCCGGTGAGCGGCATGACCATCGCCACGCTCATGGCCACTTGCGCCATGTTTTTAGTTGCCGGATGGACGGGCGGTGCATTCGCCGCGCTGGCCATTACGATTGGCGGCGTGGTCGCGATTGCCGCGGCCAACGCCGGAGCAACTTCGCAAGATTTGAAGACGGGTTTCCTCGTGGGCGCAACTCCCGTGCGTCAGCAAATCGGGCTGATCGTCGGCGTCCTGGTCGCGTCGTTTTTTATCGGGCTGACGCTGATCGGCATGAACACAGGCCTTGAAAAATACACGCCCAACCCCATTCCCATCAACCTCTCGCAGCTTCCCGACGGCGTGCAGGTAGAATCGCAAAATTATCAGCACGCGGGAAAAACATACGTGCTCATCAATGCGCTCGGTTCTCTAACGGTTCCGGACGGAAAATATCTTTACGATCCCTCGACGAGCCGCATCGAAATCCAATGGGTGCAGGGAATCGGCAGCGACGCCGCCCCCGCGCCGCAGGCGCGCCTGATGGCCACCGTCATCAACGGCATCCTGACGCAGCGCCTGCCCTGGCGATTAATTTTTCTTGGCGTCTTTCTGGTCGTGGCCATCGAGCTGCTTGGCGTGCGCTCGCTCTCCTTCGCGGTCGGCTCGTATCTTTCCATCGCGACGACCGCCGCGATTTTTGCCGGCGGCGCCGTGCGCTGGCTCGTCGAACTCAACAAGCCCAAATCCAGCGAAGCCGAAAGCGAAGTCAGCCCCGGCGCGCTCTACTCGAGCGGCTTGATTGCCGCCGGCGGCGTCGTCGGTTTGCTAGCCATCATCATCAAGCTCATGGAAATCCGCGGCTGGGTCACGCCTGACAAATTCAACGTCGGAGAAAAATGGATCGGCAGTCTGGCCAACAACGATTGGCTCGGCGTCGTGATGTTCGTCCTGCTGGCATCGTCGCTGTTTTTCTTCGGGCGCAAAAAACTGGAGTAGCACAGCCACTCCTGGCTGTATGGTTTTCTTAACCTTCGCGTATTCTGAGCGCGGTAAATGGCAAGAACCGCAAAGCCAAGAGTGGCTGTGCTACAAAATTCCCCGCGTGATACACTCCCGCGCATGAACGAAAATCGAGTCACGCGGCGCGAAGTTCTGCAAGGAACCGCCGCAGCCCTTCTTCTGAAAGGCGGACTCTTGTCCGAAGCGACCGACTCTTCCATTTGCTTTCTAAGCGCCATCGAGATGGCCCGCCTGATCCGCGCAAAAAAACTCTCCGCGCGCGAAGCCCTGTCCGCGCATCTGAAACAGATCGAGCGCGTAAATCCAAAAGTGAACGCCATCGTCACCCTCGTCCCCGAAATGGCCGCGGACGCCGCGGCGAAGGCCGACGAGATGCAAGCGCGCAAAGAAGCGCTAGGCCCACTGCACGGCCTGCCCGTCGCGCACAAAGATCTCCTCGAAACTCGCGGCATCCGCACCACGTTCGGCTCGCCGCTCTTCAAAGATTACGTCCCCGCGGAAGACAACATCGTGGTCGAGCGGATGCGACGCACCGGCGCGATCGTCATCGGAAAAACCAACACCCCAGAATTCGGCGCGGGTTCGCAAACCTTCAACAAAATTTTCGGCGCAACGCGCAATCCCTACGACCTGACGAAAACCTGCGGCGGCTCTTCCGGCGGCGCCGCGGTTTCCCTGGCTTGCGGCCTGGCCCCGGTCGTCAGCGGCAGCGACACCGGCGGCTCGCTGCGCAATCCCGCTGCTTTTTGCAATGTGGTGGGCTTCAGGCCTTCCGCTGGCCGCGTGCCGAACCCGAAAGCGGCCTTCGCGTGGTCCACACTGAGCACCTCGGGATGCCTGGGGCGCACGGTGGCCGATCTGGCCTACGTGCTGAGCACGATCGCCGGCCCCGATCCCCGCGCCCCGCTCTCCATCGACGAGCCGGGGGAACGTTTCGCCCGCCCGCTCGACCGCAATTTCAAAGGCGCGCGCGTGGCTTGGTTCAAGGACCTCGGCGGCGTCCCCTTCGACCCGCGCGTGCGCGCCGTGGTCGATCCCCACAAGAAAACATTCGAATCGCTAGGCTGCATCGTCGAAGAAGCAGAGCCGGATTTCGCCCCTGCCGAGATCTCCTTCCGCATTCTGCGCGCCTGGAATTCCGCGAATGCGTATGGCGCGCTCCTGCACGGCCACCCCGATGCTTTCAAAGACACGCTCAAGGGCGAAATCGAGGAGGGCGAGCGCCTGACGGGCACGGACGTGGCCCGCGCCGAAACTGCTCACGGCCAGCTTTGGCGCGGCTTCCGTGAAGTTCACGAGCTATATCGATTGGATGAAATCCTGCTGGTACATCTCGGCCACCGGCAATCCCGCCGCCTCCGTGCCGGCAGGTTTCACTCCGGAAGGTCTTCCGGTCGGCGTGCAAATCGTCGGCCGCAACAAGGAAGATTTTTCTGTCCTGCAAATGGCGCACGCGTTCGAACTGGCTACCGGCTTCGGCAACAAGCGCCCCAATATCTCGTAGATGCGGCGTTTCGAACGCTTCGATTTCGGTTTGTTAACTACTCCGCTGCGGCTTGTCCGTCGTGCTTGACTTGGCCAATCGTTGAGTCAAAATAAAAATCCCTTCCAAATTGCTCCCCTGATCCGGGTTTTCTCTTCAAACCAGAGGATATCCGGCCAGCGGAGTCGTCCGGCCAACTCAGGAAACCGAACGGGAGCCCCGTGGTGTCCGATACCGACGAAAGGCAGAGGTATGCTCTCGCCTGATTTCAAACTGGTGGGTTCGTACGACCACGGCCTGGTCGCCCTGTCGGTGCTCATTGCGGTGCTCGCTTCTTTTGCCGCTCTGGACCTCGCGGGAAGAGTGACTTCGGCGCGGGGATGGACGCGCAAGGTCTGGCTGGGCGGCGGCGCCCTGGCCATGGGTACCGGCATCTGGTCCATGCACTACATTGGAATGCTGGCCTTCCGCCTGCCGATCCCGGTGGCCTATGACTGGCCCACGGTCGCAGTTTCGCTTTTGGCCGCCATATTCGCGTCCGCCGTGGCTCTCTTCGTGGTGAGCCGGGAGCGGATGGGGCTCAGCCGGGCGATTGCCGGCAGCCTCTTCATGGGCGGCGGCATTGCAGGCATGCACTATATCGGCATGGCGGCGATGCGCCTCGCGGCCACGTGCCGCTATTCCAGCGGGATCGTCGCGCTCTCCATCGTTGTGGCCATCTTGATTTCCCTGATCGCCCTGTGGCTGACATTTTATTTTCGCGGGGAAATGAAATCGGGAGGTTGGCGAAAGATTCTCAGCGCAGTGGCCATGGGATTGGCCATCCCTGTCATGCACTACACGGGCATGGCGGCGGCCAGTTTCCAAGCTTCCGCAACCGTCAGCGGCAGCATGTCCCACGCCTTGGATATCTCCTCGCTGGGAATGATGGGCATCGTCGCGGTTACCTTCCTGGCGTTGAGCCTCGCGATTGTGACTTCCCTGGTCGAACGCCGATTCGCGGCGCAAGCGGCGCAACTCGAATTCAGCAAGCGCGCGGAGGACAAGTTCAAAGGGCTTCTCGAGTCGGCGCCCGACGCCATGATCATCGTCAACAGCGCAACCAAAATCGTTCTGGTAAATTCGGAGGCGGAAAAATTATTCGGATATGCGCGTTCCGAAATGCTGGGCCAAAATCTGGATACGCTGATTCCGGAACGCTTTCGGGCGGCGCACCAACAGCACCAAACTCATTTCTTCTCTGCCCCCAAGGCTCGTCCTATGGGCGCGCGCGATGGCTCGGAATTTTACGGCTTGCGCAAGGATGGCAGTGAATTCCCCGCGGAAATCACGCTCGGCCCGCTCGTGACGAAGGAAGGGATCCTTGTTTCCAGCGCCATTCGTGACATCACCGGACGCAGGCAAGCCGAGAAACAGTTGCAAGAAAGCGAAAGCAAACATCGTGCGTTGTTCGAGGAGTCGGCGGACGCAAACTTATTGATGGATGAAAACGGATTCGTGGATTGCAATGCCGCGGCTTTGCAGATGTTTGGATATGCGACTCGCGCGGAGTTCATTGCCCTGCATCCTTCCGATTTTTCTCCGCCCGATCAACCCGGCGGCCTGTCCTCGCGCGCCGCGGCCGATCAGAAAATTGTCGACACGTTCAGGAATGGAAAGGAACGATTCGAGTGGATTCACCGGCGCAAGAACGGCGAACTCTTTCCCGCGGAAGTATGGCTGACGGCATTATCCGTCGCCGGCCGGCGCATGCTGCTGGCGGCGATCCGCGACATGACCGTGAGCAAGCGCGCGGAGGACGCTGTCAGGGAAACCGCGGCCCGGCTGAAATTGGCGGCGGAATCGGCGCGCCTCGGTGTGTGGGAATTCAATTTGGAGACGCGCACGCTCGCCTGGGACGAGTCCATGCACCACATGCACGGCGTTCGGCCGGAGGAATTCAAGGGCGCTTATGAGGATTGGGCAAGGACAGTTCACCCGGAAGACTATTCAGCCGCCGTCGCCGACTTCGAGGCCGCCATCGCCTCGAAAGGGGAATTCCAATCTGAGTTTCGCGTCGTGTGGCCGTCCGGTCAGATTCGCGTGATTGAGGCTCATGGCTCTGTTCGATGCGGGCCGGACGGCGCCGCCCAGCGCATCATTGGCGTGAACAGGGACATCACAGAACGGAAACGGGCCGAAATCGAGATGATCAAGGCCAAGGAGGAGGCCGAGGCAGCGAATCGCGCCAAGAGCGAATTCCTCGCCAACATGAGCCACGAGATTCGCACACCGCTGAACGGCATCCTCGGCATGACCGAACTCGTTTTGGACACGGAAATTACTTCCAACCAGCGCGAATACCTGGAAACAGTTCAATTGTCGGCGGAGGCCTTGCTCTCCGTCATCAACGACATTCTGGACTTCTCCAGTCTTGAAGCGGGAATGCTGGAGATCGAGTCGATCCCTTTCAGCCTTCGTGAGACTCTGAACGAGACGCTGAACGGGTTTCGTGTGCGAGCGCAACACAAGGGCCTGGATTTGAAATGCGATATTCCTACCGATGTGCCGGACCCCGTGGTGGGCGATCCCGGCCGGATTCGGCAAGTGTTGGTCCATTTGATCGGAAACGCTCTAAAGTTCACCAATGCGGGGGAGGTGATTGTAAGCGTGGCCAAGGATTCCGACGATGCGCGTGGGACGCTTCTGCATTTCCAGGTGAAGGATACGGGCGCAGGAGTCCCCATCGAAAAACAAAAAAAGATCTTTGAGCCATTTTCACAGGCGGACGGATCCTTCACCCGAATCCACGGCGGCGCCGGGTTGGGACTCACGCTTTGTTCGAGACTCGTGCCGATGATGGGCGGGACGATCTGGGTGGAGAGCCGGCCTGCGCAGGGCAGCGCGTTTCACTTCACTGCCGGATTGGCGCTACAGGATGCATCCTCCTTCGACATCGCGCTTCCCCGCGGTTCGGCGCCTCTCCAACCTGAAGAGTTGCGCGACGTCGACGCGCTCATTGTGGACGACAATTTGACCAATCGCAGAGTTCTAAACGGCATGTTGGCCCATTTCGGATTAAAACCGAAGGCGGTGGACGGCGGCCGGACGGCGCTGCAAGCCCTCGAAGTCGCCAAGACGGCGGGTCATCCTTTCCCTTTGATCCTGGTGGACGGACAGATGCAGGAGATGGACGGTTTTGCTCTCGCGGAGCGCATTCGAAAGGATCCGCGATTGGCCAATACGGCCATCATGATGCTGACGTCCGCCGGAAAGCCAGGGGACGCGGCTCGTTGCCGGGAGCTCGGCATTTCCGCGTACCTCTTAAAACCCGTGCGCCAGGGAGAGCTACTACGGTCGATTTGCAGCGCCTTGCAAGGCGCGCCGCGGGAAAAAGTCCCGATCCCCGCCCCTCAAACATCGCCGGAAATTTCGACGCAATGGCGAATTCTCTTGGCGGAAGACAACCTGATCAACCAAAAGCTGGCTGTCCGTCTTCTTGAAAAGCGCGGTTACGTGGTTTCCGTCGCGGGTGACGGCCGGCAAGTGTTGACGGCGCTCGCCCGGGAGAAGTTCGATTTGGTGTTGATGGACATCCAAATGCCGGAGATGGATGGTTTGGAAGCCACTGCCGCCATTCGGGACAAGGAACGATCCACGGGCGGCCATATTCCTATCGTGGCCATGACGGCGCACTCCTTGGCAGCGGATGAGCGCCGCTGCCTGGAGGCCGGTATGGACGCTTATATTACGAAACCGATTCGGACCAGCGAGCTCTTCGCCGCGATCGAGAACTTCCTCGCCACAAGCGGCAAAAATATTTCATCGAGCGAGGTCGAGACACCTGAAAACCTGACGCACCAGGATTAAGGATGCATCCTGCGAGATCTTTTCTGGAGGCTTTGCATTTTCCCCCAGATCGAATCCGCAGGCAGCTAGGAGTAGTTCAGAACCTTCACGGGTTTGCCGGACCATTCGGCATAAAGCTGCTCGTAGGTGCGGTTGATGGTGAAACCCCAGGAAAACATGCGGTAGCTTTTGTACTTGTCGGGGACGGCGTAGCGCTCCGCGGCTTCTTCGACGGGAACTCCAGCCTTGTAGGATTTTTCGGCTTGTTCGGCGATATCGTCGAAGCAGGCACGCATCTGCGCGACGCCTTCGAGGCCCATGATCTGGCCGTGGCCTGGCACGAAGAGGGTGCTCTTGTCGAACGTCCCAAACTTCGCCAGCGTCGCGCGCCACTTCGTGGGATAGCCGTTGATGTTCACGGGGTATTGGCCGCCGGTGAGCAGATCCCCGGTGAACACCACATTTTGATCCGGCACGCGGAAGATCAGGTCGGTATCCGTGTGGCCGATATAGTGCTCGATCACGGCGGTCAGGCCGCCGAGATCGATTTCCATGGGCATTTTCGCGGGATCGAGCGGATGATTCGGCAACGCGAGGACGGCCTGGCTCACCGGGACGAACATGCCGGAGAGGCCTTCGATGTCGCTCTTGGCGTGTTCGCGCTGGGTGTCCGTTTTGGCCTCGCGCACGCGCTGTTCCCACGGAGCAAGGAACGTGGCCAGGTCTTCGGCCTGCCATTTGGGATAGATCGCGGCCATGCGCCCCGGCACGTCCGCGTGCGCCCAGATGGGGATTCCCGCGCCGCCATACACCGAGTTGCCCAATGTGTGATCGAAGTGCCAGTGCGTGTTGATCGCCGCGCGGACGGGCAATGGCGTGACCGCGCGCAGCGTTTCCAGTTGGAAGGCCGAGCCGATGGTGGTCTGGAATCCCTCGAAAATAAGCACGGCGTCGCGGCCGACGAGGAAGCCGCCGTTGCAGCGGGCTTGCAAACCTTTCGAACGGTCGGCAATCGTGGCGTACAGGCCGTCGCCGATCTTTCGAACGGAGGCGAACCCCTTGTCCGCGATTGGCTGCGGGGAGATGCGCGGGTCATCGACGAGCGGCGCGGCGAGAGCGGATAGCGGCTCCGCGAATTTCGAGGCGGCGTGGAGTGCGCCCAGCGACGATGCGCCTGCGAGGAAACTGCGGCGCGAAAATGGGCTCGAAAAGTTGTTCATGGGAATCTCTGCCGGCGGAAAGGATACTGTTTTCATTGGCGGCCGGGCAACTTGGTTTTTGTGGCACAGACTTCAGTCTGTGGATTTTTGGCTTTGCAAGGATTAATGCTCACAGACTGAAGTCTGTGCCACAAAGGTCAGGGTTCGCGCCTAGCCGCGCGGCGTAAGAATCTTATGGAATGCGCTGGAGAAAAAATCGAGTACGGATTTATGAGGCTTCTTGACCCCATCGTAGAGGATGATAGAAAGCACGACGAGCACCCACCAGGGAAACACTCCCATCCCTGGAATCGCTTCCACCACAAGTCCCGGCAGGAGCGCCCAGCGCTTTCCGAAAATCACATAGAGGGCGATGGCGGTGGCCAGATCGATCGTCCATTGTAACGGCGGCGCAAACGTGACCCAGATCGAGAGGGCATCGGAAACCGCGGCCACGCCGAAAGCGAGGGCCATCTGTCCGCGGGTGTGGCGCGAAAGTGGCGAACTCACCTCTACTGGGGTCGTGCTGACTCCTTCTGGCGTAACCGTAATGATTTTCTCGGTTTGCATGGGAATAGCCCCTGAGTATCCGTCTCGATGCACTCAAATTGCTAAATTTATCGTGCCACGACCGGGCGCTAACCGCAAGTTGGAGACCTCCCAGGCGGGTTTTCATTCCTACTCCTATTGTTGCACGGCAGGAAATAGAATCGCTTCCGCCGCGCGGTGACGTAAATTCTCGTGTGTAAATAAAAAGAGGGTGTAGGTTTTGTTGTGACGAGCAACAAAATCTCCCGGTAAAGGAGCCTACACCCAGATGCGGATTAAGATTACCACACAGCGGTTTCAA
>Ga0335078_10006699_pt1 | contig 17048 bp, 15 predicted proteins | sample Lox_Sample_32_FD_206711 | JGI IMG/M metagenome (GOLD analysis project Ga0335078, IMG submission 206711) | Soil microbial communities from Loxahatchee National Wildlife Refuge, Florida, United States - Lox_Sample_3.2 | ecosystem: Environmental > Terrestrial > Soil > Wetlands | place: USA... | reverse complement strand
GACCCGGGGACGCCACCGCAGACCAGGAGATCGACACATGACGTACAGAGATCAGGATTTGGTGGGGGACTATTACCAGCTGTCGGCGCGCGACAAGGCCTTGCTGGCCCGCGGCGAGGCGATCGCCGACATGTTCGCCGCCCTCACCGGCGCCATCCGCGCCATCGCGCTCAAGCTCTACACCCCGGTCAAGGACTGGGCGGTCGAGCGTGCGACCCGCGATGAGCTGATGTCGCTCGATGACCGGACTCTTGCCGATATCGGCCTGACCCGCGGGGACATCCCGCAGGTGGCGTCGGGGCTCTGGGTGCCCGAGAACAGGTTGGCCCAGGTCCGCGCCGCTCAGGTCAAGTCGGCGAGCAACGTCAACAACAGACCGCAGGTCGCTGCCTAACCTCCCCCCTCCCTTAGGTAGCACCTGACGTAACGGCGGCCCTTGCGGCCGCCGTTTGCGTTTTTGGGGTTGGGGACCCCCCGCCCTACATTGATGCTATAGTCCGGGTCGCATCCGCTTCTCCCGGGATCTTCCATGAGCACGGCCGCCTGGATCGTTGTCGCCGTTGTCGTCCTGATCGTGCTGTTCGCGATCGGCGTCTACAACCGCCTGGTCGCGCTGCGGCAGGCGTACCGGAATGCCTTCGCCGACATCGACGTGCAGCTCAAGCAGCGGCACGACCTCGTCCCCAACCTGGTCGAGACGGTGAAGGGCTACGCCGCGCACGAGAGCGGCGTGCTGCAGAAGGTGACCGAGGCGCGCGCGGCTGCCATGCGTGGCGGATCGCTCGCCGAGCGCAGCGCCGCCGAAGGGGCGCTGAGCGGCGCGCTCGGCCAGCTGTTCGCGGTGGCCGAGAGCTATCCGCAGCTCAAGGCCAACGAGAACTTCCGTCAGCTGCAGTCGGAGCTCGAGACGCTCGAGGACAAGATCGCCGCGGCGCGGCGCTTCTTCAACAACGCGGCCGCCGAGTACAACACCGCGGTGCAGCAGTTCCCGGCCGTCCTGTTCGCGGCGTCGTTCGGCTTCCAGCCGGCCGACATGTTCGCGCTCGACGCCGGGGAGAAGGCCGCGGCGAGCCAGCCGCCCAAGGTCTCGTTCGGAAACTGACGCAAGCTCCGATGAGTCGCAACCAGCGACAGACCGTCACCGCGAGCCCACGGGTCCGGCCGAAGGCCGGCCCGAGGACAGGCTCCGCGAGGCAGTCCAGGGGCCGTCGCACCGGCTCTGGATCGCTTCGCTGCGCTCGCGATGACGGCCGCAAACGTTAGGTCGGCGCAGTGCCCGCGATCGGGCTCTCCACCTACCGCTGGAACAACAACATCAAGTCGATGTTGCTGCTGGCGGCCTTTCCGTTCCTCTTGCTGCTGCTCCTCGCGATCCTCGCCTATGGCTTCGCCTGGGTGCTGGCCGACCCGCGCGGCCTGATCGATCCGCGCAGCTTCGCCGCCTACGGCCTGGCGCCGGCCGGCGGCTACGGGCCCGCCGATTTCGCCGCGGCCGCGATCCGCGCCTGGTGGCCTTACGTGGTCGGCGGCGCCGCCGTCTGGGTCGGCATCGGCTATCTCTTCAACGATTCGATGATCCATGCGGCGACCGGCGCCCAGCCGCTCGGGCGCGCCGAGGCGCCGCGGCTCTACGCCATCCTCGAGCCCCTGTGCATCTCGCGCGGGCTGGCCGTGCCCAAGCTCTACATCATGGACACCGACGCCATGAACGCGTTTGCGAGCGGCATCGATACGCGCAGCTATTCGATCACCGTGACCCGCGGCCTGCTCGAGCGCCTCGACGACCGCGAGCTCGAGGCGGTGCTCGCCCACGAGCTCACCCACATCATCAACCGCGACGTCCGGCTGATGATCGTGACGGTCGTGTTCGTCGGCATGATCTCGTTCCTGGCGCAGATGCTGTGGCAGACGATGCGCTTCGGCGGGATCGGGTATGGCCGCGATTCGCGCGAGCGCAACCGGGTGGTGCTGTTCGAATTCGCGGCCGCGATCGTCGCCGCCGTCGGCTACGTGCTGGCGCTGGTCCTGCGCTTTGCGATCTCGCGCAAGCGCGAATACCTGGCCGATGCCGGCTCGCTCGAGCTCACCAAGAACCCCGAGGCGCTGATCTCGGCCCTGCGCAAGATCTCGGTCAATCCCGAGGTCGCGCACGTGCCGAGCGAGGTGCGGCAGATGTTCATCGAGAACCCGCCGCATACGGACTTCGTCGAGCTGTTCGCCACCCATCCGCCGATCGAGGCGCGCATCCGCGTGCTCGAGCAGCTGGGCGGCGTGCACCCCGATGCGGCCGCGCAACCGCCCGCTCCGCCGCACGGGCCGTGGAACCAGCCGGGGCACGGCCCGTCCGCCGGCCCCTGGGGCCCGCATGACGCCGACCGGCCGCCCGACGACCGCGGGCCGTGGGGACCGCACACGCGCTGACCGCGCCCGGCCGGGGCTATCCGGCGCCGTCCGACAGGTCCTCCCGATGCACCATGCGGTCACGACACCAGATCTCGACCGTGGGACACGTGCGCGGGCGGGCATCGCGGACCGTCTGCAGCCAGTGGATCGCGCTCATGTCATCGGCGCTTTCGCAGTGCTCCGTCCGGACGATGTGGTCGTCGCCGTCGAGAAAATAGAATCGATAGGCTGGCACGGTGTCCTCACGGAATGGTGGTGGAACACCGGCGTCTTTAGCCTGCAATTGAGGCGAGGCGGCGGCGATAAGCTTACACGTGACGCACCTCGCGCAATTTGCGCGCGTCTTACACGAAGGTTTTGTGGAAAACTTTTGTCGGCTAAGCGCGGCGCCGGCGGAAGCTCAGCGCGAGCCAGCCGTCGAGCGTGAACCGCCGGACGAACGCCAGACGCTGAAAGCGATAGGCCGCGACGATGTCGGCTCCTTGCGCGGCGAGCAGCCCGGACAGCACGAGCGTGCCGCCGGCCCGCACGCTCTGCGCCAGCGGCCGCGACAGCCGCCGCAGCGGCCGTGCCAGGATGTTGGCGCACACCAGGTCATAGCGCCGGCGGCGGATCGGCCGGCTCACGCCGTCGCTCCAGCGCACGCGCAGGCGCCGCCTGGAGACGCCGTTGTGGAGCGCGTTCTCGGCCGCGATCCGCACCGAATCGCGGTCGATGTCGGCCGCAGCCACCGTGCAGCGCGGCCAGGTCTTGGCCGCGGCGATGCCGAGGATGCCCGAGCCGCAGCCATGGTCGAGCATGCGGCGCGGGCCGGGGCGGAGGCGCGCCCGGCGGTCGATCGCGAGCAGGCAGCCGCGCGTCGTCGCGTGCTCGCCCGAGCCGAACGCCATGCCGGCATCGAGCGTCAGGCCGATCATGCCCGGCGGCATGAGGCCGTCGTAGTGCGAGCCGTAGACGAAATAGCGGCCGGCGTGGAGCGGCGGAAACGCGCGGCGGTTGCGCGCCAGCCAGTCGACGTCGGGCAGCCGCTCGATCTTCGCCTCCGGCGGCGCCAGCCCGATGCCGGCGGCGGCGAGCGCCAGCTGCGCCCGGATCGCCGCCGGGTCCGGCTCGGTCATGGTGTGCCCTTCGAGACGCCACGGCCCGCCCGGCGTCATCTCGAACGCCATCAGTGCGTCGCAATCGTCCTCGATCGCCTTGGCCAGCACCGGCTGTGCGGCGGCGGTCGTCATCACCTCGATCTTCCAGACCGGCGGGCGGGGTTTCATGCGCCCCTCTTCGTCATCGCCGGGCTTGTCCCGGCGATCCACGTCGGCGTGCAAATTGCGCATGTATGCTTTCGGCTCGACAGTAGATGCCCGGAACAAGTCCGGGCATGACGGAAGAAAAGTACGGCGGTCATGCGGGCTGGACGAAGCTGTCCATCACCTTCTTGCGGCCGGCCTTGTCGAATTCGATCTCGAGCTTGCCCGCCTCGGCGGCGACCACCCGGCCGTAGCCGAATTTCTGGTGGAACACGCGCGCCCCCTCGCTGAACGGCACCGCCGGCGACGGCCGCGGCGCGTTCGAGAACGACAGGCCTTTCGCGGTGATGACGCGGCCGCTCTGCCGGTAGGAACCCGCCGCCGCGGCACCCGCGAAGCCGCCGGCGGATTCGGCGTAGCGCTCGGTCTCGCCGAAGCCGCCGCCCCACAGCCCCTGCTCCGACTGCACTTCGATATGGTCCGGGGGCAGCTCGCTGACGAAGCGCGAGGGGACGCTCGATTGCCAAAGGTTGTGGATGCGCCGGTTGGCGGCGAAGGAGACGAAGGCGCGATGGCGCGCGCGCGTGAGCCCGACATGGGCGAGCCGCCGCTCCTCCTCGAGCCCGGCCGCGCCCTTCTCGTCCAGCGCGCGCGGGTGCGGCAACAGGCCTTCTTCCCAGCCCGGCAGGAAGACGGTCTCGAATTCGAGGCCCTTGGCGCTGTGCAGGGTCATCAGGCTGACCATGTCGCCGGGCGGGCCTTCGGCGTTCTCCATGACCAGGCTCACATGCTCGAGGAACGCCGTGAGCGTGCCGAACTCCTCGAGCGCGGCGATGAGCTCCTTCAGGTTCTCGAGCCGCCCCGGCGCGTCGGCCGTGCGCTCGGCCTGCCACATCGCGGTGTAGCCGGATTCATCGAGGATCGTGGCGGCAAGGTCGGCCGCCTCATGCTCGCCCGACATGGTCGACGACCAGCGCGCGAAATCGTCGAGCAGGCGGCGCAGCGCCGAGCGCGCCTGCGGCTTGAGCTCGTCGCTCTCGATCACGCGGCGCGCGGCCGCCGTCAGCGAGATCGCCTCGGCCCGCGCCAGCCGGTGCAGGGTCTGCAGGGTGGCGTCGCCGATGCCGCGGCGCGGCTTGTTGACGATGCGCTCGAAGGCGAGGTCGTCGTCGGGTTGTGCCGTCACGCGCAGATAGGCGATCGCGTCGCGGATCTCCTCGCGCTCGTAGAAGCGCGGGCCGCCGATCACGCGGTAAGGCATGCCAAGCGTGAGGAAGCGCTCTTCGAACTCGCGCGTCTGGAACCCCGCGCGCACCAGCACGGCGACCTGGCCGAGGCTTTGGCCGTTGCGCTGCAGCGCCTCGATCTCCTCGCCCACCCAGCGCGCCTCGGCCTCGCCGTCCCACAATGCGCGCACCTGCACCTTCTCGCCGCCGTCGGACGCGGTCCACAAGGTCTTGCCGAGGCGCCCCTGGTTGTGCGCGATCAGGCCGGCGGCGGCACCCAGGATGTGCCTGGTCGAGCGGTAGTTCTCCTCCAGCCGGATGACCTGCGCGCCCGGGAAATCCTTCTCGAAGCGCAGGATGTTGCCGACCTCGGCACCCCGCCAGCCGTAGATCGACTGGTCGTCGTCGCCGACGCAGCAGATGTTCCGCCGTTTCTGGGCCAGAAGCCGCAGCCACAGATACTGCGCCACGTTCGTGTCCTGGTACTCGTCGACCAGGATGTAGCGGAATTTTTCGTGGTACTCGGCCAGCACGTCGGGGCGCGTCTGGAAGATCGTGAGGTTGTGCAGCAGGAGGTCGCCGAAATCGGTTGCGTTCAGGGTGGTGAGGCGCTCCTGGTACTGCCGGTAGATGGACACGGCCTTGCCGCCCGCGGCCTCGCCGCCGGCGTCGGCCGCGAGCTTGTCCGGCGTCAGGCCGCGGTCCTTCCAGCGCTCGATCATCGCCGCGATGACCCGCGCCGGCCATTTGCGGTCGTCGATGTGCTCGGCCTGCAGGAGCTGCTTCACCAGCCGCACCTGGTCGTCGGCGTCGAGGATGGTGAAGTTGGGCTTGAGGCCCACGTGCTCGGCATGGCGGCGCAGCATGCGCGCGGCCAGCGCGTGGAAGGTGCCGAGCCACCACCCGCCATGCGTCTCGCCATGGATGTCGTGGCCGACCATGGACGACACCCGGTCGCGCATCTGCTGCGCGGCCTTGTTGGTGAAGGTCACCGCCAGGATCTGCGACGGCCAGGCGCGGCGCGTGGCCAGGATATGGACGAGCCGGGAGGTCAGGACCCGCGTCTTGCCGGTGCCGGCGCCGGCCAGCACCAGGAGCGGCCCGTCGAGCGTTTCGACCGCCGCGCGCTGCTGCGGGTTCAGGTTCTGCAGATAGGGCGGCAGCGGAATCGGCGAGTCGGCAACCATCGTCATGCGAGGGCTTATAACACGAATGTGCGCGGTCCGGACGGTGCTCGGCCCCGGCGGCACGGTTCGCAGAGGCTGATTTACCTGCTAATCTGGCGCATCCGTCCGCCCGTCCCGCACGGGCGCTCCCCCCGAGGTTTTCATGGCCAACGGCCACGTGAGTTTCGCCGGCTTGTCGATCCCATCCCTGATCAGGCTGCCGACGGCCGCCGCGCTTGCGGTCCTGACGGCGAGCCACGCCATGGCCGCCGAGGCGCCGACGCTCGAGGAGCTGCTCGACGCGGTGGTCCGCATCAAGACCTTCATCGCCCCGGATGGCCGCACGGTCGAGACCCTGGGCCGCGAGCGCCAGGGCTCGGGCATCGTCATCGACCAGAACGGGCTCGTGCTCACCATCGGCTACCTGATGGTCGAGGCGTATGCGGCCGAGGTGACCACCAACGCCGGCAAGACCGTCCCGGCCAGCATCGTCGGCTATGACCAGGAGACCGGCTTCGGCCTGCTGCGCACGGCCCAGCCGCTGCGCGTGCACCCGATCCCCTTCGGCAAGTCCAAGGATCTCAAGCCGCGCGATCCGGTCCTCATCGCCAGCTTCGGCGGCCCGGACATGGCCGCCCCCGCCTTCGTCGTCGCCAAGCGGCCGTTCGCCGGCAACTGGGAGTACATGCTCGACGAGGCGATCTTCACCGCCCCGCCGCATCCGGCCTGGAGCGGGGCCGCCCTCCTCAGCCGCTCCGGCAAGCTCGTGGGCGTGGGCTCGCTCGTGGTGAGCGACGCCGAGGGCGGCGGCACGCGCTTTCCCGGCAACATGTTCGTGCCGATCGACCTGCTGCCGCCGATCCTCGGCGATCTGATCCTCGACGGCCGGATCTCCACGCCCGGCCATCCCTGGCTCGGCGTCACGGCCGATGAGGTGCGCGGCCGGCTCGTCGTCAGCCGGCTCGCGAGCGGCGGGCCGGCGGAGAAAGCCGGGCTGCAGTCGGGTGACGTGATCATCGCCGTGAACGGCGGCAAGACGACCAGCCTGATCGATTTCTATCAGAAGGTGTGGGCGCAGGGGCCGGCCGGCGCCACGGTGCGCCTGGACGTGATCCAGGACGGCGACGTGCGCCATCTCAACGTGAAGTCGGTCAACCGCCTCGACTATCTGAAGCTGAAGACAAGCTTCTGATCACTCCCTGCGGATGAAGACGCTCCTCGCCGGATTGGTGGCACTCGCCTGGGCTTCGGCAGCGCACGCCCAGGCTCCGCGCGCCGACTTCGTTCTGCTCAACGGCAAGGTCGTCACGGTCGACCCGCTGTTCGACGTGGCCCAGGCGGTCGCGGTGCGCGGCGACCGGGTCGTGGCGGTCGGCACCACGGCGCAGGTCCGCGCCATGGCGGCCTCGGGCGCGCGCGTGATCGACCTGCAGGGCCGCACCTTGATCCCGGGCCTGATCGACAATCACGGGCACTATGCGCGCGCGGCGCAGACCTGGCTCCGCGAGGCGCGGCTCGACGGCGTGCTGTCGCGCAACGACGCGCTGGAGAAGCTTCGCGCCCGCGCCAGGACCGTGAAGCCCGACGACTGGGTGCTGGTGATCGGCGGCTGGTCGGAAGGCCAATTCGCCGACGATCCGCGCGGCTTCACGCGCCAGGAGCTCGACCGCCTGGTGCCCGACCACCCGGTCTATCTGCAGGTCAATTACAGCCACGCCTATGTCAACAGCCTGGCCCTGACCGCGGCCGGCATCGACGAGAAAACGCCCGATCCGCGCGGCGGCAGGATCGGGCGCGACGGCGACGGCCGCCTCACGGGCCGGCTGGACGGCGCCGGCGCCTACATGCCGGTGTTCCGCAAGATCCCGCCGCTGCCGCCCGAACAGGCGATCGCGGGGGCGACGGCGCTGCTCAGCGATCTCAACCGCGTCGGCATCACGGCGATCGGCGACGTCGGCGGCTTCAACTTCTCGCCCGACTTCTACAAGCCGTTCGATGCGCTGCATCGCGAGAACGAGCTGACCGTGCGCGTCTACAACACGGTCTGGGGCGACGTGCATACGCCCGAGGAGGTCACAGCCTGGCTGCCGCAGATTCCCAGGATCAAGCCGTTCCGCGGCGATGACCTGCGCGACACGGTCGGCTATGGCGAGACGATGTACGTCCCGCTGCACGAGGCGACGGCCGAATCCACGACCCCGCCGGCGCCCGCCGATCTCGCGCAGTTCCGCCGCGTCGCGACCGCGGTCGCCGAGGCCGGGCTCTACGCCCATATCCACGCGCATTTCCACGCGCGCATCAGCGCGTTCCTCGACGTGATCCAGGACATCGATCGGTCAGTGCGCGCGCTGCGGCCCTACCGCTGGACCATCGTGCACGCCGAGGGCGTCACCGCGGAGGACCTCGAGCGCATGCGCCGCATTGGCATGATGGTCTCGGTCAACAACTGGCCGACGGTCGGCTACGAGGACCAGCAGGCGGCCTTTGGCGAGCGCATCTACGCCCGTCCGCCGCTCAAGCTGATCCGCGAGAGCGGCCTGCGCTGGGGCATCGGCACCGATGCGACCGTGGTGGCGCCGATCAATCCGTTCTTCAGCCTCTATTGGCTGGTGACCGGCAAGTCGCTGAGCGGCCACGTCGCCACCCACGACACGGTGAGCCGCGAAGAGGCGCTGATCGCCTGGACCAAGTCGAACGCCTACTTCTTCTTCCGCGAAAACGAGCTCGGCTCGATCGAGCCCGGCAAGCTGGCGGACTTCGTGGTCCTCGACCACGACTACATGACCGTGCCGGCGGACGCGATCCGCGACATCAAGCCCGCCATGACCATCGTCGGCGGCAAGATCGTCTACACGGCGCGGTAGAGCCCCTCGTCATTGCGAGCCCACGGGTCCCGCCGAAGGCGGGCCCAAGGACAGGCTCCGCGAAGCAATCCAGACTCTGGGTCGCTTCGTCCCGCTTTTCGCGGTCCTCGCGATGACGAGACGAGCTTGCTCCCTGGGCTTCTACGGCTTCGCCGGGTGCAGGATCAGCTTCTGCACGCGCCAGTTCAGGAGCTCGGCCACGTAGATCACGTTCTCCGACGGGCACGCGATCTCGTGGATCCAGCCGAACTGCTTCAGCTGCTTGCCGGCCTCGCCGAACACGCCCAGCACCTTGCCGTCGAGCGACAGCTTGTAGACGCGCCCGGGGAAGGCGTCGGCGCTGAACAGCACCTGGTGCGGCCCCGGCGTGATGCAGATCGCCCACGGAGCACCCGGCGCCATGGTGCCCTGCACGTTCGCCGGCGGCTTGTTGCCGATGGCGGGCTGCGCATCCGCCGGCACGGGCACGTCGATCGTGAACTGGCGGAGGAAGTTGCCCTCGCCGTCGAACACCTGGATGCGCCGGTTGTTGCGGTCGGCCACGTAGACATGGCCCTCGTGGTCGGTCGCGATGCTGTGCAGGAGGTTGAACTGGCCGGGCTCGCTGCCCTTGGAGCCCCAGGACTTGAGCCACTTGCCGTTCTTGTCGACCTTGGCGACGCGCGAATTGATGTAGCCGTCGCTGATATAGGTGTTGTCGTCCTTGTCCCAGGCGACGTCGGTCACCTGGCGGAAGCGCCCGCTCTCGGCCGGCAGCGGCGGGTTGGGGTGCTTGAGCGGTGCGGTGTCCTCGTCGGATGCCTCCTGCTTGCGCCCGAAGACCATGGTCACCCGCCCTTGCGGGTTGAAGCGGATGATCATGTCCGAGCCCTTGTCGACCGCCCAGATGTTGTCATGGCGGTCGATGCGCACCACGTGCGCGAACGCCCAGGCATAGAGGTTCTTGCCGATCTCGCGCAGGTACTTGCCGTTGGCGTCGAATTCGAGGAGCTGGGCCGCCGCCGCGCCGTAGGCCGGACCGTGGGCGCTGTTGCCGCGCGAGAACACGAACACATGGCCCTTCGAATTCACGGCCACGCCGGCCGCCTCGCCGAGATAGAGGTCGGGCGGCAGCTTCAGCGGCTCGGGCACCGAATCGAACGGGATGACCTGCACCGACTGCTGGGCCCCCGGTTGCTGAGCTTGGGCCGGCGCGCCGAGCGCGGCGCACAGCCCGACCACAACCCCGAGTTTCACGGCTTTCGACGACATGGCGTTCCCCCCGACTTTGGTTTTGGCACAGGCGTATTGGACTTTTTGCCTAACCATATCGTGCTACGTCAAACGAATTCTTCTCCCAAGAGCCTGCCCAGGCGCGTACAATTGCCGGCAAAGTTGCCCCGCCGCGAGACCGCCTCGTCGGCGTAACGGGTCAAAAAACAAGCGGATGGGCCGCCCGGCGGCCTCATCCGGCTGACACAAAAACAGAGACAAAACAGAGGAGGAACCGAAGATGAGCACCGACGGATTCCTGCGTGTCACGAGGCGACGGTTCTTGAAGAACGCGAGCCTCACGCTTGCCGGCGCCGCGGCCGCACCGGCAGTTTCCGCACCATTCGTGTCGCGCGCCCTGGCCCAGACCAAGGCCCTGTCGATCGTGCAGTGGAGTCACTTCGTCCCCGAATACGACAAGTGGTTCGACAATTTCGCGAAGGACTGGGGCCAGAAGAACAAGATCGCGGTGACGGTCGACCACATCCCGGTGCAGGACGTTCCCGCACGCGCCGCCGCGGAGGTGTCGGCCGGATCCGGGCACGATCTGTTCGGGTTCAACGGCGCCGGCGGCGCTCACCTCTATCGCAGATTTTTCATCAACGTCGCCGATCTCGTGAAGGAAACCGAGAAGAAGTACGGGCCGGTCAGCACCATCGGCAAGCAGCTCGGCTACAACGCGGACGACGGAACCTGGTCCGCCTTCCCCGATTTCTACATCAACTTCCCGGGCATGTATCAGAAGAGCATGTGGGACGAAATCGGCGTGGTGCCGGACACCTGGGACAACGTGCGAAAGGGCGGCGCCAAGCTGAAGGCGAAAGGCCACCCCGTCGGCATTTCGCTGGGGCACAGCAACGACCCGAGCACGACGTGGCGCGGTCTGCTGTGGAGCTATGGCGCGTCCATTCAGGACGAGGCCGGCAAGAACATCGTCCTCAACAGCAAGGAGGCGGTAGAGGCGACCAAGTTCGTCGCCGCGCTCTACAAGGAGGCCATGACGTCGGACGTGCTGTCGTGGAACGACTCGAGCAACAACCAGTACCTCGACTCCGGCGTCAGCTCGTACATCATCAATCCGATCTCGGCCTATCGGTCGGCGCAGAAGATCAACAAGAAATTGGCCGACGACATCCACGTCATCCAGCCGCCGAAAGGCCCGGTGAAGACGATCATGGGCGCCGCGTCCGAATTCTACGGCGTCTGGAAATTCGCCAAGAACAAGGAGGCGGCGCTCGAGTTCCTCAGGTACTACGCCGCGAACTGGCCGGAAGCCTTCAAGGCGAGCGAGGGCTACAACAACCCGTGCTTTGCCAACCTCGTGCCGAAGCCGATGCCGATCCTGTCGAACGATCCGACATCGACCCCGCACGACAAGCTGGCGATCCTGCAGGATTCGGACAAGTGGTCCGCGATCCCGGGTTATCCCGGGCCGGCGACGCCCGCGATGGACGAGATCTACTACAACTTCATCATCAACGACATGATGACGAAGACGGCGACCGGGACCATGAGCGCCGAGGACTCGGTCAAGATGGCCACGCAGCAGTGCGAGGCCATCTTCAAGAAGTGGCAGCATAAGACCTGAGTGCCGTGTGCCTGGACCGCGTTCGCTCGCGGTCCAGGCGCCCCCCCCCGGGCGGCCGGCGACGCGGCGACGCCGCTCCGCCCGGCACCCGGGGCGTTCATGCCTTTCATTGAATTCCGGTGAGGGTCGATGGCTGCTGTATTGACGAGAGACATCACCAAGAAATTCACCGACGTCCCTGCCGTCAACGGCATCAGCCTGTCGGTGCCCGACGGCGAGTTCATGGTCCTGCTCGGACCTTCGGGCTGCGGCAAGACGACGTTTCTGCGCATCATCTGCGGCCTCGAGCGGCAGACGAGCGGCGACCTCCTGATCGGCGGCACCGTCGTCAACGACATGCCGCCGCGCGCCCGCGGCGTGGCGATGATGTTCCAGAGCTACGGGCTCTATCCGCACTACACGGTCCGCAACAACATCGCCTTTCCGCTCAAGACCCAGGGCGTTTCCAGGGCCGAGATCGCGAAGAAGGTGGAGTGGGCGTCGCAGCTGCTCGGGATCGGGCATCTTCTCGAACGGCGGCCGCGCCAGCTGTCCGGCGGCGAGCGCCAGCGCGTGGCCCTCGCCCGCGCGCTGGTCCGCGAGCCGACCGCCCTGCTGCTCGACGAGCCGCTCTCCAACCTCGACGCGAAGTTGCGCGCCACCGCCCGCCAGGAGATCAAGCAGTTCCAGCAGCGCGTCGGGATCACCACCATCTACGTGACCCACGACCAGGTCGAGGCGATGGGCATGGGCGACCGCATCGCCGTGATCGATCACGGCCAGGTGCGGCAGGTCGGAACGCCGGCCGAGATCTACGACGATCCCGCCGACCGCTTCGTCGCGACGTTCGTCGGCTCCCCGCCGATGAACATCGTCGCGCGCAACGGCGATTTCATCGGTTTTCGCCCCGAGAACTTCCTCCCCCGGGACATGATCGACGGCGACAGCGTGACCGTGTTCTCGTTCCGCGTCGACCGTTCCGAGTATCTCGGCTCCGAGCGCATCGTTTACGGCACGATCGACGGCTTCGATCCGAGCCAGGTGATCACGGCGAAATTGCCTCCGGCGCACGTCGCCGAGGAGAGCATCCGCCCCGGCGAATGGCATCCCTTTGCCGTGCGCAACGCGGCGATGCGCTATTTCGATCGGGACGGCAAGCGCGCCAATCACCGCTGACGCAGGATTCGCCGATGGTCGCAATCCCCAACCCCGTCGCCAGGCCGGCCTCGCGCTTCCGGTTCATCCTCGACCGGCGCGAGGTGCTGGGCTCGCTGTTCGTGGCGCCGGCGATCCTTTACGTGCTGCTCCTGGTGGGCGTGCCGTTTCTGCTCGCGGTGTATTATTCGGTCAGCGCCTACACGATCTACGATCCGTCGTGGAGCTTCGTCGGTCTGGAGAATTTCGAGCAGATCGTGGAAGACCCTGTCTTCCTGCAAACGTTGACCAACACCTTCGTCTTCACGTTCGGGTCGCAGACCCTCGGGCTCATCCTCGGCAAATTCGGGGCACTGCTGCTGCTGCGGCCGTTTCCCGGCCGCAAGTTCGTGCGGGCGATGATCATCCTGCCGTGGGCGGTGCCGGTGGCGCTCGCCACGGTCGCATGGCAGTGGATGTTCGATTCCCTCTACAGCGTCATCAACTGGACGATGATCGCGCTCGGCCTCATCACCCGCTCGGAGGCGCCGAACTGGCTCGGCACGCCGCACCTGGCGATGCTGTCGGTGATCGTCGTCAATGCCTGGCGTTTCTTTCCCTTCGCGATCGTCATCTTCCTTGCCGGCATCACCGCCGTGCCTCAGGACGTGATCGACGCCGCAACGGTCGACGGGGCCGGCTTTTGGCGCCGCAACTACCTGATCATCCTGCCGATGATCCTGCCGATCATGGCGATCGGCCTGATTTTCGGCATCGTGTTCACGTTCACCGATCTGTCCATCGTCTTTCTGATGACCATGGGCGGTCCCGTGGGCGCGACCTCGGTCCTGGGCTTCAAGGGTTTCCAGGTCGGCATCGTCTCCGGGGACGTGTCGCACGGGGCGGCCATCTCCCTGTTCATGCTGCCGGTGCTGCTCGTCGTGGTCGTCGCGATGCTGCGCTTCATCCGGCGGCGGGAGATCTGACATGCAGCGCGTGGTCAGCCGGGCCGTCGGGGAGGTGTCGTTCTACGGCGCTGTCGCGTTCTTCTTCGTTCTGGCGGCATTTCCATTCTATTGGATGCTGATCACGTCGTTCAAAAGCAACTCCGACCTCTACAATGTCGCCAACATCCCCTTCTGGTTCAACGAGCCGCCCACGCTCGAGCATTTTCGCTACCTGTTCGAGCAGACCCTGTTCGTGCGCTGGCTGTTGAACTCGCTGATCATCGGCGTCTGCGTCGTCGCGATCACGCTTCTCGCTGCGCTGCCGGCCGGCTACAGCCTCGCCCGCATGACCGGCCGCAACGGCGAGGCGCTGGGTATCGGCATCTTCCTGACCTACCTCGTGCCGCCGACCCTCCTGTTCCTGCCGCTGTCGCGCGTCGTCGCCGACCTCGGGCTGCAGAACTCGATGTGGTCGCTGGTTGTGGTCTACCCCACCTTCACGATCCCGTTCTGCACCTGGCTGCTGATGGGGTTCTTCAAGGCCTTGCCGCCCGACATCGAGGAGGCGGCGATCGTCGACGGCTGCAGCCTCTTTGGCGCGTTCATCAAGATGACCATCCCGCTGTCGCTGCCGGGCATTCTGACGGTGGTGATCTTCACCTTCACCCTGACCCTGCAGGAATTCGTCTACGCGCTGACGTTCATTTCCTCCTCGGACCAGAAGCCGATCACCCTTGGCGTGGCGACCGATCTCATCCGCGGCGATGTCTTCTACTGGGGCGAGATCATGGCCGGCGCGTTGCTCGCCAGCATCCCGGTGGCAATCGCCTACAACCTCTTCCTCGACCGCTTCATCTCCGGCATCACCGGCGGCGCCGTCAAATAGGGCGCCTACCGTTTTGCTGGTCCCCTGAGGCCGATCACGCGGCCGGCTTCCGGCGGCCGCGGCAGGGATGCATGCGCCGCGGCGACCGCCTCGAGGCGCGGCAGCGATTCTTTCGGGAACGGCCTTGCCTTGCGCGCCGCCATCTCGACGTTGAGGCCCATGATCTCGAGGCAGGCCGAGGGCGCGCCGGTGTCCGCGTGATACATGCGGTGGAAGAAGTGCAGGCGCTTGTCGTCGAGCCCCAGGAGCTGCGTGGTGATGCGCAGCGGCTCGCCCTGCTTGAGCTCGGCCGAGTAGAGCACGTGCAGCTCGAGTGCGAAGAGCGAGCAGCCGCTGCGCTGCCGGTACGCTTCCCCGAGCCCCAGGTGCTCGAACCACACATCCGTGGCGTGGTCGAATGCCAGCACGTAGTAGGCCACGTTCATGTGGCCGTTGTAGTCGATCCACTCGGCCAGCACGCTCTCGCGGTGCAGGTCGAGCGGGGCAGGAATGACGTCGCTCATCGCAGCACGTTATAGGCGATCGTCCGCTGCCGCGCACGTGCTAGAAGACGCGCATGCTGATTCGCGCGTTCGAATGGATGGAGCGGCACAGCGCCGTCCTCCTGGCCGGCGGCGTGTTCGTCGGGCTGATCTCGCAGGACCTCGCCGCCCTGTGCAAGCCGTTCCTCAGCGCCTCGATCTTCGTCCTGTTCCTCGCCACGGTGCTGCGCCTCGAATGGTCGCAGGTGCTGTGGCGGCTCCGCCGGCCGGCGCGGCCGCTCCTGATCCTCGCCGGGACGATGATCGGAGCACCGCTGGTGATGGCGGGGGCGATCGACCTCGTCGCCGCACCCGACTTCCTGCGCACGCCGCTGGTGCTGATCGCGTCCTCGCCCCCGCTGATCTCGGTGCCGGCCTTCGCCCTGCTGCTCGGCCTCGATGCGCCGCTGGCGCTCGTCGTCATGGTGGCCGGGTTCGCTCTCCAGCCCCTGGTCCAGCCGCCGGTGGCGCTGGCGCTGCTCGGCATCAAGCTCGACATCGGGCTCGGGCCGCTGATGCTGCGCCTCGCGGTGTTTATCGGCGGCGCCTTTGTGGCTGCGGCTGTGCTGCGGCGGCTGGCCGGCGACGAGCGCGTCCGCCGCCACAGTGCCACGCTCGGCGGCATCGTCATCCTCATGCTGCTGGTCTTCGCGATCGGCGTGATGGACGGGCTGCGCGCGGAGTTCTTCGACGATCCGGGGCACGTGCTGACCAGCGTCGCTGCGGTGTTCCTCGCCAATTTCGGCCTGCAGGCGGTGGGGGCCGCGGTCTTCTGGGGGGCAGCTCCGCTGTGGCGCCTGTCGGGCCGCGAGGGGCTGACGGCCGCCCTGGTGATGGGCAACCGCAACCTCGCGATCCTGATCGCCGTGCTCGGCCCGCTGGCGAGCAAGGACGTGTACCTGATGCTCGCGGCCTATCAGTTCCCGATGTACCTGATCCCGGCGGTGGCCGGCCCCGCCTACCGGATCCTGTTGAAGCTGGGGCGTGGACTCAAAACAACCGCGTGAACTTTGCTGGTCCATCTGCCCCGCGAACGGCCTATACTCCGCTCTGTTCCCCGCGATGCAGGCCCCATGTTGGGGCACGCGCCCGCTAGACCTGTCGATCATCTGCGCGGCGGGCATGAGCATCGACCCACCGGCCGCTCCAGGCCCGAAAACAGACCGCCCATCTTGCCGGCGGACGTCGCAGTCGTGCCGGAAGCGGATGGGGCCTAAGCACCAGATCTTTGAAAGTCCAACAGTTCATGTCGGTTCGTCACTATCTAGAAGCCTTGACGCTGCGCCTCTGCATATCCCTCTCGCGAACGCTAGGTCCCATAAGAGCCTCCAACATCGGCGGGCGCATGATGCGAGCGGTGGGGCCGCTGCTGTCCACATCGCGAACGGCAGACCTCAATCTCCGCATGGCGTTGCCCGCGCTGAGCGACGCCGAGCGCCGTGCCGTGATCGTTGGCGTCTGGGACAATTTCGGTCGAACCGCCGCGGAGCTGCCTCACCTCGGCTCTCTAGAGTGCTGCCGAAGCGGACCCGGCTGGGAGATGACGGGGATGGAGCATATAGATGCGGTGCTCGAAAAAGGCGGGCCGGCGATCTTCTTTTCCGCTCATCTTGCCAACTGGGAAGTGATTGCCCCCGCGGTCGACGCCCGCGGCATCCATATGGCGGGGTTCTATCGCGCCCCGTCCAATCGCCGATCCGACGCGATCATCCGCGGTTTGCGCCGCGAGGCACGCCGCGGCAGTCACGTCCCAATGTTCGCGAAAGGCGCTGCTGGCGGGCGCGGAGCGATGGCCCATCTGGCGGCAGGCGGATTTCTCGGGATGATGATGGATCAGAA
>Ga0335078_10006696_pt1 | contig 17050 bp, 11 predicted proteins | sample Lox_Sample_32_FD_206711 | JGI IMG/M metagenome (GOLD analysis project Ga0335078, IMG submission 206711) | Soil microbial communities from Loxahatchee National Wildlife Refuge, Florida, United States - Lox_Sample_3.2 | ecosystem: Environmental > Terrestrial > Soil > Wetlands | place: USA... | reverse complement strand
GCGCGGCGCGAGGCGGCCCACCAGGCCACCCTGCACGACGGCCGACACGACGCCCATGTACGCGAAGATCATCCCCATCCGCCGCGTCGTGACGTGCCACACGTCGCGCCCGAACAGGGGCAGCGTCACGTGGATCACCGCGAACGCGGCGGTCAGCAGGAAGCTCGCCGCCAGCGGCGCGGCCAGCGTCCGCAGGCTCACGCGCCCGGCGCGGCGGACGGTCTCGTGTCTGGCCGTCTCCGGGAGCCAGACGAGGGCGCCGACGGCGTTGGCGGCGCACAGCGCGGCGGCCACGACGCCGGCGCTGCTGTAGCTGTGAGCCGACAGGAGGCCGCCGAGCGCGGGCCCGAGGATGAAGCCCATCGCGAAGGCGGCGCCGAGGACGCCCATCGCGTGCGCACGGCGCTCCGGCGCGGTGACGTCGGCGATGTACGCCTGCGCGACGCCGATCGTGGCGCCCATCGCCCCCGCGACGATGCGCGAGACGAGCAGCGCCCAGTAGCTGCGGGCGGCGGCGAACAGGATGTACGACGCGGTCGAGCCCACGAGGCCGACGATCAGCACCGGGCGGCGCCCGAGGCGGTCGGAGATCGCGCCCCACACCGGAACCGCGACGAGCTGGAGCAGGGAGAAGCTGGTGACGAGGAAACCGATGGCCGCCGGCGATACGTGGAACAGCGCCGCGTACGTCGGGAGCAGCGGCAGCACGATCCCGAAGCCCAGGAGATCGATGAAGACGACGGTGAAGACGACCCCGAGCTGTTTGTTCACGCGATGCGGGCGGGGGACGGCCCCCGGCAGGTCACTTGTAGCGGTAGGTGATGCGTCCGCGAGTCAGGTCGTAGGGCGACAGCTCGACCGCGACCCGGTCGCCGCGGAGGATCCGGATGTAGTTCTTGCGCATCTTCCCCGACACGTACGCCAGGATCTGATGCCCGTTCTCGAGCTCGACCCGGAACGTGGTGTTCGGGAGCACGTCGGTGATCGTGCCCATCATCTGGATGGCGTCGCCTGCCACGTCCGGAAGCCGCTCCTGTCTGTGTCGCGGAAGTCCACGGCCCGCGAGTGCGGGACCCCCCTAACCTAGCGGCCCGTCTGGGCTTCGCAAAGGGGTTTCCCACAGGGCCTTGCAAAATCCCGACCGCTTGTGAATCCATTCACAACCTGATCCATCGCGACTTCCAGGCGTCGGCGGGGTACGACCCGGCCGTTCGTCGAGCGCATTCCCCTATGTGAGGAGCATGGTGTCAATGAACCGCTGGTCACTCGCAGCTCTACCGATTCTGGCCCTCGGCGCCGTCGCCTTCGCGCGCCCGGCCACACACGCGGCGCCCGTCACGCACAAAGTCCGGATGATGCAGCAGGGCGCGAAGTACATGTTCTCGCCGTCCAACTTCACCATCAAGGTCGGCGACATCGTGGAGTTCCAGAACGTGTCGGGCGGCCCGCACAACGTCGCGTTCGACAAGGACCACATTCCGGCGGGGGCGCGCGACGTCCTCAACAAGGCGATGGCGCGGCGGCAGGGCGATCTGATGGGCCCCTTCCTGACGCAGCCGAACGAGGTCTACCGGATCGACTTCGCGGGTGCGCCCAAGGGCACCTACAACTACTTCTGTCTGCCCCATCGGGCGCTCGGGATGACAGGGGTCATCACGGTCGAATAGGGCTGCTCCGGTCGGCTTGCGGCACCTCCCGTCGCGGGGTAACTCTGGCGGCGGGAGGTGCTGTCGTATGGCGACTGAGCCGGGGGCCGAGAGCTTCGACCTGGTGGCCGACGTCCCGATCGACGAAGTGCGGGTCACGCCTCAGGGGTTCGTGCTGGAGGGCCGTGGCTCCGACCGCTCGGGCTATCGCCTCGAGATGCACCTCGATTGGCCGGTGGATCAGCGCACCAAGAAGGTCTTGAGCGAAATACTCTCGCAGGCTGAGGTTAAGGTCATGCGGTGGCGCTCGCCGCCCCGGCGTGGCCAGCCGGCATAATCGGGGCGTGACACGTGTCACGGCAGGAGGCCCCGTCGCAGGTGTAGTCTGGCCGATCGCGACCCGCGGGCGAGAGCTTGCAGGGCGTTTTCCCCGCCTGCATACTTGTGCGCGCTCGTCTGTCGCACACCCCGTTCGGTGAGGTCGGGTTCATGACGCCTGCACTGCGTGGCAACAGGGTCCTTCGCTTCGCCCTGGTGGTTGCCTGTGGCGCATGCGCCACCGGCGGCACAATCCGTGTCAGCGACGTGACACCTGAGTCCATCCCCTCGCTCGAGGCGCAGCGGAGCCAGCACCCCCAGGACGACAACACCCTGACGCGGCTCGGCGTGGCGTACTTCAAGGCCGGCCGGTTCCAGGACGCGCGCCCGGTGCTCGACACCGTGGTGGCGCGCGAGCCGGCCAACGGCGTGGCGGCCATCTATCTCGGGATGACGGCCGAGCAGCTCGGGGACTTCGGCGCGGCCCGCACGGCGTACCAGCACTACGTCGCCGTCGCGACGGACGCGGGCCTCAAGCGCACGGCGCAGCAGCGCCTCGCGCTGGCGAGCCGGAACGAGATGGAGTACCAGGCCAGACAGGCCCTGGCCAGCGAGACGACGCTGGCGGCGATGCCGCCCGAATCCAACACCGTCGCGGTGATGCCCTTCCAGTACACGGGCTCCGACAGCACGCTGGAGCCCTTGGGACGCGGCATGGCGCAGTTGCTGGTGACCGACCTGGCGAAGTCGCGGCAGCTTCGCGTGCTGGAGCGGGAGCGGATGCAGGCCATCGTGGACGAGCTGCACCTCTCCGACTCCCAGCGCGTCGCGCCGGCCACGGCCCTGCGGAGCGGGCGGCTGCTGCGTGCCGCCGAAGTCGTGCAGGGAGCGATCGGCAGCCAGCCCGGCAACCAGCTGCAGGTGAACGCCGAGGTGGTGGACGTCGGGAATTCGGGCATCAAGGCCCAGGCGCAGCGCCGGGACCTGCTCGAGCGCGTGTTCGACATCGAGAAGCAGGTGGCGTTCACGCTGTTCGCCAACCTGGGGATCCAGCTCTCGCCGGCCGAGCGCGAAGCGATCAACCAGCGCCCAACGCAGAACCTCCAGGCGTTCCTCGCCTACAGCCGGGGGCTCGAGGCCGAGGATAACGGCGACTTCGGCGCGGCGCAGACCGACTTCAATCAGGCAGCCACCATCGACCCGGGCTTCCGCGCGGCGGCGGCCAGCGCGGCGTCGGCCACCACCCTCTCGGCGGCGTCGCAGCAGACCGTGAACCAGGTGGAGGCGACGGTGTCGCAGTCCACGACCATCGGCGGTCCGGCGCCGGCGCCGCTCAACGACGCGCTGCAGCAGGCCACCAACACGGTCGCGCCGTCGAACGGGGCCGAGACCTCGAACCAGAACGGCGGCGGCGGGACGACGCCGACGACGCTGCGGGGGAATCCGATTCCTGACGCCACCGGCACGTCCGGCGGACAGCAGGCGACCGGCAGCGTCGTGATCATCATCAAGAGGCCCTCGTGAGCGCGCGACGCTGGGCGCTGCCCACGATCGCGGCGCTCTCGGCGGCCCTGCTGCCGGCGGCGCTGCGCGCGCAGAGCGACGTGTCGGGCTTCGCCGGCGTCGAAGCGCGGGGCGTGAGTTACGCGAGCGCCCTCAACGGTCTCAAGAGCGTGTCCGAGGTCGCGATCCCGTTCGCGGTGCTGTGGCCGGCGAGCCCGCGCCTCTCGTTCGATTTGGGCGGGCGCTGGGCGTCCGCCAGCCGGACGGATTCGAGCGGCGCCAAGGCCACGATCTCGGGGCTGACGGACATCCAGCTCCGGGGCATCTACCAGATCGTCCCCGACCTCGCGACCTTCACGCTGTCCGTGAACCTGCCGACCGGCACGACCAAGATCACGGACCAGCAACTGCTCACGGCCGGAGCCATCGCGTCCGACCTGCTGCCCTATCCCGTCGCCAACTTCGGCTCCGGCTTCAACGTCACCTCGGGCATCGCGCTGGCGGTGCCGGTTTCCGGCTGGGCGCTCGGGGTGGCGGGCAGCTACCGGCTGAACGGCAACTTCACGCCGTTCGCCGACACCGCGCTGTGCGCTTCGTCCGGCTGCAGCTACAAGTCGGGCGGCGAGTTCCGGGTGCGCGTCGGCGCCGACCGCCTCGTCGGCCAGGGGCGGCTCTCCTTCGGCTTCACGTTCTCGAGCTTCGGCGAGGACAATTTCGGCAGCTCGCCGATCTTCCAGTCCGGCGATCGCTACATCGGGCAGGGCTCGTGGAGCTTCCCGGTCGGCAACGTGGGTCTGCAGGTGTACGCGTGGGACCTGTACCGCTCGGCGGGCTCGCTGCCGGGCACGAGCGGGCTCACGACGCAGAAGCGCAACGTGCTTGCGTTCGGCGCCTCAAGCTCGGTCCAGATGGGGCGCAACGTGCTCCGTCCGCAGTTGGAGTTCCGGATTCACACGATGGGTGATTCGTCGCTGGCGAGCGCCGGCAAGCTGCTCTCGCTCGGCTTGCAGTACCAGTGGGCGGTCAGCGATCGCTTCGCGCTGCTGCCGTCGGCACGGTTCGATACGGGCAGCGAGAACGCGCTCGACAGCAACGGCAACCCGACGAGCCAATCCGCGAACTTCACCGGCTGGAGCGCCGCCTTGATGCTGAGGGCCACAATGTGAGCCACAGGCTACCCCTCGTCGCGGTCGTGGCGCTCCTCTGCGGCGCCGCGGCGGGGTGTCTCGATGCCGTCTTTCCTGGACGGGTCTCAGGCGGAGGCAGCGTGGCCATCACGCCGGTCTTCGCAGACGCAGCAGCCGACGGCGCAATCCCGACAGACATTGACTTGATTCGACTCGTCCTCACCGATCCTCCATCTCCGCCTGACACGATCAACGTCCCGGTCGCTCCCGGCCAGGATTCGATCCGCATCGTGCTGCCGATCACCCTCAACGGGGTGACGGACACCGTGGGTGTTGAGTTCCTGGCCATCCGGTCGAGCGACAGCACGGTGCTCTACTCCGGCACGCAACGCGTGGCCGTGACCGTCGGGCCGCCCGGAGCGCCGACGCCGGTCGTGGCGAGTTATGTGGGGCCGGGCCAGAACATCGAATCCATCAGCATCCAGCCGCCGACCGTGACGCTCAAGCCCGGCGGGACGCAGACCTTCACGACGGTCGCGCTCGATTCGACGGGGGCCGTCATCATCGGGATGCCGGTCCTGTTCGCGTCCCGCAACCGCGCGGTCATGACGGTGAACGCCGCCGGCGAGGCGGTTGCCGTGAGCGACGGCGCGACGTACGTGGTGGCCACGTCGGGCGCGCGCAGCTCGGTCAGGGACAGTGCGCCCGTGACGGTGACGACGAGCGCGCCGCCGGCGATCGCCCTGTCGCCTGCGACGCTGACGATCCTCGATACTCTCGGGACGTCGGATCCCGCGGCCCAAACCGTGGGCGTGAGCAACGGTGGAGGTGGGACGCTCGGCGGCCTGACGGTGGGGACGATCTCGTACGGCGCCAGCCAGCCGACAGGTTGGCTCACGGCCACGCTCAACGCCGCGACGGCGCCCACGACCCTGACGCTTCAACTGGCCAAGGGCAGCCTGGCGGCGGGCACGTACACGGCGACGGTGCCGATTCAGTCGGCCGCGGCGAGCAACAGCCCGCAGGGCGTCAGCGTGAGCTTCCAGATCGCGCCGGCTCCGATCGGACTCGCCTCGCTCACCGTCACGCCGGGCTTCCGCGTGATGCTGCCCGGCGACACGATGACGCTGCAGGTGACGGGGAAGGACGCGAACGGGAACCCGGTGACGGTGTCCGGGCTCACCTTCATATCGCGCTTTCCGAGCGTGGCGTCCGTGAACGCCGCGACGGGGTTGGTGACCGCGGTCGGTCCGACCGGGGCGGGCGTGGACATCGTGGCCCAGGCGCCCTCGGGCGCCGGGACCGTCGCGGACTCGACGATGATCGACGTGCCGCCGACGGGCACGTCGGTGGTGTCGGCGCAATTCGGCGGTCGCGAGTTCGCCACGGCGAAAGTCGGCGACACGCTGGTGGCGCAGGTCGTGGCGGATATCCGGGCCGTCCCCGGCGAGGTACTGGGGAGCTACGACATCACGCTCAACTTCAACACGGCCGACCTGACCTACGTGCGGTCCGACTCGGTCAGCGGGGGCTTCGCCTCGCCGACGATCAACGACACGCAGGCGGCCGATAGCGGCGTCATTCGCTTCGGCTCCGCGGACCCGAACGGCTCGGCGACCCCGGTGGCGCTCATCCAGATCACCTTCGTGGCCAAGACTTCGGGCACGACGTCGCAGCTGCTGCTGCCCATGCCGAGCGACCTGTCGGCGGCCAAGACGTTCACCAACCTGCTCCCCGCGTCCTGGTGGACACAGGGGTTCATAACGATTCGCTGAGCGGGGACATGGCTCGGACGAACGCTGGGAGGATGGACCACATGATGAATCTCATTCGGTTGGCGACGGTCACCATCGCGCTCGCGGCGTGCCAGGATCAGCCGGTGCACACCACGGGGCCGCTGTCGCCGCCGCCGCCCGAGCAGGGCGTGGCCGCGTTCGTGTCGGTGGACCGCCTCGACGCTCCCGTGGGCGCCACGGTGCGCGTACGGATCGAGGTCCAGGTGGGCACGCAGCAGGACTTCAAGCTCGGCAGCTACACCGGCCGGCTGCACTTCGATCCGGCGCAGTTGCAGTTCCAGCAGGAGAACCCGATCAGCGACGGGCTGCGCATCGCCAACCCGGCGAACGCCTCCAAGGGCGAGATCCGCTTCGCCGGGGCCTCGGCCGCGGGTTTCGCGACGCTCGTGCTGTACGACGCGAGCTTTACGGTGAAGTCGGCCGGCTACGCATCCGGACTCTCGCTGGTCATGGAGGAGATGTCGGCGGCCAAGTCGCTGACGAACCTGCGGCCGCAGCTCAACGTGAGCCGTCAGATCTTCCTCAGCCGGGTGGCGGAGCACTAGAGAGGCACCATGCGGCGGACCGTCGCGCTCTTCGTCGCCGTCGCGGCGCTCCTGGCGCCGAAGGCCACGCGGGCCCAGGCCATCAGCGCCGGGTTCGGCGGCAACGCCAGCGGCTTGGTCGGGCAGCCGGTCGACGTTCCGGTCATCGTGGACATGACCGGCCGACCGGACCGGCTCGGGGCGTTCGCGCTCACGATCCGGTGGAGATCTGGTGTGCTGCAATTCCAGCAGGGACTGGGCGGCAACTTCGGATCTGTCACGGCCAATACCGACTCTGCGGTTTACGGTATCATCCACCTGACGGGCGCCAACCCGGCAGGCGTCGGGGGCCTCGTGACGCTCGGGATCGGCCGCTTCGTCCCGCTCACGGCCGACACAACCAGCCTGGTCCTCAGTTTCTCGCAGCTCTACGCGGCGGGGACCTTCGCCGATCTCCGGCCCAGCCTCACGGTCAACAGCGGTGAATACTGCTCGGCCGTCGGACGGTACGGCGACGTCAACGGGGACGGCCTGGTCAACAGCGCCGATGCCCTCATCGCGCTGACGAATGCCGTCGGCCTCCCCACCGGCGCGTATCCGATCGCGCTCGGAGACGTGGACAGCAGCGGCGTGACCGACACGCGCGATGCGCTGATCATGCTCTCCGATGCCGTGGGGATCGACGTCAGCGCCTTCCCGCGAGTGGGTCGGATGCTGGGCGGCGCGTGCGCCACGGGGATTCCCGTCACGATCGCGATCGCGCCGGCCGTGGTGTCGGGCGTGCTGGTGGGCCAGGAGGTGAGCTTCGAGGCGCGGGCCACGGGTCCGACCGGGGCGCTGATGTCGCTGCCGAATGCCGTCTTCCGGAGCAGCGACCCTACGGTCCTGGCCTTCCAGGGGTCACCCTCCGTCGCGACTGCGCTCGCGCCCGGGACCGTCACGGTTACGGCGCTGCGCGACGCCAAGGACTCCGCTCAGACCACGGTGACCGTCGTGGCGCGGCGCACCACCCACTGGGTGGACGCCAAGGCCGCGTCGGCGTCGAACCAGCTCGGCACGCAGACGTTGCCGTTCGCCACGATCGGCGCGGCGCTAGCCGTCGCCCGGGCCGGTGACACGATCCGGCCGCAGCCGGGGCGCTACGAGGAAACGGTGGTCGCCGACAGCGCCGTCGTACTGTTGGGCGATACGCTGGCGGACGGGACACGGCCGGTCATTGCCGGAACCGCCACGGGGATCCTGCTCGCCGGCGCGGGCGCCTCGGAAGTGCAGTATCTCGAGTTGGACGGGCTCGCGGACGGCATCGACATCGAGGGTCCGTCGCACGTGCTGCTGCGCGGCGTCTGGGCAAAGGGCGTCGCCTACGGGGTCATCTCCGACGGCGGGCCGATCGGCCAGCTACGTGTCGAGTCCTCGCGCCTGGTCGGGAGCGGTGTGAACGAGTCCGGCAGCGGCCTGCAGATCTACTCGCTGCTCGACACACTCGTCGTGCAGGGTACCGAGATCAGCGACTTCGCGGGCGACGGCGTGTACGCCGACGAGGTGCTCGGCGTCGTGGTGCACGGGAGCCGAATTCACGACCTCGGAGGGTACGGCGTCTACGCCTCGGCCGAGGCGCCGGTGACGTTCGCGATGGACAGCACCGCCGTGATCAACACGTACTCGTGGTCGGTGAGCCTGGGTGGCATCCAGTCGGCAGCGTTCTCGCACAATCAGTTCATCAACACGCCGCTCAACGGCACGTACGGCGGCTACACCACGGGAGTGCTGGCGACCGGCAGCGACGGCACGGGGTGGCTGCGCTTCGAGGGTGACTCCATCAACCAGACGGGGAGCGATCCGGAGTGGCTCGACGTCTCGGGCGTCGACAGCGTGCGGATCGATTCGGTGTGGGCGCAGATCCCGAACGGATACGGGTACGTGTACGACACCCCCCTGGTGCGGGTCACCAACTCGCAGTTCGTCGACCTCAGCGGCCTCGCGCTCGAAGTTTACTTTAACAGCTTGCCCGGCGGCCGCGTCGCCATCGACAACGTCAGCGCGACGGGGGACCCCGGCTGCGATCAATGCGCGACGGCTTTCTCCCTGACCAGCGCGGCGACCACCGTCAACAACTTCACGGGCAGCAATCTGTCGGAAGGCCTCGCGACAACCGGCGACTCCAGTCTTACAGTGACGGGCTCGACCTTCACCCACGTATACTCGCCGGTGTCCTGGATGGTGACGGATACGGGGACGGCGGCCCAGCTCACGGTCCGGAACAGCCAGTTCATCGGCTTCGAGGACGCCATCGTCACCGCGAACGGCGCGGTCGTGGTGGACAGCAACACGTTCCAGAGCTCCCAGGACTACGCCATCGAGGTGACGTATCCGCAGGCGACAGCCCAGATCGTCGGAAACACGATCACGGACGTGACCAATGCCATCGATTTCCTCGCCGATACACGGCCCGTCGCCGGAACGATCAGCGGCAACGTGATCACGGGCCTGAGCGGGACGGGCATTCAGGCGGAGGGCGGGGCCGATTCGCTCGACGTGACGCTTCAGATCGTGAGCAACAGCGTCTCCTGCAACGCTACCGGCTCGGGCGACGGCTACGCCATTGAGCAGTACTACGCGCACAGTGTGATCCGGGGCAACCAGGTGACGGGGTGCTGGTCGGGCATCACCGCGACGGCGAATTCGGCTTCGGACGCGGTGCCGCGGCGGGACAGCATCCTCGGCAACACCGTGACCGTGCCGGGGCCGTCGTACGCGGGCATTTACGTCTCCGGTGCGGTTCAGGCGCGGATCGGCGGCAACGTGGTGACGGCCGACACGACCGGATATTCGGACTACGGCGACATCTACGTGACGGGAGACTCGACCAGCGGCGGCCTGGTCACCGCCCGAGCGGATTCGAACCAGGTGATGGGCGGGTCGTACTACGGGATCTTCGTGAGCAACGTGGACTCCGCGGCGGTCTTGCAGAATACGGTGCAGGGCGTCTCCAAGGCGGACTGCGCCGGGTGCGAGGAGGGTGGGATCACGGTCGCCGGTCCGGTGCGGGATTCTGCCTTCATCTTTGGCAACCTGGTGCGTCAGTCCGGCACTGGGATCAGCGCCGGCAATAGCGAGCCGGTGACGGTGGTGGTGGACTCGAACCTCGTGTCGGGCAACGTCATCGGGATGTCGCTCGGACAATATCCAGGCGTCGGACCCGTCCACGTCACGCGCAACCGCATCACCGGCTCGGCGGCGCCCTCGGGCGGCGGCTACGGCGTCTACTTCTACTACGCCGACCCGGAGCTGACGCTGGTGGACAGCAACAACATCGCCGGCAACCAGTTCGGCGCCTACTCAGGCGACGGCAACACCTACCAGATGCCCAACAACTGGTGGGGCGATACGGCCGGGCCGACGTGTTCGCCGCAGTACGAGGCGTGCCTCAACTCGGTAGTCGGCGACAGCGTGGGAGCCGGCCTCGCGTACTCCTGGCAGCCGCAACTCTCGGCGCCGATGCCGTCGGGTCTGCCGCTCAACGTGCCGCCGGCGAGATTCGCGAGCCGCGTGAGAGCGATCATGACGCGACCGGCGTCGTCGGCGTTGCTGACCGCTCCAGTCGCGCGCGGCGCCGCGCGGCGGACGTTCGTGCCGGGCGTGCCGCCGGAGCATCGGCTCTCGCCGCTCCGGGTGCCGCCGGGGCTCAAGGGGGCGCAGGCGGGAGCGGTACAACGCGGGTTGAGCAAGAGAGCGGCGGCGATGGCCGCCCAGCGGCAGCGCATGGTCGCGGCATCTGAGGTGGTGGCGACGAGCCTGAAAGCTCGAGCTGACCGGCTGGCGGCGCTCAAACAGGTGATCGCGCAGCGTGATTCGGCCCGTGCGGCACAAGTCGCCGCGCGGGTAGCTGCACAACAGGCGTTGCACGCGAGGCGGCCGTGAGGCGCGGGGTAGTGGTGCTGGCGACGGGCGCCCTCGCGCTGTTCGGGGCCGAGCGGGCGCGCGCGCAGGTCGCCGTGTATTTCCAGCCGGCGCTGGATACCGCCACGGGTGCGGTGCCGGGAGTCCCGACGCCGATCGAGATCCGCCTGCGAGACAGCGCCTCGGCGACGGTCCAGGGCGCGACCCTGACGTTCTATTACGACTCGACGCGGATGCAGATCCTGGGCGTGCTTCCGGAAGCGGGCGTGGGACTCGATTCGATCGCCGACACGACACGCGGACCCGGATCGTTCGCTATCACGGCGACCGGCTCCATCGTCGGACTGCTCGACGCTCCCTTGTTCCAGCTCCAGGTCCAGCTCAGGGCTGCCGCGACGAGTGGGACGTACATATGGGTCCGGAGCGACAGCGCGCAGGGCACGGACGGATATCTGCAGTCGGTCGGCGCGATCGGCCAGGTGTGCCACGCGACCACCGTCTGGGGCGATGTGGACGGGAGCGGCCAGATCGATTCCCGTGACGCCCTGATCGTTCTTTCGGCGGCGGTGGGCCTCCCGGCCACGGGGTTCAACCTCGCCCTGGGCGACGTGGACGGTGACGGGCTGGCCAACTCGCGCGACGCGCTGATGATGCTCTCCTACGCGATCGGGCTGCCGGTCACGGGAGCGCGGATCGCCGTCGGTGCGCCGGACGCCTGCCCCGGCCTCACGGCGCCGGGTGACTCGGTGGTCTTCCTGCGCAACGACGTGCCGACCGGCCTGTACGCGCTCGGGGCGTCGTCCACGTCTCCGGTGGCGATCCCCGGCGCGACCAACGTGCCGTCCGGTGATCCGCAGGCCCGCCTGGCGGCCGACGGCCGCTCGATCGTGTACGTCTGCCCCGCGGCCTCGGGTGAACAGATCTGCCGGGTGGATGCCGACACGGGCGGCGTCGTCCAGCTCACGGACGACACGCTGGCGGTCGACGAGAGCCCCGACTGGTCGCCCAGCGGCGACAGCATCGTGTATCTCGTCAACGGCGAGATCATGAAGATGGCCGCGAACGGTTCAGGACAGGCGCCTGTCCTCGCCCAGACAGGGGTGATGTTCGCCAGCGAAGTGAAGTGGGGACGGGTCCGTACCAAGCTCGCCTTCTCGAACGGACCACTGTACGTGTTCGACCCCACCATCTCCAGCAACCCGGTCCAGGTGGCGACCGGGTTCAGCGACATCAATGGATTGCGCTGGTCACCAGCGGGCGACTCGATCGCGTTCGTGCGCAGCACCGATCCGCGCCTGTGGGTGGTGCCAGCCGCGGGCGGGACGCCGACGATCATGCTCGGGCTCACCGGCCAGATTACGGGTGGAGACTGGAGCTCGGCCGGCATCGTCCTGAGCCTCAATACGGGCGCAGGTGCGCCGGGCATCTGGTACCTCAAGGGCATGAACACCCCCATCTACCGGGTGACCAGGCCGACGACGTTCGACCGGGGCCCGAGTTGGCGGAGGAGCCCGTGAGGACGCTGCGGGTCGTTCTGGTGCTGCTGTGCGCCGGCCTGCTCTCGCTGGCGGTGACCTCGCGCGCCCACGCCGTCACCGACACCGTGCTGGTCCGGGTCGGCGGAGACCTGGCCGGTCGCGCGGGCGACTACATCGACGTGCCGGTCACGGTGGACCTGAGCGGGGCGCCCGGCCGGCAACTCGGGAGTTACCGCGGTCAGCTCACGTGGAATCCGGGTATCCTCGAGTTCGTGCAGGTCAACAACGGCAATTTCGCCGTGCCGCAGGTGAACAGCGCGGCGGCCGACTCCGGGAAGATCCAGCTCGCGGCCGTGGCCCCGGCGGGGGCGGGCGGCGTCATCACCGTGTTCGTCGCGCGCTTCTACGTGCTGAGCGACACGGCGGAGAGCAACGTCACCGTGTCCTTCGACGACATGTCCGCGACGGCGACGTCGGTGACGCCGTACGAGGTCCTGCTCCCGCTGGTCCGGTACGTCCAGGGCACCTTCTGCCGCTCGCTCGGCCGCTGGGGCGACGTGAACGGCGACGGCCAGGCGAACAGCCTCGACGCGCTCGTGGCACTGTCAGTGGTGGTGGGCATCCCCGTGGACACGCTGATGACGCCCGCCTTGGCGGACGTGGACGGCGACGGGAGCGTTACATCGAGAGATGCCCTCATCATCCTATCGTACGCCGTCGGCCTGCCGGTGACGGGCTACCGCGTCCTGTTGCCTGCGGCCGGCGCGTGTGCCACGGGCGCCGCGACCACGCTGGCCGTGACGCCCGACAGCATCGAGCTCGAGGTCGGCCAGGGCGTGGCGGTGGTCGTGCAGGCGTCCGACGCCACCGGCCGCGGGGTGCCGGTTGACAGCGTCACGTGGACATCCAGCAATCCGGCGATCGCCGGCTACGATCCGGGAACGCAGCAGATCCAGGGCCGCATGGCCGGCGTGGCGACACTCACCGCGCAACTCGGCCCGGGCGTGCAGGGCAGCCTGAAGGTGAGCGTCTTGGCGCGGCGCACCACGTGGTACGTGGACGTCCAGCGCGCCCTGAACGCTGCCGTGCAGGTGGGCTCCCAGGCCTGGCCCTTCCAGTACATCGGCGACGCGGTGAACATCGCGCAGGACGGGGACACGGTCCTCGTCGCGAGCGGCACGTACGAGGAGGAGTTCGGTCGCTACGTGTCGGTCGTCCTGCTCGGTGACTCCGTGAACCGGCCGGTCGTCGATCCGCGCGGGGCGCCGTACTGGTCGACGTACGACGACGCCATCTACCTCGGCTCCTCGGCAGCGCCGACGATCGTGGCGCATCTGGTGGTGAAGGCGGGCGGCGTGTACCTCGACGCCCACGACATCACGGCGCGTGACTTGGACATCGAGGGGTTGAGTGGCACGAACACGTACGCCGGGCTTGAGGTCTACGGCGAGAACCTCACGGCCGCGCCGCCGGCGCGCGGCGGACCGATGCGCTCGGGGGCGCCCGCCGCGCTCGGCAACGTGCTGATCGACGGCGTGACCGTGGCCGGTGACTCCATGCCCAACGGCATCGTCGTGGACCAGGCCGATACCGCCGTGATCCGCAACAGCTCCGTCACGCGTGCGGCCCCGAGCACGGATATCGGTTGCAGCGCGTCATCGAGCACGAACAGCGGCATCCTCATCACCCAGGCGTCGGTGAGCGTGGTGCAGAACGCCACCGTCACCAACCCGGATTGCCAGGGCATCGGCGTATTCGACAATTCGTACACCTACGTGACAAACGACGTGGGGCGGGCGACCCTCTCCCACAACCGCGTGTCGGGGGCGCCGGGGATCGGCATCGGCGTCGGCACGCGGCTGGTCGCGCTCGATCACAACTCGGTGCGCAACACCGTCACCAGTCAGAACGTCTGTTGCTACTCCTTCGCTGGCATCGAGGTCACCCGGAACCCGCTGGTGGCCGACACGGTTACGTCGCTTGGCGATACCGTAGTCAACGTGGGCGGCTCCTACACCAGCTACGGCCTGAGCGTGGATACGGCCGTCGCGGCCGTCGTGGACTCGCTGGTGGTGGACAGCGTTGGGTCCGGCTTCTCCGAAGAAGGGACGGGGGCCAGCGGCTTTTACTTCAGCGGGCGCAGCCTGTCGCTCACCAACAGCCGTGTCGCCAACTCGACCGGCGACGGGATCGAGGCGTTCGGGGAGCTGGAGTACTCCGGCCGGCACAACCTGGTGCGCAACGTGCAGCGCTTTGGCATCTGGGTTGCGCGAACGCAGTGCGATTGTTCGAACCAGCCTCCCGACTCGGTGGCGATGGCGCACGATTCGGTCGTGAACTCCGGAACCAATGGTGTCGAGATTGACGATGCCCGCGTCGCCGTGCTCGACAGCCTGCTGGTGGACAGCGCGAATACCGACGGGCTCTATCTCAACAGTGTCGCGCGGGGCACGATCCGGAACTCGGCCGTGCGGGACGGCGGTACCGGCGTCTTCACGTACTTTACGGACACGCTGAGCCTGCTGGGCGACACGGCGCAGGCCGACTTCAATGGCGTGTATCTGGAATACACGACGGACTCGGTGACCATCCGCGGCGGCGTAATGGACGGGAACGGCGGCGCGGGGATCTATCTCGACTACCAGTCGGTCGCGCGGATTGACAGTGTCACGCTCACCAACAACGGACAGGGCCTGTATCTCTACGCTCTCGCCGGCGCGCGGGTGCAGCGCTCGCGCTTCGAGGGCAACGCTTTTGGGTTCCAGCTGTCCAGTTCCGCCGGCATGTCGTCGTCGGTGACGAACAGCAATTTCATCGGGAACACGGCCGCCGGTGTGTGGAACGACGCGTACCTCGGCTCCGGTTTCGCGGACACCCTGTTCGCGGACAGCAACTACTGGAACGATCCATCGGGGCCGACATGCGACTCCGCCAGCACTGGCTTTACCTGCCCGGGCACAACCGGTGATGCGATCGGCACGGCTGGCGTGACGTTCGCCGGGTGGCTGACCGGCGCGGCACCCACACCCGCACCGCCGCTCCGCCCGGTCTATGCGCGCGCCACCGCGCCGCGGCCCGCCGTGCGCTCGGCGGCCCTCGTCGTCCCGCCGCGCCTGGCCGCGAGTGTCAGGCCGAGGGCGGCGTATCGGGCTGCCGCAGCCATGCCGGCCGCTGCATCACACACGGCGACCGCGGCCCGCGGCCCGCATGCACTCCCTGTTTCGTGGCACAAGGCGACTCGCCAACTGGGCGTCAGGATCAGCCGAAAACACTAACCGGTCCCCAGCGGTGGACAGTCGGCCGGGCAGCGTTAACTCGTTGCCCGGCCTTCTTTTATGCGATCGGCGAGCGGCGATGAGCGTGCGCCATCTCCTTGACGAACCCCCACACCGTCGGTAGGTTGGCCCTCGCCATCCGCCACAGCAGGCTGCGGGCGTCACACCCATGTGGCGCCGTGTAACCCAAGGCGTTGATGGACATGGAGATAGCCGTGGCCACGGAGCTGAGCAGCGGAGCAATCTCCAGCATTCTCGAGTCGGTTCCCGGAATCGCGCATGTCCTGCGGAGTCCCGTCGCTGACGCGATGGTGAATCTATCTCGCGCTGCGGCCGGGGTGGGTACGTTCCGCATCCAGGACGCGCGGGAGCTCATACGCTACGCAGTACGGCGCGGGCTGATCGGCAGCGACGAGGGCGATCGCGTGTCGGCGGAAATCGAGGGCGCCGCCGCAGTGAAGGCGGAGAAGGCCGCGACGCGGAAGGCGGCTCGCGAGGAGCGGAAGCGGGTGGCGGATCGCTCGACCCGCAGCCACGCGCACGCTGGCGGACGGACCGCAGCCCACAAGCACCCCGCGGCGAAGAAGTCGGGGCGACCGGCGGGAAAGGCGAAGCACGTGGCGCACGCCAAGAAGGCGGCACGGCGCAGCACCGGTCGGCGCTAGGGCCGGCTCCACGAACCGGGCGGGCGCGCCCGGACGTCGGCAACCGGGAGAGTCGTGGGACGCGCGGTGGGTTCGAGCCGCACTCGGGCGGTGGCCCCATGTCGGGTGGCATCCGCCGGGCGGGACCCACCGCGCGTCGTGTCTAAGGTAGGCAGTGGGCGTGGCGGGGCGCCGCCGGAGCATTGCGGCCCGCGCCGGAGCGTTGCCGCGCGGTGGCGGTTCCGCCAGGGTAGGGTTACTCTCACCGAGACGAAGCTCGTCGAGGTGCAGCTCATGATGCGTCGCGCGATCGTGCTCGCAGTCATATTCCTCGCCGGCGGCTTGATGGCGCCGCTCAGCGCACAGAAGGTTCCCCCCGCGTCCACACAGCATCCGCCGGCCCAGCCGGCGGCCGCGCCTACGGGCGGCAAGCTCCCACCCAGCCAGGCGGCGCCCAGGCAGGCGCCGCCCGCGCCGGCGCCGGCCGCGCCACAGCCGCAGGTGACGCAGCCTCCGGCCACGCCATCGCCAGCTTCGCCGGCCACAGCCTCGCCGGTCGTCACGCCGCAGGCCTCGCGTCCGCAGCCCGCGAACACGGGAGCCTACACGGCGGGCTTGGCGATGCCGCCGTTCGCCGGCGGAACGACGGAGGACGCTTGGGAGTACGCCGCGCGCCTGGGCCGAATGCTCGACTCGGCGATCGTCACGCTCGTCGGGACGTTCCAGAACGCGTCGGGGCAGCCCGTGATCGGCGCGACCGGCCCGACGATGCTGTCGCACCGGGAACAGGATCGCTGGACGCACTGCCGGGACCTCTACTGGGACCTGACGACGTACGC
>Ga0335078_10006695_pt1 | contig 17051 bp, 16 predicted proteins | sample Lox_Sample_32_FD_206711 | JGI IMG/M metagenome (GOLD analysis project Ga0335078, IMG submission 206711) | Soil microbial communities from Loxahatchee National Wildlife Refuge, Florida, United States - Lox_Sample_3.2 | ecosystem: Environmental > Terrestrial > Soil > Wetlands | place: USA... | reverse complement strand
TACGGCCCCGATTACACCGAGCCGGCCAACCTGACCCGGCTGCGCCAGCGTGCCCTGTCGCACAAGCGCTCGCTGGCGCTGCGCGAGTACGCCCTGGGCCTGGAGGCCCTGGACCGGGTGGCCGGCGGCGAGCCGCTGTGGCGCGTGCACGAGTGCGTGTTCGGCGTCCTCGCCCTGGAATCCGAACCCGTCGACCCGAGGCTCTAGCCATGACCATCATCGCCGTCCCGTACCACCTGGACGAATACCTGCCCGACCTGGACCTCCCGTATGAACCGGACGAAATCGTCACCGTTCAGTTCCCGCCCGGTGACCCCTGGGACCGGCTGGCTGTGCTGTACGAAGAGGTGGCCCGCGCGGTCACGGCAGACGCTGGCCTCGGCGGTTGCCCCGTGGTGCTCACCGGGGACTGCGCCATCTCGCTCGGGATCATGGCCGGGCTGCAGCGCGCGGGCGCCGATCCCGGCGTCGTCTGGTTCGACGCCCACGGCGACGTGCAGACGCCGGAGACCACCGCCTCCGGGTACCTGCCCGGCATGCCGCTGCGGCTGCTGACCGGGTACCGGCCCGAGCTGATCGCCACCCGGCTCGGCCTGCGCCCGGTGCCCGAGGACCGGATCGTGCTGGCCGGGGCGCGCGACCTGGACCCGCCCGAGGTGGCCTACCTGGCCGGCGCCGCGATCCGCCGCCGTGAGGTTTCCGGCCTGACAACGGACGACCTGCCCGACGGTCCGCTCTACGTGCACGCGGACCTGGATGTGATCGACGGGGACGGACTGCCCGGCCTGCGCTTCCCGGCGCCAGGCGGACCGGCCGCCGCCCAGCTCGCGGACGCGCTGCGCGTGCTGATTGCCACCGGGCGGGTGGCCGCGCTCGGCGTCGCCTGCAGCTGGCACCCCGGCCACGCTTCGGCCCGGCACGTCGCGGCCCAGCTGAGCGCCGTCCTGGAGTAACCGCCCCTGGGTCACCGCCCCCGGTTACCCCCTGGGCTACCCGCGGATTACGCGGCGTACGTGCGCACCAGCCGCAGCGCGGTGGCGCCGGCCGGCCCGCTGGCCTCAAGTCCGGACCGCGCCGGATCCAGGCGCTGCGCCGCGACCCGGCAGAACGCCCCGGCCGCCCCGGTGATGGCCGACTCGGCCTCCGGCGGCCCGAACCGCCACACCTGCTCGCCGTCCGGCGCGGTCAGCTCGCACCGCACCGCGGCCGCCGGCTCGCCCGCCAGGCTCAGCGCGTACGGCAGCGTGCGGTGCGCCAGCCAGGCGATGTGCCGCAGCCGCCCGGTGTCGGGGAAGTCGGCGCCGAGCGGCCCCGCGATGTCAAGACCGTGCGCCCAGTGCTCGGCCAGCCGGGTGGTCGCCAGCGTGGCCGGCTTGATCGTGCCGACCATCCACTGCACCGGCTGGTCCGGGTCGGCGGCCATCATCGCGGCCAGCGAGGCCTGCCGGGCCCGCTGCCACCGGGCGAGCACCTCGGCCGGTGCCGCCCGCTCCATCCGGACCGCGGCGTCGGCCCGCTCGTCCGTGGTGCCCCCGGGCACTATGCCCAGCGCCCCCCGCAGGGTGCCGTGCGTGGCCGTGGCCGCGGCCGCCTCCTCGGACTGGGCCAGGTGCAGCACCACATCCGCGATAGTCCAGCCATCGGCCGCCGAAGCCGACCCCCACTGCGCCTGGTCCAGGCCGCTCAGGATCTTCTCCAACCGCTCCTCTTCCGCCGCCAGGTCCTCGAAGATGCTCATCCCCGCACTATGGCACACCGTGTTACCAGCCGGTAGAACCATGTCCGGCGCCCCTGGCGGGATTCGAACCCGCTACGCACCGCTTTAGAAGCGGCTGCCCGTCCCAACGGACCCCAAGGGCGTGCCGGCCAGGACCCGGCGGGCCCTGGCCGTTTGATTATGCGGCCGCTGGAGCCTTTCCGTCGACTCGCTCGCGCAGCGCCTCGTCCGCGATGGCTTCCCTGGCTTGCTTCCACTCCGCCGCCGTCACCGGCTCGCGGAGCCGGTTCATGAGCCGCAGCGCGACATGCAGGCTGAGCACCCTGCGGTTCAGGCTGTCCAGGGCCTGCCGCTGGCGGTCGGCCTTGCCCTGCAGCCAGTGCAGGGCCCGCGGGATGTCCCCGTCCAGCCGGGCCTTGAGCATGTCGATCTCACCGACTGCCTCGGCCAGCGCTGTGCGGAGCTTCACGATCTCTTCGTCACTGGTCATCTTGTGTTCTCACCCCCTCTCATGGCGAGGGGGTACTTCGAGCAGAGCCGGGCGGCACCGTAGACCGCGACAGCGGTCAGGGCGTTACCGAGGTCCGGCTCGCAGAAGGGCACGGCCTGATAGCCGTCGCGTTCGGCGTCAACGAGCAGCCAGCACAGTGCCAGCTCGTCGGCCGCGGCGAGGAAGAGCAGGGAGCCGCCGGCGCGGGCCCACGCGGAAACCAGGTCAGGATGCCGGACGGAGAATCCGAGTGCAGCGTGCGCGCCCTGGACAGCTTGCGGCCCGGGCGGCAGATCGGCCCGGGTAACCAGGTAGAGGCGAGGGCCCTAGGTGTGCGGCATGCGGCCAGTATCCGATCCCCCGGAAACCCTGTCAAATCCAGCACCCGCCTCCGCGCCCGGCCTCTCCAGCCCCTTCCTCCGCGCTTTCAGCTTCGTAGCGCTGGCCCGATGCAGGCCAAATGTCGCACCGGTAACTCCATCAGCCCCGTCTGACACGCGCCAAGGCATCACACTCATGATCGCGAAGGGTTCATAGTCAGCCCTCCCCGGATTAAACCCTTCGCGCGTCGCCAAACGAAAGAGCCCGGAGTAAGCGCTAGACGTGCACGCCGTACACACCGCTACCAACGGGCCCGGGCCCCAGCGGGCCGAGTCCGCCTGACTTGGTGCCTTTCTGGAAACCGCCGAACATCAGCGACAGGATGATCAGAACCACGATTAGCAGCAGTACCAGCAGCAGGCATCCGCCCGTCCGCGATTGCGGCCAGTGGCGCCGCGGGCGCCGCGCACCCCTAGACCTGTACATACGAATGTGTATGCCCAGGCACAGCGCAATATGCCGGCCGCGCCGAATTATCTGAACCGGCCGGGGTAGCTCAGTGACTCGTGAAGCTCCTTAGCCAGCCGACGGTGCATAACCCGGGGAAAACCATGCCGCGCATGCCGAGAGTGGGCGGGATCGTGGCGGCGATCGTGGCCGCGCTCGTGCTAATCCTGGTCCTTTCCGCGGTCCACCTGCTGCCGCAGCTGCGGAACCCGTTCGCGGAGACCACCACCGTCCGGAGCCAGCCCGTCATCCTGAAGTCGATCACCAACCTGAGCCGCTATGAGGCGGCCAGCGGCTCGTTCCAGGTCGTGGTCGACCTGACCAAACGGAGCAGCCTGATCCCCTCGTTCCTCGAGGGCAGCGAGACGCTGTTCATCGGCCAGGGCACCGACATCGCGTTCGTCGACTTCGCCACGCTCAAGAACGGGGCCATCAAGGTCAACGCGGACCGCACCTCGGTGACCGTGACGCTGCCGAGGCCGCAGCTCGAGGCGGCCGTACTCAACGTCAGCCAGTCGTATGTGTACGCCGAGCAGCAGGGGCTGTTCAACCGCATCGGCAACTTCTTTTCCGGCAACCCGAACAGCCAGCAGCAGGTGTACCAGATCGCCCAGGGCAAGATCGAGACCGCGGCCAGGCAGAGCCCGCTGCTGGCCGACGCGCGGAAGAACACCGAGGGGATGCTGACGGGCATGCTGACGTCGCTAGGCTTCCAGCACGTCACCGTCGCCTTCGGCGGTTTGCGTTAGAGCACACTCCAACTCGTAGGCTCTATTCGTGACGACCTGGAGCATCGGCGAGGCGGCCGCCAAGTGCGGTCTTTCCCAGCACACGCTGCGCTGGTACGAGCGGATCGGCCTGCTGGCGAAGATCGAGCGCGGCGGGGACGGCCGCCGCCGGTTCAGCCATTCAGACCTGGAGTGGCTGTCCCTGCTGACCAAGCTGCGCGCGACCGGGATGCCGGTCAGGGACATGCAGCGGTACGCCGAGCTGGTCAGGTCGGGCGCGGGTGAGGCCGAACGCATCGAGTTGCTGAAAAAGCACCGTGACGAGGTGCGCCGGTCCCTCGCCAGCCAGCGGGAATGCCTGAAGCTGCTCGACGCGAAGATCGACTACTACGCGGACTGCCTGGCCCTCGCGCCGCAAGCCAACGCACTGTAAGACACTCCAAGAGGAGCACGAGCAAAACATGCGCACCACCACACTCGGCCAGTTGACCGTGTCCGCCCAGGGCCTGGGCTGCATGGGGATGAGCGAGTGGTACGGCGCCACCGACTGGGACGAGTCGATCGCGACCATCCACCGCGCCCTCGACCTGGGCGTGACGTTCATCGACACGGCGGACATCTACGGCGCCGGCCACAACGAGGTGCTGGTCGGCCGCGGCATCGCGGGCCGTCGCGACGAGGTGCGGCTGGCCACGAAGTTCGGCATCGACCGGTCCGGCGGCGACGCCCACCGGATCATCCGCGGCGAGCACGACTACGTGAAGCGGGCCTGCGAGTCCTCGCTGACCAGGCTCGGCGTGGACCACATCGACCTGTACTACCTGCACCGCCCGCCGCAGACGGCCGAGATCGAGGAGACCGTCGGCGCGATGGCCGAGCTCGTGGCCGAGGGGAAGGTCCGCTACCTGGGCCTGTCCGAGGTCACCAGCGACCTGCTGCGCCGCGCCTACGCGGTCCACCCGATCACCGCGGTGCAGAGCGAGTACTCGCTGTGGACCCGCGACGTGGAGACCGACGCCATGGATGCCATGCGCGACCTGGGCGTCGGCTTCGTGCCCTACTCACCGCTCGGCCGCGGCTTCCTCACCGCCACCGTCGACCTGAGCGCTCTGGGCGACCGCGACTTCCGCCGCCGCAACCCGCGGTTCACCGGTGAGGCCGGGCAGAAGAACCTGGCCATCGTGGACGCGGTTCGCACGGTAGCCGACGCCAAGGGCGTCGCCCCCGCTCAGATCGCGCTGGCCTGGGTGTACGCCCAGCAGGAGCGCCTCGGCGTCAACCTCGCGCCCATCCCGGGCACCAAGCGGGTCAAGTGGCTCGAGCAGAACGTCGCCGCCCTGGACGTCACCCTGACCCCCGGCGAGCTAACCGTCCTGGACCCCCTGGCCACCCAGGTGGCCGGCAACCGCTACTAGGTCACCCGGCGACACGACGCGATAGCAGCGTCCACATGCGCCGGATTTTCCGGACTTGACACAAAGATGGTGCTGTGAAGCCGCGGAAAAGGGGTCGGCGCGTCACGGTCGTCGCCATGGTGCTGGCGCTGGTGGAACTGGTGACGCTCGTGGCGGGCTGCCTCAGCCGGCCCGTCACGGCGCTGGTCCCGCTGCACCTGGGTTGGGCCTTCTCGCCTGTCTCGGACACCGTGACGATCCGGGTGACGTCCCCGGCCGGGACGACCGGCCGGCGGGTGCTGGCGCAGAGCCAGCTGGCCGTGTCGGAACACGCCGGCGGGCACACCGGCCGCTGGTCGGCGGGCGGCGGGACGATACAGGTGCCGGTGCCCGCGGGCGGGCGGACCACCCTGGTCGTAAAGCTCACCGGCCCGCAGCCGCTGACCAGGACGGTCAGGGTCAGCACTCCGCCGCCGCTGCGGGTCGTCTCGTCCGGTGCGAGCCCCGGCCGGTGGCTCGTGTATACCTCCGGTCCGCTGCGGCCCGGACCGGCGCAGCTGCTGTGCGGCGCCGACAAGGTCAGTTTCGTCGCGTCGACGCAGCTGGCGGTGGCCGAGAGCGCGAAGGCCTGCCCGGCCACGCTGCGGCTGACCGGGCGGGACGGCGAGCATCTGGTCGTCCCGGTCACGATTCCCGCCCGGTCCACGGCCACGATCCCCGCCGTGTCCGTGGCCCGGCTGTACTGCTTCGCGCGCCCCGCCGGACGGGCCATCTACATCACGATCGATGACGGCTGGACGCCCAGCGCGGAGGTGCTGGCCCTCATGCACCGGACGTACCTGCCGATCACGGCGTTCCTCATCAGCGGGGCGGCCAGCGAGCACCTGAGCTACTGGAAGGCGTTCGTGACCGCGGGCGGGATGATCGGCGACCACACGGTCTCCCATCCCCGCCTCACCACGCTCACCCGGGGCCGGGTCACCGTCCAGTGGGGGCAGGCCCGGACGCTGCTCGGCCGCTGGCTGGGTCAGACCCCGGTGGTGGGGCGCCCGCCGTACGGGGCGTTCAATCATGCGGTGGAGGTGGCGGCGGCACGGGGCGGGCTGGCCGCCCTGGCCGGCTGGAGCGCCACCATGCCGGGTAACCGTGTTCAGACCTGGGACGGCAAGCCGCTGAGCCCGGGCGAGATCGTCCTGCTGCATTGGGATCCCGGGCTCGGCGGCCGGCTCACCGCGCTGCTGGCGGCCATCCGGGCCCAGCATCTGAACCCGGCTCCGCTGACGCTGGCCAGCTTCGCCGGCGTCGCTCCGCAGCGGCAATCCCTCAGTGGCGACTAGCGCCACCAGGGCAGGCGGCGCTGCTCGGCCACGTGCGAGGCCGGTTCGGCGATCGCGCCTATGTGCGAGCTGAGGTGCTGCAGATGCTCGTGCACCCACAGCAGGTGCGGGTGATGGGGGGTGGTGACCACGCGGACCAGGTCTCCGGCCTCCTCGAGCCCGTCCGCGTCGCCGGCCGGGGCGGTCATCACCGCCACCCCGCTATCCCCGCCGGCCCGTGAGCTGGCGCCCGGCGTGGTGCCGTTCAGGCCGGTGAACGACGGTACCTTGACCGGCATCAGTACCTGGCCCGCCACCGGCCGCCCGACCAGCACCGCGACCCGCTCGTAGAAGGCGGCCAGGTCCGCGGTGGCCTGCGTCAGCGTGAACCGCGCGTAGGCCATGCCGCGGTGCTTATAGTGCACGGGTGCCTTCATCCCGGCCAGCGAGTACGCGGTCAGCCTGAGCCGCATGGACGCCATCACCAGCATCCACAGGTCCTCCTTGGACAGCCGCTTGGCGCCCTGCTCGGCCAGGAAGCCGCGCAGGGCCTCGTCGAGCCTGATCCCGGCGGTGGCCGCCGCGGCGCCCGCGTCCGGTGGCTCGTCCCGGGCGCCGAGGGCCCAGTCCACCGACTGGGTCAGGTAGGCGGCACCGCGGCGGAACGCGTCGGCTAGGTCGTCGCCGACCACGGACGCGGCGCCTCGCGGCCAGAACAGCACACCGACCACCAGGCTCACCAGGCAGCCGATGGCGACGTCCTCGATGCGCAGCAGGCCCACCCTCCAGCCGGCGGGCGCGAGCAGGTTGAACAGGACCAGCACGACCACGGTGAAGGCGGCCTGGCCGAAGGTGAACGGCAGCGCGCCCGGGGCGTAGGCGGCCACGGCTACCGCGATGGGCAGCGCCACCCACAGCGCCGGCGGGCTGGTGCCGATGCCGAGCAGCAGCAGCGCGCCCAGCACGAAGCCGAGCAGGGTGCCGCCGAGCGCGCGCAGCGCGGTGGATTCGGTCGACGCCGCGTTGGTACGCAGCACCGACAGGGTGCCGAGGACCACCCAGAACCCGTGCTGGACCCCGGATATGTCGGCCACCAGGACCGCCGCGGCCAGCGCCAGCGACCCGCGCAGGCTGTTCAGGAACCAGACGGAACGGAAGCTGGCGTGCCTGGTCAGGACGCCCATCGCGCCGGCGATCGAGGCCGCCCGCCGCTCCGCCATCGTCCCCTCCGGCTGGGCGCCGTACCAGCCGAGGCGCCGGGCGGCGATAGTCTCCGGGTCGGCCCGGCGGGTGGCGATCAGGGCGTCCGCCGCGATGTTCCTGACGACAAGCGCGATCGCCTGTGCGTGGAAGGCGTGCCGGGCCACGATCTCGACCGTGTCGATGTCCTGGTCGGTGGCCGACTGGTGGTACGCGACGCTGGCCGCGCGCTGCCGTTCCATCGCGGTGATGTCCGGTGCCGCGCTGGTCGTGCCGGCCAGTAGGTCGCCGGTCTGCCTGAGCACCACGGCGGTCAGGCTGAACAGCTCGCGGTCGGGCTGCGCGGCCTGGTCCAGGTTCGGGTGCCCCTCGGTGGCGTCGGCGATCAGCGCGGTGCACCACTCGAGCAGCTGGACCACGCTGGCCATGCCCTGATCCGCCGTTGCCAGGCCGACCGGCCGGTACGGCGTGCTGGCGAACGTGGTCATCAGCTGGTGCTTTTCTTCCTGGCAGGCCCGGGTGCCGGCAGCGGTGGCGGTGCCGCGCGCCGAGGCCTCCAGGTACGCACCCAGCGCACGGGCCGAACCCGCCGCGGCCGCGCGCAGCCGGTCTCCCGGCGATGGCGCCGGGATCAGCAGGACGACGGCGGCCGAGACGACGGAGGCCAGCCACCAGCCTGCCAGCCGGTCCGGGATCATGCCGATCGTGCCCGGCGTGGCCACTGGCAGTACGTAGGGGAGCAGCGCGGCGGTGACGCCGGACGCCGCGTTGGGCCCGGCCACCCCGGCGAAGAAGATGCCGAACGTCACCGGGATCGTGACCAGCACGGCCAGCCAGGCGATCCCGTTGACCGCGGTGCCGATGATCAGCCCGAGGCTGCCGATCACGGCCAGGCCGAGGTGCGCGGTGAGCTTGTCCCGCCTGCTGCCGCCGAACGAGGCCATGACCAGGCTGGCGAACCCGCCGAACGCCGCGAACAGGGCCATCTGCACGTTGCCGAAGCCCTCGAGGGTCAGCGCGAACAGGGACGGGACCACCAGGACCGCCCGCAGCATGCGCAGCCCGGCCGGCACCGACCAGGCCGGCAAATGAAGGGGGGAGGGGAGGTGGGTGGGCGGCCGGGTTCTCTCGCCCCCCGGCCCCTCGCCCCCGGACAGGGCCTGCGGGAGGCGGGCCCCTGGCAGGTGGCGCACAACGCTCAGATCGGGCATTGGCCCAGTCTAAAAAGCGCGACCGTCCGCCTCAACGGCGCAGCCTCAACGGGACAGCCTCAACTGCGCCGCCTGACGCCGGGCTGCTGATTAGCTGAACCCTGCCTGAGAGTCCTCATGCCCGGTGTCCGCATGCGCTACATTGCTGCATTCCGCGGGTGGTGTGTTCCCCCCGCCGTGACCCGGAGGAGGGAATATGCAGGATACGGGGGCACAGGCGCCTGCGGCCCTGGACGAGGACGACACAAGGCTGACGCACCTCGGGTACCGCCCGCAGCTCAACCGCGTACTCGGGCTGTTCGCGAACTTCTCGGTGGCGTTCACCTACCTGTCGCCGATGGTCGGCATCTTCTCCCTGTTCGTGCTCGGCCTGGGCGCCGGCGGGCCGGCGTACATCTGGCTGACCTGGATCCCGGTCGCCGGGATGCTCCTGGTCGCGCTGGTGTTCGGCGAGCTGGCTAGCCACTACCCGGTAGCGGGCGCGCTCTACCAGTACAGCAAGTACACGGTCGGCCGGAGGTTCGGCTGGTTCGTCGGCTGGTTCTACGGGATCGCACTGCTCGTCACGGTGGCGGCGGTGGATACGGGGGTGGTGCCCTACGTCACCTCCCTGGCCAAGCTCTGGCTCGGCTGGCAACTCGACCCGAATAATCACCTGGTCCTCCTGGTCATCACGCTGGTCCTGCTCGCGCTGCAGACCTCGCTGAACATCATCGGCGCCAAGGTCATGGGGCGGGTCGCGATGTTCGGCGTCTACGTCGAGATCCTCGGTACCTTCGGCGTCGCGGTCGTCCTCGGCATCCACGGCTTCCACCACGGCCTCGGCTTCCTGACCAGCACTCTGGGCGCCCAGCACGCCTCGGCCAACGCGCTCGGCCTGAACTTCGGCGGCAGCTGGCTCGGCGCGGCACTGATCGCCGTGCTCGCCCCCGTCTACATCTTTTACGGATTCGAGTCGGCCGGGGACATCTCCGAGGAGACCAGGAACGCCGGCCGCCAGGTGCCCCGGGCCATGCGGCTATCGCTGCTCGGCGGCGGGATCGCCGCGTTCGTGCTGACCGCCGCCCTGCTGCTGGCCATGCCGACCGGTCCGGCCTCGGCCAACATCACCGTCCAGAACGGCGGGGTGCCGTACATCTTCAGCCAGCTGCCGCACAGCATGCAGGACGTGCTGCTGATCCTGATCATCTTCGCCTTCTTCTCCTGCGGCTCCGCGGTGCAGGGGGCCGGCAGCAGGCTCGCGTTTTCCTACGCCAGGGACGGCGCGCTGCCCGGGTCGAAATGGATCTCGGAAGTCAGCCAGCGGTTCAAGACCCCGGCCAATGCCCTGTTCGGCGGCGCGCTGGTCACGGTGGTGTTCATCGGGCTCGCGTTCGCCGCGCCGACCCACGACGTCAAGATCTGGTTCATCACGTACCCGGCCAATACCAACGTGCTGGTCTCGCTAGTGTCGTTCGGGGTCAGCGGGATCTACCTGTCGTTCCTGCTGACGGTGATCGGGTCGATGATCGCCCGGGCCCGCGGCTGGGCGCCGGCCGGCACGTTCACGATGGGCCGCTGGGCCTGGCCCGTATCGGTGGTCGCCGGCCTGTACCTGGTCCTGATGCTGGTCAACGTGGTGCTGCCGTCCGGGCTCGGCAGCGGGCGTGCCTACTTCAACCTGGACTGGATCACCCTGCTGGTGATGGCGGTCGTGACCGTGGCCGGGATCATCGTGTATTTCGCCGCGCACCGCGGCCGGGAGATCGGCGCGCATATAGTCGACACCGACGCGCCCCGCCACGTTCCGCCCGCCGCCGAGCCGTCCGCAGCGGACGCCCCGGCGGTGAAGGAGGCGCCGTGACGTGCCGCTGACAGGCGGGCGCGATCGCATCGCCGTCCGTGGTAATGTGAAACGCTGCCCGGCGACTAGCCGGGTCAGCGGGAGGTCTGCTGCACCCTCATGCGGCTGCCTCACCCCTGATCCCTCTCATCCGGGGAATCAGCCCGTTTCGTGCCAATCCTTAAGGAGTCACGTGCCGCTCGACACCGCCGCCAAGAAAGAGATCCTGGCGGAGTACGCGACCAGTGAGGGTGACACCGGTTCGCCGGAGGTCCAGGTCGCGCTGCTGACCAGGCGGATCAATCACCTGACCGAGCACCTGAAGGTGCACAAACACGACCACCACAGCCGCCGCGGGCTGCTGCTGCTGGTCGGCCGCCGCCGCAGGCTGCTGAAGTACCTGGCCAAGAAGGACATCAACCGCTACCGCGCGGTTCGGGAGCGGCTCGGCATCCGCCGTTAAGCTCTCCGGGCCAGGAATAACTGAATATCGACAACACTGACATCCCGTAGCCCCCGGCCCCGAGCGCCATGGCCGGTCCTCGGTAGTGGTCCCCGGGTTGCCAGCCATCGACGACGGTGCCTTCGGCGCACCGTTCTCGAGGCGGCAGCACCCGAGGGCTTCGATCGAAGACCGGCCGGCCGCCTCTTAGGCGAGCCAGCAGGCCACATGCGGCACGGCGGCGGGTGGGTGCGGGATCTACCGCAAGGAGGTCTCACCCGTGGAGGGTGTCCGCAACGCTGAAGCCGTTATCGACAACGGCGAATTTGGCGTACACACAATCAGGTTCGAGACGGGCCGCCTGGCCCGTCAGGCGGCCGGCTCCGCCCTGGTGACCCTGGACGGCGAGACCGTGGTGCTTTCCGCGACCACGGCGTCCAAGCAGCCCAAGGAAAACCTGGATTTCTTCCCGCTCACCGTCGACGTGGAAGAGCGAATGTACGCGGTGGGCCGGATTCCCGGCTCGTTTTTCCGTCGGGAAGGCCGTCCGTCCGAGGACGCGATCCTTACCTGCCGCCTCATCGACCGGCCGCTGCGCCCGTCCTTCGTCAAGGGCCTGCGTAACGAGATCCAGATCGTCGAGACGATACTCGCGCTCGACCCGCAGCACCTGTACGACGTGGTGGCGATCAACGCCGCGTCCATGTCCACCCAGCTGGCGGGCCTGCCGTTCTCCGGCCCCATCGGCGGGGTCCGGGTCGCGCTGATCAAGGGCCAGTGGGTGGCCTTCCCGACCCACGAGCAGCTCGAGCAGGCCACCTTCGACATGGTGGTCGCCGGCCGGGTGCTTCCTGCCGACGACGGCGGGGACGTCGCCATCATGATGGTCGAGGCCGAGTCCACCCCAGGGACGCTCAAGCTGCTCGCCGACGAGACCAGCGGCGCGGTCGCGCCGACCGAGGAGACGGTGGCCGAGGGCCTGGAGGCGGCCAAGCCGTTCATCCGCGTGCTGTGCGAGGCGCAGCAGCGGCTCGCCGCCGAGGTAGCCAGTGACGGCGCCAAGGCCGCCGAGTACCCGGTCTTCGTCGACTACGCCGAGGACGTGTACGAGGCGGTGGCGCGCGAGGTCTCCGCGGAGCTGGCCACGACGCTGACGATCGCGGGCAAGCACGAGCGCGAGGCCGAGACCGACCGGGTCAAGGCGCTCGCCCAGGCCAAGCTCGCCGAGCAGTTCGAGGGGCGCGAGAAGGAGATCAGCGCCGCGTTCCGCGCGCTGACCAAGAAGCTGGTACGGGAGCGGATCATCTCCGAAGGGCTGCGCATCGACGGCCGCGGCCTGACCGACATCCGGCCGCTGGCCGCGATGACCCACGTGCTGCCCCGGGTGCACGGGTCCGCGCTGTTCGAGCGCGGCGAGACCCAGATCCTCGGCGTGACCACGCTGAACATGCTCCGGATGGAGCAGATGATCGACACGCTCAACCCGGACCGCACCAAGCGCTACATGCACAACTACAACTTCCCGCCGTACTCGACCGGGGAGACGGGCCGGGTCGGCTCGCCGAAGCGCCGCGAGATCGGCCACGGCGCGCTGGCCGAGCGCGCGCTGCTCCCGGTGCTGCCTACGCGGGAGGAATTCCCCTACGCGATCCGGCAGGTGTCGGAGGCGATCAGCTCGAACGGCTCGACCTCGATGGGCTCGGTCTGCGCCTCCACCATGTCGCTGCTCGACGCGGGCGTGCCGCTGAAGGACATGGTCTCCGGCATCGCCATGGGACTGATCCACGAGGGCGGCCAGTACGTGACGCTGACCGATATCCTCGGCGCCGAGGACGCCTTCGGTGACATGGACTTCAAGGTGGCGGGCACCGAGCAGGTGGTCACCGCGCTGCAGCTGGACACCAAGCTCGCCGGCATCCCGGCCTCGGTCCTGGCCGCGGCGCTGAAGCAGGCCCGCGCGGCCAGGCTCACCGTCCTGGACGTCATGCGCGGTGCCATCACCGAGCCGGGAGAGATGTCCGCGTACGCCCCGCGGATCATCACGATCAAGGTCCCGGTGGACAAGATCGGCGAGGTCATCGGCCCGAAGGGCAAGATGATCAACTCGATCCAGGACGACACCGGCGCCGAGATCACGATCGAGGACGACGGCACCATCTACGTCGGGGCCACCGACGGCCCGTCGGCCGAGGCGGCGCGGGCCGCGATCAACGCGATCGCGAACCCGCACATGCCCGAGGTCGGCGAGCGGTTCCTCGGCACGGTGGTGAAGACGACCACGTTCGGCGCGTTCGTCTCGCTGCTGCCCGGCAAGGACGGCCTGCTGCACATCACGCAGATCCGCAAGCTGCACGGCGGCAAGCGGATCGAGAACATCGACGAAGTGGTGCACATCGGCGACAAGATCCAGGTCGAGATCCGCGAGGTCGACGACCGCGGCAAGCTGTCGCTGGTCCCGGTCGAGGTGGTGGAGCGCGAGGCGGCCGGCGAGGACCTCTCCGGCGGCGGCGACTCCCGCGGCGACCGTCCCCGTGAGCACCGGGAACCCCGAGACCGGGGCGACCGCGGTGACCGGGGTGACCGCGACGGCGGGGACGGGCACCGCCGGACCAGGCACCGCACCCGCGGCGGGCACCACGAGTAGATGACTACTGAATCAGCCCACGGAGTCAGCCGTACGGTTCTCCCCGGGGGCCTGCGCGTAGTCACCGAATCCCTGCCCGCGGTGCGCTCGGTCGCGCTCGGCATCTGGGTGGGGGTCGGCTCGCGTGACGAGGACCATGCTCACGCGGGCGCGACCCACTACCTGGAGCACCTGCTGTTCAAGGGCACCAGGCGACGCACCGCGCTGGAGATCTCCGCGGAGATGGACGCGGCCGGCGGCGAGATGAACGCGTTCACCGCGAAGGAGTACACCTGCTATTACGCGCGGGTGCTCGACGCAGACCTGCCGCTGGCCGTTGACATCCTGTCCGACATGGTGACCAGCTCGCTGATCACGCCGAAGGACGTGGACGCCGAGCGCAACGTGGTGCTCGAAGAGATCGCGATGAACGACGACGATCCCTCGGACACCGCGCACGAGGCGTTCACTTCCAAGTTGTTCGGCGATACTCCGCTGGGCCGCCCGATCCTGGGTACCACCGACTCGATCAACGCGATCACCAGGGACCAGATCTTCGAGCACTACGAGGCCAGGTACACGCCCGAGCACCTAGTGGTGGCCGCGGCGGGGAACCTGGACCACGACACGGTGGTGGAACTGGTCAGGAAGGCGTTCGGCCCGGCGCCCGAGCGGGCGCCCGCGCTGCCCCGGCTGGCCGGGGACCAGCGCGGGAACCCGGCCAGCGCGGGCACCACGCTGATATCCCGCGGCATCGAGCAGGCCAACCTGGTGCTCGGCTGCGAAGCGCTGGCCAGGACCGACGATCGCCGGTTCGCGCTCGGCGTGCTGAACGCGGCGTTCGGCGGCGGAATGTCGTCCCGGCTGTTCCAGGAGGTGCGGGAGAAGCGCGGCCTGGCGTACTCGGTGTACAGCTTCTCCGGGCAGCACGCCGACACCGGCATGTGGGGCATCTACGTTGGCTGCCTGCCGTCCAAGGCCGACGAGGTGCTGGCCATCTGCCGCGACGAGATCGCCCGGATAGTGGATGACGGCCTGACCGACGCCGAGCTGACCCGGGGCAAGGGCCAGGTGCGCGGCTCGATCGTGCTCAGCCTGGAGGACCCGTCCTCGCGGATGAGCCGCCTCGGCAAGTCCGAGCTGGTCTACCCGCGGCTGGAGCCGGTCGACGAGGTGCTCAGCGCGATCGACTCCGTCGGCCACGACGACATCCGCGCGATCGCCGCCGATATCCTCACCCGCCCCAAGACCCTGGCCGTCGTCGGCCCCTTCGACGACGCCAGCGCGTTCCAGGCCTGAGGAGGCAGCCATGGCCAAGGTCGGCGTACTCGGCGCGCGGGGACGGATGGGACGCGAGGTCGTCCGGACCGTCACCGAGGCGCCGGACCTGGAGGTCGGCGCCGAGGTCGACCAGGGTGACGCGCTCGACACGCTGACCGGGTGCGACGTGGTGGTCGACTTCACCCATCCCGGCGTGGTCATGTCCAACCTGCACTGGTGCGTCCGGCACGACGCGGACGTGGTGGTCGGCACGTCGGGGTTTGGCGAGGACCGGCTCGGCGAGGTACGCGACTGGCTGCCCGAGCACCCGGACGTGCGCGTCCTGATCGTGCCGAACTTCTCCGTTGGCGCCATCTTGATGATGCGGTTCGCCGCCCAGGCGGCCAGGTTCTTCCCCTCCGCCGAGGTGATCGAGCTGCACCACGCGAACAAGGCCGACGCCCCGTCCGGCACGGCGCTGCGCACCGTATCGCAGATCGCCGCGGCCCGGGCCGGGGCCGGCCTCGGCCCGCCGCCAGACGCCACCGTGTCGGCCCTGCCGGGCGCGCGCGGCGCCACCGTGGACGGCGTGCACGTGCACTCGGTACGGGTGGCTGGCCTGGTAGCGCACCAGGAGGTGCTGTTCGGCGGGACGGGGGAGACGCTGACGATCAGGCACGATTCGCTGGACCGGGTCTCGTTCATGCCGGGGGTGCTGCTCGCCGTCCGCGGCATCGGCTCCCTTCCGCCCGGCCTGACCGTGGGCCTGGAGGGACTGCTCGGACTCGACAGTGCTAGCCCGGGGGGATGACCCCCCGGACCCCCCACAGGCCCGGGTACCGTCGGAAGCATGTGCCGAAGCATCAAGACCCTGCGCCCGCCCTACGCCGAGCGGGTGACCGACGAGGACATCCACGCCGCCGCGCTGCAGTACGTGCGTAAGATCAGCGGTTTCCGCGCCCCTGCCGGACACAACGCCGAGGCGTTCGGTCACGCGGTCGACGCCGTCGCGGCGGCCACCGCGACGCTGCTCGACCAGCTCCAGGTCAGGTCGGGACCCGCGGCGTCCCGGGCCAGCTAAGGCTCGGTCCAGGGCAGGTAAGCGGTCGCCCCGGTATCCCGGCCGCGGATCGCGGCGGCCACCCGCATGCTGATGATCGGCGGCAGGTAGTCGTCCAGGGCGGCCGGCTCGACGAACCTGAACTCGTCCAGCTCGTCTTCCTGCAACTGGACGGGCACGTCATCGGCGAGCGTTCCGCCGTCGAAGACGAAATGCACGACCGGCCTGGGCCGCGCCCCGTGCGGGCCGGCCCAGCCGACCACGAGCAGCCGTCCGGGCGTGATGTCGAGGCCGAGTTCCTCCTTGACCTCGCGGCGGCAGCCCTCGTGCGGCGGCTCGCCGTGGTCGAGGATCCCGCCCGGCAGCGACCAGTGGTCCCGGTAGTTCGGCTTGACCAGAAGCACCCGGTCGTCCGCGCTGGTGAACAGCGCGGCCGCGGCGGCGAACATGGTGGGCAGCCTGGCGTACCACGCGGCCTCCTCGGCCGCGGAGAAGCTGACCGAAACGGGATCGGGCACGGACACGACCCTATCCGCTCGTAGTAGCCTGAGCGCATGCATGCACCGGGTGACGACGCTGCGCCAATCGACATCAGGCCGGCCGACGCGAGCGCGGACGATTCCGAGGAGAGCCGGGTCGAGGTGTACGTCACCACCGACACCTCGGCCGCTCCGCACAAGGCCGATGAGCCCAGGCTGTACGTGATGTACGACGCGGCCGACCCCGACGGCGAGAGGCTCTACTTCACCGAGGCCGAATGGGATGCGTTCGTCCTCGGGGTCAAGGACGGCGAGTTCGACCTCGACGAGTCCGGCAACCTGCCGTAGCCGAGCGAAGCCATCTGACCGCGGTAACCGAGCCGGGCTGCCCGCCGTCAGCGGGTCGCGCCGGACTTGCCGGTCCCGGTCATCGGATGGGCTATCGCCAGCCTGGGCACCCCGAGGACCGCGGCCAGGTCGG
>Ga0335078_10006693_pt1 | contig 17052 bp, 5 predicted proteins | sample Lox_Sample_32_FD_206711 | JGI IMG/M metagenome (GOLD analysis project Ga0335078, IMG submission 206711) | Soil microbial communities from Loxahatchee National Wildlife Refuge, Florida, United States - Lox_Sample_3.2 | ecosystem: Environmental > Terrestrial > Soil > Wetlands | place: USA: Florida... | reverse complement strand
CCGCGCGGTTCCGCGTAAGCGACACCAGATGCGGCACTTAGTGGATTGGCCCTGCTTCTTGCAAAGCAGGTGCTCTCCCAGCTGAGCTACACGCCCATGTCCAACTGCATCATTGTAATGGATTTCCCGTTGGAATGAGAACCTGCTCTGTGAACAGGCGCTCTCACATATTGAGAAAAGAGCCCGTTTCCCTGAACTCTCATCTTTCCAACATCCTACTTCGATTTCTCTTATAGTTCTACCTGCGGATTTCGCCGGCGTGGTCCAGCGAGAGAGGCACTGACAGAGAGTTGGAGCTAGAAACCGTTCTCGCTGACAGGCGCTGGACTTTCCAACTTGCTGGAGTACCAGGATCCAGTTCTCTGCGAGCGAGGTTGGAGGGCATAGCAGTGATCCAACCGACCTCGGAGGGCAGTTGCATGACTGGTTTCCTTTTAGAAGTAGCCGTCACTAGCAGACCAGTCTGGACCGGGGAGCCGACTTCCTGTTTTTCACTGAGTTCAGTTGGTCAAGAAGGTTCCGGTCACGACTGGATGCACCAGAGAATCGATGGCGAGTCTTAAAGTGTCCAGAGAGCCATTCCACGGCTTGTTGCTTCATGGAGAACGTCACCAGTTCAGGCGCCCACTGTCATGTGCAGGACGATCTTCCGCGTACAAGGTGTGACCTGGTCGGAGAGCATTCCATCAGAGCGAATGCAGCCGGGAAGAAGCCCCAGACAGTGCAAGGCGCGCGGGGGGACAACTCGCGACACCGATTCTTCGCCGGTTACCTCCAGGCCTCTTCGGCCACTGGAGGAATAAAACTCATAGCCCGCTCGGCGAGTGCAGTAATGGTCAGGCTCGGATTTACGCCGAGATTGGCGCCCACCACGGATCCATCGCAGATGTACATATTTTTGTAGCCGAAGACGCGATGGCGATCATCAACCACGCCGTGCGCGGATGAATCAGCAATTACGCACCCCCCGATACAGTGAGCTGTGCCCGGAACATTGAAGAGGATCTCTGGAAGCGTGCTCATGGCAGTGCCACCGGCTACTTGAGCAAACTTTTTCGCAAACTCATTGGCTTGGGGAATATAGGTGGGTACCTTCTCTCCACGACTAACCAGGAACTTCCTGAATGGCCAGAACCAGGGGCGCTTCCAGCACATCTCAATCTGTCCATCGAGCGCCTGCATGCAAAGAAGAATCACTGCCTCTCGCGCCCAGCCCCAAGGTCGAAACAGACGTAAGGTGTTGAATGGGTGACGAAGCAAAGTGCCTAAGACATTTTTCAGCCAGAGTACGATCCGACGCGAACCTGGGCGGCCATCCGTGAGAATTGTTGTAAGAAGGCTCATCGTGTCGGAGCCGCTTGGATAGCGGACGGCTTCGATGTGTGTGTGTTCGTCAATGTAAACGCCAGAGCCGATGGCTATGCCTTGCGACAAATCGTCGCGGCAACCCGGCACACGCGCTCCGATCAGCGATTCAGAATTGGTGCGAACGTGTTTTCCCAGGTGTCCGCTGATCTCGGGAAGTAAGCCTTTTTCTTTGAGACGAAACAGGAGTTCCATCGTGCCCAAAGAAGACGCGGAGAAAATCACTCCTCGACAGGTGAACCGTTGCGGCTGCCGCCTTATCCAAGCCGTGGATCGAACGGTGCGAACTTCATATCCAGCGTTTCCATCGCGCGCTCCCTGTAGTGGCCTGACGTTCACGACCTTTGTTTCCGGGAAGACGCGTGCGCCGTGCTTTTCGGCCAGATATAGGTAAGTGAGGTCCAGCGTATTTTTTGCACCATAGCGGCAGCCCATAATGCAACCACCGCAGCCGGTGCACGTGGTTCTCTCGGGACCTTCTCCACTGAAGTAAGGGTCGGTGAAGGTCTGGCAGCCAGGCGCTCCGTCAGCGGGCTGAAAGATGCCTACCTGGGTTCGATAAAAGGTGTGGCCACACCCGATGGCTTCAGCGGTCCGGTGCAGCAGATGATCGGCGGGACCGAGAAACTTGTTCTCCGTCACACCGAGCATTCGGGCTGCAGTTTCGTAGTGCTTCCTCATTTCCGATTTCCAGTTGGCCAGCCCAGTCCAAGAGCCGGATTCCCACACCTTCTCCGGTGGCCGAAGCAAAGTGCCGGCGTATGTGACTGATCCGCCGCCCACCGCACAACCATGGAAGACCGTCACATGCCCGAAGCATCGCATGTTGAAGAAGCCCCGCAGCCCGAGTTTAGGTCGCCAGAACCAGCGATGAATGGACCAACTGGTGCGCGGCAACTCCCTGGGAATCCAGCGCCGCCCCATCTCCATCACAGCAACCTTATAGCCCTTCTCTACGAGCCGATGAGCCGACACACTGCCGCCGAATCCGGAACCGATGACGATGAAGTCGAAATCGAATTGGTTATCTTTGGGCGCCATAGGATTAACGATCCGCAGTGGAAAAAATTTCCGTATGCTTCGGTCTCCGAACGCGTAATTCGACGACTTCTCCAAGTCGCCGCAGGGCTTCTGTACTTTGCGCCAATGCGGGTCCAAATATCTGGAAGTCGTGATTCATGTCCTCCCAGCTATCGAAAATGATATCAACTCCCTGCTCCCTGGCACGAGCGGCGAAGACTTGAATGCTGTCGTACAGAATTTCGGCGCGTCCGGCTTGTATATAAATAGGAGGAAGACCGCTAAGGTCAGCCCAGACCGGCGATACGAGCGGATTCCTGTACTCTGTTGGTTCACAGAACCAATCCTTCCATTGCTGAAGCATCTGTTTGTCAATCCAGTCAAAGCCCTGATTCGTGACGATGCTCGGGTACTCCCCATCAAAGTCCGTTGCCGGGGAGAGCGCAATGGTCAGTGCCGGCAGCGGCATCTTGGCGTCGCGTGCCGCCAGCAGCAAAGCCAATGCTAGGTTGCCACCGGCTGAGTCCCCGGCGACGATCAAATGATCAGAACTGGTCTCATTTTCCAGTAACCAGCGGTAGGCATTGAGTGCACTGTTGAGCTGAGCCGGAAACCGATGTTCCGGCGAGAGCGGATAGTCCAAGGCAAACGTTCTGGATTTCACTGCCCGCATGATTAGCTTGATGAAATGGGCGTAACCCATGGGATAGAAGGAATACCCACCGCCGTGCAAATACAGAGCAGTCACGCGGGTCTCTGCGTTCCAGTCAGAGAACCAATTGCCTCGGAACTTCTCCTGAACAATTTCAGTGATGTTCACTTCTGACATTAGCGACCTAACGCAGAAAGAATCCAAATGGCGGCGCGCATCCTGAACATCGCGCCTAGTGAAGGCAATGGCAAACTCTCGTTTCAAAAACTGCGTTCCCAGCTCCATGAGCCAACTCCAACCCGGTCGCCGGGGGCCTCTGAGCAACCGGCGGCCAGCCACTTCGAGAGCTGATTGGCAGAGCGCGACAGCGCTTCGTAACCGGTACCGGGCTGAGCCATAGAAATAGACTCTCGGAACCATGTGAATCTCCATTTCTCCGGCTCGGATAACTCATCACAGAAAACTCCATCAAGGAGGTGAAAAGGTGCAAGAAAAGTGGTTCAGGACCAGGCAAGCCGCTCACAATCAACGACGCTTTCTCGCCCTGGAATGGCCATCTCCTTAGGGCCAAGTCGTCCTTTTCTAGTTCCCTTTCGCACTCATCGGGAATCCAGGCGTGGGATCCGAGGGCCCACAGCCAGAAGAGCGAGCCGTGATCTGCAAGGGGATGGGTGACGCAGGGTGCGGAGCCGAGACTAGTGTTCGCACCATCTGGTCTGCATCTCGCCACCATCCGCGAAAGACTCGGCCGCTGGTATAGCGCACTTCCAACGGACTCCAATCGACAAGGTCGATAGTAATGTCCTTGAGGTCCACGATCACAGACCGCGTGTCAAGACGGAGCCCCTCGCGGAGCGCTTTGAGAGCGCTCTCTTTCCCGCTCCAAAGCAACGCCAAAAGCCGGAGGCGATCGGGGGCGAAATGCCTCGTGACTAGCGCCTGCTCTTCGGGGGCGAAAAAGTCGGCAAGGAAGGTGTCGCTGCGCGGCTCAATCAGCTCCAGATCGCAACCCAAATCGACAGCAGCCGGTGCTACAGCGCAAACTGCTCTTCCGCTTCTATGACTAAGCGAGATCGTCGCCGCCGCGAGCTTGTCCTCGATAAAAACTTCGGGCGCACCGGAAGGCGCTGGTCGAATTTCTATTTTTGAAAGCGCTTCAGGAAAACAATGCAAATCCAAACAAACGGCGAGAGCCCGTTTGGCCGTCCAGCGCCCCAGCCGCCAGTCGGCGCGGCGCTTAGCGAAGCGAAAGCCTTCCAGAAAAATAACTTCGCTCAGGCTCAGCCAATCGTTATCTTCGGGCACGTCCATTTCGGTCTGTTCCAGCCAATAAACATTCATAGAATTATTCCCCGATCGAGATGCCCCTAATTTGAGACCGCCGCTAATGGTGATTCAAGTGCACGCAAGCTCATTTAGACGTGCCGACCACCTGATGTCGCCACTTTCCACGCTGATCCTGCGATGCCATCCGCCCCGTCTGGTGGCGTGGCAGGCAAAGTCGCCGTCTCGGCAACCTTGGTCATTTGAATCACGCGCTCCCCGGTTTCCGATTCCTCCCTGGAAATCCCCCGCTCTACTGCGTCAACGAGATAAGGACGCAGGCTCGCGGGGGGGATAATATGATCTAGCGCTCCCACCTTGAGAGCCCTCTGCACGGTGTGCACACGGTCAAATTCAGAAGCCATCTCGCCCAACTTCTCACAATGCACGAGTTTGAAGAGTTCATCCCACTGGGCACGCAGACGGCCTTTCTCCGCACTGTCGGCTTTGACTATCGCCTGGCTCAGTGCTTGCAGACGCATGTCTTTGCGGGTTCGGGCTTCGACTTCGCTGGCGAAGACCACCGCTGCGGCCGGCGCACCGCCGATCACGGAAGCGTACGTCCCTTCCAACGCTGCCGCTTCGAGATTCTTGTTCAGCGCCCGCGAGAAAACCACATAAGCGCCACCGTGATACCGCGAAACCACGCAAAACACGATGGGCCCTTTAAAGTTCACCACCGCCCTGCCGATTTCCGCCCCATATTCTAGCTGCAACCTGCGCATTGACTCCGGGGAGCCATCGAATCCTGACAGATTAGCCAGAAGTACCACCGGCCGGTTGTTACTCGCGGAATTGATCGCGCGAGCCACTTTTTTCGAGGATTGTGGGAAAAGCGTTCCCGCACACCATTGTTCGGGCCCGTCGGCGGGGACAAATCCGAGGCGTGGCACAGGCCGGGACTCGATGCCGATAAGGCAAACGGGGTGACCCCCGAGATGAGCATCCCAAACCACGGCAGTTTCCGCCGCGCGCATGCCAGCCCAGCGTTCCAATGGTTCGTGATCCTGGTCTATGGTTGCCATCATCATCTTTCGGATTTCGAAGGATTTCTTCCGCCCCGGGTTGTGCGCGTCCGACAAGATCTCACCTATCAGTGCGAAGCCATCCTGGCCGTTCTCTCCGTGAGGATAGACACGCACGTCTCTGTTGATCGGATCTGCGGTTGCAGCCCGCCGGGGGAAGCGCTCCCGCGGTGCTACGTAGGTATGCTCGTAGTGGCGGAATAGAATATGACATGCTTCATCCATATTTCGCGCCCAATATTGCGCCTGGCCGTTGATGCCCATGATGCGGTCGTAGCCACCGATTCCCTGATTGTCCTCGGCCGACACGCCGCCCGAATAGTCCAAAGCGCGTTTTCCAGTGAGGACCATCGCCGCCTTCGGCGTCATGACCAGAATGCCGCGCGTGTGCATGAGCATGGTCGCCTCGGCATTCCAGTAGGGCTGCGCCCCCACGTTGATCCCATTGATTAAAAGATTCACTTCGCCACCAGCTTGCGTGAATTCGACTAGGCGTCGTAGGACGTGGGCAATCCAATCCATATTCTCCACGCCGCTGTCCATAGAGATCTTCGCGCCGGCCGAGATGGGGAACCACTCCAGCGGCACGCCCGTTTCTTCTGCAAGATCCACTGCGGCGATGATGCGTCGACACTCTGGTTCTGCGAGTGCGCCCAGATCCTTACTTGGATCACCCAGCAGCAGGACGCGCGTCATGCCCTCGGGATACCTCGCAGTATAGTTGCGTATCACTCCGACAACGATGTTGGCCCTGTTTTGGCCGTAAGGACGACCGACCGGAACTAGGTGGCCGTCCGCGTCAAGATCATGCTCGACAAAATCGCCAGCAGGAAACTGGGCGTGTGTGTGTTCCCTTGCGGGCGTGAGCATTTTAATGATCTCGTAGGGATAGATGAATCCACGCTGGCGCATACGAACCACTTTCTGATCGTATTCTGTGAGCGGCTCAATGGGATGCAGTGTGTCGGCGGGCCTGTAAGTTATAAGCATTTCGTTGCCAGCTGGGCTCGAAATGCACACCACCATTTCGCGCAATTCCCCTGTCGCCGGACTTGGGATGCGGACGCGCACAACTACTTGTTCCAACCCCAGACCTTCGGTCGCAGGCGCAAGTCTCTGCACCAAATCACGCAATTCGTCGCGCTCAAGACTGAGAGGTGGCCAAACATACAGAAGTATCCGGTTCCAATGGAGGCGCTGGCTCGCGGGCCGCCGCGACTGAAAGAGTCGAATGCCCGCGAGGGCTTCAGTCAACATGCGCTCCAGGTGCGGCAATTGCACGACGCGACCGGTTTTATCCCGTACGGGAGTCACGTCCCGGACCTCAGCACAGACGAACAGACGCTCATCCTTCGGATTATCGTTGGCGACAGCGTGGAGCACATAGACATCTTCTACGGACGGTAGCCTTTCGATCTTGAAGTTGCTTAGCCGCCACAAATGGAGCCGTGTGGCCATCATCGGGTGGATTCCGCGGAAGAGCGACTCCTCTTCGTACGAGTTTGCGTTGGGGCGATAGGTGAAATGCTGCATGCCGCCCTGGCCTTGAGCGTGGCCCGGGCTAGCTACTTCGACTACGATGCGCCGGATTGAGCGAGGAAAGCCGACCTGATTCAGCAGCGAATGAACTTCCTGCTGAGTAGTCTCCGCGTCGCCCAGTTGGCGCGAATGCCATGCGTAGAAATCGATTAAGATGTCGTGGTCCGTTGGCACTTCCGCGATCAGAGGGGATATCCCCTGCGCTGCTTCACGGAGCTGCGAGTAATCGCAATGTGTACTAAACACGTGAATGCGTCTGCCCTCATAATCGTATTCTGCAGATACGCAGCAATGCCCGTTCACTTCCACGGAGCGAAAAGCTTCGAGGGCCCGGATCCGGTAGTATCGCCAGGTGATCGCTTCCAAAAGCAGCTTGCGCATGGCAGGACCAGCTGTGGGGAACCGGCTGGAGAGCAGCCTAACCAATGGCTGTGGACAGTCCACCAGAGTACGCAATCGTTCATGGCGATCCGGGGCTTCGGGATTGGCAGCCAAGCACGCGAGGTGTTCCTCCACTTGCTCGTAGACTTGCTTGCGCGCTTGTTCAAACAGCGGCTGATCGAAATAGCGATAACGCACTTCCCGGGCCAGATCACCGACTGCGGGGAAGAGCCCATTGGTCACGGAGATCATCCGGTCGAGGAGCGCGTGAAAAGCTTCCTCGCCGTTAGGAGCTCGTGTCTGGACGCTCCGAAGGCAGCGTTCCAAGACGTGCAGAACCGGCACAACCTGCTTCTCGACGCGCTGGTGCGATTTGTAAATCCAGAGCAAGCTCTCTTGCAGTCGAGGCGAGCGATCCAGAGTCTGCACACCGTAGTGAGCGAGCGCACGGCGGAGGGCGCTGACGAAAGTCGAAGGTAAACCTTCGCCGCCCGTATCCAACATGCGCAAGTAGGTGAACAAGTAGGCTTCAGCGCTAGGCTCTTCACCACTGGAGTGGTGGTTTACGAATGGTTCGCGTTGAAATAGCGAGCAGATGTCCACAAAAATGTTGAGAATCTCATCGTCGCATCGCACGATCTCGTCGCTGTTTGCGGACTCCTCATCATGACTCCAGTCCGCAAGCAGCCTCGCCGCTTGCTTCGGGTCCACATCAAAGCCCAGCATGAGCTGGCGGAGACCTTCCAGGCTCTCACGGCAGCCAAAAAGAGACGCTTCGGAATCTCCGCTTGAGGGGAATGATGTGCCGAAAACCACGCGTTCCGCAGCGGTTGCTTTATCATCCCCGACGATGGGTTCGATCTGCAAGAGCGGAGCTCCGGTATCAACCTGAACATTGGGTATCGTCATCACCTGTCGGACTTTTCCGGAAAATGGGGCTACGACCTGCATCTCCATTTTCATGGCCTCAAGCACAGCCAGCCGGTCCCCGGCTGTAACTCTGTCTCCCGGCCTGACGGCGATGGAAATCACGACCGCAGGCGCAGGTGCGTGCACCACACCCCCGTCGTCGCGATCAACCTGATGCGATACTCCCTCCACTTCAATTCGGTAACTCAGTCCCTGAACGACAGAGACGACATGAAAGCGCCGCCTGAAAACGGAAAGCCAATACTCAAACTGTCCCAATCTTTCGAGCTCCGCGTCAATGCGAGATCTGTCCACCTCCACGCGGTACCTCTGGGGACCGAGCCGGTAGGTCTTCGCTGAGTAGGAGTTCCCTCGATAGCGCAGCTCCGCAGTCTGGCCCACTTCACTCCGCACCTGTGGACGTCCTCGTATGGCCGACGCATAGAACTGCGCTTGTTCCACGGCCAACTGTGCGTCATAGGTCTCGATCGCAGCCTGCACAATGGCAACATCGGCGTAACTCCGCAGGATGTGTTCGTTAGTTGCTGCCAGCTGGTCAAGCCACCCGGTATGTACCTCACTACGTTGCACCTCGTCGCGATTCAGCATTTCCAGCAAAAATGCTCTATTACTTGCCCCGCCTTTGATGACCACCACGCTTTGACGCAGGGCCCGCTGCAATCGCGAAAGCGCCTCTTTCCTGTTTTGGCCGTAAGCAATGATTTTCGCGATCATCGAATCGAACTCTGCGGGGACTGTGTCGCCTTCTTCCACCCCAGTGTCAACCCGAATTCCGGGCCCGGTCAGAATTCTGAAACGCTCGATGATTCCCGGGGCCGGAGCAAAATTATTGTTCGGGTCTTCCGCATTAAGCCTGACCTCAATGGCATGGCCGGTGGTGCATGGTGGTTCTCCTTCCAGACGGCCGCCTCGCGCAATATGAATTTGAAGCTTGACCAGATCGACCCCCGTCGTGCATTCCGTCACCGGATGCTCGACCTGCAGCCTGGTGTTCATCTCCATGAACAAGAAACTTTCAGTTTTCGGTTGGTACAGGAATTCCACGGTTCCGGCGTTGTGGTAACCAGCTGCTTGACTCAAACGCACGGCCGCTTCACGCAATGACAGGTCTTGCACCGGCGCGAGCGCCGGTGAGGGGGCCTCTTCTAGAATTTTCTGATGACGACGCTGGATGGTACAGTCACGCACGCCGACGGCCCAGGTTCTCCCATGGTGGTCAGCGATGATTTGGACTTCAACGTGGCGCGCCCCTGGCATCAATTTCTCCAGGAAAACGGTGGGGTCACCGAAGGCTTTGAAGGCCTCAGAACGAGCACTCTCGAAAGCTTCTGGAAGCTGGCTCGCCGAACACACTTGGCGAATGCCGTGACCGCCACCTCCCGCAGTGGCCTTAATGAGGAGGGGATAACCCAGTCGTTCGGCGTGGAGCAAGGCAGCGTCTAGCGTTTCCACTGGCCCGCCGCTCCAGGGCACTACCGGTACCTGGGCTTGCTCGGCCAATCGCTTCGAGGCGATCTTGTCGCCCACGCTCCGCATGACGTTTCCATCGGGACCGATGAACACGATCCCCAATTCGCGGCACAGGTCCGCGAAGGAAGCGTGTTCGGCCACAAAGCCCCATCCCACCCAGGCTGCATCAGCCCGCGCCGCCACCAGAGCTTTTTCGAGCACGCGGTAGTCAACGTAGCTGCTCTTGGATTGCTGGGTGGCCGGATCCATAACGAGGGCGGAGCCGATACACAGTGCCTCATCCGCCTCACGGACATACATGGCATGACGGTCCGGCTCGGTGAAAAACGCAATGGTGCGCAACGACGTGCTGCGTTCCTGATTGAATTCGCGGACCGCGTGGATGAACCGCATGGCGGCTTCACCACGATTGATGATCGCTACGCGTTGGAATTCACGCTGCATAAGCTAACTTTTCAATAGGCCGCGCCGCTCGTCGAATTACTTACGTCACGCGGCTACGCCTGCTTCGATTGACCTCAGGGCCTGCAACGCCTTTATGCGTTCGGGATCGGCGGCGTTCGGAACCGCGACCGTGCGGTAACCGCTGAGCTGCACGTATCGATTTCCCGCATCATCCACGACTTCCGCATCAAAGCTTTCTCGTCCTGCGTCGGGAGTGACCACCGCGTACAACCTGCCTTTGGCCAGCTCTGGCGCGCGTAATAACGAGACCCGATCAATGTGCTGTGGCAGGCCCATGCGTCCTTGCATGCCCATCTCCCAAACCCCCGCGGCTTGGAAGCAAAGCTCGATCAGGCGCGGCGCCATCAGCGTCAGCAATTCGGCCGGGTAATGATTGCCGGGCAGGTCTTTCGACATCAGCGCGACAATCTGCTTTCCGTCCCACCACGCGCGTTCCACAACCTGATAAGCGGGACCGTGAAAGTAGAGACGGTAAATGGAAGCAGCTTCGATCAGTGATCCGGCAGGCGCGCCGAGGGGTTGCGCGATCGCAGCTTGCGGTGGCAGTTTCGTCAACCGTACGCGCCCCGTGAAGTGCGTTGTCGTTTGGGGATTCGTCTGATTTGGAAGTGGTCGTCGGCCGATCAATCGGCAATCAGCCCTCAAATCGTCGCCGCTCTGATGAATGACCGCTTCGACTGTGAACGTACGAGGATCGTTCCGGTAAAACTTGAATGGCGCCAGGAAATCCATCTCCTCGATTGCTTTGATCTTCCAGTCGGGGAGCAAGCAAAGGGCAGCTTCGGCAAACGCCTCGATGCCCATGACGCCCGGCAGAACTGGGGTGCCGTCTATCTGGTGATCATGAAGGAATGGCTGGATCTTGGGGTCAAGTGTGGTTTCCACAGTCAATGGACCGAAAAGGCCGATGCTCTTGATTTTTCCAATGATGGGTCCCTGTGCACGCGAGCGCCTGTCGCCGGAGAGATCTGCAACAGAGGTATCAAGTCCGCCTGTGTCGTCCCATTCCTCCGTAAGAGCACCCAGGCGCTGACCGATCACTATCTCACCGCATGCCCCGCCCGCTGTCAGTTCTCGCCGGATTAAAGGAACGCCCTCCTCAGGCGCCAACATATCAATGCCAGCCTTTTCCATGACCTTCGGAATCGAGCCGCGGGAGGCCATACCGAATCCGCCCCACGCCGTCCAGTCAATGGCAATTCCGCGTGTCCCTGGACGGGTGCTGCGGAAACTCGAAGTGATCTTGCACAACAGATCGTTGGCAGCACTGTAGTCCGTCTGCCCAGGATTCCCGAAACGGCCAGCAATCGAGCTGAACGCTACCGTCGTCCCCAGTGGCATGTCACCAATGGCATGCAGAAGATTGAAAAAGCCATCGCTCTTAACGTCGAAGGTCAGATCGAATTCACGAGGATCTTTGTCCGGCAAGAAATGGCTTCGCTCTATTCCAGCGGCATGCAGTAGCACGTCAACGCGCCCGCTTTGTTCGCGTACCTTGTCGATCACTTTGGCCACACTTTCTGCGTCAGTGAGGTCAACGCTGAAATAGCTCACTGCGCCGCCGGCAGCCCGGACGGCATCGATCGCCATTTGAGCAGCCTGCGCCCGCTCCAGGGCCATCAGCTCCTTCTCCACCAGTGCCGGTGTGGCACGCTCACCGCGAGACTGTATGCGCGCGAATAAATCGCGCTTGAGGCCCTCTTTATCGTTCAGGAAGCGCTTGAGGTCCGGATTGTCCGGATCCGGCTTGGGCACGAGATCGAGTAAATAGAAAGTACCGCCAGAGGCCGCTGCCAGATCGGCGGTAATCGCTGAGACGATACCTCCCGCCGCGCCCGTAATGACGAAAACAGTATTCTCGTCGAGCGTTTCGCCGGGTTGACCATCTACTGCAGTCTGTTCACTCAGTCCAACTGTCCAGCGCAGCCCTGTCTTGTAGCCAATCTCGATCGCTCCGGGATCGCGCAACGTTTCCTCGATGAGGAGTTCGGCGACTTCCGACGCATTGCGCCCCACTTCGAAATCAACTGCTTTGACCAAAACGTTCGTGCGTTCCCGCTTATAGGTCTTTGTGAAGCCCACCACAGCGCCTCCGAGGGGCGCTACCGCACCGGCTTCATCGTAGCCGTGCTGGCCGCCAAGACGCGTTGCTGATACGAGAAACGTGCCCGGCGCGGCAATCTGCTCATATAGGATTCGCATGGTGGCATAGAGCGACTTGACGCGCACTCGCACGGCTTCGCGCCAGCTCGCTAGTTCCATTTCACTCATTTGTTCTTCGCGATCCAACGCGGGGAGCCAATAAACCCCCTGTACCGAGCCCGCAGAAATCCAAGGCCTCAAGCGATTGGTGAGAGCATCCGAATCAGATGTGCCGGCTATGCGAAGAACATCCACCCCCTTCGACTCTAGCAGTTGAGATAATGTATCTCCGACGCCACCGGTATCGGCCACGATCACTACGCGGCAGCCGCGGCTCAGGGTGACACCTGTTTGTTTGCAGAGGCTCAGAGCGGGGCGAAGGATTGGCAACGGCACTCGTCGTGGAATGTTATTTGCGGCATCCATGCTGGCGAGTGGCGGACGCAGAGCCTTCTCCGGCTTCGATGCTGGAGATGATGGCGAGAGCACGGGCCGCTGCTTCGCTGGCTCCGCTTCCTGAACAGGAGAAGGCGCTACAAGAGCGGGTAGTTGCAAACCTGATCTTTCACGCGCGAACTGAATCACGTGCGCCAGAGTAGGAAAGTTTCGCATCTGCAAATTTTCGTCGCGTGGAATGTCATAGTTCGCTCGGATGGCCGCGAACATCTCCGCCTGTTTCACGGTGTCGATGCCGAGATCGGCTTCGAGATCGAGGTCCAGGTCCAGCATGTCTTTTGAATATCCGGTCTTCTCCACCACGAGATCGAGAATGTGTTCCTTCAGTGGATCGTCAAGGAGCTTCGCAGGAACTGACATGGATGCCGGCCCGCCGGGTTTGATCTCTGCCTTGCGTATCGGCGGTGCCGCCGCAGGAGATATGCTGGCCAGATCGGGACGCTTCTCATGCACAAACCGGATGACGTGGGCCAACGTCGGGTAGTCACGCAGCTTGCGGTTCTCATCGCGCGGAATGTTGTAAATATCCCGGATAGCCGCGAACATTTCCGCTTGCTTGACTGTGTCAACGCCGAGGTCTGCTTCGAGATCGAGATCCAGGTCGAGCATGTCTTTCGGATATCCAGTCTTCTCCACAGCCAGGTCTAGTATGCGTTCCCTCACTCCCTCGCGATCAAGAACGGGTTTGGGCGGTGTGGGAGACGTCTGTGTGGTGGCTTGGACACTTGGTTTTGGCTCAGCAACCTCGGAAACGGGGAATGTTGAGTTTTCCAGGACAACTGATTCCGGCGGCGGGACTCGGGGTGTGAGCGTTAGCGACGGCGCCGTTTGCACTTCCGGAATGATCTCGACCGGCTTCGCCGCTCGCCCCGGGTCGCGCAGGCGCAACGTGCGTTGAACAACCTCTAAGTCCGAGGATGGTTGGCCCGCCGTGCGTCTCAACCAAGAATTCCATGCGTCAGGGTCAATGACGCGATACTGATAGCCAAGAGCGTTTGGGCTTCTGCGCACACCACCCTTAGTCTCCACCCAATGCAGAAGCGTCATGCTGATCTGAGAGCCGAAACCGGCCCCCAGTCGCAATGCGTATTCGACGGCATAGGCTCCGCCTTTCGACAGGTTCAACGCGCCAAGCTCCGGATCCACTTCCTTGAAGTTGGCCACTGGCGGAATGACACCCGTCTCCAACGCCTTCACAGCAAGAATATCTTCGATTCCTGCACCCATGGCATGGCCGGTGAAACCCTTGGTGTTAGCGATCACAATCTGGTCGGCGGCGGCACCGAACACACTTCGCAGAGCGTAAATCTCCGCAGCAGCGCTCCCGCCGCGTGCGGGGGTGTAAGTTTCATGGGAGACGAACACTGTGCGGGGTGCAATCTGCTGACGTCGGATTCTACCCCGGATTTCCGCTTTCGCCACCAAATCCTCCATCACTTGGCTGATGTGCTGCACATCCAAACGTGTGCCGTGGAAAGCGCTGTTGGCAGTGACCGCGCTCAATACTTCGCAGATCGGCTGAATTCCCCGCTCGCGCGCGGCCTCAGCACTTTCGAGCACCAGACCCGCCGCGCCCATGCCGATAATCATGCCGTGCCGGCGACGATCAAACGGAGTGGCGGCCTCTTCGACCGTTTCGTCAGTAGCGGCTGCTCCCGTGGCCAAAAAGCCTGCTCCCATCCAGTCAATAAGATCGTCAGTAGTGATGTCATCGGCCGAGACCACGATGACTCGGCGGCAACGTCCGGCGCGGATCCAGTCTTCAGCCAGATTCACAGCCTGAGTAGTGCTCGCGCAAGCCGAGTTGATTTGAGTATTCGGTCCGCGTGCGCCGATAAATTCCGCAAACTGTGAATGCCCCATGGACAACACTCTGAAGAGAAAGCGCCTGTCGAAGACATAGGGATCTTCCTCGATGGCGTCGCACAGCTCTTCGATGCGCCGGTCAATTTCCTGGCCAAGGATAGAAGAGCCGTTCGCTTCTGCTGCACGGGCGCGCAGGCTCTGCAGCATAACTAGTTGCTCGCGGCGGGAATGATCCGCGTGATAGTGCGACATTTCGTGAGCGAAGGAATTCAAGCCGGGGAAGGCCGAGGCAAAGATCACGCCCGTGTCATCGCGCAATGCGTCTGGCAATGCCCAGCGATCCGGAAGCTTTGTTCCTTTGCTGGTGGATTTATAGCGCATCACCAGAGGAATGCCCGCATCCCGCAAAGCGTCGAGACCAACGGCGATCGCCAGTTGAGTGTCGCGGTCGAGTGCGGCCCGGCGATCAGCGGAGACGCCGAATTCGTTTTCCAGATCGAAACCACCAGCGCGGCCCGCAAGCTTGATCACCTCCGAAACGTTATTGATGGTCTCGAATGAGCTGCCGCTGTCGTCCTTCACGAGCCGGGTGATGTGTTTGTCGAGCATGGCACGGCGCAAACGCGTGGGGATGGAATCGATGAACTGGTCGCCACGAAGCAGCCGGCCGATGTTGGTGTCATCGAAGATGTGGTCAGCTCCCGGGAGGCCCAAGGCTGCTCCAGTGATTCCCACCGGCAAGTTGGTTGGTACTTGTTTTTCGCCGCCGGTAATCTGCCAGGCACGCTCAAGAACATCGGCGAACAAGCGGCCAAGCTCGAGATAGTGGTCGCCGTTCGATGGATTCGCCCGAGTGACAGGAACACTTGCCGCAGGAGCAATTAGCGAGGGAGGGGTGGGAGTTTGCCTAGGAGCCGGAACCACCGAAACGGATCCGGGCTCGCAGGCAGGCTCCAACGTTCCTCGTCCGAGTCCCGCGGCGTAAAGGCAGCACAGTGCTTGGTTGAAAGCGGGGATATCCCCGACCTTGGGATGATTGGTGAAAAGAGAAATGGTGTCGCCACGGTCTCCCAGCACATCTTCTGCAAATCCCTGTAAGGCTTTCTTCGGTCCCACCTCCACAAAGATGCGCACACCGGCGCCATACAGAGTGCGCAGGCCCTTGATGAATTGCACGGGGGAAGCAACTTGCTGCGCCAGTATGTCGAGCATCTCTGGCACAACGTTCGTTCCCGTGGGATAAAATTCGCCCGTAGTGTTCGCAACGACCGGCAAGCTGGGTGATTGGAAGTGTAGCCGCTCCAACACGCGCCGAAGCGGTTCGCTGGCCGACGCGACAATCGAAGTGTGGAACGCATGGCTAACCGACAGCGCGGTCACTTCGTAGCCGGCTTTCTGGAGAGCATCCATCGCCTGCTCTACTGCCTTGCTGGCCCCGGCAATGACGGACTGGTGCTCGCTGTTTATGTTTGCGACGACCACATAGCCATTTATGGTCTTCAGGATCTTCTCGACTTCATTCAGCGGAGCAAACACCGCGGCCATACGGCCCTTGTCGTCCGGAGAGAATCGGGTCATCTCGCGCCCACGCGCACTAACGGCTTCGAGTGCGTCTGCAAACGGAAGAGCGCCCGCGGCAACCAGAGCAGCGTATTCTCCCAGGCTGTGTCCTATGGTGACGTCGGGAGCGATCCCGTACGCAGCCAGAAGCCTTGTCAGAGCGAGATCCACCGCCAGGACGGCGGGTTGAGTGATTGCGGTCTGGCGAAGATCATCTTCGGCTTTGGCGACCGCGCTCGCATCGTCGCGATCCACAAAGACGAACTCACTCAATGGCTTGCCGAGAAGTGGCGCCATTACCCGGTCGGCTTCAGCAAACGTCTCGGCAACTATGGGTTCTGTCGCGAGCAGCGGCTTGAGCATATTCACGTACTGAGAACCTTGGCCGGGGTAAAGGAACGCAACTTTTGGCGCGGGTCCGCGACCGCGAAAAATTCCCCGTGCGCGCAGAGCTTTCCATACTCCAGACTGATCGAGCTTCAAAGCCTTGAGCGCATTTGCTGCCTTGTCCGCCAGGTCGGCGGCATTGGCATAATCAATGGCCAGACGCTCAGGTGCGCGCAGGTCTGCCTCTTTCGGCGGGGCCGCGGCAGGCGCACGCCCCTCCCTGGCTTCTTCTTCAACCTCGAGCAGACGTTCTGTGAGCGCAGATTCTGAAGAGGCACCGATAACCAACGCGCCGCGCAGTGGCGCCTTACATGTGGATGAGGCAATGGAGGAGGCGTCTCTCGCATTCATGGTTGTTCCAGTCGCCCCTAGCGGCATTTGAGTTACCGCCACCGAACGCTTACCGTTCCCGTTAAGCCTGTGAGGAATGTATTCTTCGAGGACTGCGTGGAAATTGGTGCCGCCAAAACCAAAGGCGCTTAGGCCCGCGCGCCGCACGCTATCCGCCGTGGCGGTCCACGGTTTCAGTTC
>Ga0335078_10006691_pt1 | contig 17056 bp, 15 predicted proteins | sample Lox_Sample_32_FD_206711 | JGI IMG/M metagenome (GOLD analysis project Ga0335078, IMG submission 206711) | Soil microbial communities from Loxahatchee National Wildlife Refuge, Florida, United States - Lox_Sample_3.2 | ecosystem: Environmental > Terrestrial > Soil > Wetlands | place: USA... | reverse complement strand
GCCGGCCGTGAGCGAGAAGACTGAAACGATTGCCGAGGCTGCGATCGAGCCCGTCGGCGTAGCCAACCGCGAGAAGCGCCAGCCGCATGGGCGCGGTCGCCCGAAAGGTGCCGTTGTAGCCGACGAGGGTCCCAGCGGGAACCTCGCGGACGCTCGCGACACGTGTCTTCCAGGCCAGTACCGGCTGGAGCCGCCGCCCCGCTTCGGCAACCTGCGCAGGATCTTCCGGCTCGAATCGCGGAGCGACGCCATAAAGAGCGAGCCCGGGACGCAGTAGGCTCTTCATTCCATAGCGGGTGGCCAAAGCGGCAATGTCCTCGGCGTGGGCCGAAAGAAGCGTTGCCGAACTCCCCGCGCTGAGCCACTCGGCGCGCAAGTCCGCGGCGTCGACGCACGCCAGCGCTCGATCAAGCCGGCGAAGCTGCTCGCCGCCGGCAACTCCGCCGGCCTCGTCGGCGGCGAAGAAGTGCGTCATCACTCCCTCGAGAAGCAGTGGCGACTCGCCGGACAATCGCTTCAGCAGCGATGGAAGCGCGCCGGGCGCCGGTTCGATCGATACGCCCTGCCGGCTCATGCCGGTGTCGATCTCCAGGTGAACCGGAATCGAATTGGGTCCGGCTCCGAGCCGATGCGTGGCCGCCTCGAGTTCGTCGACCTGCCAGTGTTCCCAAACAGCCGGAGTGAGCTTGTGCTCAAGCACGGCCGCACCCTGGCCGGGAAAAACGCCGCCCAGGATCAGCACACGTGCCTCGGGGCAAAGCGCGCGCGCCGCTACGCCTTCTTCCACGCTGGTCACTCCGAGCCAGGCAGCTCCGGCTTGCGCCAGTGCCGGCGCGCAGAGAGGCAGAGAGTGCCCATAGGCGTCGGCCTTGACGACAGCCAGCAGCTCCGCTTCCGCCGGAGCCAGCGATCGCAAAAAGCGAAAATTCTCTTCGAGGGCGCCGGTCGAAATCTCGACCCAGCAGGGGCGCGATGGCATGGAAGGGCTCAAGGCTCAAGTCTATGGCATCGTTAGAGAGTCGGTGCCTTGAGCAGCGCGAACGCGACCACGGTTTCCCCGTGCATTCCTTCCCGCTCGAGTTCCTCGACCAGGCTCTCTTCAAACTCATTGGGAACCGGCATTTCGCACGCGGCAACCTCTTCGGGGCTGGCTCCGACGAAACAAAGCTCGCAATGGCCGAGCGCGCAAGAGCCGTCTCCCGCGTCGGTCTGCACCGGTGGCCCAAAGACGCGGCAAGTCATCGGCCGCGCCTGGTAGAGGTCGCAGAGACCGGTCGCCGGATCGAGCGCCGGACACGGTGCGTCGTTGGCGAACTCCTCGAACCGCTCCCGCTCGGCATCGGCGTCGCCAAGCAGGCCGGTGCCGAGATCGCCCGGAAACTCGCTGCCGAATTCGTCGATCCATTCCTGCGCGCGGCGCTCGACTTCGGCGGCGCGCTCAGGCTGAGCGATCCGCAGCGCTTCCATCCCGGAGCGGAGCCGTTCCACATCAAGCTGATTGATGGCGAAGGCCCCGTAACAGCACTGCGTGCACCCGGGCCGGCAGGCGAGCCACTCGCCGGCGCGGCGCGCCGTCTCGGCCAGCGACGCGTCGACGATCTGCACGAGCTCGGAGTCGCGGGCGGGCAAGATCATGCCGAGAGCATACGCGATGCAAGTCTGCCCCAGTCTTCTCAGTGATTCGACTCATGCTATACAAAGGCTAAAGGCGATTGTGCTCTACCTCGAATACAAACCCGGCCCGCCGCTGGCCCGGCATATTCGCTGCCTATGGTACGCGAGCGCGCCGCAGCCCGCTCACAAGTTGGAGCGCGTGCTGCCCACCGGCCGTGTGCAGGTGATTCTCAACCTGGCGCGCGATTACATGACCGATCTGCAAGAAGGCCGGCCCGGCTATCCTGTGTCGCCGGCGCTGGTCATCGGTGCGCGGTCGATCTTTGAGCTGATCGACAGTGCCGATATGGCCGACCTGATCGGCATCGTCTTCGAGCCGGGCGGATTCGGCGCCTTTGCCGGCGACGCTGTGGACCTGTTCAGCAACCGCAACTGGGCGCTGGAAGATCTGTGGGGTGCGCCGGCAACCGGCCTGCGCCACCGCCTGCGTGAACTCGGCGGCCCGCGCGCGCGCCTGCGATGCCTGCAAGAATTCCTGTTGGAGCGGTTCGCCGCAAAGCTGGCGCGGCAAAACTCCTTGCGGTTCGCCGCGATTGAGTTTGCCCTCGATCGCTTCGCGCGCGCTCCCGGTCTGGCCGCGGTGCGCGAGGTGGCGCGCAGCACGGGTTGGAGCGAGCGACGGTTCTCGCAGGTCTTTCGCGAAGAGGTTGGCTTTTCGCCCAAGGTATGGTGCCGCATCCGGCGCTTCCAGCGCGCGGTCGAGCGCCTCCACGCCGGCGTCGAGGTTCCCTGGGCGCAGCTGGCGCTCGATTGCGGCTTCTACGATCAGTCGCACTTCGCCAACGAGTTCCGCGCGTTTTCGGGCATCGACGCCACAACTTACTCGGCGCTGCGCCCCCCGCGATGGGCCAACCATGTCCCGGTTCCGGATATCGTTTGAATCACCTTACAGGCGGGTGCCCCATCCTTCCGGTGTCCGCATCGGCGGACACCGAAGGGTGGGGTCTCTTTGAGTGTCGCGATGATTTCCGATTTTTCCAAGATCGCAAAACGGCTTTCGCGGCATAGTGGTGGAGTAAGAATCAAACACCCGAGGAGGTTCCCATGCCCGCAGCACAGATCGAAACCAAATCCACAGTCATACCCGCGCTTCGCTATCGCAACGCGCCGGCGGCCATCGACTGGCTATGCAATGTGATCGGATTCGAGCGCCACGCGGTCTATGCCAATCCCGACGGCACGATCGGCCACGCCGAGCTGACGCTGAACGGCGGCATGATCATGCTGGGCTCGTGCAAAGACGACGAGTACGGCCGCAATTTCATCGTGCCTGGCGAGGCAGGCAACAAGGAGACCCGCAGCGCCTACATCGTTGTCCCCAACGCCGACGAAGTCTATGCCCGGGCGCAGGCAGCCGGTGCTGTCATCGTGCGGCCGCTCAAGGAAACGCCCTACGGCAGCCGCGAGTTCGGTGTGAAAGATCCCGAAGGCCACTCGTGGAGCGTGGGAACGTACGATCCCTGGGCCGCGCACGAGTGAGCTTGTTTTCAGTCGAGCGCATCCATCGGCACAGGTGTACGATAACTCATATGGCTAACTACCGCGTCGTCCTTCACCACTCGGAGGAAGGGTTCAGCGTTTCCTGCCCCGGCCTTCCCGGGTGCTGGTCGCAGGGGGTAACGGAAGAAGAGGCCCTGGCCAACATCCGTGTGGCCATTCAGGAGTTACTTCGAAGCGGCTGAGGAGCTGGCGCGCGACGAAGACAGCCGCGTGATTGATGTAACGACAAGTTCATAAAGGAGCGATGTAGTCGAAAAATCTCCCCAGTCTCGTCGCAAATCGACAGCTACAGAGAGAATCAGTTAGTTTTTCCTATTGACGCGATCCCCCCGGAGGGGGGGTAGACTAGCTCCCTCGGATAGCTCGAGTCAGTAGCATCGCCATGAAGGAGGTCGAAAAAATGCGTTCACTGCTTTGCGGGGTAACCCTTTGCATTGGCGCGGGGGTTCTTTGCCAATCGCATGCACAGGAGTGTAAAGTGACTTACGCGCATGAGGTTCACTGCGCAAGCGGAAGTTGTCAACAAGTTGTGGCGGTCAACGACACAGAGTACTCCACGGAGGGCTTTTACCCGTTCAAACCATTTTACGTTTCGTGCTGCAATCTACAAATCGAGACCTGGAGCGACGGCCCGGTTTGTGAGGGGGAGCTAGCCAAGGGGCCTGCCGTCGACGCGCTTGCGGCTGAGCAGCCGATCCTGGTGGCAGACTGCATGGGTAGGTATGTCGAATACGGTGGCCAAACAGTTTACCCAAGGAGGACCGAGTGGTCACCGCGGTGCAAGCCCTTACCACTTTAGGAAACGCCTAACTCGTTGTTTTCAAAAGCTACGGAGCTGTGGCGATGAAACAGATTTGCGCAGTTGCACCATTTCTCTTGCTAATTGCGACCGGTTTCGCGCAAAATTCCACGGCGCCGATGGCGAACGCGAAGGCGGACGGCCTCCAGCAAGATCGAGGTGATTCGGCGGTTTTTCCTGAACACACATTGGATTTCAAGCCCATGGACTCGCCCCTTGCCCTCACGGTGTCTCCTGTTATGAACTTTCCAACGGAGTGCACGGCGGATGGCTCTCTATTCTTGGACGAGCTAGACCCAAAGAACATCAAACAGCACACCGTCGTGTCAGTCCACGGAAGGGACACGAAGGCATTTTCAGTTTCAGCAATTTCCGACCTGAACGACATATTTGTGATGAACGTCTTTCCGTCGGAAGACACGGTCGGTTTCCTTGTCCGAGCATCGAAGGAAAAGCCCGGCCCGCGCGTTCCCGGTAAATCGCCGGCCGGAATCGCCTCGAGCGATTACCACAATTTTGTCGCCGAATTCGATCGCAGCGGAGAATACAAGGGCTCGGTCCAACTACCCATCGACTATGTTCTCTCTCACTTGGCTATATTGCCGTCGGGCGAGCTTATGGTCAGCGGCTACGACAAGCTGAATAATACGGTGCGCCTCCTCTTTCTCAAACAGTCAGGCGAAATCCTTCGGTCCATCGACATGCCCTCTGCTGCGGAGTTTGCGTCAGGGAGTGGATCAAGCGGTCCAATCGAAGCCGACAAAGCCGGGAGGCATCTGCTGGGTTCCATTTTGTTCACTCCTTACAAGAGCGACATCCTCGTTTGGCGGATGAATAGCAGGGATCCTATCCTGGACGTCGGGCCAGGGGCTTCAGTTCGCGAGGTTCCAATTCACCCCCCATCCGGAGAAGTATTTGTGGACATGATCCCGGCCACAGATCGGTGGGTCGCGCATTTTCGCGCCCAAACTGCGCCAGCGGACGCAGCGTATAGCCGAACTGCTGATTCTTATTACGATCTGAACCCTCGAGACGGAAGCATATCCGCCAAACTGGTGCAATCGGGTGACATGCCCGAATCGCTTTCCTGCGAAAGCGGCGGGAGGTACCTCTCGTTCAAGACCGGTCCGGACAATAAACTGATTGTCCTAGGAGCTGAATAGCCGCAGCCAGCCCGAGGCCGCGCTGGCTAACTCCTCTTTGGCCTGCTAGGTTTCTGACCGCGTGAATTCGTACGTTGGCATCCCTGCTTCCCAGGTCTCAAAATCGAGACCTGGGGCACCCAAGGATGGTTCAAAATCAAGCGGTCAGAGACCTAGCGCGAGCTGATGTTGGTCCCGCGCATTGATACGAATCGTCTTTGCTCGGATACCGCGCTTCGCCCGGTCGTGTCGCGAGGCGCGGCACCTCTCGGCGCCATCATCCTCTCGTGCGCGCGACGCTGCCTCTTGAAACAACGCTTCTCAAGCCGGGAACGAGGATCATCCTGACAATCCCTCGGCACAATCCGGTGAATGCATTCACGATGGGCGGAATTGCGCGCGATGCAGGCTTGAGCGTCGAGGCGTTTCGAAAACTGCTCTAGTTACAATTCCACAACCTTCCCCGGATTCATCCGGTTCTCCGGGTCGAGCGTCCGTTTGATCGCCCGCATCACCTCGAGCGCCTCGCCGTGTTCGGCTTCGAGGTATTTGATCTTGCCAAAGCCGACGCCGTGTTCGCCGGTGCAGGTTCCGCCCATGGAATGCGCGCGCTTGACCAGCCGGTCAGAGAACGCTTCGGCTTCCTCGGCCTGGTCGGGCGCCAGCAGGCACTGCACGTGAAAGTTCCCGTCACCCACATGGCCAACGATCGTTGCCGGAAAGTGGACGCGGTCGAGATCGGCGCGCGTCTCCACCATGCAGTCGGCCAGGCGCGAAATGGGCACACAGACGTCCGTCGTCAGGCATTCGCAGCCGGGCCGGAGGGCGCGCGCCGCGTAATACACGTCGTGGCGCGCCTGCCAAAGGCGCTCGCGTCCGGCCGGCGTGGTCTCCCAATGGAAGCCCAGGCCGCCGTGTTCATTTGCCAGCCGTTCGGCCAGGCGCGCCGCCTCTTCCACGCCGGTGTGGCTCAGGCCATGAAATTCGAAGAGCAGCGTCGGCTTTACGGCAAGATCGAGCTTCGAGTAGCGGTTGACGGCATCGACGAGACGATCGTCCATGAACTCGATGCGCGCCGGGCCGACGCCGAGCTGGATGGCCTCGATCACCGTGCGCACCGCGCCTTCAATCGTGGCAAAGGCGCACACCGCGACGGCCAGAGTCTCAGGCAGCGCATGCAGGCGCAGCGTGACTTCGGTGACGACGCCCAGCGTGCCCTCCGCGCCCACGAAGAGACGCGTCAGGTCGTAGCCCGCCGACGATTTGCGGGCGCGCGTTCCGGTATGGATGACGCGACCGTCGGCTAACACCACGGTGAGGCCAAGCACGTTGTCGCGCATGGTGCCGTATTTCACGGCGGTGGTTCCGGAAGCGCGCGTCGAAACCATGCCGCCGATCGTGGCATCCGCGCCGGGATCGATGAAGAAAGTCAGGCCGGTGTTTTCCAGGGCGTTGACCAATTGCAGGCGGCTGATGCCCGCCTCAACGGTCGCGTCCATGTCTTCCACGCTCACGCGCAGCACGCGGTTCATCCGGCGCGTGTCGATCGAGATGCCGCCGCGCAGCGCATTCACTCCGCCTTCGAGGGAGGTTCCGGCGCCGAAAGGCACAACCGGCAGCCTATGCCGCGCGCTGATGAGAACAATGCGGCTGACCTCTTCAGTGCTCTGCGGAAAGCAGACAAGATCGGGCAGCCCGGCCTTGTGGCTGCTTTCGCCATGGCTGTGGTGCTCGCGCGCGGCTTCCGATGCGGTGACACGATCACCGAGAAAGGCTCGTAGTTCTTCGAGCGCCTCCTCGATAGACAACCGGACTGCGACAGGTTTCATCGCGATGGAAAAAACTCCGTAGAACCGGCTCCTCGCGGGCTGAAGCCCGCGAGGAATATCAAAAAGCGAGGACTTAATTGGCAGTCGGGGCTGAAGCCCCGACCTACCAGCCGTGTGTACTTTTCCCGGCAGTTCTGCTCACGCTTACTTGACCCGCACCTTGGGCTCGACGGAAAGGCCGGGGCGGAGCTCATGATTCGGATCTTCCTGCGCCAGGTTGGTAAAGTCTATGCGGACCGGAACGCGCTGCACCACTTTCACATAATTGCCCGTCGCGTTCTCGGGCGGGAAGAGCGAAAGCACCGAACCGGTTGCGCCGCCGATCTGGGTGACGCGTCCGCTATAGTCCTTGCCGGTGGAATCTACGTGGACCGTAACCGCCTGGCCGTTGCGCATGTGACGCAGCTGCGTTTCCTTGAAGTTGGCAGTTACCCACAGGTCTTCGAGCGAGACCAGCGTAAGCAGGTTTTGACCCGTGGAAACGTTCTGGTCGAGCTCCACGCTCTTGCGCGTGATAATGCCCGCCTCGGGAGCCTTGATGACGCAATAGCTCAGATTCAGCTTGGCCTGGTCGAGCTGTGCCTGTGCCTGCTGAGCCTGCGCCTCCGCCGCTTTCCACCGGGCGTCTTGTACAGCCACCTGCTGCGGCGCGGTTTGCGCATATTTCAAAGACGCTTGCGCGGCCGACTCGCGTTCGTGCGCAATCCTCACCCCGTCTGAGGCGGCCTGTTCGGTCGCCTGCGCATCCACCACAGAGGCGCTGGCGGCGTCGGCCGCAGCCACGGCGGCATCCCACTGCTGCTTGCTGATCACGTCTTTGGCGACCAGGGGTTTGTAGCGTTCCAGGTCCGACTGGGCCTTGGTATTGTTGGCCTGCGCCTGCACCACGCGCGCGTGCGCCGCGGCGAGCTGCTTTTCCGCCTGCTGCACGCCGGCGTGCGCGCTGGTCAAATCGGCCCCTGCGGAGCTCAGATTGCTGCCGGTGTTGACCGTGATCAGAGGCACGCTGACCTTGGCCACATTGGCGTTGGCTTGCGCTGTGGCCAGCGCAGCCTGCGCGTTCTCCACAGCTACTTCAAAGTCGCGTGGATCGAGCTTGGCGATCACGTCGCCGGCCTTGACCTGCTGATTCTCATTCACTTCGACCTCAATCACCTGCCCGGCGATGCGCGAGCTGACCTGGATGAGGTGACCGTTCACCTGCGCGTCGTCTGTGTCTTCGCTATACGTCGAGCGCCACCAGAAGACGACCGCGGCCACCACGATCACGGCCACCACGACGATGAGGATGCCCTTGCGGCGGGAAGGCGGTCGAACGACCTCGGTCTCCGTTTCCTGCGGCGATGCGACTGCTGGAGTTGATTCCGCCACGTTCACTTTCCTCCCAGATAGTTCTTGTAGTCCTGTCCTGCTCCCAAGGCCCGCGCCAGGCTCAGCTTGGCCACGTTGTCGCGGTAGAGACTGGCGACATATTGATCGTTAGCCTGTGCTACCGATGCCTGCGCCTGGCTGACGGCGAGGTTATCGCTCACCCCTGCCTTGTAGCGTTGCTGGGCCTCGCTGAGCACCTCATTGGCCAGTTCCACGCTCGATTTTGCAACCTCGACCTCCTGCTCGGCAGAAGCAATGTCGAGCAGGGCGTCGCGAACATCGGCATCGACCTGCGCGTTCATGTCGCTCAACTGCGCGCGCTGTGTATCGAGTTGCGACTGTGCCACGGCGGCCTCGCCGCGAAAGCCGTATTCCTTGAACAGCGGCACACTGAAAGTACCGGAAGCGTTGCCCGTGCCGTGCGAATGGCCCAGCGTGGGGCCGATGTCGCCGTAATCGCCGTCGAACTTGACCGTGGGATACCGATCGGCGGTCGCAGCCTTGCGCTGTTCTTCGGCCGCCTGGTTCTGTTCCACAAGCGCCGCCAGGTCTTTCCGATTCAGCCGCGCCTGGCGGATCGCAGCGATCACATCCGGCCGGTCGAAGGCCGCGTAGGGCACGTTATCCGACAGGGTATATTGTTGCGCCAGCGGCAGTCCGATGGCGCGCGCCAGCGCCAGCTTGTCCTTTTCGAGCGAGTTCCTGGCCGCGATCAGCTCCTGATCAATCGTCTGCGCGTCGACGCGCGCGCGCAACTCGTCGAGCAACGGCGCGGTCCCGGCCTGGTGGTTGGCGATGGCCTGCTCGAGCGAGACCTTGGCCGTTGCCGCTTGCGCTTCGACCGAGCTCACCTGCGTCTGATCGGCCAGGACCAGCAGATAGGCATTCCCGACCGTGAGCACCACCATGTCGCGGGCGTCCTGCGCGGTGAGCGTCGCCGCGGCAAAGTTGTGGCGCGCGGCAAGGTAGGCGCGCAAGGAGTTCACGTCGACCAGCGACCAGCTCAGCTTGGCGCGTAGATCGCCGTAGCCAAACGGCCCGATCGTTTTCGGAAAACCGGGAATGCGGAAGCCTTCTGCCGGCAGATCGACCTGCGAAACCGTGGCCTGGGCATTGAATTCCACCGAAGGCAGCAGCGCCTGCAATTCGCTCAGCCGCTGCCCGCGCGCTCCCGCTGTCTGGGTGCCGGTCAGGATGATGCCAAGATTGTTTTTGAGGCCTCGCTGGATGGCGTCATCGAGCGAGAGCGCGATGACCTGCGCCGAGACCTCGGCTGTGGCTACGCTGCCCTGAAACGACGATGCGGACTGCTGCGGCGAGGAAGGCGGAGGAGGCAGGCTTTGTGCGTTCACCGCGAGGGCGGCCAACGTCGATGCTGCGGCGAACACAGCGCACGCGCGGGATCGGATTCGGCGGTAACCAGGTTTTCTCAGGGACATCGGATGATTTCGACTCGCGGCATAGGGCGCTTCCCCAAAAAATGAGATGCCCATAATGGATGCGGAAACGCTGCGTCGCGCTTCTTAAAGTGACTGGAACTGCGGTCGTTCCGGTTCCGCTACAGTTTACCGGACCGTGGGCGGATCGAGGGCGCAGCCAACCTCCGCTCGGCTCCGCCTTCAGCGCGGCGCATCGGATGGGGGTGTCGGACGATTTCCCGTCTGGGTTCGAGCGTGGATAAGGCTTACCGCGCCGCGGTCGCCTGGAGCAACTGCGACGCCAGCGAGCACAAGCCCTGGCGGAAGAATTCGCGGACCGAATTTGCCGTCCAACCTGCCGCCCGCGGCCCGCCATGTTCGGCGAGCAGAGCCGCAATCTCGGCTGCGGTGAACCCGGCTACGGCCCGCAGAACGAAGATGGTGCGCAAATCCACAGGCAGACTCTCCAGCCAGTCGCGAACGCGGTCGCGATCAGGTCCGGCAATCATGCGCTGCAGTTCTTCCCCGTATTCGGCGGCGGCGTCGAGATCCTCATCTTCAATGCAGCTTTGCACCGACTCAAAACCCTCAGGTGCGGCCAGGGAACTCGGATCGCGACGCGCCAGGGTCTCAAGAGCCGCGGCCGCGAGCGCGCGACGGCTGTTTTGGCGGCTCTCTTGAGGATTCGAAGAAGAAACGTCCGCCGTGGCGATCGTCGTTTCCACCAGCCGCGCGCCTTCTTCGCCCTCGCCCACGAGCATCGACGCCAGGCTGTACAACCCGACGGCGATCTGGTCGAGCATGTCGTCAATTCCTGCAAGAGCTCGCTCCACCGTGGCTTCGTCCTTGGGCCGGCCATCGAGCAGGTTATGCACCTGCCGGGCGAAGTCATCGGCGCCCGCCGGCAGCGGTTGCGGCGGAATCAGGCTGTCGAACGTCGGATGGAAATCCCTGGGCATAGGAAGCTCCTCTCATCGACCACAAGCCAAGCAATCTCTCTTTTTATCATCGACCCGGAGGGCCGCGCGGGTCAATGCAGTTTGGGACGAATTGCGTTGCGTCAGTTTGGATACTAATCGACACATCGAAGCCGTTATACTCAGCCTTTCAAGGCAAGCGGCCCGAATCCTTGCCACTGCACGCCAGGAGATCCTTCCCTTTGTCCTTTTCCCGCCGCCGATTCCTGCAGTCGCTCTCAAGGACCGCCCTGGTTTTGCCTATGGAAGATCTCCTTCGTCTGGCGAAGCCGGCCTTGGCCAACAGCAGCCAGCAGCCCGCTCCGCAGAAGCCTGCCGGCAGCGCGCGCCAGAGCTACTCGGCGCCTGTTCGTCCCGCTCCCAAGGGCACGGCGTCGCCGGTGGCCGGCACGCCACTGGGCGTGCGGTTTGTCGACGCCGCCAAGCAGGCCGGCCTCAATGCCGAGACGGTCTTTGGCGGCGAGCATCGCAACAAATATCTGCTGGAAACCACGGGCTGCGGCGCCGCTTTCTTCGATTACGACCAGGATGACTGGGTCGATATTTTCCTGGTGAATGGATGGCGGCTGGATGGGTTCCCCAAGGGCAAGGAGCCGGTTTGCCGCCTTTTCAAGAACAATCGCGACGGCACCTTTACCGACATCACGCAAAAGGCCGGCCTGGCGCGCTCCGGCTGGGGTCAGGCCTGCTGCGTAGGCGACTACAACAACGACGGCTGGAACGATCTCTTCGTCAGCTATTATGGCCAGAACGCGCTCTTCCGCAACAACGGCAACGGGACATTCACCGAGGCGACGAAAGAGGCCGGCCTGTTGCAGCCCCGGCTGCGCTGGAATTCGGGCTGCTGTTTTCTCGATTACGATAAGGACGGCAACCTCGATCTTTTTGTCGGCAACTACATCGACTTCGATATCAAGACCGCGCCTACGCCGGACGAAGCCAACTGCACCTACAAAGGCATTCAGGTGGCGTGCGGCCCGCCGGGACTCGAAGCCGGCAAGAACATCCTCTACCGCAACAACGGCAACGGCACGTTTACCGACGTAAGCGAAAAGGCCGGCATGTGGAGCACCTTGGGCGCCTACGCGCTGAGCGCCGTCGCGGCCGATTTCGACAACGACGGCTGGCCCGATATCTATGTTGCCGACGATTCGACCGCAGCCGTCTTGTACGTCAATCAGAGAGACGGCACATTCAAAGACGAAGCGATCGAAGCCGGCGTGGCCTACTCGCCCGACGGCAAGCCGCAGGCCGGCATGGGCGTCTCGGTTGGCGACTACAATCGTGACGGCATGCTCGACATCGTCAAAACGAACTTCGCCGGCGACACCGATTCGCTCTATATGAATCTTGGCGAGAACTCCTTTGACGACCGCACCTACCAGGCCGGCCTGGGCATCAACACGCGCCTGCTGGGCTGGGGCGTCAGCTTTCTGGATATGGACAATGACGGCTGGCTCGACATTCTCGTCGCCAACGGGCACGTCTATCCCGAAGTCGACGGCACCCAGGTCGACGCCGCCTACGCCGAGCGCAAGTATCTTTACCGGAATCTGCGCAACGGCCAGTTCGAAGATGTGAGCCTGAGCGGCGGCACCGGCCTTTCCACGCCGGCCAAAGCGCGCGGATTTGCCGTGGGCGATTACGACAACGACGGCGATCTCGATGCGGTGGTGAACTGCGTGAATGCCCCGCCCCAACTGCTGCGCTGCGACTCGACCCTCAACCGGAGCTGGATCAAGATTCGCGTGGTGGGAACCAAATCGAATAGCACCGGCATCGGCGCGCGCATCAAAGTCGTGGCCCAGACCGGCACGCCTTTGCTCACCGCCAAGCCGGGCACGCCGCTGACGCAGATCGACGAAGTCCGTTCTTCCAATGGCTACTTTTCGGCCAGCGACCTGCGTATCCACTTCGGCCTGGGAGAGGCGAAAAAGGTCGACCTTGTCGAAATTCGCTGGCCTTCGGGAGCTGTCGATACACTCAAAGACCTCGATGTGAACCGCCTCTACGTTGTCGAAGAGGGCGGCAAGATCCTGAAGATCGATACGTTCGCCCGTTCAAAGAGTCAGGCGTGATGCGGCCGTAAGGAGTGCCGCAGCGAAATTCTCGGCAAAGAGAAGCTCTGCCGATGCCGCGTCTTGTAACAGAGCACGATTTCAGTCGCGCCGAGACCGGCCGAAAAAAGGGGCGGGCTTCGGCCCCTGAGGCAGCGTTTGAGGACAGCTTCAAAGCCGGCTCAATGAGCGGGGTGGAGAGACGGATTCTGCAGTGCGACACACCACGCTTTGGGCGTCGATCCGAACATGCGCCGAAACGCTTCGACAAACGCGCTGGGCTGGTTATAGCCGATGGCAAACGCGGTCTCTTTCACCGAGGATCCGGTAACCAGCAGCTCGATTGCTTTCATCAATCGCACCTGGCGTCGCCAGGAATCGAAATCCGTGCCCAGTTCCCGCTGAAAGACCCTCTGCATCGTGCGGAGACTCATCCCTGCATCGACGCAGAGGTTCGGCAGCGGCTTCGGTTGCGATGGATTGTGAAGGATAGCCTGCGCCAACGCCAGTGCTCGCGAATCGGTGGGCAGCGCCACGCTCGTCGGCGCCGAACTCGCGCGGGTTACATGCAGAATCGTCAAATCGCGCAGCGCGCACTCGCTGGGATTGCGCGCGCGCAGCCGGCCGATACGGACAGTCTCCACAATCAACTCGCGCAACAGCGGGGTGACAGACAATACGGCGCATCCAGGCTCCGGCCGCGAAACCAGCCCCGGCCTGAAGTACAGCGTCCGCATCGAAACCACCGCCGGCATGCGGATGCGATGAAGCGTCCGCGACGGAATCCACAGCGCGAACTGCGGCGGGATCAGCCACATGTTCCGGCCGGCGTGAACCTCCATAACGCCGCGGATTGCATAGATCAGCTGGTCGGAGCCGTGCGCGTGCTCAGGCACCTGAAAACCGGACCTGTATTCGTAGGCCAGCGTCGCCACGGAAACACCTGGCCCGGGATCGTATTTGCGAATCACGCCGTACTGTCGCATGGACGATAGAATATGTCGCAATTCCCTGCTTGCGCCAGAGCCGATTTTCGGCTCATCATGGCGCATGACTCAGAAAGCACGCCTCGCCAAGTACAACATCATCGCGTTCGCGACCATCGTGGACGTGGAGCGCGCCAAAAGCTTTTATCGCGACACCCTCGGCCTTACGCTGCTGAGCGAAGAACCGCCCTTCGCGCTGGTCTTCGACGCCAACGGCATCATGATCCGCCTCGGCATGGGCAAGGAGCTGCCGAAAGTGCCCGGCACGGTGCTGGGATGGCAGGTCCCCGACATTGCCGTGGCCATTCGCGAGCTCGAGGAAGCGGGAGTTCGCTTCGAGCGTTTCCCCGGTTTGAAACAGGACGAACTTGGAGCATGGACCGCTCCCACCGGCGCAAGAGTGGCGTGGTTCCGCGATCCGGACGAAAATATCCTGAGTCTTTCCGAGCATCCGGAATCGAAGTGATGATGTGATTGCTGTCATCCTGAGCGAGGTTTGGCCGGTTTTTCGGCCAAACGAAGCGAAGGATCTGCGGTTTCGTCCTCGCACTTGTGCAACGAATTTCGGACTCATCACACTAAACCATCTTCTGCCGCACAAACTGCCGCGCCGCGAGCAGAATTGCCGCGCAGCCCATCAACGTAAGCACCGCTGCCTGGGACCACAAATCGCCGATGCCCGCCCCACGCAGGATAATTCCGCGCAGGATGCGGATGTAATACGTAGTTGGAATGATGCGGCTGATCGCCTGGAACAACGGCGGCATGTTATCGATGAGAAAGATGTAACCGGAGAGAAACACCGAGGGCAAAATGGTTCCCATCGATAGCTGGAAGGCTTCGGCCTGCGTACGTGCCTTGCTGGAGATGAGAAGCCCGAGACCAAGCACGGTCAGCAGAAACGGCAGCGACATGGCGAGCAGCACGATCACGCTGCCGTGAATGGGGACGAGAAAGACGACGCGCATGACGATGAGAATCGCGCATAGCTCGCCGAAGGCCAGCACACCATAGGGAATCATCTTGCCGACCATGAGTCCCAGCGGCGCAACCGGCGTCATGGTCAACTGCTCCAGCGTGCCGCGTTCGCGCTCGCGCACCAGGCTCAACGCAATGAGCAGAATGGTCATGACCTGGAGCAGGATCGCAACGAGCCCGGGCACAAAGAAGTTCGCCGAGCGCGTGGCCGGGTTGTAAAGCACCGACGGCCGAACCTCGATGGGCATGTTGCCGCCGGGCAGCGCGCGCACCAGCGACTCGCGCAGCGTCACGCCCGTCGATGTGCTCACCGCCTGGCCGGCCACCGTCGAATCGGAGCCATCGACCAGCACCAGCACCGTCGCCGTCGATCCCTGCTGCAGGCGCCTCGCGTAGTCGTATGGAATGCGAATCCCGACGCGCGCTTTGCCCGAGCGCACGGCGTCGTACATCTGTTCCCTCGTCTGCGCGTAGTTCCTCAGCTGGAAGACATCGGAGTTGGCGAAGCTTTCCAGCAATTGCCGGCTCTCCTGCGTCTGCGACTCGTCGTACACCACTGTGGGAATCTGCCGAACGTTGGTGTCGACGGCAAAGCCAAAGAGGAACAACTGAAGCATGGGAATGAGCAGCGCGAAAAAGAGCGTGCCCGGGTCGCGCACGATATGGATGAACTCTTTGCGGCAGACGGGAACGAGACCTTGAAAAAGCTGCTTCATTGCGAGTTCTCCATGATGCGGTAAGTGAGCGTGACGAAAACGTCTTCGAGCGAGGGCTCGATCGTCCGGACCGTCGCCCCGGCAAGCCGGGCCTGCAGCGAGCTGACCTCTGCGGCGTCGACCAACGCATGAATCGAGCGGCCAAAGATCGTCGCCTCGCGAACTCCGCGGAGCCCGCGCACGGAATCAAGCATCGACGAGGGATTCGGAGTGTCGATTTGAATGCGCCGCGTCCCCGCCGGATTGGCTTCGGGCAGGCGCTGCAGTTCGGCGACCGTGCCCAGCGCGACCAGCTTCGACAGGTAGATGTAGCCTACGCGGCCGCAGCGCTCCGCTTCGTCCATGTAATGCGTGGTAACGAAAAACGTCACGCCCTGGCCGCTGAGCCGGAAGATCAGGTCCCACAGTGCGCGCCGCGCCACGGGATCGATGCCGGCCGTCGGCTCGTCGAGAAAAACGACTTCGGGCGAATGAATGATGGCGCAGGCCAGCGCGAGCCGTTGTTTCCAGCCGCCCGAGAGCTGCCCGGCACGGCGCTTCATGTAATGCTCAATGCCGGTCAGCGTCAGCACTTCTTCCTTGCGCTGCTCGGCCCGGCTGCCCTTGATGCCGTAGACGCCGGCATAGAAATCGATATTCTCGGCAACCGTCAAGTCCTCATATAATCCGAATTTCTGCGACATGTACCCCACGTGCCGCTTGATCTCGAGCGGGTCCCTTCGGATATCCATGCCCAGAATCTCGCCGGTGCCCTGGGTAGGCACAAGCAGGCCGCAAAGCGCTTTGATGATGGTCGTCTTGCCCGAGCCGTTGGGCCCGAGGAAGCCGAAGACCTCGCCCTTGCCGATGGCAAAGCTCACATCGTTCACCGCGGTGAATGAGCCGAAGCGAATCGTTAGGTGATCGGCCGCGATTACCGTGGTCATTCGAGCCGCACCGTCGCATACATACCCGACTTGAGAATTCCTTCGGGGTTGTCGGCGTAGACCTTCACGCCGAAGACCATGTGCTCGCGATCGTCGGTCGTCTGCACGTTGCGAGGCAGAAACTCGCCCTGCGACGCGATCTCCTGCACGCGCCCGGTGAACCGCCCTGAGAACCCCTCCACGCGCACCGCCGCGCTTTGTCCCAGGCGCAAGCGAGTGAGCTTCGTCTCCGGAACGTAGACTTTCACCCAGAGCTGCGAGGCCTCCTGCAGCGTGACCACGATCTGCCCCGGCGGCACCAGATCGCCGGGGCGAATGCTTACGGTCTCCACGACCGCGTCGGCGGGAGTGGTCAGCGTGGCTTCTTTCAGCCGCGCATCCAGCTCCGCCACGTGGCCCTGTGCTTCGTTGAGCCGCCCGCGCGCGGCCTCGATGTCCTCCTTGCGGAACCCCTTCCGCGCCAGCAAGGCCGCAGCCTGCGCCTCGCGGTAACGCGCCTCGGCCGCGCGCAGATCTTCGGGCCGCGTGCCCGCCTGCAGCAGCGCAAACCGCTGGTGCGCCGACTCGGCCTTTTGCGCCGCCGCATCGCGCTTGTCGCGCGCGTCGTCGAACTGCTGGCGCGAGATCGTGTCCGACGCGATCAGCTTCGCCATGCGCTGGAAGAAGGATTCGGCGTTGACGGC
>Ga0335078_10006689_pt1 | contig 17059 bp, 15 predicted proteins | sample Lox_Sample_32_FD_206711 | JGI IMG/M metagenome (GOLD analysis project Ga0335078, IMG submission 206711) | Soil microbial communities from Loxahatchee National Wildlife Refuge, Florida, United States - Lox_Sample_3.2 | ecosystem: Environmental > Terrestrial > Soil > Wetlands | place: USA... | reverse complement strand
TTGCCGTTGAGCGAAGTGGCCACCGGGATCTGCAGCGCCTCGGCGAGCGCCACGAGCTCGGCTTGCGCGCCCGAGGCGCGCACGCCGCCGCCGGCAACGATGACCGGCCGCGCGGCGTCTTCGAGATGCTTGAGTACCGCGCGTGCGCTCGCTTCATCAGGCCGCGGCCGGAACGCCGGCGCGCGCGCGAACAGCGGCTCGACCAGCGGCTCCATCTCAGCCTCCTCGGCGTCGACCTGGCCCTCGTTGCCGCGGAATTGCAGATGCACCGGCCCCGGCGTGCCGCTGGTGGCGACGCGGAACGCCTGACGCACCATGTCGGGAAAGCGCGCCACGTCGTCGACCGTGGCGTTGAACTTGGTCACCGGCTCGAACGCCGGCACGTCGTCGACTTCCTGATAGACTTGGCGAAACTTGGTCTTCGGCTCGCGCCCGCCAGTCATGGCGATGACCGGCGAGTGCGCGAGCCAGGCATCGCGCAGACCGGCCGCGAGATTGAGCGCGCCGATCACCTGCGCCATGCAGATGCCGGGCTTGCCCGAAGCGCGCGCGTAACCGTCCGCCATGTAGGCGGCCGCCTTCTCGCCGTGCACATGCAGCCGTTTGATGCCGGTCTCGCGCCGCTCCATCTCCGCATAGGTCGAGCGCAGCACGGCGGGGACGTGGAAGACATGCGTGACGCCGTAGCCTTTAAGCATGTCGGCGAGGCATTGCGCCCCAGTCATTTTGCGGTTGTGGCCGATTTGCATTGTGTTGCTCAGTCCTTGAACACCGCGACCGCGCGGACCGGCGAGCCGGTACCCTCGCGCCATTTCAGCGGCAGGCAGATGAACTGGAATTCACCCTGGCCAAGCAGCGACTCGAGATTGCACAAGCTTTCCAGATGCGTGATGTCGAGTTCGAGGCAGGCCTTGTGCACCAGCGAGTTGACCTTGCCTTCCGGTCCCGGCCGCATCGAGTCGATGCCGAAATGCACGACGCCTTGATTGGCGAGCCATTCGGTGGCGGCGACGTTGACGCCGGGATTGTCAGTCGCATAGGCAGCGGTCGGAAAGGTGCGCACGTGATGGCCGGTGCACAGCAGCACCGTACCTTTCTTCGGCACCGGCACGCCCGCCTTTTTCACCGCGGCTTCCAGATCGGACGGCGTGATCTCGGCGCGCGGCGCGATGTGGCGCAGATCGATGCAGATGCCCTGCACGATGCAATTTTCCAGCGGGTACTCATTGATCGGCGTGCCGCTCTTGCCGAAATGCCGCGGAGCGTCGATGTGGGTGCCGCCGTGATCGGGCATCGAGAAGAACATCACGCTGTTGCCCTGGACGTTACCGGATTCGGCGAATGCCTCTTCGTGGGTCTTCCAGATGCCGTGAATGATGGGCGGCTGTCCCGGGTAAGACGGCGTGCGATGGTACAGCTCCCGGCTCAGATCGACGATCCGCATTGCAATTTCCTCCCTTGCCGTTCGGGCGTGGGGCGCACACTATCCGCGTGTTGCGGCGGCGACAACGTCGCCTGACGCTTCAAGCCGGAGCCCGCATGAAAACCTCGACCGACCGCATTCTGACCACCCACACCGGCAGCCTGCCCCGGCCGAAGCCGCTGATCGACCTGATCCTGCGCCGCGAGAAGGACGACACGATCACGGCGCAGGCGCTGGAAGCCGAGGTCACCAAGGCGACCGACGACGTCGTCTCAGAGCAAGTGGCCGCCGGGATCGATGTGGTCAGCGACGGCGAAATGTCGAAGCCGTCCTACACGATGTATATCCGCCATCGCGTCACCGGCATCGCGCCCGATTCGCGCGCCGCCGAGAAGGGGCGCGACATCATGATCGGCCGTGATCTGTTGGCGCATCCGGATTTCGGCGCCAGCCGCCGCACGTTTTCGGACGTGCCATTTCCCGGCTGCGTCGGCGACCTGCGCTACAAGGACCGCGCCGAGCTCGACCGCGATCTGGCGCGGCTCAAGGCCGCCGTGGCCAAGGCGCAGCCGACCGAAGCGTTCGTCACTGCGCCGTCGCCGGGAATCCTGACGCGCTTCATCATCAACCTGCATTATCCGACCGAGCAGGCCTACGTCGACGCGCTGGCCGAAGTCCTGAAAGTCGAGTACCGCGCCATCGTCGAAGCCGGCTTCGTGCTGCAGATCGATTGTCCGGACCTCGGCTCCTGCCGCAACAATCAGTATCGCAACCTGACCGACGACGAATTCCGCAACAAGATCGCCGAGCGCAACATTGCCGCGCTCAATGGCGCAATCGAAGGTCTGCCGGCGGACCGCATTCGCCTGCACATCTGCTGGGGTAACTACGAAGGACCGCATGACCATGACCTGCCGGTGACCAAGATCATCGACATCGCCTTCAAGGCGCGCGTGCAGGCCTTCAGCATCGAGGCCGCCAACCCGCGGCACGATCACGAATGGGAAGATCTCAAATCGGTAAAGATCCCCGACGACAAGATACTCATTCCGGGTGTCATCGATTCGACGACGAATTTCGTGGAGCATCCGCGCCTGGTCGCGCAGCGCATCGGCCGCTACGCTCAGGTCATCGACCGCGAACGGCTGATCGCCGGCGTCGATTGTGGTTTCGGCACCGCCGTGCGGGCTGAGCCGATCGTCGCCGATTCGATCGTCTGGGCGAAGCTGCGCGCGCTCTCGGACGGCGCCGCGATTGCCAGCAAGCAGCTGTGGGGATCGAAGGCGGCGTAGTGTGCGAGTTCGCCGATACGTCTACTTCGGCTTGAGTCCAGCGAACTTGACCACTTTGCCCCATTTCTCGGTTTCGGCCACGATGAACTTGCTGAAATCGGCAGCCGACATGACCAATTCGGTGACGCCGACAGTCGACAGCCGCTCCTTGAATTTGGTGTCGGCCTGAATGGTTTTGACCGCGCCTGCAATCTTGTCGACGACATCCTGCGGCGTGTTCTTAGGGCCGACGATACCGTTCCAGCCGCTGGCGGCGAAACCTGGCACCGTCTCCCCGACTGTCGGCACGTCCGGCAATTGCCCAAGCCGGGCCGCCGTCGTGACCGCGAGCGCGCGCAGCTTGCCCGACTTAAAGTGGCCGATGCTGGACGAGATGCCGCCGAAGGCGACCAGAATCTGGCCGCCGAGCAGATCGGTCACCATCTGGTTTTCGCCGAAATAAGGCACGTGCACCGTCTTGATGCCGGCCATCATGTTGAGAAGATCGACACACAGATAGGGCGGCGTCCCGGCGGACGGCGAACCCATGCTGATCGCACCCGGTTTCGCTTTGGCGGCCGCGATCAATTCGGCCACGGTTTTCGGTGCAAACGACGGATTGGCTTCGAGCACCAGCGGAATGCTGTTGACCGTGGTGATGGCCGTGGTGTCGCGTGCGAAATCGTAAGGCAGATGGGCAAACAGCGTCGTGTTCACGACATTCGATGACGCCGCGAAGAACAGCGTGTATCCATCGGGCGCCGCGTTGATGACGGCCTGGGCGCCCAGGTTGCCCCCGGCGCCCGGCTTGTTCTCGACCACGACGGTTTGGCCGAGTTGCTGTCCCAACCATTGCGCCGTCAGCCGCGCAACGATGTCGACCTGCCCGCCGGCCGGAAAGCCGACCAGAAGCCGTATCGGATGCGCGGGGTAGGCTTGCGCCCGTGCGAGCCGCGGCGCGAACGGAAGTACCGCGGAGGCGGCGGTCCATTGCAAAAATTTTCGGCGTCGAATTCTCATCGCGTTTCCTCAATTGCCATTTTGCCGCGTTTGCGCGTGGACCCATTGTGCCAAACCGTTACAATGGACGGAAGTGTGAGCGGCTTGCGCCGCTGTGTCGCGGACGCATGAGGGGGCGATGCCATTCGGCAAGGCAACCGGTTGTGCACCAGGCGTCCGCGGAGCCGCAATTGGTGCGGGCGCCGCCCTCCTGACGGCCGTGTTCACGGCTTTATGGATGGCGCCGCTCGCGGCGCAGACGCCGGAGCGGGCGCAAGCGCTTGCCGAGCAGGCGATCCGACGGCTCGATCTGCAAACCGACCTGTTGCGGCAACCGGAGCCATTCCAGCTTGAACTCAACCTGCCGCCCGAAACGCTGTGGGTCGTTGTCATCGCCGGCGCCGGCATGCTGCTCTACGTCTTCCGCGACATGATCCCGATGTTTCGGATCAGACGCGATGCCAACTGGACTGGCGGCGAGACCGGTGCCGCAGAAACCGGACAACCCGCTGCCGGCATGGCGCTCGGCGCCGCCGATGAACTTGCGGCGCAGGGCCGCTATGTCGAGGCCATGCACGTGCTGTTGCTGCAGGCGCTCGCCGAAATTCGCGTACGGCTGAACGAACAGTTCGCCGATTCGCTCACCAGCCGCGAAATCCTGCGCAGCAAACACTTGTCGGACGAGCTGCGCCACCCGCTGCGCGACGTCGTCAACCGCGTCGAGTGGACCTATTTCGGCGAGCATCCCGCCGAACAGAACGACTATCTCGCCTGCCGATCGAGTTTTGCCGCGCTCGCGCGCTGCCTGTACGGGAGCGCAACGGCATGAACAGCGAGTCGATCTTTTCCAAACGGCTGCTGTTTTTCTGGATCGTCGCCGCGGCGCTGACGTTCGTCGTTTCGTTGTATTTCATGGGAAGCAAAGACCAGGGCGACACCATCGGGCCCAGCGCATATTCGCGTTCGGCCATCGGCTATGCGGGCATCGCCGACGTGCTGCAAAAGCTCGGCATCGATGTGGTGAAGAGCCGCTATGATTCGCTCGGCAAGCTGACACCGGGAAGCGTTCTGGTGATCGCCGAACCGCGCCCAAGCCCAGCAACCGAGCGGACCATAAGAACGCTGCTCAAGGCCGATACCATTCTTCTCGTGCTGCCCAAATGGGCCGGCGGACCGAGCCGGCGCAAAGCCGGCTGGCTTGGCGAAGCGGAACCGCTGCCGCGCGCCGATGCCGCCTGGGTGCTGCATTTCGTGGCACCGCGCGCGGACGTGATCCGGAGCGACGAGGCATTTTGGACGACGAACTCGCTCGCCACCACGCCCACCCTGCAGGCGCCGATTCAGCTCATGCGTGGCGGCGGGGTGCGACCGCTCATCGGCAATAAGGACGGCACTCTGCTTGGAGAGGTATCGCAGGGTAACGGCGAATTCCTGCTTTTATCCGATCCGTTAAAGCCACTGCAAAGAGGCGCCGCTGTGACGCACAAGCGCACCGTCTGGGTGCTGGCCGATCCGGATGTCATTTCCAATCACGGCTTCGCGGCGACTGGCAACGCGGCGCTCGCCGTCGCAATGTTCAAGCATCTGCTCGCCGGCTCCGGACGGGTCGTGTTCGATGAAACGTTGCACGGCTTCACCAGCGAACCGGCCGGTCCGCTTTTGCTGCTGTTCCGTTTTCCATTCATCGTCGCGACCATTCAGGGCGCGATCGCGATTGCGCTACTGCTGTGGGCGACGCTCGGACGCTTCGGCGCGCCGCAGCCGGCGCCGCCGCCAATGAGCGCCGGCCGTCTCGGATTGCTGCAAAACATCGCCAAGCTGGTCGAGTTCACCGGGCATCACGAAGTCATGGTGCGGCGCTACGTGTTCGAGACCGTGCGCGACGTCGCGCGCCAGCTTCACGCACCACGTGGGCTCTCGACAGCGGCGCTGGTTGCCTGGCTGCAGCGGGTCGGCGCGGCGCGCGGCATTACCACCGATTGCGGGGCGCTGATGAGCGAAACGGAAACGCTCGCGGACGGCCGGCGGCGCAGCGCTGCGTCGCTGGTAAGGCTGGCGCGGGATATTCACCGATGGCGGGGGGAGATAGTTGATGGACGTGCAAGACATCCGCACGATCGCTGACGGCATTCGCGGCGAAGTGCGCAAGGCGGTCGTCGGGCAGGACGAAGTGATCGACCTGATGCTGACGAGCCTCCTGGTCGGCGGCCACATCCTGCTCGAAGGCGTGCCCGGCACGGCCAAGACGTTGATCACCCGCGCCTTCGCCGCAAGCCTGGCGCTGCAGTTCGGCCGCATCCAGTTCACGCCCGACCTGATGCCGGGCGATGTGCTGGGCACTAATCTGTTTAATTTTCAGACCAATTCTTTCATCCTCACCAAGGGGCCGATCTTTACGCAGTTGCTGTTGGCCGACGAGATCAATCGCACGCCGCCGAAGACACAAGCGGCGCTGCTGCAGGCCATGAATGAGCGCGTCGTCACCATCGACGGCAAGGACTATGCGCTGGGCGACGACTTCATGGTGGTGGCGACGCAAAATCCGATCGAACAGCAAGGCACCTATCCGCTGCCCGAAGCGCAGCTCGACCGCTTTCTATTCAAGATCATGATCGACCACCCGAGCCGCGACGAAGAGCGCGAGATCGTGCGCCGGCACGGACACCGCTCCGCGATGCCGCGCCTGGAAGATTTCGACATCAAGGCCATCGCTGAGAGTTCGGCGCTGGCGAAGGCGCGCCTCGCGGTGACCAACATCCGGCTCACCGAACCGCTGGTCGATTACATCGTCGACGTGGTGCGGGCGACCCGGGCGCATTCTTCTCTCGAAGTCGGCGCGTCGACCCGCGCCGCCAATATGCTGGCGGCGGCGGTACGCGCCTACGCGGTGCTGCAGGGCCGCGATTTCGTGATTCCAGACGACATCAAGATTCTCGCGCTGCCGGTACTGCGTCACCGCCTCACCATTGCACCGAGCGCCGAGATCGAAGGCCTTACCGCCGATCGAATCCTGCGCGAGGTCCTCGACCAGACGCCGGCGCCACGATGATCCGGCCGACGCTGCGCGCACTTCTGATCTTTGCGGCCGGAATTCCGCTAGCGCTGCTGATCGTCGTTTACAATCCCGGCCTGTGGGCGCTGTCGTTCGACTACGCGCTCGTTGTGCTGATCGTCGGCGCCAGCGATCTTGCGCTCGCCTGTCCGTGGCACCGGCTGACCGTCAAAATCTCCGTGCCTGACCGGCTCTATATCGGCGAACAAGGTGCGACCGTGCTCTCGACCTCCACCGGCGGATTTCGGCGCCCGGTCCGCTTCGAGGCGATCGCCGAACAGCGCGGCGATGTCGAACCGTCCGAAATTGTGACCGGCACCGTTGCTCCGGGCAGCGAGGGCCGCATCGCGCTTCCGGTCATTCCGCGGCGCCGCGGCCGCGTGAATATCGATCAAATCTGGCTGCGCTGGCGCGGCCCCCTCTCGCTTGTCGAATTCATCCGCCGCATTCCCGTGGGCCGTACCATCGAAGTCGTGCCGAACGTCCGCGGCGTGCACGGCACGGCGCTGCAGTTTTTCGTCCAGGAAGCGATCTACGGCATCAAGGCGCAGATCCAGAAAGGCGAAGGTGCCGAGTTCGAGGCGCTGCGTGAATATTCGCCCGGGCAGGACAACCGCTTCATCGACTGGAAGCACTCGGCGCGCCACCGCAAGCTTTTGTCCAAGGAGTTTCGCACCGAGCGCAATCACCAGGTCATCATGGCCTTCGACACCGGCTATCTGATGCTCGAGCCGGTCGACGGCATGGCGCGCCTCGATCATGCGATCAATGCCGGGCTGGTGCTGGCCTGGGTGTCGCTGCAAGGCGGCGATCTCGTCGGCACCTATGGGTTCGACGCCCGCGTCCGGCAATTCATGGCGCCGGTGCGGGGCATCTCGGGCTTCTCACGGTTGCAGCGCGCGACCGCGGAGCTCGATTACCATCATCAGGAAACCAACTTCACCCTTGGTCTTGCCGAGCTCAACACTCGGCTCAAGCGTCGCGCGCTCGTCATTCTGTTCACCGATTTCGTCGATACCATCACCGCCGAGCTGCTGATCGAAAGCATGCAGCGAGTCGCCAACCGTCATCTTGTGGTCTTCGTCACGCAGCGCGGCTCGCTGTTGCAGCGCGCGGTCGATGCGCCCCCCGAGCGTTTCGCCGATGTGGCGCAGGCGGTGATCGCCCACGACTTCCTGCGCGAGCGCAGTATCGTCTTCGAGCGCCTGGAACGGCTCGGCATCCACTGCCTCGATGTGCCGAGCCGAGGGCTGCCGGTTGCGCTGATCAACCGTTATCTGCTCATCAAGCAACGCGGACTGATATGACCCAAGCCGCCGACGTGATCGACGAAGCGAGAATTGCCGGCCGAAGTGCGTCGGCCGCCGGCGGCAGAGGTGAACTCGTGCTTAAAAGCAGCGAGTTTCGCAAAGGCCGCGAGGAAGGCTGGCGCGAGCTGGAAAAGCTCGTCGGACGGGTCGAGCGGCGGGGCGTGCGCTCCCTCACTCTCGACGAATTGCAGCAGCTGCCGGTGCTCTATCGCGCGGCGTTGTCGTCGCTGTCGGTGGCGCGAACCATCGCGCTCGACCGCAATCTTCTGCTCTATCTCGAGAATCTTGCACTACGCGCCTATCTGGCGGTGTACGGACCGCGCATCGCCGCGATCGAAGGTCTGCGTGCGTTTTTTGTCCACGACCTGCCAACTGCGGTGCGCGCGGCGCGCTGGCATATTCTCATCGTCACCATCGCGCTGCTGCTCGGCGTCGCGGCAGGATTTATCCTGACGGTTCAGGATGAGGCCTGGATGACGGCTTTCGTGCCGACTGAATTGGCCGGCGGCCGCGGACCTTCCGTCTCCGCGGCTGATTTGCGCAGCAAGGAACTGTTCGCACCCTGGCCGGGCGCTGCCGAAGCCTTCGGCATTTTTGCCAACGTGCTGTTCAGCCACAATACACTGGTCGGCCTGCTGGCGTTCGGCCTCGGTCTCGCAGCCGGCATCCCGACGCTGCTTCTGACCGCCTATCAGGGCCTGACGCTGGGGGCGTTCCTCGCGCTTCATTACGACCGCGGCCTGACTGTGGACTTTTTGGGCTGGATATCGATCCACGGCACCAGCGAGATCGGCGCGCTCATTCTGCTATCCGCGGGCGGCCTGGTCATCGCCGACAAGATCCTGTTTCCGGGCCGCTACTCGCGCGTCGAAAATCTGGCGCTGCACGGCCGCCAAGCAGCCATCATGGGTGTTGGCGGCGTGCTGATGCTGTTTGTCGCCGGCGTGCTTGAAGGCGGCTTTCGCCAGCTGGTGCAGAGCACGCCGCTGCGCTTCGCGATCGGAATCAGCATCGGCGCGCTGTGGCTGCTCTATTACAGCCGTTGCGGCCGCCGGGAGCAAAAATGATGTCCGCACAGGATACACCGCGCGGGCCCCCGCCCCTGCCATCGGCGCTGCAAGAGCGCGCCTCGCAGTTATTCGGCGATCTGCGCCGTCAGCGGCGCGAGATCATCACACCCGAAGGCGTGCCCGTCACCGTGGAAATTGCCGATTATGGCGAACGCCTCGTCGCCTTCAGCATCGATTTTGCGATCTGGACCCTGCTGACCCTGCTCGTCTACCTGCCTATATTTCTGGTCATCGGCAGGATCGGCGGCAGCCTGATTGCCATCTCGATTGCGCTATTCATCGGCTTCGTCGTCCGCAATCTTTATTTCATCTATTTCGAACTGGCGTGGCAGGGCTCGACTCCGGGAAAACGCGTGATCGGCCTGCGCGTGATCGACCGCCGCGGCGGTCCGCTGCTGCCCTCCGCGGTGATTGCACGAAACCTCACCCGCGAAGTCGAAATGTTCATTCCGCTAGGCGTGCTGCTCGAGGGCGGCCGATCCGTCGGCGGCGCCGTCGACTGGAGCCAGCTCTCGACCGCTGTGTGGCTGCTGTTCTTTGCCGCCTTGCCGGCGATCAACCGCGATCGCATGCGTGGCGGCGATCTGATTGCCGGCACGATGGTCATCGCACTGCCCCGCCGGGCGCTGTCGAGCGATCTGGTCGAGCGCGCGATGCAATTCACCTTTACGCCGCAGCAACTCCAAGCCTACGGCGCCTTCGAGCTGCAGGTTCTGGAAGAACTCCTGCGGCGACCGCCGAGCGCCGAGACCGCCCGGGTGTTGGATGAGGTTTGCGACAAGATTTGCAACAAAATCGGCTGGACCGCCCCTCTGCCGCGCCAAGAGGTAACGGCCTTCCTGCGCGATTTCTATACCGCCGAGCGCGCGTTTCTCGAGCGCGAGCAACTGTTCGGCAAGGCGAAAGCAGACAAATACGCACAGCCTGCTGCGCCGCCGTGAAGCCCGGCGCCGCGGGTCTGGTCCTGATCGCTTATCCTACGATCAGTCGAACACCGAGGCGATGTGATCGGTATCGACGCCTTCCTTGACGACACGAAGATCGTGATAGGCGACGACAACCATGATGGCGTTGAAAGCTCCTGCGAGCGCACCCCAGATGAGCTTCAACAGGCCGCCGACGATCGGGCCGGTGGCGTAGCCGAGGCCCCCCAGCATGCCGCTACCGACCGCTGTGACAAGCATGATAACGAGCCAGAGCCCAAAGACTTTCCAACGATGGCCTTTGGTCAGCATCGAGCTCCGCCCCAGGCTTTTTACTGGTCCCAGCCGCTCGACAATGCAAACCGGCATCGCAACAAACAGCATGGACATGACGATAAAGGCCGGGAACACTAGGAGAATGGCGGCGAGTGCAGTGAGAAGCGCGACCAGAAGTGCCACGCCGATAACCGGAAAGAACCGGGCCAAACCAACCTTCAGCGAAGCAATCATGTCGACCCGCCGTCCGCGCATGTCCTCGAACGCACCGAACAGGACAATGGCCTGGCTGAGCGCGCTCAGGATAAGCGACAAAATGCCTCCGATAAACACCATCGCGATCACACGGCCCTGCGGCACACCCGTCTGGTTTCCTTCAAGGATCAAAAGATTCGGCAGATACGCAATCGCCGTGACCACGCAGAACGGCAGCAAATTGCGCGACAACACCGAGAAGGTCCGATTCAAGATCTGACCGACGCGAAACTCGCCTTCGACGTACTGCGCGACGGGCGTCGATTGGACGGGCGGCGGCTGGACGGGCATCGGTGGTGGAACGTGCGTCATAAGGCCCCCTTACACTTTGCCAAAGCATGCCGCGCGGTTTTTACCATGGCGCCACCCGCACTCAAAGTTGCTATCGGCTTTGCGTAACACGACGTTGAACATCCGCCTTTCCGCGCCCGCATAATCCAGGCTAGGCTGAGACATGCGTGGAGTGACGGCGGAGCACCACCAGTGAAGGTCGCAATCGTCAACCTCGGAGTCATCGTCTCGGGCGACTGGCGTTTGCCTGTTGTTGCGGGCGATACGATTGTCAGCGACGGCGAACACATCACGCTGGTCGGCTCGGCGCCTGCAGTCGCCATCGAGAGCGCCGACGTTGTGATCGACGCCGGCGGCATGACCGCGATCCCCGGCCTGATCGACTCGCATGTCCATGTCACTTTTGGCGATTACACGCCGCGCCAGCGCACGGTCGGCTTTCTCGAAAGCTATATCCACGGCGGCACCACGACGGTGATCTCAGCGTCGGAGGTGCACGTGCCGGGGCGGCCGAGCGATCCCGAAGGCGTCAAGGCTCTGGCGTTGGCGGCGCAGCGATGCTTCACCACCTACCGGCCCGGCGGCATGCGCGTGCTCGCCGGTTCGGTGATCCTGGAGCCGGGCCTGAAAGCCGCCGACTTTGTCGAGCTTGCCGTCAACGGCGTGCGTCTTGCCAAGGCCGGCTTCGGCGCCGTGAAGACCCCATACGATTACGTGCCGCTGGTGCGCGAGGCCAAGGCGGCCGGCCTGATCACGACCTGCCATACCGGCGGCGCCTCCATTCCGGGCTCGGGCGCGATCACCGGCGATCATCTGCTGGCGATGCAGCCGCATGTGTCGTTTCACATCAACGGGGGCCCGACCGCGATGCCCGACCGTGACTTCGAGCGCGTCATCAAGGAGAGTGAGATCGCTCTGCAGGTCTGCACCGCGGGCAACCTGCGCACCACACTGCTGTGCGCACGCCTCGCCGAGCAGCACGGCGCGTTCAACCGCTTCATCATCGGCACCGATACGCCGACGGGCTCCGGCATCATGCCGCTCGGCATGCTGTACACCATCGCGCATTGCGCCAGTCTCACCGACATGCCGTCGGAAAAATTCATCTGCGCCGCGACGGGCAGCAATGCGCGGGTTTACGGACTTGATTCCGGACTGCTTGCGCCCGGGAACGCCGCCGACGTCGTGCTGATCGATGCGCCGGATGGCGGCACACAAGCCACGGCGCTTGACGCCATCAAGCACGGCGACATCGCTGCGATCGGCGGCGTCATCACGGCCGGCGTGCCGCGGTTCGTCGGCCGAAGCCGCAACACGCCGCCGACCACGCGAAAGGCGCGCGTCGTGCGTTCGGCGGTGATGCAGGATTTTTCAGCGGCGGCGCATTAGGCGAGACTGGATCATGGACGAGCGCATAGCAGTGAGGAAGAACATCCGTCTGGCTGCGGCCGCAAAGTATCTGGCCAACAACAATAGAGACGGTCTTATCGCGGCCAGCAACGGGCTGAATAATTTTCTGGAGTCGAACGCGGTCTATGTCCTCTCCGGCTGCCGCCCGATGGGCGAGAGCGCCGTGGTGCTCGACCGCGACGGACGCTCGACACTGATCGTGACACCGGCCTGGGATGCCGAGCGCGCCGCGGCGCTGTCATGGACGGACAACACCATCGCGACCGACGATCTCGCCGCGGCGCTGGCGAGCGCGGTCGGGACGCACCACATCGCGGTGCCCCGCAGCCTGTCGATTGGCCTGTCCCTGCTGGGGTCGGGTATTGCCGCCCGGATCGAGGCAGCGCTCGGCGCGTTGCCGCAAGCCGCCGACGAATTCGCCCGCGACCTGGCGCGGATACGCACCGCCGAGGAGTTGAAAGCGGCTGAGCACGCGACCTGGATCGCCGAACGCGGCTACGAGCATTTGCTCGAATGCGCACGCCCCGGCATGCGCGAATATGAGCTCGCGGCCGAGCTTTATTGCTTTACCAAGAAACTGGGCGCCGAGGACAACTTTCTGCTGATGAGCGCCTCGCAGCATAATCTCGCGGTGCGCGCCGCGGGCGAGCGCATACTCGACGTCGGCGATATTATCCTGTCAGAAATCACGCCGTGCTATCGCGGCCAGTTCGCTCAGATTTGCCGCACGACCGTGATCGGCGAGCCGCGCCCGGTGGTGCGCGAGAAATACGCCATCCTGCAGGACGCCATGCGAGCCGGCCTGGAGGCGGGCCGCGCCGGCACCACGGTCGCCGATGTGACGCACGCCATCAACGGCGTCATCTCGCAAGCCGGCTACGGCGATTATTGCCGGCCGCCGTATATGCGGGTGCGCGGTCACGGGCTCGGCATCACCTCGGATCGGCCCGGCGATATCGTTGACAGCAATGGACGCGTGCTGGAAGCCGGCATGGTGTTCGTCATGCACCCCAACCAGTATCTGCCGGAAAGCGGTTATCTGATGTGCGGCGAGCCCGTAGTGGTGACGGATCAAGGCTGCCGCGCGCTGTCGGCGCAGCTGGCGCAGCTCGATGTGATCCCGGTGTGAGGCGCCGCCATGCGTACCATGCAGCCTTCCGTGACGATCGGCTCGTACACCTGGGCGCAGGATCGCCTGCCGTCCGACGAATTCGAATTGCGCCTCGCGGACCTGCGCGCCGCGATGGAGCGCAATTCGTGGCCGGCGGTGCTGGTTTATGGCGACGTGCGCGATCACGCCGCGCTGGCCTACCTGAGCAACTTCATTCCGCGGGTGCGCTGGGGCATGGCGCTGTTGCCGCGCAGCGGCGATCCTCGGCTCCTGTGTGCGATGAGCACGCGCGACCTGCCGGCGATGCGCGGCCTGACCTGGATTGCGGATGTGCGCTCCGGCATGGGGCCCGAATGGACCAAGGCATTCGATCCGTGGTTTGAGCAACTGAAAACTGACCAGCCGCTCGAACTCGGCACGCTCGGCTTCGACCTGATGGCGCCTGTCCTGGTCCAGGCGGCGCACCGCAGCCTCGGCGAACATTTCACGCTGCTTCACGCCGACGACATCTTGACCGTTCCGCCTGAGCGCAAGCGGCCGCGCGAACTGACCATGCTGCGCGCCTCGGGCAAGCTGGTTGAGAGCGCAGCGAAGAGATTTGTCGAAAGCTGGCGCAAGAGCGGCGAGCCTGAGAGCGCAGCGCTCGATGCCGAACGCCTAGCCCGCTCGCTCGCAGCGCAGGATGTGCGCACATTGATCAGCCTCGACGGCGGGCGCACGCTCACTCCGTTCGCGGGCCGGTTCGAGAAAATTGCCGGGCCGCTGGTCGGCTACGTGGCCGTCAAGCTCGCCGGATACTGGACTGATGTGTTCGTCACCGCCGACGAAAACCCATCGCCAGCAGCGCGCCGCGTCGCGGCCGCGCTCGATGCCCTCATCGCCGCGGTGAAGCCGGGCACCCGCGCCGGTGACCTTTTTGCCGTAGTCGCAGAGGCGTTGGCGCCCTACTCGCTCCATCCGGCGCTGAGCGGCAATGCTGGTCACGGTATCGGGCTGTCCCTCGACGAGCCGCCGGAGTTTTGCGCCGACTCCGAAACTGAACTGGTCGAGGACGGCGTTTACGCGCTGCAAGCTGGCATTGCCGACGCCGAAGCCGGCAACGCTATCGTGTCTGCCATCGTGCGCAACACGGCGAGTGGAGCTGAAGTGTTGCTCCGCTCGCCTGCTTAGCGAGCGAGCGCCGGTCACTCCGGCTTGAAATTCATCGCCACGCCGTTGATGCAGTAGCGCAGATGCGTCGGCGGCGGGCCATCCTCGAAGACGTGGCCGAGATGGCTGCCGCAACGGCTGCAATGGACTTCCGTCCGGGTCATGAAATAGCTGTTGTCGCTCGAGGTCTCGACCGCGCCCGGCTCCGGATCGTTGAAGCTCGGCCACCCGGTGCCGCTTTCGAATTTCTTCTTTGAGGCGAACAGCTTTTGCTCGCAGCCCGCGCAATAAAACGCGCCGGCGCGCTTCTCGTAATTGAGCGCGCAGCTGCCCGGCCGTTCGGTGCCGTGCTCGCGCATGATGTGAAACTGTTCGGGCGTGAGGATCTTGCGCCACTCCGCCTCGGTATGGGTCACGGGATATTGCTTGGTTTCCGTCGCGGTGCTCATGATTGTGCTGCCCGATCAGAATGATGGTACGTACACAAAGGTAGTCGATAGCGGGCAAAGCGCAACCCGGATCGACATCACGCCACGCTCACGTCTGCGCAAACCGGAATTTACGGCGAGGAACGGATGTTCGAAAAACCCACCATTGCAGACCTGCGGCAGGCGGCGGAGGCGCTCGGCATGCATCCGAGCGACGACTATCTGCGCGCCGTCGACGAGATCGTCGGACCGCTGGTGCACGCCTATGCGGCGCTCGACGCCATGCCGGACGAATTGCCGCCGGTGAAATATCCGCAGCGCTCGTTCCACCGCCCGCAAGGCGACGAGAACCCGTACGGCGCGTGGTATGTGAAAACGTCGATCAAGGGCAAGCCCGGCGGCAAGCTCGCCGGGCGGCGCATCGCGCTCAAAGACAATGTCTGCCTCGCCGGGGTGCCGATGATGATCGGCGCCGACATTCTCGAAGGCTATGTGCCCGATGTCGACGCCACCATCGTCGAGCGCATCCTCGATGCCGGCGGCGAAATCGCCGGCAAGGCGGTGTGCGAATATTATTGCGTGTCCGGCGGCAGCCACACCAGCTCGACCGGGCCGGTGCAGAATCCGCGGAAGCCCGGCTACACCACCGGCGGATCGTCGTCAGGCAGCGCCGCGCTGGTCGCCGCCGGTGACGTCGATATGGCGATCGGCGGCGATCAGGCCGGCTCGATCCGCATCCCGGCGGCCTATTGCGGCATTGTCGGACTCAAGCCGACCTTCGGTCTCGTGCCTTATACCGGTATTGCGCCGCTCGAAATGACCATCGACACTTGCGGGCCGATGACCGCGAACGTGCGCGACAACGCCTTGCTGCTGGAAGTCATCGCCGGACCGGACGGCATCGACTCGCGCCAGCGCGGCGTTACTGCGGGCCGTTACACCGAAGCGCTCGACGGAGGCGTCAAAGGTCTGCGCATCGGCATCGTCCAAGAAGGCTTCGGCCATCCGAACTCCGAACCGGACGTGGATGCGCATGTGCGCGATGCCGCCAAACGCTTTGCCGGTCTCGGCGCGATCGTCGAAGACTTTTCGCTGCCGGCACAGGCGCTAGGCGTTGCGGTCTGGGCGGCGATCCGCGGCGATGCAGCGTGCGTGACGCTCCTTGAGATGAGCGGCGCCGGCATCAATCACGAAGGGCTTTACGTCACAAGTCTGATGGACAAGGCGATGGCGTGGCGCGACCACGCCGACAGCTTCGCCGACACCATCAAGGTCGCGTCGATCTTCAGCAAATACACGGTCGGCCGTTATGGCGGCCGTTACTACGGCAAGGCGCAGAATATCCGGCGGCGCCTGCGTGCCGCGTATGATGCAGCGCTTGCGGCGCACGATCTGCTGCTGCTGCCGACGACGCCGATGAAGGCGCCGCCGATTCCGAAGAAGGGGGCCTCTCCGCAGGAGATCACGCGGCGCAGTTGGGAGGCGCCGCGCAACACCTGTCCGATCAACATTACCGGCCACCCCGCCATCAGCGTGCCGTGCGGCATGGAGGACGGCCGCCCGATCGGGCTCATGCTGGTCGGGCGGCCGTACGACGAGGCCACGATCTATCGCGCCGCTGCCGCTCTCGAGCGTTCGGGCGATTGGACCAAATTCTGAACTCCACACTCCAGGCCCGCAATGACGCGCATCGAACCCGGGCGACGCAATTGGATTGCGCTCGCCATCGTCGCCGCCGAACTCGCGGCGGTCTTCCTCGGTGCGATTTTGCCGACGCCGCTTTATCCGCTTTACAAAAAGGCGTTCGGATTTTCCGGCGTGATGCTCACGCTCATCTACGCGGTGTACGTACTGGGAAATCTCATGGCGCTGCTGTTCTTCGGCCGGTTGTCGGACCAGATCGGCCGCCACAAGGTCAGCCTGCCGGCGATCGGGATCGCCATTATCAGCGCCGTCGTATTCGCAGCGGCGACAAGCACGTCATGGCTGTTTGCCGGGCGGGCGCTGAGCGGCTTTGCCACCGGCCTTGTCTCAGGCACGGCGACGGCCTGGATCGCCGAGCTCTATGTCGGCGCCACGCGTGGCGCGGCG
>Ga0335078_10006688_pt1 | contig 17059 bp, 9 predicted proteins | sample Lox_Sample_32_FD_206711 | JGI IMG/M metagenome (GOLD analysis project Ga0335078, IMG submission 206711) | Soil microbial communities from Loxahatchee National Wildlife Refuge, Florida, United States - Lox_Sample_3.2 | ecosystem: Environmental > Terrestrial > Soil > Wetlands | place: USA: Florida... | reverse complement strand
ACCAGGCGCAGAAGAAGCTGGACACGCTACGCGGCAAGATGATCGTCAATCTCTTCTTCGAGGCTTCCACCCGCACGCGCACCAGTTTCGAGATCGCCGCCAAGCGTCTGGGCGCGGACGCCGTTTCGATCGCCGCTTCCGGCTCCAGTGTTTCCAAGGGCGAATCGCTGGTCGATACGCTGAACACGCTCGCCGCCATGCGCCCCGATGCGATCGTCATGCGGCATTCAGCTTCGGGCGCGCCGCACTTTCTGGCGCGGCACCTGGCCATGCCGATCATCAACGCGGGCGACGGCACGCACGAGCATCCCACCCAGGCGCTGCTGGATGCGCGCACCATCCTCGACCGCCGCTCCGCGCTCGAAGGGCTGCGCGTCGCCATCATCGGCGATATCGCCCACAGCCGCGTGGCGCGCTCCAACGTCTACCTGCTTTCGAAATTCGGAGCCGCCATTGTGCTCTGCGGACCGGCTTCGCTGCTGCCCCGCGAACTGGCGCAAATGGCGCCCGGCGTCACGCTCACCAACGACATCCGGCAGGCGATCCTGGGCGCCGACGTCATCATGATGCTGCGCGTGCAGCTCGAGCGCCAGCACGAAGCGGCTTTCCCCGCGAGTGAATATTTCCAGTTCTACGGGTTGACCCTGGAGCACCTGGCCCTGGCCAAGCCCGACGCCATCGTGATGCATCCGGGACCCATCAACCGAGGGCGTGAGCTGTCCTCGGAGGTGGCCGACTCGCAGCGCTCCGTCATCCTCAACCAGGTGGAAAACGGCGTCGCCGTGCGTATGGCAGTGCTGGAACGGGTAATTGGTTAGATGTCACAGCTTCTGATCCGGAACGGGCGGGTGATCGACCCGGCCTCGGCCACCGACAAAACGGCCGATGTACTCATCCAGGATGGCGCCATCGCCGCAATCAGCGCGAACCTGGAAGCGCCGGGCGCGGAGACCTTCGACGCCACCGGCCTGGTCGTGGCGCCGGGCTTCATAGACATGCACGTGCACCTGCGGGAGCCGGGCATCGAGCACGCCGAAACCATCGAGACGGGCGCGCGGGCGGCGGCGGCCGGTGGTTTCACCTCCATCTGCTGCATGCCGAACACCCGCCCGGTAAACGACAACGCCACGGTCACCAGTTACATCATCGAGCGCGCGCGCCGTTCCGCTGTGACTAATGTCTTTCCCATCGGCGCGATCACCAAGGACAGCGCCGGGGAAGAGTTGGCGGCTATCGGCTCGATGAAGGCAGCCGGCGTAGTGGCCATTTCCGACGACGGCCGGCCGGTGATGAATGCGCGCGTCATGCGGCGCGCCATGGAGTTCGCCCGCTCCTTTGATTTGCCCGTGATCGACCACTGCGAAGACCTGAACCTGAGCGGCGCTGGCGTCATGCACGAGGGCTACGAATCGGTGCGGCTGGGACTGCGCGGAATTCCGGACTGCGCGGAAGACGTAATGGTGGCGCGCGACATTCTGCTGGCCCGGTTTACTGAAGCCCGCTTCCACGTGGCGCACATCTCCACGCGCAACGCCATAGCCATGGTGGCGCACGCCAAGCAGCAGGGATTGCCGGTCACCTGCGAGGCCACCCCCCACCACTTCGCGTTGACTGACGTGCAGATGACGCCCTACGACAGCAACTTCAAGATGAAGCCGCCGCTGCGCACGCCTTGTGACGTGGGAGCGGTGGTGGAGGGTATCGTCTCCGGCGTGGTGGACGCCATCGCCACCGATCACGCGCCGCACCCTGGCAGCGAGAAGATGCAGGAGTTCGAGAAATGCCCGTTCGGGGTCATCGGGCTCGAAACCGCGCTGGGCCTGGCTCTCGAACGCCTGGTCCACAGCGGCAAGATCTCGCTCCCGCGCCTGGTGGCGCTGTTCACCACGGGACCTGCGCGCGTGTTGCGTCTCGATCGCGGCACGTTGGCCGCAGGCGCGACGGGCGATGTCACGATCTTCAGCACCGACATGGAATGGACCTACGACGTGAACCAGTCGTTCTCCAAGAGCCGCAATTCGCCGTTCGACGGCCACACCTTCCGCGGCGGCCCTGTGGCGGCGATTGTCGCGGGAACGGTGGTCTGGCGGCGGGAATGAGCCGCTGATCCCCGGGGGCATTCGGGGTTCATCAACAGGAAGGGTCAATTCCTGACAGGTGACCTTTAATGTTGCAGGTGAAAGGAGTTCAGGATCGTAGACAATTCATCTCTCAAGCGCACGCCGACCTGATCCATCGGCGGCAGTTCGCTGGCGGTTACGACAAAAGAGTATGCCCCCGCGAGTACGATTCGTTGGAACTGATACAACATCTGACCAAATGCATTATAAGCATAAAACGCCCGGAAACCGCTTTGAGCTGCGTCATCCGCCTCCGTAACTACTTCAACCTGTCCAAATTGCCGCGCCATCATCGAAGCATTCATCAAGTAAGGGCGAATAGTGACGCCACCTACCGGCTCGACGATTACGTTAACGTTGGGAGCAAATCCCAACGCAGGCAGGCGATAAGTCAGAATCAAGCCGAGCGAAACAGTCGGCGGAAATCCCATCCGCATCTGATACTGCTGGAGCAACCACGGATCGTAGATTCCCTGCCATGTTTCAGACGGCCACGCGATCTGGAAACCAAATCGCGGGCTCTGATAGCTTTGCAAGCCGGGAGCTACCGGCTCGCGCGGCTGTGACTGGCTGGCGCGGACTCCTGTTACGTCCATCAATCCCAGAGGTGATTCCACCGTCTTCACCGACATTTCCACCGGGGTGGTCCGATGGCGAAGATATTGAGTCAGGTGTCCGCGAAGCAGGCGTTCAAATTTGGGCGTGCCTGCATAGTCGCACCAGAGCCCTTTCTTGAACATCGGGTCGCGCTGGAATTGCTTCACCTGTTCCCATTGTGCGTTTTCGACAGGTGTGAGACTTCCTGGAGGAGCCTGGTTGAAATAGACCATGATCTGCGGACGGCCCGTACGCTCCCAAGACCTGTAGGCACCACGGATTTCATGCTCCGTGCCAGAAGCTGCATCGCTGACGGGCGTGCCGAATCGCTTCCAAAAAATACCTATTACCAGATCGGAGGTGTCGATACTCAGTGCAGTATCAATCTGTCCTTGCGGTCCGGCCTGATTGAATCCAGGAAAAGAGTCCGTCTCCCAACGCCCGACATCGAACCGCACACCCAGCACATCCGCAAGCCCACGGTTTAGCTCGGTGGCTACCGACTCGACACAGTCGCGTTCTGACTGAACATCGCCCGGCGAAGCCACCACAATTCTAAGCAGTTCAACTTTTTCCATCGGCGGGACCAACCTAAAGAAGTCGCCCAGTGGCGGCATGGTGATTCAATGGGCCGGCTCCGTGCCCCAGCCCCGGATTCGAACGAATGGCTTGCGTCACATAACTCTTGGCGCGTGCCACCGCTGCTGGGATGCTGGCGCCGCGCGCCAGTTCCGCGGTGATTCCCGCGGAGAAGGTGCAGCCGGTGCCGTGCGTATGCATGGTATCCAGGTGCGGAGCCCGAAACTCGCGCCAATCCTGCCCGTCGTAGAGCACATCCACCGCGCTGTCCTGCAAGTGGCCGCCCTTCACAATCGAGGCTTGGGCGCCCATCTCGCAGAGACACTTGGCGGCTGCTCGCATGTCGTCCACGGTGCGCACCGTGATGCCCGTCAGTTCGGCCGCCTCGTGCAGGTTCGGACACACCAGCCGCGCCCGCGGAATCAGCAACTCTCGCAACGCGGCCACCGCTTCCGGGGAGATCAGCCGCTGGCCGTGTTTGCCGATCATGACCGGATCCACCACCAACGGAAAACGGAAAGCGGCGGCCGCGCCGGCAACGGCTTCCACGATCTCGCGGTTGCCGAGCGCGCCGGTCTTGGCCGCCTGCGGTGGGATGTCTTCCAGCACGGCGTTCAACTGCGCCAGCACCAGCTCGGCCGGCACGCAATCCACGCGCGTTACCCGCACCGTGTTCTGCACCGTAAGCAATGTGATGACCGCTTCGCCGTACGCGCCAAACTGGTGGAATGTTTTCAGATCCGCCTGGATGCCCGCGCCTCCGCTGGGATCCGAACCGGCGATGGTCAACGCAACCGGAAGCATGCAGCCATTAGTCTATCAATCCACCAGGATGTCCTGCGGAAGCGTAGTATACTGGCTGCCGAATCACTATGCCCGAACCCTTCGACATGCGCTTGATCCAACGCGGCGCGCGCTTGCGCCGCTCGCCCTTCTTCGAAGCCACCGAGCGCTATGGCTGCCGCGCCTACACCGTGTACAATCACATGTTCCTGCCCAGCTACTACGACGATCCGGTCAACGAATACTGGCATCTGTTGAACGAGGTGACCTTGTGGGACGTGGCGGTGGAGCGCCAAACCGAAATCACCGGGCCGGATGCCTTCCGCTTCACAAGCCTGTTGACGCCGCGCGACCTGAGCAAGTGCCGTGTGGGACAAGGTAAGTACGTGGTGATCACTACGGAAGACGGCGGCATCGTCAACGATCCCGTATTGCTGCGCCTGGGCGAACAGCACTTCTGGCTGGCGGGCGCCGATAGCGACCTGCTGCTCTACGCCAAGGCCCTGGCCGTCAATTCCGGCCTGCGCGTGGAAATCCGCGAGCCGGACGTTTCCCCGCTCCAGGTGCAGGGCCCCAAATCCCGGCAAGTCATGCAAGCGCTGTTCGGAGACCGCGTGCTCGACTTGCGCTACTACTACTTTCTCCAAGTCGACCTGGACGGCATTCCCGTGGTGGTGACCCGCACCGGCTGGACCAGCGAAATCGGCTACGAGGTCTATCTGCGCGACGGCAGCCGCGGCCTGGAATTGTGGGAACGCATCATGGAGGCGGGCCGTCCATTTCATATCCGGCCAACGGGTCCGAGTGACATTCGCCGCATCGAAGGCGGCATCCTGAACTACGGCGTGGACATGACCCTCGAGAACAATCCATACGAAGTCGGACTGGACCGCCTGGTGGATCTCGACAAGGAATCCGATTTCCTGGGCCGGGAGGCGCTGCGGCGGATTCACGCGAAAGGCGTCACCCGGCGGCTGGTGGGAGTGGAAATCGCGGGCGCGCCGCTGGAATTCAATATGACCCGCTGGCCGGTGCGTCACGACCGGCAGACGGTGGGACAAGTGACTTCGGCCATTTATTCACCCCGCCTCGAAAAGAACATCGGTTACGCGATGGTGCCCGTGGAGCGCTCCGGTCTGGGCACGCAACTCGAAGTGGAGACGCCGTCGGGCGCCGCGCGGGCCATGGTAGTGCCTATGCCGTTTGTGGACCCGGAGAAGAAGATACCGAAGTCATAGGGCATGCGCAGGTTATTCCTCATTGTGCCTCTCATCGCCGGCGCGGCCCTGGCCGTGGAACCCGCACCGGTGATTCTGATCTCGATCGACACGTTACGCGCGGACCACCTGAGTTCCTACGGATACCGCCGCATCCGCACTCCCAACATAGACTCATTCGCGGAGCACGGCACGCTATTTACTAACATCGATTCGCAGGTGCCTCTCACGCTTCCCTCGCACACTTCGCTGTTCACGTCCACCTATCCGTTTCAGAACCAGATCGAGGAGAACGCCGAGCGCGTGCCGGCCGGAGATGTGACTCTGGCATCCGTGCTGCGGTCACACGGATATAAGACCGCGGCGTTCATCGGCAGCGTGTTTCTGGAACGGGAGATGGGCCTCGGCCAGGGATTCGACGTTTACGACAGCCCGTTTCACTTCGAGGCGTTTTCGCCGATCTCCGGCTCCATGTTCTTCGGCGGCGCGGGACGGAACCAGTACACCGTGCGGGACAGGCGCGACGGCGCCCTCGTGCTGGCCGCGGCGCGCCAGTGGCTGGCGGCCAATCGCGGGGCGCGCGTGTTCGTGTTCGCGCATCTGTTCGACATGCACAAGCCCTACGTGCGCGGCGGGTACGACGCCGAGTTGGCCTATGTAGACAAGCTTCTGGGCGCCTTCAAGCAGACGCTGATCGCGCAAGGGTGGTGGCGGCGGTCGCTGGTCGTGCTGTTCTCCGACCATGGCGAAGGTCTCGGCGACCACGGCGAAGACACCCACGGATATTTCCTGTATGAAAGCACGCTGCGGGTGCCGTTGATCGTTCACTGGCCGGACAGCGCACCCGGCCACCAAGCGCGCGAAAACCGGCCCGCCGGTCTGATTGACGTGGCGCCGACCATTCTGAGCCTTCTGCACATCGCCGCGCCGCCGTCGTTTGAAGGTCACAGTCTGATCGGCCCCGCGTTCCCCGATGAGGTCTCAAGCGACACCGTTTATGCGTATGACGGATTCGGCTGGTCACCGCTGCGCAGCCTGCGCCGCGGCGCGTACAAGTATATCGACGCGCCACGGCCGGAGCTCTACAATCTGGCTGCCGACCCGCACGAGCTACACAACCTGTATGCCCAGGATGCATCCCGCGCGCAGGCGCTTAGAAGCGAATTGCGAAAACTATTGGCCAGGTACGCTCCCCGAAGGCCTGCATCACCCGCCACGATATCTCCCCGCACGCGTGCGCTGCTGGCTTCGCTTGGATACTTATCGGGCGGAGCGCATGCCGCGGGAAAAACGCTGCCAGACCCCAAGGACCGCCTGCCCGAGTACCGTCTCTACGAACGCGCCCAGATGCTCCTTTACGGCCGGCGGCTGGAGGATGCGGCAGCCGTGCTGCGGCGCGTGCTGGCCGGCGATCCGCGCAATACCCTGGCGCGGCGCGACCTGGGCGGGACTTACGTCGAGCAGCATCGCTACACCCAGGCGCGGGCCTGCTTCGAAAGAGTCGTCGCGGACGCACCCGACGATTACATGGCGCAGTTTGAGTTAGGCATCGCCGACAAGCACTTAGGACTCAGGCAGGAGGCCTTGGAGCACTTACAGGTTGCCTGTAAGTTGGCGCCGGACGCCGAGCAATGCCGCCGGGAACTGCGCTCTACCGCAACTCTTCCATGATCTCGTCGAGGGCTTCCTTGGCAGGCCGCACGCTCGAGAGCGGCAGCGTAGCCAAAGGCTCTTCGGCCAGGTGCAGCAACTCCAGGAAATTCGGCTTCTCCGTGTTCACATACAACACGCCGGTCAATACCTCGTGCTGTTTCCCGGCCTCTTCGAGCGCCGCCAGGGCCGACAGAATGCTGGTGGGATCGTAGTCGCGGCCGAGCTTGCGAATGCGCAGGTGCGAGCCGTCGTGCAGTTGCACGTCGCGCACTTCGCCTTCCGCGATCTCCACCGAAATGTCTTCGTAGGACGGCACAAAATCGAGCGTGTGGAGCGCCTCTTCGTGCTCCTTCATGTAGCTGTAGCTCTTCGTGGAGCCTTCGTGGTCGTTGAATGTCACGCACGGCGAAACTACGTCGATCACCGAAAGGCCGTCATGCGCGATCGCCGTTTTCAGCAGCGCCTGAAGCTGTTTCTTGTCGCCCGAGAAGGAGCGGGCCACGAAAGTGGCGCCCCACTTGAGCGCCAGCGCGCAGCAATCGAAGGGCGGCAGATCGTTGATCACGCCGGTCTTCAGCTTCGATCCCACGTCGGCCGTGGCTGAGAACTGGCCCTTGGTCAAACCGTACACGCCGTTGTCCTCGATGATGTAGATCATCGGCAGGTTGCGGCGCACCAGGTGCATGAACTGGCCGATGCCGATGGAGGCCGTATCGCCGTCGCCCGTGACCCCCAGGCCCAGAATGTTGCGGTTGGCCAGGATGGCGCCCGTGGCCAGCGCCGGCATGCGGCCGTGCACGCCGTTGAAGCCGTGCGACAGGTTCAGGAAGTACGCCGGCGATTTCGACGAGCAGCCGATGCCGGAGAACTTGCCCACCCGCCAGGGTTCCACGCCCAGTTCGTAGAAGCATTCGATGATGCGCTCGGAGATGGCATTGTGCCCGCAGCCGGCGCACAGCGTGGTCCGGGCGCCCTTGTAGCTCAGAACCTCCAGGCCGATCCGGTTCGTTTTCTTGGGGGGGGGTGCGGTGGCGGTGCTCATCTTTCCTCCTGGCGGACAACCTCGTCGGTGACCGTGCGGGCGTCCAGTGGCAGCCCGCCGTAATAGCGGATGCTCCGCAGTTTCGCGATCTGTTCCGGAGTCATCTCCAGCCGCATGAGAGCCAGCAATTGCGCGTCACGGTTCTGATCCACCACGTACACGCGCTCGTGCCGGTCGATGAACTCGGTTAGTTCCTTCGTGAACGGATACGCTTTCAACCGCAGATAACTGGCCGGAATGCCGTACTCGGCCTGCAACTGGTCACGGCTTTCATCTACCGCGTAGTGCGACGTGCCGGCCGCCACAAAGCCGATTTCAGCTTCTTCGCGTTCATGGATCTCGGGCGCCGGAAGGTGCTTGCGCATGGTTTCGAACTTGCGCGCCAGGCGGTCCATGTTGTGCATGTAATCGTCTTCGCGCTCGGTATACTGGGCCTTCTCATTGTGTCCGCTGCCGCGTGCGAAATACGCGGCCGCCGGATGGTTGGTGGCGGGCAGCGTGCGGTAGCCGATCCCGTCGCCATCCACATCGTCATAGCGCGCGAAACCGCCCAGCCGGTCCAGATCCTCCGCCGTAAGAACCTTACCGCGGTCGAGCGGCTTCTCGGGATACGGGAACGGATCGGCCATCCAGTTGTTCATGCCCAGATCCAGATCCGTCATCACAAACACGGGAGTCTGGAAACGTTCGGCAAAATCGAAGGCGTCGATGGCCATGGTGAAGCACTCTTCGGGAGAACAGGGGAAGAACATGGGGTGCTTGGTATCGCCGTGCGAGAGTACCGCGTTCGGCAGAATGTCGCCCTGCATGGTGCGGGTGGGCAGGCCAGTCGATGGACCCACGCGCTGCACATCGAAAATCACGGCGGGCACCTCGGCGTAGTAACCCAGGCCGATGAACTCCGACATCAGCGAGATGCCCGGCCCCGCCGTCGCCGTCATCGAGCGCGCGCCCGCCCAGCCGGCGCCGATGGCCATGCCGATGGAGGCCAGTTCGTCTTCCGCCTGTACCACCGCGAACGTGGCGCGGCCGGTCTGCGGGTCGATCCGGTAGCGCTTCAGATACCCGATCAGCGCTTCCACCAGCGAAGAAGACGGCGTGATGGGATACCAGGTGACGACCGTCACGCCCGCGAACATGGCACCGAGCGCACAGGCTGAGTTCCCGTCGATGATGATTTTGCCCGTGGTGGCATTCATGCTTTCGACCCGGTACGGGTCCGTCTTGGTGAAGGTCCGCGCAGCATAATCGAAACCGGCCTGCGCGGCACCCCAGTTCAACTCCGCCGCCTTGGCCTTGCGCTTTCCGAACTGCTTCACGAGCGCCGTGTGAACCTCTTGCATGTCGATCGAGAGTAGCCAGGCCACCATGCCGTCGTAAATCATGTTGCGCACCAGCTTGCGCAGCTTGGCGTCCGGGCACACCGGCGCCACCAGCTTGTCGAATGGCGCCGGGTAGAAGTGCAGGTCCGAGCGCAACGCGTTCAACTTCAGCGGTTCGTCATAAACCACCGCCGCGCCGCTCTCCAGCTTCATCACGTCTTCGCGCGCGGTCTCCGGGTTCATGGCCACCAGAAAATCGATTTCCTTCTTGCGCCCGATGTAGCCGTGTTTGCTGGCCCGGATGGTGAACCAGGTCGGCAGGCCGGCAATGTTCGACGGAAACATGTTCTTGCCGGAGACCGGTACGCCCATCTGGAAAATAGCGCGCATCAGAACGGTGTTGGCGGTCTGGCTGCCCGACCCGTTGACAGTTGCGACTTGAATCGAAAAATCATTGACGACGGTATGGCCGGACTCGTCCAGGCGAGGCTCCGCCGGCGATACTTCTAGAGTTGACATCTACGATAGTCCTTGTTTTGGGGTGTGGCCCTCTTCACGAAGCTGTTATTTATTATACGGTAGGCCGAAACGGACGGCGAAGCGCCCGGCCCGTTTGGAGTACTGTACGCTACGCCGGCGCGCGAATACCGCCTCGGCGCGCCAGGTCCTCCAGAAATCGCACGATCAGCGCCGTCCAACCGGTCTGGTGGCTGGCGCCGAGCCCGCGCCCGGTGTCACCGTGGAAGTATTCATGAAACAGAACCAGGTCGCGCCAGTGGGGGTCCTGCGCGTATCGCGGCCCCGCCTGCCACGCGCTGCGGCCGTCCGCATCCCGCAGGAAAATGCGCGCCAGCCGCACCGTGATCTCGTCCGCCACCTCTTTCAGGTTCATCATCCGCCCCGAGCCGGTGGGACACTCTACGCGCAAGTGATCGCCGTAGAAGTGGTGATACCGCTCCAGCGCTTCCACCCAAAGGTAATTGAGCGGAAACCACACCGGCCCGCGCCAGTTGGAGTTGCCGCCGAACAGCGGCGTGGAGGATTCCGCCGGCTCGTAGTCCACGCGGTGCTCACCGGCGTCGCTGTGCAGAATGTAGGGGTTCGCCTGGTGGAACCTGGAGAGCGAACGGATGCCGTAAGGCGAGAAGAATTCATTCTCGTCCAGCAGGTATTTCAACACGCGCAGCAAACGTCCCAGCGAAGGGATGGCCAGCAACCGGTGCGTGTGTCCGGCATCGTCGTCCTGCTCCATGTAGGAGATCTGCTCGCACAGGTCTTTGCGGTTATCGAGAAACCATTGCATGCGTTTGCGGAAGCCCGGCAGGCGCGCTATGACGCTATCCTCCAGCACCTCCACCGCGATAAGCGGGATCAAGCCCACGGCCGAGCGCACGCGCACCGGAAGCGTCGTATGGTCCATGCGGAGCTGATCGTAGTAGAAGCCGTCGGTCTCGTCCCACAGACCGTGGCCTCCCAGAGAGTTCATGGCGCTGGCGATGGCCACGAAGTGCTCGAAGAACTTCGAGGCTACGTCTTCGTACGCCGGCTCCTCGGCCGCCAGTTCCAAAGCCATCGACAACATGGTGAGGCAATAGAAAGCCATCCAGGCCGTGCCGTCCGCCTGCTCCAGCACCACGTTTCCCGGCAGCGGGCGCGAGCGGTCAAACACCCCTACGTTGTCCAGACCCAGAAATCCACCCGAGAAAATGTTCTGCCCCTCTACGTCCTTGCGGTTCACCCACCAGGTGAAGTTGATTAGTAGTTTCTGAAACACGCGGCCCAGGAAAATGCGGTCGCGTCCGCCGCGCGGTCCGGTCATTTTATAGACACGCCAACAGGCCCAGGCGTGCACCGGCGGGTTCACGTCGCGGAACGCATATTCATACGCCGGCATCTGCCCGTTGGGATGCATGTACCACTCGCGCAGCATCAGTACGAGTTGCTCCTTGGCGAAGCTCGGATCGAGCTTGGCGAACGGAATCATGTGGAACGCCAGGTCCCAGCCCGCATACCACGGATATTCCCAACTGTCCGGCACCGAAATCACGTCGCGATTGTAGAGGTGCTTCCAGTCGCAATTGCGCCCCCGCTCGCGTTCCGGCGGAGGCGCGGGCTGCGCGGGATCGCCCTCCAGCCATTGCCCCACCGCATAGTAAAAGAACTGCTTGGTCCAGAGCAGGCCCGCATAGGCCTGGCGCGCGATGCTCCGCGATTCGTCCGTTTGCCCTTTGCGCAGCCACAGTGCGTAGAACTCGTCGGCCTCCTGTTGGCGCTGTTCGAAGATCTGGAAGGCATCCGACTGCGGACTGGCGCCATCCGCGGCCAGGCGCAGTTCGATCGCGCCGCTCGCGCCCGCATCGAGTTCCAGGCGATAGAGCGCCGCCGCCTTGGTCCCCTCGCCCGTCGGGTTCACGTTGTCCAGGCGCCCCTCGATCACGTAGCTATGAAACGCGTCCTTCACGTAGGGCGCCGCGTTCTTCACGCCGTACAGCAGCTCTACGTTCGTTTCGTTACCGGTGAACAGAAGTTCGTTCGCGCCGGGCGCCTCCAGCCGGAATCTCCCCAGCGACGCGTGCTCGGCCAGCAAGGCGGCATCGCCCGCGCGGCTGATCCCCGGCTTCGGCCAATAGCCTTCACCCTCCCGCCCCCACGCCCAGGTATTGCGGAACCACAGCGTGGGCAGCAGCACCAGGGCCGCGCGCTCGGGACCCCGGTTTGCCGCCGTGATACGGATCCAGAGATCGTCCGGCGCTGCTTTGGCGTACTCCACAAACACGTCGAAGTAGCGCCCGCCGTCGAAAATGCCCGTGTCTTCCAGTTCGAACTCCGGCTGGGTGCGGTCGCGCCGCCGGTTCTCTTCCAGGAGCTGATCGTACGGAAACGCACCCTGCGGATACTTGTAGAGCGCCTTCATGTACGAGTGTGTGGGCGTGGAGTCGAGATAGTAGTAGCACTCCTTCACGTCCTCGCCGTGGTTGCCTTCCGGCCCGCCGAGTCCGAATAGCCGTTCCTTCAGGATGGTATCGCGGCCGTTCCACAACGCCAGCGCGAAGCACAGCCGGCATTCGCGGTCGCAGATGCCCAGCAGGCCGTCTTCGCCCCAGCGATACACGCGGCTGCGCGCGTGACCGTGCGGAAAATATCCCCAGGCGTCGCCGTTCGCCGAGTAGTCTTCGCGCACCGTTCCCCACTGCCGCGCGGGAAGATAGGGGCCCCAGCGCTTCCAGTTTTTCTCGCGGCGCTCGTCCTCGCCGAGTCGTTCCAGTTCCGCGATCAAGGTGCGCCTGCCCCGCAGATGGAGATCACGTTCTTGATGCCGCCGGCTCTACCCATCACCGGATCGCGGAAGGCTTCCATGGGATACCGGCCGGTGATCATAGCGCGCAGGGCTTCCGGCCACCGCGCCGCGAACACGCCGATATCGCGCACGGCGTCATCGAAAGCCTGAGGCCCCGCGTTCACCACACCCAGCACCGCCTGGTTCTTCAGCACCAGGTTCAGCATGATGCGCTCTGTATCGAAGACAATTGGATCCTCGCGTCGCGGCACGCCTGTAAATACGTAGATGCCATTCGCGCCGAGATGCTTCAGCACTTCGAAGGCAAACTGCGGAGCGCCCGCGGCTTCGTAGATCAGGTCGATGTTGCCCACCTGTTCGGCCATGTCCTCGATGGGCGTCTCCTCGGAGGAAAGATATCGTGCGCCGATGGCCTCGGCTACCGCCGCGTTGGCGTTCGGCTTGGGCGGCCGCGAATAGACGCACGTCTCGAAGCCGGCATTCACCAGCACCATGGCGCCCAGCAGCCCGACCGGGCCTGATCCGAGCACCACCGCGCGGTGCGGACCGCCGCCCCACGGCAGCCGGCGCTGAATCTCGCGCACCTCGATCAGCGCTTTCTCCGCGATCGTCAGAGGTTCGACCAGCACCGCCACGTCGCGCAGTTCGCGCGCCACCGGGTGCAGATTTTGGCGGTCCTCGACGACGAATTCGGTCATGAAGCCATCCAGATCTTTGATGCCGTGCTCGCCGTACTTGCCGGTCATGCAGAAGTCGTAGTGCCCGGCGCGGCAGGGCACGCAGTGCGGATCGCTGCACGGCAGGCGCACGGTGCTCACCACCAGGTCGCCGGCGCGCAGATCGGTAACCGCCGGTCCGGTCTCGACGACTTCGGCCAGCGATTCATGACCCAATACGAAATGATCCGCGCCCGCCGGCGGTGTGCCCAGGGCAAACGCGCAGATGTCCTTGTCGGTGCCGCACACGCCCACTTCGAGCATCCGCAGCTTCGCCTGGGTAGGGGCCGCAAGGCGCGGCTCAGGAATATCGAGGATGTCCACGGCGCGCCTGCCCGGATAAACTGTAACAGCCTTCATGAGTTCGCCTATTATGGTGGCAGCATAGCAGGGAACGGTCAACCGCGGAATGGGACAAAAGCGCGGGAATTGGCATCCAAGCGGTAGAGGCTGAGCAGTCTCTTCTTTGTTCAGGTCCGACAGGGACAGCCGGCATGTCTCCCACAGCTTTTGCCCGGCGCTCGCCCAGGCGGGTGGCTTCGAAAGAGTAGGTCGGGAGTTTGGGTCGTTCGACCCGCGCTTCTCGCGGCAACCCTCGAATTTGCGGCGCGCGCAACGGACGTTCCTGGCACGGAATGCGGGATAGCTGACCTCGCCGTAACGCCTCTGTTCCATGTGTCGCCGGGAAGGCGATCAAATTGTTAGTCGCTCGTTACCTATGGTCAATTCGTATTCGTGAGCATGAAGCCCGGGTTAGTGGTCAGCGTTCCCACCGTCGCCGTGGCCGTGTAACTGCCCGCCGTTCCGTTGGCCGTGAAAATCGCCGAATAGGCGACTCCGGCCGCATTGGTCTTGGCTGTATTCACACCGCCGGCGAACGTTCCGCTGGCGCCGCTGGTGGGAACGTTGAAGGTCACCGTTACGCCCGCGATCGGGTTGCCGGCCGCGTCCTTCACCGTCGCGGATAGCCTTTCCGGAAACGGTGTGTTGATGGGAGTACTTTGCGGTGTTCCGCCGGTTGCGGTAATCGAAGCCGGCGGTCCTGGCCGGTTGGTCAGCGCAAAGCCCGGGTTTGTGGTCAGCGTCCCGGCCGTGGCGGTGACCATGTAACTACCCGCTCTTGCGTTGGCCGTGAATGTAGCCGCAGTAGCCACTCCCTGGCTATCGGTCGTAGCGGCATTTATGCCGCCGGCGAACGTTCCGCTGGCGCCGCTGGTCGGAGCGTTGAATGTCACGGCCACGCCAGCGACGGGGTTGCCGAACGAGTCGGCCACCGTCGCGCCCAGATTTGTCGCGAAAGCCGTTCTGATCCTGGTGGCCTGCGGCGTTCCGGCGGTCGCCGAGATGGAAGCTGGCGCGCCGGCCTGGTTGGTCAGCAGGTAGCCAGGATTGGTGGTGAGGGAACCCACCCCCGCGGTCACCGTGTAACTCCCCGCCGTGGTATTCGCCGTGAAAATGGCGGCGGTCGCCATACCTTGCGCATCGGTTTTGGCGGTATTCACGCCGCCGGTAAACGTCCCGCTGGCGCCGCTGGCCGGAGCGTTGAACGTCACCGTAGCGCCGCTCACGGGATTGCCGAAAGTGTCTTTTACCGTCGCAGCCAGGTTTGTAGCGAACGGAGTATTCACCGTGGCCGTCTGCGGCGTACCGGCCGTCGCACCAATCGAAGCCGGTGGTCCCGCCCGATTGGTCAGTATGAAGCCTGGTCGGGTGGTGAGGGAGGCGCCGACAGCCGTCACCGCATACCTGCCCGATATCGTGTTTGCCGTGAAAACCTGCGAAGTCGCTACACCTGAAGCGTTCGTGACTGCGGTATTCCCGGAACAGGCAAACGTCCCGCTGGCGCCGCTGGCCGGAGCGTTGAATGTGACCAGGACGCCGGAGACCGGGTTGCCGCCGGAGTCCATGACCGTAGCCTGCAGCGCCTGGGCAAAGGCCTTAGTGACGGTGGCGGTCTGCGGTGTCCCTGCGGTGGCCGTGACGGATGCCGGCACGTGTGGATCACTGATCGTGAGGATCACCGGCACCGTGATAGTCATGGTGTTTGCCGGGTATTCCGAGAGAACGATCTCGCCGGTGTAGACGCCCGCCGCGAGCGTGGCGGCGGTCACGCTCGCCGTCATCGTCTTCGGCGTGCTCTGTACCCCTGTGGCGGGTGAAAGCTGCAACCAGTTCCCACCCGTGCCGCCTGCCGTCGCCGTGTTATAAAAGCTGAAGTTCGTGCCCGTGCTCGCCACATCGAAGTTCTGCGGCGGCGGGTTTCCTCCGCCAAGTACCATGCTGAAGCTCAGGGGGCTCACCTGGCTGAATACATTGCTTCCCACGTTCACACTAACCGGTATTGTCACATTACCGCCAGCGGCCTGGAAGACTAACTCGCCAACAAAAGTTCCGGCCACGAGACCTCCTCCCGGCAGAGCGGAATTAGCGATTCCTACGGTAACGGCGGAGGGGGCCGCGCCATTTTGCCGTGAGACACTCAGCCACGCGCCGCCGTCCGATGTCTCGGTGGAAAGACTCCATTTCAACGTCCCCCATCCGGCCGCCCGGATCTGGACCGTCTGGGAAGGCGGACTGGTACTGCTGGGTGTGAACGAAAAGCTCATCTGGCCCTGCACGTTGTCGAAGAACGGGCCGCACGAGACGACAGTCAATGTAACTGGCACCGTTATTGACATGTTATTCGCGGGGTATTCGTTCAGCACGATTTGCCCCGTGTAGACGCCGGCCGCCAGCGTCGTCGCGTTCACTGTGACGACGGTATTCTGCGGTGTGCTGAGCACTCCGCTGTTTGGCGATATCTGCAGCCAGTTGCCGCCCTTGGAAGTTGTTACTGACGCATTATAGAAGCTGAAGTTCGTGCCGGTGCTCGCGATGGTCAGGACCTGCGGCAGCGGATTTCCTCCGCCGAGCGGCATCGTAAAGCTGATCGGATTCACCTGCCGGAACACGTTCGCGCCCACCAGCACGCAAACCGGCACGGTTCCTGTGTCGCCCGCGGTTTGAAACGCCACTTGGCCGCAGAACGTGCCCGCCAGGAGGCCGAGGCCGGGCAGAGACCCGGGCGTGATTCCTATGGTTACCGTCGTGGGTGCATTCCCGCTGAGCGGGGAAACCGTGAGCCAGTTGCCGCCGTCCGCCGTGCTCTTGGATGCCGTCCAGTGCAGCGTCCCGGTCCCCGCATTTCTGATCTGTACCGCTTGCGGTGGCGGCGTGCCGCCAGGAATGAGGGTAAAGCTCAATTGGCCGGGAAGATTATCGAAGTAGGCGCCGCCTGTTGGCGCAACGGTCAGAGTAACCGGCACCGTCAGCGCGACGGTGTTCGAGGGATACTGCGAGAGGATCAGTTCTCCAGTGTAAGTTCCCGGTGGCAGTGTGGTGCCGTTTACGCTGACCACGATCGACTCGGGAGTTGTGAGGACGCCGGAGTTAGGAGCGATGCTGAGCCAGTTGCCACCCTGCCCGGACGTCACGAAAGCAACATAGAAGCTAAAGTTCGTGCCCGTGCTCCCTATGTCCAGCGTCTGCGGTAACGGGTTAGGTCCGCCTGCCGCCATAGTGAAGTCGATGGGATTCACCTGCATGAACACATTGGTCCCCACCACGACGCATACGGGGATGGTGCCCTGGTCACCGGCTGCCTGCAGCAGAACCTGGCCGCAGAATGTTCCCGCGATCAGCCCTTGATTGGGTAGAGACCCGGGCGTCACGCTTACCGTCAGCGTCACGGGC
>Ga0335078_10006687_pt1 | contig 17059 bp, 13 predicted proteins | sample Lox_Sample_32_FD_206711 | JGI IMG/M metagenome (GOLD analysis project Ga0335078, IMG submission 206711) | Soil microbial communities from Loxahatchee National Wildlife Refuge, Florida, United States - Lox_Sample_3.2 | ecosystem: Environmental > Terrestrial > Soil > Wetlands | place: USA... | reverse complement strand
AGGCCGACGAGCCGCTTGCGCGAGCGGGGGATCACCAGCGTCCTCCGAAAAGGCCGAGTCTCCGCGCGGCCGATCTGATGCCGGTTTTCGCCATCGGGCGCGCACCGCGGGGTACGGGGGGTCGCCCTCCAGGGAGAAGACCGTGCCACCGGCGGCGGCTGCGCCGCAGCCACCCGCCCGACGGCGCGGCGGCGTACCAGTTGCCGCGGTACGCGCGGCTGCCTCGGAAGGCGGATGCGCGCAGTGACCTGCCGCCCCGTGACCCGCCTGCCGGCCCGTGCCCGCCAAGCACGGCGCCGGGCGGGCGGCTGGTGCCGCTCAGCCAGCCGCGGCGCGGCGCGAGTCGCGGCGCGGGCACGGACGCCGCGGCGGAGCGGGCGGCGCCGAGCCAGCCCGCCCGCGGTGCCCCGTGCCTGGACATGGCGGCCATCGGCGTCCCGCCGCCGGACAGCGCCGACAGGCCAGACGGTGCCGACCGCGCGGCTAGCGCCGCCTCGGCGGACCGTGGGCCGCCCGGGCCCGCGAGGCCGCCGCCACCGGGGCGCGCCGCATGAAGCCAGCCGCGGCCAGGTCCGCGCGCGGCGCGCTTGGCGGCCGGCCCGGCCAGGCTGCCCGCCGCGATCCAGCCCTTGCCAGGGATACGTGACGCGCGCTGCCCGCCCGGACGCGCCAGGCTGCCCGCCGTGATCCAGCCCTTGCCAGGGGCCCGTGACGCGCGCTGCGCGGCCGGGACGGCCGGGCCGGCCGTGCCCGCCACGGCGAGCCAGCCGCGGCCAGGTCCGCGCGCTGCCCGCCGCGCGGCCGCGGCATGCGCCGCGAAGGCCCGCGATCCAGCGAGCGGTACGCCCGACGCGCCGCGCAGCCAGTTCTTGCCCGGGGTCCGCGCCGCGCGCCGCCCGGTGCGGACCTGCCCGGTGCCTGCCGGCAGGTCACCGCCGAAGCTGAGCCTTGGCGTCCGCCCGCCTGCCAGGGGAACGGCGGCGGTGCCTGGCGCGGCCCCGCCCGTTCCGATGACTGATCCGGCGCGGCCGTCGGCTAGCCGCAGCCTTGGGACGCGGCGCGCCGCCTGCGGCCGGTGATAGTTCTCCCCCGTGCCGGCCAGCCGCAAGCCCGGCGCCGCGCCGGCCGACGCCGAACGGAACACCAGGGCGGGCCGCTGCTCGACGCCGAACTCCGGCGCAGGCGCGCGCACCGCGATCGTGCTCAGGAAACCAGTGCCGCGGGTGATCCTGGCCGCAAGCCAGAACGCGAACGGCGCGGCGAGCAGGTCGTACAGGATCGCGGTGGGCAGCACGCGGCCGGCCGCGGCCCCGGTCACGTCCGGGTCGGACAGCATCATGCCGAGCGCGGCCTTGCCCGCCTCGCCCGCCGCCGCCGCGCCGGCCATGACGGTGAAGGCGACCACCGGGTCGCGTACACCGCGCATGTCCCAGATGGCGCGGTTGACCCGCGCGGCGCCCCACCCGGCCAGGCAGAAAACGAGTGCGTACTCCCCGGCGTAGTGGACGGCGGGCGGCGCGACGTCGAGCGCGAGGCCGGCGGCGAAGCCGGCAAGCGCGCCCGTTAGCGGGCTGGTGCAGACGGCGATCGCGGTGACGAGCAGCAGGACCAGGTCGGGCACGGCGCCACCGGGCAGCGGCAGCCGGTTGACCACGGTGAGCTGGACGATGACGGCCGCGAACAGCGTGGCGGCGAGGACGACCGCCGTGAGTGCCTTGCGGGCCGGCGACGGCTCGGCATTGCTTGCCGAGAGACTGCTCGCCAGGAGGCCATTCACTGGGAGACCACCACCCCGAGCACGCCGAGGGCGGTGAAGTCGGCGAACGGCTTGACCAGCGCCGTCGGGCTGAGCGAGCCCGGCGGTGTCGTGACCGCGGACACCGTGCCGACCGGGACGCCAGGCACGTACGGGCGGCCGCCGACCGAGCCGAACGTGACCAGGATCTGACCAGGCCGCAGCACGGTGCCCGATTCGAACATGGTGAGCTTGAGCTGCGCGCCGCCGGCCATCGAGCCTGCCGTGCCGGTGAGCGCGCCGATCTGGCCGCTGCCCGCCATCCGGACGCCGACCGTGGCGGCGGCGTCGGTAGCGAGCTGCACGGTCGCGGTGGTCGGCGTGACGGCCGCCACCGTGCCGACCAGGCCGTCGCCGTTGAGCACGGTCTCGTCGGCCGTGATGCCGTCGGCGCTGCCGACGTTGAGCGTCACCGAGTCCGAGTAGTCGCCGCCCGCGGCGATGACGGTGCCTGTGACGACCGTGTACTTGCCCTTGGCCAGGTGCAGCAGGCCGGCCAGCTGCGCGGCGTCGGCGTCGGCGGCCTGTGCCTGGGCGAGCTGGGCGCGCAGCTGGGCGTTCTGCCGCTGCAGGCTGGCGACATCGCCGCCGCCGCCCGCCGCGCCGCGGAAGACGCCGGTGACGTCGCCGGCCACGTGCTCGACCGGGGCGAAGAGACGGCCGCCCACGCCGTGCGCAGCCGACCCGCCGCCGTCACGGAAGTCGATCGTGATCAGCGCGATCGCCACGACGAGCAGTCCGATGAGGACCACCCGTGCCCGCCTCGCCTCAAGCATGCGCAACTCCCGTCGCTTGCGCCCCTCCCCGAGCGTGTTTGTCAGGCTATCGCCTGTCGGGAACGAGCACCTGGCGCAGCGTGTCGAAGTCCTCCACGCATTTGCCCGTGCCGAGGACGACCGATTCGAGCGGGCTGTCCGCGATGTGCACCGGCATCCCTGTCTCCTCGCGGATCCGCTGGTCGAGCCCGCGCAGCAGCGCACCGCCGCCGGTGAGGGCGATGCCGCGGTCCATGACGTCGCCGGCCAGCTCGGGCGGGCACTTGTCGAGCGAGGTCTTTACCGCGTCGATGATGAGGTTCAGTGGCTCTTCGATCGCCTGGCGCACCTCGGCGGCGGTGATAAGCACGGTCTTGGGCAGGCCGGAGACGAGGTCCCTGCCGCGGATCTCCGCCTGCGGCTCGTCCTTGGAAGGGAACGCCGAGCCGAGCGCCAGCTTGATCTCCTCGGCGGTGCGCTCGCCGAGCATCAGGCTGTGCTCCTTCTTGCCGAAGGTGATGATCGCCTGGTCCATCTCGTCGCCGCCGATGCGGATGCTCTGGCTTGTCACGATGCCGCCGAGGGAGATCACCGCGACCTCGGTGGTGCCGCCGCCGATGTCCACCACCATGTTCCCCGTCGGCTCGTTGACCGGCAGGCCCGCGCCGATCGCGGCGGCCATCGGCTCCTCGATGATGTAAACCCTGCGGGCCCCCGCCTGGTGGCCGGCCTCCTTCACCGCGCTCTGCTCGACGCCGGTGATGCCGCTCGGCACGGCGACCACGATGCGCGGCTTGGCCATCCGCGTCCGGCGGTGCACCTTCTGTATGAAGTACCTGAGCATGCGTTCCGTGACGTCGAAGTCGGCGATCACGCCGTCCTTGAGCGGCCTGACGGCCACGATGTTGCCGGGGGTGCGGCCGATCATCCGCTTGGCCTCGACACCGACGGCGACCACCTGGCCGCTGTTGGTGTTGAGCGCCACCACGCTCGGCTCGTTGAGGACGATGCCCCGCCCCCGCACGTAGACCAGCGTGTTGGCAGTGCCGAGGTCAACCGCCATGTCACGGCCAAGGAACGTCAACGCATTACTCATCGGGTGCGGCAACCCTTCCGATCATCGGGCGCTATGAACCAGTGTCGAGCCTATCGGATAAAGCACGGGACAAGTCGGCGCGGTCTCGTCCATCTATAACCCTGAGGTAATTCAGTGAGAATTATGCGGAACTTTTTACAAAGTTCTCACTAACGTCCGCTGTGCCCGGTTTTGCCCGTGCGGCGGAACCGTGCGGTTGAACTGTGCAACGGAACGTTCTGCGGTACGTGCGAGTGAACGTGCGTTCCCGGCTCCGGCCACGCCCAGGGGCGCGGCCGAACCGGTTACTACGGGTATCTATCTAACGGGAGCGCGGTTAAACGAGTTCCGGGAAGAAGATCTTGATCTCCCGCTCGGCCGACTCCGGCGAGTCGCTGCCGTGCACGATGTTCTGCGCCACCAGCAGGGCGAAGTCGCCGCGGATCGTGCCGGGCGCCGCCTTGACCGGGTCGGTGGCGCCGGCCAGCGCGCGGAACGCCTCGATCGCCCGCTCGCCCTCGGCCACCAGCGCGACAAGCGGGCCGGAGGTGATGAAATCGACAAGCTCACCGAAGAAGGACTTTTCCGCGTGCTCGGCGTAGTGCGCGTGCGCGGTGTCGGTGTCGATCGTGCGCATTTCGAGCGCGACCAGCTTGAGCCCCTTGCTCTCAATTCGGGAAATTACCTCTCCGATGACGTTGCGCTGGACGCCGTCCGGCTTGACCAGGATCAGGGTGCGCTGTGACACTAATGCTCCTTGCGTTTACTTTATGTGCTTTTGATTTACTGGATCACGCCTGAGCTTACCGGGGCCCATGCGCGGCGGCCGGCGCGTCGCCCTCCCACTTGCGGCCCAGCCAGATGCCGGTGAACCAGAGCGCCGCGAAGATCGCGCCGAGTATGTACATCGCGGGCAGCAGCACGCCGGAGGCGATGACAAGCGCCTGGAACACCGAGCCCGCGTAGAGCGCGCCGCGCCCACGGCCGACGTACCCGCACAGCGCGAGCGCCATGACCGCGATGGCGCCGCAGACCGCGCCGGCGGTGCCCGCGCTCGCGTGACCGAGCTGCTTCGCCGGCACGATCGCGAGCAGGACCACGACCGCCTCCATGGACAGGACGGTGACAAGCAGTCGCTTCACGAAAAGCCTCCCAGCTTCTCCGGCTTGGCGTAGCCGTCGTTGACGCTTGAACCGACCGCGCTGGCCGGGGCGAGCAGCAGCTGGGCGTCGCCCGCCGTGACGACAGAGCCGGTGACGAGGACGGCCGTGCTCCCGAGCCCGCCGCCCGCGGCGCTGCCCCGGGCCGCGTCCGACTCGTCGGCCAGGGCCACGGCCTCCTCGATCGCCTCGTCAAGTCGCGGCGCCAGGTGGACGCGGTCCTCGCCGAAGATGTCGCGGGCCAGCTCGGCGAGCTCGGCCGCGGGCATCGCGCGCGGTGAGGAGTTCGTGGTCACGACGATGTCAGAAAGGACGGGCTCGAGCTCGTCGAGCACGCCCGCGGCGTCCTTGTCCGCCAGGACCGAGACAACGCCGATGATCTTGTCGAAGTTGAAGCTCTCCGTGAGGGCCTGCGCGGCCGCCGCCACGCCCGCCGGGTTGTGCCCGGCGTCTGCGATCACCGTCGGGGAGCGCCGCAGGATGTCGAGGCGGCCTGGCGAGGATGCCTTGGCGAACCCGGCGCGGACCAGGTCCGGGTTGAGGCCCTCGGCCGACAGGCCGGGGCCAAGGGTGATGAGCGAGCCGTCGGAGTTGGCGGCCATCGCGGAAACGCCGGCGAACGCCTCGACCGCGGCGAGCGCGCAGGCGGCATTGGACGCCTGGTGCGCGCCGAACAGCGGCAGGTACACGTCCGCGTACGTGCCGCGCAGGCCCCGCAGCGCGACCTGCTGGCCGCCGAAGGCCACCTCGCGGGCGAGCACGCCGAACTCCAGGCCCTCGCGCGCCACGGTGGCGCCGACGAGCACGGCCCGCTGCAGCAGGATCTCCGCGGCGGCCACCTGCTGCTGCGCCATCACCGCGGTGGCGCCCGGCTTGATGATGCCCGCCTTCTCTGTCGCGATCTCCTCGATGGTGTCGCCGAGGTACTGCATGTGGTCCATGGCGACCGGCATTATCACGGCAACCGCGCCGTCACCCACGTTGGTCGCGTCCCAGCGGCCACCGACGCCGACCTCGATGACCGCGACGTCGACCGGGGCGTCCGCGAACGCGGCGAACATCATCCCGGTCAGTACCTCGAAAAAGGACAGCCTGGCCGGCTGCTTGTCATCGACGAGCCGAACGTAGGGCAGGATCTCCTTGTAGAGCTCGACGAAGCGCTCGGCGGACAGCGGCTGGCCGTCTATGCTGATCCGCTCCCGCATCGACACCAGGTGCGGCGAGGTGAACCGCCCCGTCCGCAGCCCACGCTCGCGCAGCAGTGACTCGATCATCCGCGCGGTGGACGTCTTGCCGTTCGTTCCTGTGATGTGGATGATCGGGTACGCCCGGTGCGGGTCGCCAAGCACGTCGACAAGCGCGGCGACCCGGTCAAGCGTCGGGTCGATCTGGTGCTCCGCACGGCGCGACCCGATCTCGAGCTCTACCTCGCGCAGCCGCGCGGCGATGTCCTCCACGCCGATCAGCCTACTGCGGTCGCCCCGGTGACAATCCCGCCGGTCGCGCGCCCGATACGATGGCGGTTTTTGCCATCGGGCGCGCAGCGGGGGGTACGGGGGGCGTCCCCCCCCGGGTGATAACTGCGGCATAAGGCCAGCGCCGCCAGGCGCGCCTCAAGGCGGGCGATGTCCGCCCCGGCCGCCGCGAGGCGGGCGCGTGACCTCTCGATGACGTCGGCAGGCGCCTTGCCGGTGAACGCCTCGTTGCCGAGCTTGGACGTCATCGACTGCGCCTCCTTGCGTGCCGCCGCCAGGTCCCGCTCAAGCCGCCTGCGCTCGGCCGCGACGTCCACGGTCCCTGCCAGGTCGAGCTCGACGGTGATGCCCTCGGCGGACAGCGCCGCCGACGCGGCGAACCCGTCGTCCGGTACCGTCAGCCGCAGCAGCGCCCTGACCGGCTCCTCGTGCGCGGCAAGCGGCGTCGCCTCGATGCCCGCGAGCCTGGCCGGCACCCGCTGCCCGGGCCGCAGCCCCTGGCCGGACCGGAACTGGCGGATCTCGGTCACCAGCCGCATCAGCGAGCCGATCTCGGCCTCGGCGGCCGCGTCGGTGAACGCGAAGCGCGGCCAGGCGGCCATCATCACCGAGTCCTCGCCGGTCAGCGCGCACCACAGCTCGTCGGTGACGAACGGCATCACCGGGTGCAGCAGCCGCAGCATCTGGTCGAGCACGAAGCCGAGCACCTCGCGGGTGCGGGCCGTGGCAGCCTCGTCCCCGCCGCTCAGCGGCACCTTGGCAAGCTCCAGGTACCAGTCGCAGAACTCGTCCCACGCGAAGTGGTAGAGCGCCTCGCAGGCCTTGCCGAACTCGAACCGCTCGAGCAGGCCGTCGACCTCGGCGGTCACGGCCGCCAGGCGAGAGAGGATCCAGCGGTCGGCGGCGGAGTAATCACGCATCCGTTCTGCCGATTGTGCCGCGGCACGGAAGGCGGCCCGCACGTCGGCGCTGACCTCAGCCCCGTTCATCAGGGCGAACCTGGTGGCGTTCCACAGCTTGTTGCAGAAGTTCCGCGATCCCGCCGCCCAGTCCTCGCTGATCGCCTCGTCGCCGCCCGGGGTGGCGCCCCGCGCCAGCGTGAAGCGGGTCGCGTCGGTGCCGTAGCGGTCCATCCAGTCGATGGGGTCGACCACGTTTCCCTTGGACTTGGACATCTTCTTGCCGAACTGGTCGCGGACCAGGCCGTGCAGCACGATCGTCTGGAACGGCACCGCGTCCTGTGGCGCCTTGCCCTGGTTGGCGTACAGGCCGAACATCATCATCCTGGCGACCCAGAAGAACAGGATGTCGTACGCGGTGATGAGCACGCTGGTCGGGTAATAGTCGCGCAGGTCCTGGGTGTCGTCCGGCCAGCCGAGGGTGGAGAACGGCCACAGCGCGGAGGAGAACCAGGTGTCGAGGACGTCGCCGTCCTGCGTCCAGCCGTCAGGCACGGCCTCGTCGGGGCCGACGCAGCGCGCCTCACCGTCGGGTGAGTACCAGACCGGGATGCGGTGACCCCACCATAGCTGGCGGGAGATGCACCAGTCGTGCATGTCGTCCACCCAGCCGAAGTACCTGGCGTTCATCTCCCGCGGCGAGATGCGCACGCGGCCGTCGCGCACCGCGTCGCCCGCGGCCTTGGCCAGCGGGGCGACGCGCACGAACCACTGCAGGGACAGCCGCGGCTCGACCGTGGTGGAGCAGCGGGAGCAGTGCCCGACCGCGTGCACGTAGGGGCGGGTCTCCCTGACGATCCGTCCCTGTTCCCTGAGCGCGGCCACGATCGCCGGGCGGGCCTCGAACCGGTCCAGGCCCTCGAACGGCCCCGCCGCGGTGATCACGCCGCGCTCGTCCATGACGGTGAGCACGGGCAGGTCGTGGCGGCGGCCGATCTCGAAGTCGTTCGGGTCGTGCGCCGGGGTGACCTTGACCGCGCCTGAGCCGAAGCCCGGGTCGACGTGCGCGTCGGCCACGATCGGGATGTGCCTGCCGGTCAGCGGGAGTTCGACGGTCTTGCCGACAAGGTGCTGGTAGCGCTCGTCGTCGGGATGGACCGCGACGGCGGTGTCGCCGAGCATGGTCTCGGCTCTTGTCGTGGCGACGATTATGCTGTTATCTCCGTCTCCGTAGCGAATGGAGACCAGCTCGCCATCATCGTCTGAGTGGTCGACCTCGATGTCGGACAGCGCGGTGAGGCAGCGCGGGCACCAGTTGATGATCCGCTCGGCGCGGTAGATCAGCCCGTCGTCGTACAGCCGCTTGAATATCGTCTGGACGGCTCTGCTGAGTCCTTCGTCCATCGTGAAGCGCTCGCGTGACCAGTCCACCGAGTCGCCGAGGCGGCGCATCTGGGACAGGATCCGGCCGCCGTACTCGCCCTTCCACTGCCAGACCTGCTGCACGAAGGCTTCCCTGCCGAGGTCGTGCCTGGACAGGCCGTCGCTGGCCAGCTCGCGCTCCACCACGTTCTGGGTCGCGATCCCGGCGTGGTCCATGCCGGGCAGCCAGAGCGTACGGTATCCCTGCATGCGGCGGCGGCGGATGAGGATGTCGCTCAGCGTGTGGTTCAGCGCGTGGCCGATGTGCAAGATGCCCGTTACGTTCGGCGGCGGCAGCACGATCGTGTAGCTCGGCGCGCCGGGGTCATCCTGGGCTTCCGGCGTGAAGTAGCCGGCCTTCTCCCAGTGCTCGTAGCGGCGGGCCTCCACCTCGGCGGGCACGTACTGCGAGGCAAGCATGTCCGGTACCGTTGCCCCTCCGCCGGACATGCCTCGGGGGGTACGGGGGGTCGCCCCCCCGGGAGATGGCTGCTCGTCTTGCTCGCGTGCTGTCACAGCACATCAGTCTACGAATTCCGCGGACCCGCCGCGTCCAGGAGACGAACGCAGGCTGTGGCGTCTTCTTGCTGTTATCTCGTCAGGCCTTGGTCTCAACGTCCGCGCGGAGCTTGACGGTGTCGGCGGCGCCCTTGTTCTGGCTCGTGGTGAGGGCCTCGGGGCCGGTCGAGTCGAAGAACTCGGTGACGCCGAGCGTGGTCGAGGTGGCCCAGACGCAGACCGCGCCGCTGGTCGCCGTGGCGGTGGCGGGAGTGTTAGCGCAGCCGAGCAGGCCGCCGTTCGGGCCCGCCGGGTAGCTGTGCGCGTCGGTGCCGAGCGTCGCCAGGATCGTCGCGACCTTCGCCGGGGTGAACGTGCCCTGGTAGCCGACGAACGTGATGACCTGGCTGAGCGGCAGCTGGTAGGCCGCCGACACCGTCATGCCCTCGGCCGTGCCGCCGCCGCCTGACTTAACCGCCGTGACGACCTGCCCCGCCGTGGACTGCGCCGTCGCGAGGAAGTGCGGGTCCTGTCCCTGGGGGTAGCCGCCCGCCGTGGCCGGCGTGGACAGCTTGTACGCGGTGGTCGTCGTCCCGGCCGACGTGCTCGCGGACGGCTTCGCCGCGGCCGACGTCATCGTACCGCCCGAGGGAGAGTTGCCCGCGGTGGGCGTCTTGCCCGATCCGGGCTTGAGCACCACGACGGCGATCACGATGATGGCCGCGATCACCACGCCGATCACTACGAAGCCGCGCGTGCCGAGGCCCCGGCGCTCGTCATCGCCGCCGCCGCCGCGTGCCGCGCGCGGCACCGGGCGCGGCCCCGTCCCTGTGCGCTGGGGCTGCGGGCGGTCCGTCGGCCCGTCCCAGCCGCCCCAGCCGTTGTCCTCCGGGCGGTTCCGCGGTTCCCTCGGGTAACCGGGCCCGCCGGGCTGCGAAGCGTAGCCGGACTGCGGAGCGAAGAAATCCTGCAGGGCCGGGTCCATCCGGGCGGCCGCCTCGTCCCTGCGGCCGTAGGACGATGGCTCCTGCGGGCCGCGCCCCTGCTGGCCGGGATAGTCCTGGCCGGGATAGTCCTGGCCCGCGTAGTCCTGGCCCGCGTAGCCGAGGCGCCCGGGATCCTGGCGGCCGAAACCGCCGTCGAGGTCCTGGTAGCCCGCGTCTCGCTGCCCGCGGTCATCCCACGGCGCGGCCGCACGGCCGGCCGTGCTTCCGCTGCTCCAGCCGTCCGACTGGTCCGCGGCGCCCCAGTCCTGGCCGTAGCCGCCGTCCTGGCCGTAGGGGGTCTCCTGGCCGTAGGGGGTCTCCTGGCCGTAGGAGGGTTCCTGGCCGTAGCCGCCGTTGTCGCCGTAGCCGCCGTCCTGGCCGTAACCGGCGTCCTGCGCCGCGGGACGCACATCGCGCTGCGGCAGGTCGTGCAGGCTCCGGCCCGGCGTGCGCTGCGGATAGCCGCCAGAGGCATGCGGGTCCTGCTGGCCGTAGCCCTGCCCGAAGAACTCGGGCGGCGGGCCCGCCGACGATCGCTCGCCGGGGAAGCCGCCCCCGGCCTCGGGGAAACCAGACGGCGGCGAGCCCGGTGCCATCCGGCCGAACTCCTGCGACCCGAATTCCTCGCCAAAGTCCCGTGAGCTAGCGCCAGGCGCCGCGAAGGTCTGGGTCTCATCGGGGCCGTCTTGCTGACCCCAGGTATGCGTGGAGGAGGTGTCCCAGCCGCTCATCTGCGCTCATTCCCGACTCGTGATCTCGGCAGTACCCAACCGAGGGTATCCGGGAGCGGCGCGCCGGTACGGCAATACCGGCAAAGTGAACGTTCTTGCTCACGTTCCGCGTTCAAACTTCGGCACATTCTGGTGCCTGGAGTCCGATTCGCCAGACTTATCGTGATTAAGGCTCTTAAGTGGTGATAAGCGGGGAATTTGCCAGGTCAGGCCGACTTTTCCCGCGGGGTGCGCCGGGAGGCGTCGCGCGGCACCAGGGTCGGGTTGACGTTCTCAAGGACGACCTCACGGGTGATGACGACGCGCTCGACGTCCTTGCGTGACGGCACTTCGAACATCACGGACAGCAGGACTTCCTCCATGATCGCGCGCAGGCCACGGGCACCGGTGCCGCGCAGCAGTGCCTGGTCGGCGACCGCCTCGATGGCGTCGGGCGTGAACTCCAGGTCCACGCCGTCCAGTTCGAAGAGGCGCTTGTACTGCTTCACGAAGGCGTTCCGCGGCACCGTGAGGATCTGGATGAGCGCCTCGCGGTCCAGGTTGTGCACGCTGGTGATGACCGGGAGGCGGCCGACGAACTCGGGGATCATGCCGAACTTGAGCAGGTCCTCCGGCATGACCTCGGCGAAGGTGTCCTCGGTGACGTTCTTCGCCCGGTGGCGGAGCACGCTGTTGAAGCCGATGCCGTTGGAGCCGGAGCGCTGCTCGATGATCTTCTCGAGGCCCGCGAAGGCGCCGCCGCAGATGAACAGCACGTTCGTGGTGTCGATCTGGATGAACTCCTGGTGCGGGTGCTTGCGGCCGCCCTGCGGTGGGACGCTGGCGGTGGTGCCCTCAAGTATCTTGAGCAGCGCCTGCTGCACGCCCTCGCCCGAGACGTCGCGCGTGATCGACGGGTTCTCGCTCTTGCGGGCGATCTTGTCGATCTCGTCGATGTAGATGATCCCCGTCTCTGCCTTCTTGACGTCGTAGTCGGCGGCCTGGATGAGCTTGAGCAGGATGTTCTCGACGTCTTCGCCGACGTACCCCGCCTCGGTCAGCGCGGTCGCGTCGGCGATCGCGAACGGGACGTTCAGCAGCCGGGCCAGGGTCTGCGCGAGTAGGGTCTTGCCCGAGCCGGTCGGGCCGAGCAGCAGGATGTTGGACTTCGCCAGCTCCACCGTCTCGTCGCCGGGGCGCTCGCCGCCGCTCTGGATTCGCTTGTAGTGGTTGTACACCGCAACGGACAGGGCCTTCTTGGCCTTGTCCTGACCGATCACGTAGGCGTCGAGGAACTCGTAGATCTCCCGCGGCTTGGGCAGGCTGTCCCACTTGATGCCATCCGGCTCGGAGAGCTCTTCCTCGATGATCTCGTTGCAGAGGTCGATGCACTCGTCGCAGATGTACACACCTGGGCCGGCGATGAGCTTCTTCACCTGCTTCTGGCTCTTTCCGCAGAACGAGCATTTCAGCAGGTCGCCACCGTCACCGATGCGTGCCACCCAGTTTCTCCTTTACATGGGGCCGCCGCGCCGGACCTGTATGGCCCGGCGTGACGGGCATGTCCCGCCATGCCGTCAACCGCTTGCTATTTGACGGTACCGCCTTGTGGAGTCCGATGGACCAATCAAACCCCCTCAGCGGCCCGGGAGGGAAGGGTGAGACCCTTCCCAGTTTAAGAGGCTACCGGCAGCGCACCCGCCTGCCCCCGCTTGAGTGCCGCGCGGAGCCCGCCTGAACCGATCAAACCCCCGCCGTCTTTCAACGGGCCCGGGAGGGAAGGGTGAGACCCTACCCAGTTTAAGAGGCTACCGGCACGGCGGCGGTCTGCCCCCGCTTGAGCGCCGTCAGCACCTCGTCGATCAGGCCGTACTCCTTGGCACCGTCCGCGCTCAGGAACTTGTCGCGCTCGATGTCGAGGCCGATCTCCTCCTCGGTCTTCCCGGTGTGCCTGGCGAGGATGGCCTCCATCGCCTTGCGCATCCGGTCGATCTCGTTGGCCTGGATCTCCATGTCGCTCGCCTGGCCGTAACCGCCCTCGGTGGCCGGCTGGTGGATCAGGATCCGCGAGTTCGGCAGCGCGATCCGCTTGCCCTTCGTCCCCGCCGCAAGCAGCACCGCCGCCGCGCTCGCCGCCTGGCCGATGCAGCAGGTGGTGATCTCCGGCTGGATGAACTGCATGGTGTCGTAGATCGCCATCATCGATGTCATCGACCCGCCAGGCGAGTTGATGTACATGGTGATCTCGCGGTCCGGGTCGATGGCCTCGAGGGTAAGCAGCTGGGCCATGACATCGTTGGCGCTCGCGTCGTCGATCTGGACGCCCAGGAAGATGATGCGCTCCTCGAAGAGCTTGTTGTACGGGTTCATCTCCTTGATCCCGTACGACGTGCGCTCGACGAAGGACGGCAGTACGTACCTGGACGATGGGTACTGGGTCACGTTCGGCTTCTCCCTGTCTGCTTCAGGTGGGTCTGCGGGGGCGTGGCGGCCGTCAGGAGGCGACCGTGCCGCCCGGGGTCTCCTGAGCGCTGCTGACCACGTGGTCCACGAAGCCGTACGCCTTGGCCTCCTGCGCCGTGTACCAGTGGTCACGGTCGGCGTCCTTGAGTATCTTCTCCAGGGGCTGGCCGGTGTGCCGTGCCGTGAGCTCCGACAGCGTCTTCTTCACGTAGCGCATCTGCTCGGCCTGAATCCTGATGTCGGTCGCGGTGCCGCCGATGCCGCCGGACGGCTGGTGCATCAGGATGGTGGAGTTCGGCATGGCGTAACGCTTGCCCGGGGTACCCGCCGTGAGCAGGAACTGCCCCATGCTCGCGGCCATGCCCATCGCGTACGTGGCCACGTCGTTGGGCACGAACTGCATGACGTCGTAGATGGCCAGGCCGGCGTAGACGGAGCCGCCCGGGGAGTTGATGTAGACGTTGATGTCGCGCTGCGGGTCCTCGGCGGAAAGCAGCAGCATCTCCGCGGCGATCCGGTTCGCGATGTCATCGTCGACCTGCTGGCCGAGGAAGATGATGCGGTTCCGCAGCAGCCGCTGGAACAGCAGGTCCCCTGGAATCACGGGGGCGTCAGGGGTAGCCGTCCTGGCGACTGGCTGGACTAGCTCTGTCACGTGGTCACCTGCTCCGATCACTTCGGTGTCGTTGCAATGGACATTAACGCCAGTGCGGAGTAACCGAGCCCGCGGTGCCCCGCTGTTCGCTACCGGCGCACGGCGTTGCGCATTCCTTGTCGGTGGATAAAGCAATTAATCCGACAGTTATCCACAAAGCACCTTTGAGGTGCCCGGATGGCGGGCGGGGTCGGGGACGGGCGGGGACGGGCGGGGACGGGCGGGGACGGGCGGGGACGGGCGGGGGCGGGCGGGGTCGGGGGCGGGTGGGGCGGAAAAAGGGCCCGTGCGCAGACTGGGCCTAGTCAAGCCCGGCTGCGCACGGTGTCTCGGGTCCGGGCTAGGCCTCCGCGTCGTCCGCGGCCGCGGCCGCCTCATCTGCGGCCAGCGCCTCGGCCACGTCGTCCGCTTCCGGCCCGGGCGCCTCGTCTGTCGCCGTCTGTCCCCGCCCGTCCCCGCCCGGGCCGGCCACATCGACCGACAGGTCGCTGACCTCGATGTCACCCTCGGCACCGGACTGCCCCGCCTTCGCCTGCTCTGCGGCCTGGGCGGCCAGCATCGCGTCGACGTCGGCGTTGAGCGCCTCGATCTGCGCCTTGACGTCGATCTCGTTGCCCGCCTCGTCGGTCACCTTGACCCGCTCGGCCGCGACCGTGGCCGCCTTGCCGCGCAGCACCTCGGTGACCGCCACGCCAATCTGCCCGGACTCGGTGAGCTGGCGGGCGAAGTACTCGGGGCTCACGCCCATCCGCTGCGCCTGGTCGGCGACGAAGTAGGAAAGCTCCGCCTGGTTCACGGACAGGTTCTCGGTGCGGGCCAGCTCGTCGAGCACGAAGCTGACCTTGACGCTGCGCTGTGACTGCGTCTCAAGGTCGGTCTCGAACTCCTCCGCCGTCTTCTCGATCGACTCGAGGTAGTCCTCCTTGGACATGCGCAGCTGGGCGAGCTGATTGTCGATGTTCTCGTGCGCGTGGTGCACCTCGTGCTCGACGAACTTCTCCGGTAGCGGGATGTCGATGGCGTCGACGATCGCCTCGACGGCCTTGTCCCTTGCCTGCGTGGCCTGCTGCAGCTTCTTGACCCGCTCGAGCTGCGTGCGGGTGTCCGCCTTAAGCTCATCGAGCGTGTCGAACTCGCTCGCGAGCTGCGCGAAGTCGTCGTCGAGCGCGGGCAGCTCCTTGACCTTCACGGCCTGCACGGTGACCGTGATGTCGGCCTCCTGGCCCTCGGCCTCGCCGCCGGCCAGCTCGCTCTTGAACGTGGCCGACTCGCCCGCGGACAGGCCGGCGAGCGCCTCGTCTAGGCCGTCGAGCATCGTATCGCTGCCGATCTGGTACGACTGGCTGGTCGCCTGCGCGTCCTCGATGAGCTCCCCGTCCACGCTCGCGGACAGGTCGATGGTGGTGAAGTCGCCGTCCTCCGCGGGCCGCTGCGCGGTCTTGAGGCTGGCGAAGCGCTCGCGCAGGTTGTTCAGGTACTCCTCGACGTCCGCGTCGCTGACCTCAGCGTTGTCGACCGTGACGCTGAGGGTGGCGAAGTCAGGGAGCTCGAACTTGGGCCGGACCTCGACCTCGGCCGTGAACGTCAGCTCCTTGCCGTCATCGAGCTGGGTGATCGCTACCTCCGGCTGGCCGAGTACGAAGACCTCGGCCTCCTGCACCGCCTTGCTGTAGAACTCGGGCAGCGCGTCGTTCACCGCCTCGGAGAGCACCGCGCCACGACCGATCCGCATGTCGATCACGCGCGGCGGAACCTTGCCCGGCCGGAACCCGGGGATGCGCGCCTGCCGCGCCACCTCTTTGTAAGCCTTGTCGAGGCTCGGCTTGAGCTCCTCGAAGGAAACCTCGACGCTCAGCCGGACACGGGTCGGGCTCAGCTCTTCGACATCGGTCTTCACGGCGGCGTGACTCCAGAAACGTGGATGGATTGACTGCGCGAATGGACAGCGCACCAAGAGTGTATAGGCGGTTAAGTCTATGACCTTCAACAGCCCGCGAGGCCGCAGACGCTGCGGTCCGTGCGGCGTCTTCTAACAGCAGCCACAGGGCCCTAACCGTCACCGCCGTGTGGTGGCACCGCGGTTTCTGCGGTGTCACCACCGCGGGGGGCGATGGGGGGCCGCGCAGGCCCCCCATGACCGGGGGGTGCAGGGGGTCGCCCCCCGCGGGAAGCAGAGCGCAGGGGTCGCCCCCCCGCGGGAAGCAGAGCGCAGGGGGTCGCCCCCGCGGGTTAATTGTCACCCAGGGCGAGGTGCAGCAGCCAGGTCACGATGCCGACGATGAGCGCGCCCTCGACGCCGGCGGTGAAGCCGGTGACGTGGAACGGCTCGTGCAGTTTGTCGTAGGCGATGTAGCTGGTCAGCCAGAGCAGCAGGCCATTGACGACGATCGCGACCAGGCCGAGGGTAAGCACGTAGAACGCGCAGCCGACCCCCTTGATGATCGGCTTGAGCACGGCGTTGATCACGCCGAAGATGAGGGCGACGATCAGCAGCGTCTCCGCCTTTGCCGTGGTGTTGTGGCCGGAGAGCACGATCCCGGGTACCAGCCACGCGGCGACGCCTAGGGCGGCCATCGCGATGACGATCCGGAGCAGGAGCTTCATGGCCCTTTTTTACAGCACAAGGGCGGCGTGTCGGGCGATTGTGGTGCAAGCGCGGCACCGCGCGCATTCCGTTAACGCGCGGCGGGCCGGTGACCGCTCGGCGGGCTTGCCCGGTGGCGATCGTCGGCACCGGCGGCTGGTTCAGGGAGGGGATACCGAGACCGATGAGCGGGGTGAGCCGTCTGGTACCGCTCAACTTCCCTTGCAGAGCGATTTTTGCGGAAGAGTTTTGGTGTTGTGGAGGCTTTTTCGTGCGGTAACACGTACAACTCTTCAGGATCATGACATTGAGCTGCAGCGATGTTACTAGCTGGACTGATGGGTTAGAGGGTGTTGGGCAGGACGGCAAAGGGACGGCGGGGTGGTCGGGGTGGCCTGTGGGAGGGGGCGTGCGGGTGGGCGGTCGTCCGCCACGTCGTGCATCAGCTGGCTGACGGCCGGGCGGCGCGCCGCGGGGACGGCGGGAACGCCGCGGGGACAGCGGGAACGCCGCGGGGACAGCGGGAACGCCGCGGGGACAGCGGGAACGCCGCGGGGACAGCGGGAACGCCGCGGGGACAGC
>Ga0335078_10006686_pt1 | contig 17060 bp, 18 predicted proteins | sample Lox_Sample_32_FD_206711 | JGI IMG/M metagenome (GOLD analysis project Ga0335078, IMG submission 206711) | Soil microbial communities from Loxahatchee National Wildlife Refuge, Florida, United States - Lox_Sample_3.2 | ecosystem: Environmental > Terrestrial > Soil > Wetlands | place: USA... | reverse complement strand
TGGATCGATGAGCATCGCGCGCGCTCCCGCGCTGCGCGCGCCGTCGACGTCGGTCGCGATCGTGTCGCCGAGGTGGAGCGTGTGCTCCAGCGTGGTCTGCGTTCGTTCGCACGCGATCTCGAAGATGCGCGGATCGGGCTTCTCCACGCCGAACTTCCCGCTGTCGATCACCGCGTCGAAACAATCGATGATGCCGAGCTTCGCGAAGAGCGCGTCGAGCATGCCCTCCGAGTTCGACACGACCGCGATCTTCACGCCCGTCGCGCGCAGCGCGTGCATCGCGTCGCGAAATCCCTCCGGCACCTTCGAGTACAAATTCAGCTCGACGTGCTCGCTCCACAACCGATCGACGAGCGCAGGGAGCGCGGGGATCTGCACGCCCGCGCACGCGAAGATCGTGGCCATCATCACGCCCCAACCGCGCGCGCCCGGCGCGTCGCGGTGCGTCCACGCGACCTCGACGAGCGCGCCGTCCGCTGCGTTTTCCGGCGAGAGCGCGCGCTTCGCCGTTCCCTCGCACCGAACGAGCGTCTCCGCGGTCACGTCGAACCCCGCGCCGCGCGCGATGCGCGCGAGCCGCGCGTGATCCAAGAAGATGATCGTGTTGCCCGCGTCGAGCGACAAGAGCTCGACGCGGGCCAAGTCGGCGTTCAAAGCAAACGTTCGACGGGTACGTACTCGACGTTGTGCGCCTGCGCGACGCCTTCGCACGTCACGCGGCCTTGGTACGTGTTGATGCCGAGCGAGAGCGCACGATCGGCCTTCGCCGCCTTCACGAGACCCAAGTCCGCGATCTTGATCGCGTATCCGAGCGTCGTGTTGGTGAGCGCCCACGTGCTCGTCTGCGGGACCGCGCCGGGCATGTTCGGCACGCAGTAGTGGATCACGCCGTCGACTTCGTACGTCGGGTTGTCGTGCGACGTCGGCTTGCACGTCTCGATGCACCCGCCTTGATCGACCGCGACGTCCACGACGACCGAACCCTTCTCCATCTTCCCGATGAGCTCGCGCGTCACGAGCTTCGGCGCCGCCGCGCCGGTGACGAGCACCGCGCCGACGACGAGATCCGCGCGCGTGACGGCTTGCTCGATGTTGATCGGGTTCGAGTAGAGCGTCTCGACGGCGCCGCCGAACACGTCTTCGAGGTACGCCATCGTCTCGGCGCGCACGTCGAGCACGGTGACTTGCGCGCCCATGCCGATCGCGATCGTCGCCGCGTTTCGACCGACGACGCCGCCGCCCAAAATCACGACGCGCCCGCGACGCGTTCCGGGAACGCCGCCGAGCAGCACGCCCTTTCCGCCGCGCTCCTTCTCGAGAAACGCCGCGCCCACTTGCACCGCCATGCGCCCGGCGACCTCGCTCATCGGACGCAAGAGCGGGAGCGTGCCGTCCGGATTTTCGATCGTCTCGTACGCGACGCCGGACACTTTCTTCTGCACGAGATGCTTCGTGAGCTCCGGCTCCGGCGCCAGATGCAGATACGTGTAGAGTACAAGGTTTTCGCGAAAGAAGCCGTATTCCGCCGGAAGCGGCTCCTTCACTTTGACGACCATCTCCGCCGACCACGCGTCCGCCGCCGTCGGCACGATGGTCGCGCCGGCTTGCGTGTACGCGGAGTCCGAGAGCCCGCTCCCTTCACCTGCCGTCTTCTCGACGAGCACTTTGTGTCCGCGCGTCGTGAGTGATCGCACTCCGGCCGGCGTCATCCCCACACGGTTCTCTCGCGTCTTGATCTCTTTGGGCACACCGATGATCACGTGCGTGTCTCTCTTTCGTTTTGCTTGTCTTTTACTGCGTGACTTCGACCGCACCGAACATGATGCTCGGGTGCGCTTCGCATTGGAATCCGAACGTTCCGGCGTTCGGGAACGTCACCGACACGCTCGTGCCCGTCTCGGTCTCGGGGATCGGGTTCGGGGTGTTGCCGCCCGACGGCTCGAGCGGGTGATCGGTGAAGTCGACGTTGAACGTCACGCTCTGACCGACCTTGATGTGCACGCAGTTCGGCGAGTACTGCGACGGCGACGCGCCCGTCGGACCCGTGACGGTCGCGGTGCCGCTCGTGTCGTCGGTGAACGTCGTGCAGTTGTTCACTTCGCCCACCGAGCCGTCGCCCGCGTCGCTCCCGGAAGAGCTGTTGCCGCACGCGAACGCGAACGCAAGCGCAAGAAGCGTGATCGTTCTCATGCGCGCATGATGCCACGTTATGTTTCGTTCGTGTACGCGCTCGCGAGACCCGTCCTCATGGCCTTTTCGCCGGACGCGGCGCACGCGATCGCGATCGCTTCGCTCGGTCCGCTGGAGCACGTTTCGCCGCTCCGCGTCGTGACGCGCGCGCTCTTCGCGCCGCGCGATCCGCGCCTCGCCGTGCGCGCGATGGGACTCGAGTTCCCGTCGCCCATCGGGCTCGCCGGCGGCTTCGACAAAAACGCGCGGCGTCCGCGTGCGCTCGCTGCGCTCGGATTCGGATTCCTCGAGCTCGGCACGGTGACGGCGCTCGCCCAAGAAGCGAACCCGAAGCCGAACCTGTTTCGACTCCGCGCCGATCGCGCGCTCGTGAATCGCCTCGGTTTTCCCAACGACGGCGCGGCGCGCGTCGCCGCGCGCTTCGCGAAGATCCGATCGCGCATCGGCGTACCGGTCGGATTCTCGATCGGCAGGTCCCGCGCGGTCACGGAGCCCGAGCGAGTCATTGTAGACTACACGGAATCGTTCGACGCCGTGCGCGCGGTGTCCGACTTCGTCGTCGTGAACGTGTCGTCGCCGAACACGAAGGACCTCCGCGCCCTTCAGAGCGCCGAGATCGCGAGCGCGCTCTTCGAAGCGCTGGTCGCGCGCAACGATTCGCCGCGCGTCCCGCTGCTCGTGAAGATCGCGCCCGACCTGTCCGACGCGGAAGTCGACGCGCTCTGCTCCGTGGTCGAAGCGCGCGGTCTCGACGGCGTCGTCGCGACCAACACGACGATCTCTCGCGGCGATCTCGCGACGCCGCGAGAAACGGTGGAAGCGATCGGCGCCGGCGGGCTCAGCGGACCCCCGCTCCGCGCGCGCGCGCTCGAGGTCGTCCGGCGCGTTCATGTTGCACTGCCGCAAAAGACGATCATCGGCGTCGGCGGCGTCGAGACGGGCTCCGACGCGCGCGCGCTGCTCGACGCGGGCGCGACGCTCGTCCAAATCTACACCTCGTTCGTGTACCGCGGCCCGCTCGCTGCCGCGTCCATCGCGCGCGAGCTCCTCGCGACCGGCTTCGGCCGATAATTTGCCCGTTCGAGCGCGCGCACGAAACGATCGCGTCACAGGTCCAACCATGCGCACCATCCTCGTTCCGATCGTGTTCGCGCTCACCCAGAGCTTCGCCTGCACGCACGCCGCGACGACGACGTCGCGCGCCGCGCCCGCCGCGCCGCTCGTTGCTCCGCAGCAAACGCACGCGATGATCGCCGCCGCGAGCGTCGCGCCAGCCGACGACGACGCGCGCGACGCGATGCTCGAATGGATCCGCGAGCGCCTTCCGCCGGGAGGGTCCGTCGAGCGCGACGCGCAGGGCGCGCTCGTCGTCATGCACCACGCGGGCGCGAAGGACACGGTCTACACCGTCGCGAAATCCTACGTCGCGCTCACGTCCGTGTATCTTACAACCGATCTCGCCGCGCGCATCGCGAAGAACGCGGGCGTCTCGCTGATGAACCCGTCCGTCGCCGGAAAGACGTTCCGCATCCCGGACGTGGTGAAGGAGCCGTACAAATCGCCCGAAGAGGAGCGGCTGCCCTGGCCCGCGGATCGTGCGCTCCGCGCGATTTATCTCGGCGGACGCGACGCGCTCGGCTCGTGGGAGTCGACGCTCGAGCACCTCGAGGCGCGCGGCATGAACGCGGTCATCCTCGACGGCAAAGCGTACATGGGCGAGCTCACGTACCCGTCGAAGGTCGCGGTCGCCGTGAAGGACGGCGCGATCAACGGCGCTCCCATCGAAGATCTCGCGCGCACCATCCGCTTCGCGCACATGCGCGGCGTGCGCGTCATCATGCGCGTCTCGTGCTTCCACGATCCGTGGTCCGCGGTGAAGGCGCCGGAGCTCTCCGTCAAAGGCTATTGGGGCGGCCCGTATCCGATCGGCTGGCTCGATCCGGGAAATGCTGCGACGCAACAATACATCTTCGATTTGGTCGAAGAAGAAATCGCGCTCGGCGCCGACGAGATCAACCTCGATTACGTGCGCTACCCGGTGCAAGGCGGGCTCGGCAACGCGGACTTCCACTTGAAGGACACCGGTCGCACGCGCATCGGCGTCATCACCGATTTCGTCTCGAAGGTGCACGCGATCACGCAGGCGCACCACGTGCCGCTCTCGGTCGACGTGTTCGGCGTGACCGCGACGGGCACGCGCGAGGACATCGAAGGCCTCGGTCAAGATCTCGCGAAGCTCGGTCCGAACGTCGAGGTCCTCATGCCGATGGTGTATCCGTCACACTATGGCAAGGGGTACATGGGGTGGGCGGAGCCGGGGAACCACCCCGAGATCATCGCGATCGGGACGAAGGCCGCCATCGAGCGCACGCGCGGCGGCGCGATCGTGCGGCCGTGGCTTCAGGCGTTCAACTGGAAGTCGCCGGAGTACAGCCCGAAATACCTCGCTCAAGAGACGATCGAAGCGAAAAAAGGCGGCGGATTCGGCTACGCGATGTGGAACCCCGGCGGCTATTACGGCGACGCGTGGACGGCGATTCCGCCACAAAAGCGCGACTGAACTGGCCGAAATATGCGCGGACGCTGACACAACGCTGACGTGCCGGCGGCTACGTTCGTAGCGTGGCCAACACCGTTCTCTCGCGCGAATCCGTCCTCACGCCCGAAGACCGCCGCGTCTCGTGGCGCTCGCTCCCGTTCTTCGTCGTTCACGCGCTCGCCATCGCGGGCGTCGCGTGGTTCGGTTGGTCGTGGTGGGGATTCGCGCTCGCCATCGCTCTCTACTACGTGCGCATGTTCGGCGTGACGGGCGGCTACCACCGATACTTCTCGCACCGATCGTTTCGCACCTCGCGCTGGTTCCAGTTCGTGCTCGCGCTCCTCGCGACGACGAGCGCGCAGAAGGGCGTCATCTGGTGGGCGGCGCACCACCGCCAACACCACAAGCAGAGCGATTTGACCGGCGATGTGCACTCGCAGCAAATCGACGGCTTTTGGTGGAGTCACGTGGGCTGGATTCTCTCCACGAAGTACGAGGACACGGACGAGTCGAAAGTCAAAGATCTGCTCAAGTATCCGGAGCTCCGCTGGCTCGATCGATGGTTCCTCGTTCCGCCGTTCGCGCTCGGCTTCGGGATGTGGCTCGTCGGCGGATGGTGGGCGCTCACGTGGTTCTTCGTGTCGACGGTGCTGCTCTGGCACGGCACCTTCACGATCAACTCGCTCACGCACATGATCGGCTCGCGCCGCTACGCGACCACCGACAACAGCAAGAACCACCTCGGCCTCGCGCTGATCACGATGGGCGAGGGCTGGCACAACAACCACCACTACTACCAACGCTCGACGCGTCAGGGTTTCTTTTGGTGGGAGATCGATCTGACGTACTACGTGCTGCGCGCGCTGTCGTTCGTCGGTCTCGTGTGGGATCTGCACGAGCCGCCGAAGAAGATCCGCGACGCGTACCTCACGCCTCGAGAGGACGAGACGGCTTCGATTCCGATCGCGCAGCTCGATCCTGCGGAGTGACGAGCGCCGAGAGCGCGATCGTGGCTGAAATCGCGGCGAGCGCGAACGTCGCGACGCCGATGGCCGCGCCGAGCGCCGCGCTCGTCGGAGCGAAGTGGCGCGCGATGCGAAGCGCGTAGAGCGCGTCGATGTCGAGCATGAGCACGAGCAGCGCGCGATGCTCCGCGACGGCGTACGTGAGGACCGCGAAGATCACGACGAACGCGAGATCGACGCACGCGACGACGCTCGCGTCGACGACCCTGCCGTGCGCCGCCGCGTCGAGCACGAAGTAGTTCATCACCCAGTTGAACGAGAACGTCGTGAGCAGCGTGCCGCCGAGCGCGTTCTTGTTGGCGAAGCACATCAGCCCCGAGAGGAGCTGACACCCCGCGCCGAAGAGGAGGCAGAGCCCGCGCACGTCTGGAACATCATCGCGGCGGAGGCGGGATCGTGTGGAACGCGACCGAACGCGATCGGCAGCAGCGCGGCGCACCCGATCGAGAGCCCGAGGAGGCCGAGCGGCGTCGGCGCGCCGAACGTGGGAGAGGAGCTCGTCTTCATGGGTCGGGCTTACCGTGCCCGCATGTTGCGTTGCAACAAAATTTATCGCGCGCTGCAAGATCAGGGGAGGATCCGCCGGACGACCATCTCGACGACGTCTTCGCGCGAAGCCTCCAAGTACCTTTTGTTGGCTGGATCGAGCGGCCATACCGCGGAGAGGAAGGTCGATTCGAGCAGCGGAAACGCGATCATCGAGATTGCTGCGGTGCACAACATCTGCGCGTCGACGTCGCGACGGATCTCGCCGGATTCGCGGAGCGCTTCGAGGTACGCCCTGGTCGCGTCGGCGACGGGCTTCACGCGGACACGCACGAGGTCGAGGCCCACGTTCTTGCGCCCGCTCCGCGCGCCGCGCGCCTCGGACTGCACGATCGCGAGCATCGCGCTGTGCGCGCTGAAGAAACGCTGAAGGAGCTCGACGAACGCGGCGACGAGCGGGCGAATGTCCGCTTCGCCCATCTTGCGGCCGCCGTGCGCGCTCACCGAGCGCACCGTGCGCGCGAGGATGTCCCAGCCCTCCGTCGTCATCGCGGAGAGCGCGCGATCGATCACCTCGCGATACAAACCCGCTTTGTCGTCGAAGTAATGGTGGATGAGCGCTTGCTGCACGCCGGCCGCGCGCGCGATCGAGCCGAGGCGCGCGCCGTCGAATCCCTTCGCGGCGAACTCGGTCTCCGCGGCGTCGAGAATGCGCTTTTGAGTCAGCGCGGGATTTCGCGTTTGTTTCTTCGTCTTCACTCGGCGAGTGATTCGAAGTGCAGCACGCCGAGCTCGGCGAAGCCAGCGCGAACGCGCGGCGTGAGCAAACCGAGGCGCTTCACGTTCGGCACGATTTTCGAGAAGAGCAGCGTGCGGAACAAATTCATCATCTCGCTTCGCTCGGCAGCCTCCTCGCACTCTCTCTGCGGGAGACCGAAGCGCTGCCAGACTTCTTGCGCGAGGAATCGTTCGCGCAGCAAACGCGAAGATTCGAGGATGAACTCTTCGCGATCTTTGAGCTCGTTCTCCGGCATTTCGCCGTACACGTCCTTCAGCGACAGGACGCCGAACGCGACGTGGCGCGCCTCGTCTTGCATGATGCGCTCGGTGATCTCGCGGATGAGCGGCTCGGTCGACGATTGATGGATCAGTCCGAACGCCGCGAGCGCGACGCCTTCCACCATGATTTGCATGCCGAGGTACTTCATGTCCCAACGCGAGTCGGTGAGGATCGTGTCGAGCAGCTGCTTGAGTGGCTTGCTGATCGGATAGACGAGCTCGACCTTCTCGCGAAGATAGCGATCGTAGGCTTCGACGTGGCGCGCTTCGTCCATCACCTGCGTCGCGGCGTAGAGCTTCGCGTCGGTGCTCGGCACGCAGTCGACGATCTGCGCCGTCGCGAGGAGAGCACCTTGCTCGCCGTGGAGAAAATTCGAGAGCATGTACGATCCGATGTTGCGGCGCAGCATCGGGATTTTCTTGTCGCGTTCGAGCTTCTTCCAGATGTCGCTGCCGAAGAGCGGGTTCAGCACGTCGGGCACGGTCTCGGCCTCGGGATCGACGTCCGTGTCCCACGGCAGCGCGCGCGCGTTCCACATGAGGTCCTTCGATTTTTCGTAGAGCGCCCGAAGATCGACGCGCGCGACGTTGTACTCCCACGAATACGCGACTGAGTACGACGTCGTGATCGACTCGCCGCCGCACGGCCCCTCCTTCGCCGGCGACGAGAGCGAGCGCGCGAGCTCGGTGTAGTTGGGCGGCGACGCGGGCGCGACGAGCGACGTCTCTTTGATGCGCGTCTCGCTCGGAGGATCTTGCGGGACCCGCAGCGTTTGGCGGATCCGGGTGTCGAGGGCGTCGGCGAGGCGGGCGCGGAGCGACATGGCAATTGACTATTTTGTAAGTTGAGGCGAGCTCCGGGTCAAGAGAATTGATTTTTTTATCAATTGTACGGAGGTCAGTCGCCGTCCATCGTCGCGCGATTTTGGTGATCGCCCGTCTGGATCGCGGCGAGCTCCTGCTCGCGCGAGAGCTCGCTCCAGAGTCCCCACGCGCGAATTTTTTTGTCCAGGTAGATGACGCGCTCGGCGCAGCGCGCGATCGCTTGGAGGTTGTGCGTGACGAGCACCGCGGCGAGCGTGTCGGACGCGCTGATCTCCGCCATGAGATCGATGATCGCCGCGCGTCCGCCGACGTCGACGCCCGCGGTGGGCTCGTCCAAGATGATCAAGTTGGGCTTCGTGACGAGCGCGCGGGCGAGGAACACACGCTGCGTTTCGCCGCCGGAGAGATCGCGCATCTCCGCGTTGGCGAGCTTCGCGGCGCCCGTTCGCTCGAGCGCTTCCATCGCGAGCTTGCGCTCGTTTTTGGTGATGGAGATCGGCCAGCGTCCACGCAAGTTCGCGACGACCACGTCGATCGGCGTCGCGGGAAAATCGCGGTCGAATCCTTTGCGCTGCGGGACGTATCCGACTTTGCGACGCGCTTTCGCCGCGGGCTCGCCTTCGATGTAGATCGTCCCCGAGTCCGGTTCGATGAGGCCGAGGATCACCTTGAGCAGCGTCGACTTTCCCGCGCCGTTCGGTCCGCACAAACACAAGAACTCGCCGACCGGGACGAAGAACGAAACGTCTTCGAGCACCTTGCGCTTGCCGAAGCTCACGTTGACGTCGTTCACCTCGAGCACGCGCGGCGCGTCGTCGGGCGGGAGCGTTCCGTAGTGGAGGCCGCTGTACCGACGGCTCGATTTCGCGAAGGACGAAGGCGGCGGACGATCGCTCATCGCTTCACTTCAGGAATTTCTCGAGCTGCGCCGTGTCGTAGCGAAGGAGTTTTTCGTACGAGTCGGTCTCGGGCGTTCCGCCGACCGGATCGAGCGAGCCGAGCGGGATTTTGGCGGCTTCGGCGATCGTCTTCGCGGGACGCGAGTCGAGCTGCGGCTCGGAGAAGAGCGCGGGCACGTTGCGCTCCTTCACGACCTTCAAGACCTCTTCGATGTACTCGCCCGTCGGAGACGAGCCGGGGAACGGCTCGATGACGGCGAGGATCTTCAACTTGTAGTGCTCGGCGTAATAGTTGAACGAGCCGTGGAACGTGACGAAGCCGCGCGTCTTGAGCGCCGCGGTGCGCGTCATGATTTCTTGATCGAGCTTGTCGAGATCGCCTTGGACCTCCTTCGCGCGCGTTTTGTAACCCTCCGCGTGCGACGCGTCCGCCGCGACGAGCGCGTCCGCGATCGCGGCGACCATCGTCTTCGCGCGCGACGGATCCATCCACACGTGCGGATCGGTCGCGCCGAGCTCGTGATCGTGATCCTCTTCGGGCGTCGTGCGCGCTTTGTCGGCGGCTTCGTCGCCGATCGCGCCTTCCTTCACGGTGAGCGTCGGAACTTTTTCTCCGACCTTGACGAGCGTCGCGCCGGGCGCGGCGTCCTTCATCAATTTCTCCATCCACGGATCGAGCCCGAGCCCGACCAGGACGCCGACCTTCGCCGCAGCGACTTGCTCCACGTCCTTCGGCGACGGATCGAAGCTGTGCTCGGTGTGCCCGGGCGGGAGGACGAGGATGGTCTCCGCGTCCGGCCCCGCGACGCGACGCGTGAGATCGTAGAGCGGGAAGATCGACACGGCGACCTTCATGCCTTTCGACGATCCGCCGCGGCATCCGTTGCACGCCGCGATCGAGACCGCGAAAACGCAGAGCACGAGCAAAAACCGCGACCGATTCACGATGCGACCATACCATGCTAAGCCGTGCGCCATGCAGCGCGTCTCAGCGGCGATTTTCGCGGTCACCGCACTTGGTTGCATTCTGCACACATCCGATGCGGAGGCGTGCGGCGTGGCGTATCCGCAAGGGAGCTTCGCGAAATTTTCGACGGAGCGTTCGCTCATCGTGTGGGACGCGTCGAAGAAGACGGAGCACTTCGTGCGCGCGCTGTCGCTCAAGGGCGATCCCGAATCGTTCGGCGTGTTCGTTCCGACGCCGAACGTTCCGAAGATCGCGAAGGAGGACGACGCGATCCTCGAGCGCGTCGCGCAGCTCTTCGTTCCACCCACGCCGCCCACCGAAGCGAGCGGCGGCGGCGGGCCGCGCGGCGCGATCGCAGCGGCGGTTCCTCCGCCGGTTCAAGTGATGCAGCGAACGCAGATCGGCGACTTCGAAGCCGTCACGCTGAAGGCGACCGACGCGAACGCGCTCGGCGATTGGCTCGCGAAGAACAAATTCGTCGACAAGCCCGCGCTGCGAAATTGGGAGAAGACCTACCTCGACAAGAGCTGGATGATCACCGCGGTGCGCTGCACCGCGAAAGGCACCGGCGATCGCGCGCTCGAAGTGCCGACGATGCGCATGTCGTTTCGGATCGCGGAGCCGTTCTTTCCGTACGTCGAGGTGCCCGCCGACGCCGCGGACGAGAGCGCGTACCGCGCGAAGTACCCGCAGGGCGGTGGCTACAACTACACGACGCGACAATTCGACGTGTACGTGATCGCGGCGACGCCGATGCAAAGCATGCTCGGCGCGGTGACCGGCGGTCCGCCCGTCGCGGACGCGGTGCGCGTCACGAGCGACGCGATCGCGAGCGCGCTCGGCGACACGAAGTCGTGGGGATTCGATCCGAAGTCGCAGCCGCGCTGGACCGTGACGAAGCTCTCCGAGAACACGTGGCAGCGCACCGCCGACAAGGACCTCACGTTCGCGACGTACGATCTTCCGAAACCGCGACCGGGCCCCGGCGTCTCCGAAATCGACGATCGCCCGACGGGGCCGACGTTTCCCGCGTCGTCGATGGAGTGGATGGGCTCGCAGGGCGATGCTCCGGCGAAAAAGGCGAAGACGCGCTTTCGGCTCGGCGCGCTCGCGCTCTTCTTTTTGATCGCGGGCGCGGCGGGTTACGCCGTGTTGAGCGAGCGCGACGCCGAGCGCAAGGCGAAGTCGTGATCGCATGGTCGCCTTCGAGATTCGCGGTGCGCTGAAATCCGACGAGGATCAACTCCTCGCCGTCGCCGAGCACCTCGACACGGTCAACCTGCCCGACGATCGCGACGAGATTCGCGGCATCCTCGAGCACGCGACGGACAGCTTCACCGGCGCGATCAAAGATCCGCGGCGACGCCAGTACGTGTTCGTGCTCGTCGATTTGAAGAAGAACAAAATCGTCGGCACGTCGATGATCATCGGGCAGCTCGGGCGACGCGACGCGCCGTACATCTACCTCGACGTGATTCAAGAGGAGCGTTACTCGGCGAGCATCGACAAGCACTTCAACCACACGACGCTCAACGTCGGGTACTCGTACAACGGACCGACGGAGATCGGCGGGCTCGTGCTGTCGCCGGAGTATCGACGCGTGCCGGAGAGGCTCGGGCTCTTCATTTCGTACGTGCGGTTCCTCTTCATCAAGGCGCACCGCGAGTGGTTTCGCGACGAGATCCTCGCAGAGCTCCTCCCGCCGCTCGAGCCCGACGGAACCTCGCACTTGTGGGACGCGCTCGGCCGCCACTTCACCGACTTGAGCTACGCGGAGGCCGATCGCCTCTCGAAGAAGAACAAAGAGTTCATCCGCGGGCTCTTCCCGGAAGGAACGATCTACGCGTCGCTCCTTCCGAAGCAGGCGCAGGACGTGATCGGAAAAGTCGGAGCGCGAACGAAAGGCGTCGAGAAGATGCTGCGGCGGATCGGGTTTCGTTACGCCGAGCGGGTCGACCCGTTCGACGGCGGACCGCACTTCGTCGCGCCGACCGACGAGATCACGCTCGTGCAGCAGACGCAGAAGCTGAAGATCGCGCGCACGCTCGCGAAGAAGGAGCACCCGAAGCACGGCTCGCTCGTCGGCGTGGATCTGCAGGCCCCACCGTATTTTCGATCCGTCCTCACGTCGGTCGTGATCGATGCGGAAGGAGCTTCGTGCGCGATCGACGAAGGCGCGGCGCAGCATCTCGGGATTTCCGTCGGGGACGAAGCGTGGATCCTTCCGCTCTCGTGAACGGCGACGAGCGCTCGGGGTTCGCGCGACACGATCGCGCTCCGGAGCTCGACAGCGAGCCCCTCGAGATCCGAACGCGCGATGGCGTGACGCTCGCGGCCACGGTGCTCGAGCCGCGCGGATCGGAGCACGGCGCGCTCGGCTCGGTGATCATGGCGCACGCGATGTTCGCGCGGCAGAGCGCGTTCAAGCTCGTCGCGCCGCTGTTCCGCGATCGCGGATGGCGCGTCGTCACCTTCGATTTTCGCGGTCACGGCAAGAGCGCGGCGAGCGATTGGGGCTACGACGATTTCGTCGAGCGCGATCTCCCCGCGGTGGTCGAGTGCGTGCGCGCGCGAAACGAGCGCGGGCCGGTCGCGCTCGTCGGGCACTCGCTCGGCGGGCACGTCGCGCTCGCCGCGCAAGGATCGAAGCTCGTCGCGCTCGACGCGCTCGTCCTCGCGGCCGGCGCGAATTTGTGGCTGCGCGATTTCGAGCCGAACGCCGCGATTTGGGCCGCGAAGCGCGCGATCATGGACGGCTTCGTGCGCACCGCGCGCCGCTTCGGAAGATTTCCGGCGCGCGCTCTCCGCATCGGAAGCGACGACGAGTCGCTCGCGTACGTCGAAGACCTCGCGCGCTTCACGATCGACGGGCGCTGGTGCAGCCGCGACGGCACGCGCAACTACCTTTCCGCGCTCACCGAGGTGACCATCCCGATCTTCTCGATCGCGAGCGAAGGCGATCGCATCAACGCGCGCCCCGTGTGCGTCGAGCGCATGCTCGCGCGGTGCCGCGGTCCGCTGCACATCGAGCGCGTCACGAAGAGCGACGATGGATCGCGCGCGCCCGGTCACGGCGCGCTCGTCGCGTCGCGCCGCGCGCTCTCCGCGTTCGCGCGCGCCGAATCCTTCTTGCGAAGCGTCTCGCCGTGAAGCCGTCGTTCGCGCGTTTCCCGGAGTCGCTCGCAGGTCGCGCGTTCATCGACGTCGTCGTGCGGTATTTCGACGCGCGCCTCGTCGGTGAAGAGAACGTACCCGACGAAGGCGGCGCGCTCGTCGTCGCGAACCACGGCGTCTTCGGATTCGACGCGATGCTCCTCGGCGCGCTCCTCTGGCGCCACAAACGTCGCCTCGCGCTATGGCTCGCGGATCGCAATTTGTGGAAGACGCCGATCCTCGCGCAGACGCTCGATTGGGTGAACGCGATCCCCGGCACGCCCGCGGACGCGGTCGCGCACCTCGAACGCGGCGAGATCGTCGTCGTGTACCCCGGCGGGATTTTCGATTCGTACAAACACGCGCGCGATCGCCACAAGTTGAAGTGGCGCGGGCGCGCGGGGTTCGCGCGCGTCGCGATGCGCGCGAGCGCGCCCATCGTGCCCGTCGCGGCGTGCGGCGTCGACGACATGTACAAGGTCGTCGGGCGCGATCCGCTGCTCGGCAAGCTCCTCTTCGGAGACCGCCGTTACAATTTGCCCATCGCGCTCGGTCGATTCGGGACGCTGGTGCCGCGTCCCGCGCGCGTCACGCTGCACGCGCTCGCCCCGATTTTTCCCGACGGCAGCGCGGATGATCCCATCGCCGTCGAGCGCGTTCGCAAACGCACGCACGATTCGATTCAACAAAAGCTCGACGAGACATGACGACGCGACGTGGCCGAAACTTTGCTAATTCTCGAGTCATGGTGCGCGGGATGGTCTTGGGGATGTGTGTGTGCGCGTGCGGATGCGTCGAGTCGCAGCTCGAAGCGCAGACGATGGGGAGCCCGGTGAGCGACGCGCTGCCCGCGATTCAGTCGCGCGCCGAGCTCCTTCCGCCGGTCGACACGTTCTGGGCGCAAGAAGCCGCCGACATCGCGACGCGCCCCGATCCACCGCGCGCGCGATCGATCTCGCTCGGTTACGTCGGCGACGCGCCGCTCACCGGCGGCGTGATGCGCGACACGCCGATGGCGCCGATGAATCCGTATTTTCCCGCGCGTTGAGGAATCGCGTATCGTGCGCGCATGACCGCCTACGCTGCGCCGCCGCAAAAGAGCGGCATGCCCGGTTGGCTCATCGCCATCATCGTCGTCGTCGTGCTGCTCGTCGCGATGATCGCCGTGTTCGTCGTGCTCGCGATGGTCGGCGTACGGAGGTACGTGAAGGTCGCGAAGACCGCCGAAGCGTTGAACAGCGTGTCGTCCATCGCGCGCACCGCGGCGAGCGAGTACGACGCGAACGAGAAGCTCTGTCGATCCGCGTCGCATCCCGTGCCGACGTCGATGTCGCTCGTGTCCGGAAAGAAATACCAATCGCAGCCCTCCGACTGGAACAGCGATCCGCCGGACACCGGTTTCAAGTGCCTGAACTTCGAGATCGGCACGCCGCAGTACTACCAATACGACTACAAGCTCTCGTCGCCCGATTCGTTCGAGGCGATCGCGCACGGCGATCTCGACGGCAACGGCGTCTCGTCCGAGTTCAAGCTCGGCGGGCGCGTCGCGAGCGGCGTGGTCGTCATCGCGCCGAACGTGACGCAGACCAATCCCGACGAGTGATGTCGCGGCCGCAGATTCCTTCGCTCGTCGAGCGCCTCTGTCCGAGCACGACGTACGCGGGGCGCGGCGTGTGCATCGCGTTCGTCGACTCCGGATTTTTTCCGCACGCAGATTTGCGTTTGCCGCGCGGACGCATTCGCGCGTTCGTCGACGTCACGCGCGACGAGCCCGAGCCGCGCGATTTGCTCGCGCGCACCGCGGGCTCGTGGCACGGCACGATGACGACGTGCGCCGCGGCCGGCAACGGTTACCTCTCCGGCGGGCGTTACCGCGGGCTCGCGTCGGAGAGCGACGTCGTGCTCGTCAAAGCAAAAGACGAAGGCGCCGACGTGCGCGCCGATCATCTCGCGGCCGCGCTGCGCATCCCGCTGCGTCACGTGGATCTCGGCGTTCGCGTGCTCTCGGTTTCACTCGGCCTCGATCCGAACGATCCCGGCGCGCGCGACGTGGAGCGCGCCGTGGACGACGCGGTCGCGCACGGCGTCGTCGTCGTGGCCGCGGCGGGAAACGTCGCCGATCGCGCGCCGACCGCCCCGGCGAGCGCCGAACGCGCGATCACCGTCGGTGGATGGGACGACGCAGGCACGCTCGATCCGAGCGACGACAAACCGTGGCCGTCGAGTCACGGCGAAGTGCGCCCCGGCGTCGTCAAACCCGATCTCATCGCGCCCGCCGCGTGGATCCCCGCGCCGATGTTGCCGGGCACGCTCGAAGCGCGCGAAGCGCACGCGCTCTACGACTTGCTCACGGTGCTCGAGGAGATGGGCCTCGAGCCTTCGCCGATCGAGGCGCTCGCGCAATCGAGCGCGGACTTGCTCGAGCGCGTCACCGCGCGCATCGCGATGCAGAAGTACATCGCGCGCGACTACCAACACGTCGACGGGACTTCGTTCGCCGCGCCGATCGTCGCGTCCGTCGCGGCGCAGATGATCGAAGCGAACCCCGCGCTCACGCCGCGCGACGTGCGCGAAGGATTGTTGCATACCGCACGCAAATTGGACGGTGTTTCCCGCGAAATTCAGGGCGCGGGATTGATCGACGCGTCCGCCGCGGTCGACTGGGCGCTCGCTAAGCGGTGACGGTCTGGTCGCGGACGTCGCCGATTTTTTCGGCGGGCCACTCGCGCACCGGCTTCACGCGCTCCTTGAGCATCGCGATGACTTCGTCGTCGGTCATGTCGCGTCCGAGGCGCACGAAGCGCTTCGCGAGGAGCTTCCACTGACCGAGCCACAAGAGCCACGACACCAAGAAGAAGTCGAGGCCCTCGAATACGATGACGTTCTCTTTCGCGTACGCATCGACGTTCGCGAGAAAATCCGCGGGGAGCTCCGACCAGTGGCGGTTCGCGCGGAGGTGATGTCCGATGTGGTAGCCGTCGTTGAAGCAGCGCTTGTTGTAGCCGCTGTTGATGCACGTGATCGCGTTCGCGAGACCGTTGTTCTTGCGGTGCGTGTTCACGAACGCGTGCTGACCCCAGTTGCCCGTCATCATCATGAAGCGACACGTGACGAGCGGAAGCAAGAACACGGCGAGCCCGAAGCGCCAATCGACGAACGCCATCGTGAGCACGACGACGCTCCAGTGCGCGATCTCGCCGAACACGGCGCGCTTCGCCATCGCCGGCTTCTTCTTGCGCCACAGATAGAGCGGGAGCTCGATGCCGATGAGAAAGAAGAAGCGAAAGAAGTAGACGAGGAAATTCGAGAACGAGTCGCGCTGGTAGCGAATCGTCGAAGACAGATCGTTCTGCATGTTGTCTTCGACGTGGTGCATCCCGATGTGGTGCTCGCGATACCCGGTGGGCATGCCGAAGAAGAACGACATGACGAACGGATGAATCTTGTCGAGCCACTTCGGGCTCTGGATGAACTTCCGATGCATCGTGCAGTGGAGCATCAAGATGATCGGCGGCGTCTGATAGCCCCAGAGCGCGAAGTACGCGAGCACCGGAATCGCGGCGGGCACGCGCGTGAAGCGCAGCGCGAGAAACAGCGCGACCATCGCGACGATCTGAATCGCGACCGAGCGCAGCGTGAGGCGCACGAACACTTCGTCGCGCGGCTCGTAGAGGTGCTTCTGACACCAGCGCGAGATCGGGCCATCGCCGTACGTGGGCACGGTTTGCGGGTCGGTGATCGTGAGCGCCGATGACTCCATGAACTGCCAGCGCTGTTTATCTTTTGACGCTGACGCGCGCAATGCGTCGGCGATTACGCACTAACAACCCTTGTGCGAGACGGGAAAAATCTTTCCGGGATTGAGCAGGCCCTTCGGATCGAAGACGCGCTTGATGTCCTTTTGAAGCGCGATGAGC
>Ga0335078_10006685_pt1 | contig 17060 bp, 20 predicted proteins | sample Lox_Sample_32_FD_206711 | JGI IMG/M metagenome (GOLD analysis project Ga0335078, IMG submission 206711) | Soil microbial communities from Loxahatchee National Wildlife Refuge, Florida, United States - Lox_Sample_3.2 | ecosystem: Environmental > Terrestrial > Soil > Wetlands | place: USA... | reverse complement strand
GCATCTCGTGCGCTTCAGGTTCCGGATCCCTCAGGCATGCCGAAAGCCGCTGAAGTGTACGACAATAGAACCGATGTGGCGCTTTGATCGAACCACCTAGCAGGCCCTGCGACGGCTCATCTCGAACAGGGGCGCCGAGGCTGAAAGAATGGACCGGATTGACAAATCGCCACGCCTCCAGGCCGGGATGACTGGTTTTTGTTATCTGATCACCATCCTGACGGGAAGATTTGCCCAAGGTCTCGTCAGCGGCACGCTAATCGTAGACGGCAACGCCTCGATGACTGCGAACAATATCCTGGCGCATAAGGGCTTGTTTGAGCTGAGCTTCGCGATCTACCTGATCGAAATGGCCAGTCAAAGAGCGATGATCGCTCTATTCTATGGTTTACTTAGGCCGGTGAGTAAGAGCGTATCTCTGCTTGCGGCGTTTCTGGGCCTCGCCGGTTGCGTCATCAAGCATTTGGCCGGCTTTTTTACATCACGCCCTCGTTCATTTTGGTTGGCGACCATTACTTGAATGTATTCTGCCTGAGACAGCGCCAGGTGCTGGCGCTGCTCTTCCTTGAGGTGAATGACCGGAGCACCGCGATTTCCCTGGTATTTTCCGGACTCTATGCACTTCTGACAGGCTATCTCATCATAAGGTCGACCTTCCTACCCTGGATTCTGGGCGCGATATCGGTGATTGCGGGTTTAGGTTGGCTGACGTTCCTGTATCTGCCGCTGGGATACGCAGCATTTCCAGTACCTTGCGCTTTTCGGCCTGCTGGGGGCATTAGCACTGATCCTGTGGCTGCTCGTGTGCGGCTTGGATGAACAGCGATGGAAGGAATTAGCCCGCGCGGCGGCCGAGTGAGACGTGTCAGGAAGACTGGCTGGGAAAGATGCGAACCTGCCGGCGCTTGGTGGCAAATGCAAAACTCCACTGCAATAGCACGAAAAAGCGGTTAGCGAAGCCAATCAGAAAGTAAATGTGAACGACCGCCCAAATCAACCAGGCGGGAAATCCGGCAAAGCGCAGGAATCGCAGGTCCGCGACTGCATAAGTACGGCCGACGATGGCGAGATCGCCCTTATCCCAGTACCAGAAGGGAGCCGGTGGTTTCTCCCCCAGCACACGGCGGCGAATCAACCGCGCCACGTATTGGCCTTCCTGAATGGCAGGCTGCGCGACGCCGGGCAACACCATCGGCTCCTTGCCCAGGATGCCCAGCAGATTCCGTGACCGGGCGACAACATGGGCTGTATCGCCGATCGCAAAAATGTCCGGATGACCGGGTACCGACAAATCGGGATTCACCATGACTCTTCCGGACCGGTCGGTGGCGGCGCCGAGCCACTGTCCCGCGGGCGAAGCCAGCACGCCGGCGCTCCACAGCACCGTGCCGGCCAGCAGCCGTTGCCCGTTGGCTACGATGCCTTCGGCATCGATCAAGGTGACGCGGGTGCCGGTGTGAACCTTGACGCCAAGGCTCTCCAAATGACGCATGGCCTTGGCCGAAAGCGCTTCCGGATAGGTGGGCAGCACGCGCGGCTCCGCCTCATACAGGTGGATTTGCGCCGAGCGGGGATCAATGTGACGGAAATCGTGCGCCAGGGCGACGCGGGACATCTCCGCCAGAGTGCTGGCCATTTCCACTCCGACGGTCCCGGCGCCGACCAGCACGAAGGTCAGCAACTGCCGGACGGCTTCCGGCGCGGCGTGATCGAGGGCAGCAAGTTTCTCCGCCCGCTCAAAAGCCAGCAGAACCTTGCCACGAATTTCGTCGGCGTCCTCGAGCGACGCGAGACCAGGAGCGAACTGCTGCCAGTTGTCATGTCCAAAGTAATTGTACTGAATGCCGGTTGCGAGGATGAGGAAGTCGTACGGCAAATCATACTGGGGCAGGCGAACGCGCCGGGCATCCGTATCGATGCCGGTGACCTCGTCCAGCAACACCTCGACGTGGCGTTGCCGGCTGAGGATCGAGCGCAACGGACCGGAGATTTCGTCGGCGGAGAGCAAGCCCGTGGCCACTTGATACAACATCGGGCGAAAGAGATGGTAGTTACGCTTGTCGATGAGCGTGATCGTTACGGGAGCGCCGGCCAGCGCACGCGCGGCATAGAGTCCGCCGAAGCCACCGCCCACAATCACCACGCGGGGAAGATCTGCCACCAGTATGTGATTGCAGGGTGTCTTCCTGCGCTTCGGTTTGGCTCTTTCCGACTGGACGGCGTCGTACAATTCCAAGGCCGGCAGAGCGAAGTTGACCCTCCCCCGCCGATTAGGTTATCCTGTTTGTTACGAACATCTAGCAATGGCTAATCATTTTTCTGCGCTCAAGCGCGTGCGCGAAGACGAAAAGCGGACGGCCTACAACCGGCAGAACAAGACACGGATGCGGCACCAGATCCGCGCCATGCGGCGCGCGATCGCCTCGAAGGATGCACAGGCTGCCGCCGAGTTGCTTCCGCGGACTTTCTCGATCATCGACCGTTCCGCGAAGAGCGGCATCATCAAGAAGAACACCGCGGCGCGTTACAAGTCGAAGCTCACTCTGCGGGTGAAGGCGCTGGCCACGGCGTAGCGGTCAGGCCGTCAAGCTCAAAATAAACCTCTCCATGACGAGGCGGTCGTCCGGCCGCGGGCTTCGTAGTCCCTTGTCCGCCGCGGCGATCAGATCCACGGCGCGCTCCAGTTGCTGGCGGGAGAACTTGGCCACAGTCTGCAGGACCTGTTCGGCGCGCGCACCCCACATCGGCACACCCATTTTGGCGAAGTGCGCCTGCACCTGCTGCGGGCTGCGCAGGCCCGCCTCCTTGGCCACCAGCGCGGCGCGGAACTGCGACGAGAGAAAGGCCAGGGCCAGCGGCAGGTATTCGCCTTCGCGGAAGAGGGTGTCCAGAATTTCGAGCGATTGGGAGCGGTCGCGGCGCCCCAGCGACGCGACCAGCGCGAAGATGGTGGTGGCGCGCGCTTCGGGCACGAGCAGGGCGACCTGTTCCTCGGTCAGAGTCCGCCCTTGCGCATAGAGCGCCAGCTTCTCGATTTCGGCGGCCAGGCGCGTCAGGTCGGAGGCCAGCGCCTCGACCAGCCATTCCACAACCGCGTCATCGATAGCCAGACCGGCGCGCCGCGCCATGGCGGCGGTTTCGCGGCGCGCCTCCTGCGCCATGGCACGGCGGAACTCCACGGTATTCGCCACGGCGCTGTAGAACTTGGCCACGCGCTCCTGCTTCTTTTTGTCGTCGCCCTCGAAATCGAAGCGCGCGGCATCCAAGACCAGCACCACGCCCGGCGTGGGATTCTTGAAATAGTCTGCCAGTGGGGCATCGGAGGCGGTGCCGGCGCCGCTCTCCTCGGCGTCCGCGTCCGCCCGCGTGCGGGGGAGCGCGGCTTCGGCATTAGCCGCGAAGATGACGCGGTCGGCCGCAAACAGCGAGAGGGAACGCGCATCGTCGATAACTTCGGCCAGCGGGGTTTCCGCGAGATCGTAGCTGGTGACCGAGTTTTCGCGGTTCGCATCACCGAGCGCGGCGTCGAGCAATGCCGCCCGCGCGCGCCGGCGCTGATAGGCTTCCGGCCCCAGGAACAGATAGGCAGGGGCGAGTTCCCGCCGTTCCATACGGGCGAGGAACTGGGCGGGAGTCACTCAGAAATTCTCCAGGATGGAGGTGACCACGTCGCGCGCCACGTCGCGGCTGAGGCGTTCGATGCCCGCGCCGCTTTCGTCGAAGTAGGCTTGTGGATTGACGCTGATTTCGTAACGCTCGCGGACTTCGAAGGAAGGGCGCGAGAACAGCACCTTGCCGGTGGCGCGGTCGGTCAGCGTGACCTTCAGGTAAGCGCTGCACTGCACGACGGTGGCGCGGCCGGAAGCCTGATCGGCGATGATCGGATAAGAGCTGAATTGCAGCACGGCTCCGTCCAGCACGGCATCGGCGGCTTTCGGATCGGTCACGATTTTGTAGTTCGTGCGGGAAAGGAACTCGCGCGTGATGTCGGCGGGCAAACGCTGCGCCAACCGGTAGCGGATGGTGTTGTTCTGGAAGGCCGGGATGGCGATGGTGTGGATGGTTTGCGGCAGGATATTGGTTTTGCCCGCCACGTGGTAGCCGCAGCCGGAAGCGGCGCACCCGGCTGCCATCAGCAGGATCGCCCCTTTGCGCTTCATAAGTAGTCGCTCCCCACCGCCAGGGCGTTTTCCGCCGCCAGACGCAAGTTATCCACCGCCGCCCAAGCCCAGCAGGCCTGCGGTGCGTTGCGGTCCATCGCCACGGCGCCGACCGCAATGCCGCTCTGCCCGGCCATGCCGGCCGAAGTGGGCGGCTCCAGGTCGGCGCCCCGCACGTCGAAGCGCGCCCCCACGAAGGCCGATTCCACCGCGTCGGCACCGGGGTTCTCTGTGAATTCCACCCACAGCGACAGGCTGTAGCCGTGAAAGACCGGCGCCTGAATGAGGCGCAAGGAGGGCATGGGCGGCGCCAGGCGCGGATCGGCGGCACGCGAAAGCAGGGTCGCCAGGTGCCGCTCGATGCGCAACTCCGCCGATTCCAGCGAGACGGGCGCTTCCTCGCCGTAGCGCGCAAGCATGTTGAAGCTGAGCTGCTCATCGAAGATCTTCTTCGGCATGCTTTTGAAGGACAACAGGCTGATGGTTTGCTGCTGCAGTTCCTCGACGCCGCTTTGGCCGCGCTCGCTGGCGGGCTCGAAAACATGAACCACGGAGCGGCGGAGCGGAAACTGGGAGTGGACCTGGGAGAGCAGCAACGCGATGGCGATGGCCGCCGGGTGCGCGATCGAATGCACGGCGTCGGCGGGCGGCTGGAATCCGGCCGGTTCGATGAACGGTGCGCGGATGGAGGAACGCGGGTGGTCCTCGGCGGCGTGCGTCAGGTCGATCATGACGGGTAAATCGCCTGGGAGTGCAAGGGCCTGCGCAGTGGATTGCGGCGATCCGGCCAGCAGCACCACCCTGGCATCGCGCAGCGCCTGGGCTTCGAATCCCCACACCAGGGCGGCTTCATCGCCTTGCGCGGACAGCGTGGCCGCTTCTTCGGTTTCGCCGGTCATGAGCTTCAGGTCCACCGCCAAGCGGCCCTCGGCGATGAGATCGCGGAGTTCGCGCCCCAGCAGGGAGTCGCTGCCGACCAGGGCCCAGGTGGAGGTCTTAGCCAACCTGGTGCTCCGGAGTGTGGGGCGGCGCGTTGCCGAGACCGCGCCGCAGCACATGGCGGCGGAAGACGCCCCCCGCGCGGATGGCGATGCCGCTGCCCACGTAAGCGGCGGCCATCGCGGGCAGCACGATGCGGCCGTAATTCCAGATCGCGTAGAGCAGGCCGCCCAGGAAGATGATGATCAGGGGCGTGTGCGGCTGGCGCAGGCTGAAGTTTTTGAAGCTGTAATAGCGCCAGGTGCTGACCATCAGGAATCCCAGCAGCGCCAGCAGGGCCAGCCAGACCACGGCGAAAGGCCACGTGCGGATCGGCTCGGCATCGAAAGCGTAGACCACGGCCGCCACCGTGCCGGCTGCGCCTGGGATCGGCAAGCCGACGAAGTACTTGCGGTTGGGACGGCCCGGGTTCTTGGGGATGGGGTTGGTCTGGACATTGAAGCGCGCCAGGCGCGCGGCGCCGCACAGCAGGAACAGAAAGGCGATGAAGTAGCCGGCTTGAAACAACTGGCGCTGGAAGGGCTGCGAAAGTCCGCTATCGACGAACTGCACGCCCCAGGCGAAGGCCAGCACGGCGGGCGCCATGCCGAAGCTGATGACGTCGGCCAGGGAATCCATCTCGCGGCCGAAAGCGCTGGCGGTATTCGTCAGGCGCGCGATGAGCCCGTCGAGGCCGTCCAGGAGCACTGCGATGCCGATGGCCTTGGCCGCAATCTCGAAATCGTCTGCGGCGCGCACCGTTCCCGCGGCCGCCGCCAACATGGCGCCTCGGAAGGAACGCAGGATGGAAAGATAGCCCAGAAAAATGTTGCCGGCCGTGAACAGGGTGGGCAGGGCGTAAGCGGCGCGGCGAGGCCGGCGCTCGGCCGATGGCGGAACGTCGGGGGGCGGATTGTCAGACCTCGGCATGCATCAGATCCTGGGTTGCCGCGCTGTCCACGCCGGCGAAATCACAACGCTGCGCGATCACGCTGGACCCGCCCGCGACGTGCATTCCGGGTTCGACGGCGACCTCCCATTCCGGGCCGAAGAGCACGTCCACGCGCGATCCGAACTTGATGAGGCCCACCCGCTCTCCTTTCGCCACGTAGTCGCCGGGGCGCTTGTGGAACACGATGCGCCGCGCGAGGATGCCGGCAATCTGTTTGAAGACCACGCAGGCGCCCTCGCCGCGCACGGTGACCACGTTCTGTTCGTTCTCCGCCGAGGCGCGCTCGCGGCTGGCAACGTGGAAGCGCCCCTTGCTATAGCGCACGTCGGCGATGGTGCCGGCGATGGGCGCGCGATTCACGTGCACGTCGAAGATGCTCAGAAAGATGCTGATGCGGGTTTGGGTGGCGGTTTCGCGTTTGACCACCACGACCTTCCCGTCCGCCGGAGAAACGGCCACCGCGCCGGCGGGAATTTCGCGCTCTGGATCGCGAAAGAAATACAGGCAGAACGCGGCCAGGACGTACAGGGGCACAGCGAACCAGGGGCCGGCGAGGTAAGAGACCAGAAGCCCGCCGGCTGCGAGTCCGAGCGCGTAATAAATGCCGTCGGCGACGATCATTCAAACCCATTTTGCCACAGGAGCGGGGCGGGCCCGGTGGTGCGTCGTTGCGAGCTTGTTTATACCAAGCGGATGCCACCGTGTAATTCTACTGGTTATGAGTGTTGAGGCGTATGTCCGCGCGCAACAGCAGAACTTCGACGCGATCAAAGTGTCCCCTCACTACTCGCGTCTGATAGAAACCGTGGACGTACTCTACAACAGAACGGTTGAGCTTGTCCCCGCGCATTGTCCCCGTTTGTGCTTTGGAAAGATGCTGCTAATGTGCCACAAGTCGCTGTTGTCGGCGGCGACCCTCATTGCTCGCGGACAGCCGGAAGACGCTGCGCTCGTCAGCCGCCGCGCCGTTGAGATCGGGCATCTTGCCATCGCCGTCCATCTGGATTCGCAGAATTATGTGAAATGGCTCGATGCAGAGCGCCGGAGTGCCAGGTGGCAGGTTCGAATGAAGGGGCAACGCCCAAAAGCCGAGCCTACCGTAAAGTGGGGTAAAGACGTCATGGAGCATCCGCTTCTTGCTGATCTGCGGACCTTTCTGGGCATTCTCTCCGACGCTTACGCACACTTCACGCCTGAATTTGAGGGAAATCTGCCGTGGTCCGAACAAATGAAACCCGGGGAAAACGCAGCAATCTTCCTTGAATACTTCGATACGACGAAGCGGGTCATTCACTGCGCTTTCCTTAATCTGGCCGCGATACATCTCAGGCTGTTCGAGGTTTTTGATGCATGCTTCAAGGATGGCCTGCGCAGCGACAGTCGTTGGCAAAGGCTTCAGGCCACCGCTTGGGCTATAGGTATTGAACTCGCCGCCGAGTTCAAGCCAGGTGAACATGGTTTCGCTGCGCCCCCGGCTCAATAGGGGGAAAAGAAAAAGGAAAGCCAGGAGAGCTACGTCGCTCTACCGCAAGCGGCGGGGCGAGGAGGATACCGGGAAGGGCGGCCGGGAGCATACCCGGCTTGGGTCAGCAGCCGCCTGCTTCGAGAACGCCGGTAACAGCTGCCAGGAGCGGTGCATGTATGAGGACATTGCGGAGGTCGTTCATCTCCCGCCAAGGGATTTCGGGGTGCGCCTCGCGGAACTCCACACCGGCCTTTTCTGGATGCTTCACCGATAATCTCGAGATTTCGACACACGGCGTTAAAGAGAAGTGACACCGGAACACTGCCCGTTTCCCGGAGACTGCGGCATTGAAATAACTCATCGCAGCAATCTCGAATGTGCAACAAATAAACGCGCGAATCGGATAGGCTCATGAGATCACAGAACCTGGGCTTCCGCCAGGACGCGCTCGCGGACGTGACGCAGGCTGTTCGGAGTCACAATGTCCACCGTGAGGCGCAGCAAATCCTGAAGATCCAACTTCAGTCCAATGAGATCGAGCAGGCTCCTGCCCTGCTCGAACTCGACCAGGAAATCGACGTCGCTCTTTTCGCCGTTGTCGCCCCTGGCTACCGGGCCGAAGATCCGCACGTTGTGTCCGCCATGCACTTCCGCCAGGTGCAGGATCTCCATCCTCTTTTCCTGACGCAATGTGGCCAGGGTGATCACTCCTCCATTCTTCCGCATCTCAGGGAATTCAGCACACAGTTCCTGGCGGGCCCGCCGCCCGCTACACTGGTACCTGAGTCCCTCTCAGACTTTTTCCGCCTGGCGGGCGTCATTCCACATGGAGCCGGAGCTTTGATCTTTCGGGCGGTCGAGGATGCCGACCTGATTCGTAAGGCGCGCCGGGGAGATGTCGAGGCCTACAACCTGCTGGTCTCCCGATGGGAGAGACGCGTCTACAATTACCTGCTGCGCATCGTCGGCCACCGGGAGGACGCTCTGGATCTCAGTCAGGACGTTTTTTTGAAAGCCTACCAGCATCTCGGTAAACTGGACGATCCCGCGCGGTTCGGCCCCTGGCTGTACCGCATCGCCCACAACGAGGCTTATTCGCTCTTCCGCAAGCGGCGGCCGGAAGGGGAGAGCGAAGAAATCCAACCCGAGACGCTGGAGGGCGCAGCCAGCGTGGGCGGCAACGCGGTTTTCCCCATCGAATTGACGCTGGCGGTTGCGAGCGCGCTTTCCAGGCTCAACGCCGACCAGCGCGAGACCGTGGTCCTGAAGATCTACCAGGGCTTCAAGTTCGAAGAAATCGCCGAGATTGTGGCTGCCCCGGTTTCCACGGTGAAATCGCGGCTATACACGGCGCTCGAACTGCTCAAAGCCGAACTCGCTCCGGTGAAAGCAAGAGGTGCGTCATGAGTTGCTCGCCATTCGATCTGCGGGACTACTTTTTTGAGGAACTGAGCGAACCGCAGCGCCGGCAGACCGAGGCCCACGTGAAAGCGTGCGCAACCTGCCGCGAAGAGCTGGACCGGTTGCGCGGTACACACGCCGCCCTGCTCACGCTGCCGGATGAAGAGATTCCGCAGCGCATCGGTTTCGTTTCCGATCCCGTGTTTCAGCCCCCGGCATGGCGCCGCGGCTGGGATGCGCTGTGGGGATCCGCCGCGCGATTGGGCTTCGTATCGGCCGCCATGCTCTCGATCGCGCTCGTGACCTTCGCTCTCAGGCGTCCGCTTCCGCCGCCTGGCACGCCGGCTCCCGCATTCGATCGAGCCGCGCTGGAAGCGGATTTTTCGAAGCGCCTGCACGCGGCCGTGCAGAAGGCCGTGGCGGAGAGTGAAGCGCGGCAGACCCGCCAAACCCAGGAGGTTCTGGCCGCCGCCGAGAGACGGCATGCCCTGGAGGATCAGGCCATGATCGTGCGCGTCCAGGAATACATGGAGGTGCAGAGGAAACATCTCAACACCTTGATCCTGACCAGCAATGAGACCGGCGGCCCGGACGGTGGCGCGCGATGAACGGACTGGCGATCCTGCTGGCGCTGTTCTTTGCCGGAGCGCCAGCCGAGCCACACTCGCTGGTGACGCGCGCCGCCCTGGCGGGGGTGGAGAAATCCTGCGACGGCCGGTTCATGAAGGCATACGCGACGGACTCGTTTGACCTGCTGGGCGCCACCCGGGGCGTCTACCTGGAAGGTTACGGCGCGGTTTTCACAGCGGAGCTCGATTTGATTGTCAGCCCCAGCCTGAGCCCCTTCCATCCGAGATTCACAAAACAGGAAATTGCCCGCGTGCACCGCCTCAAGCTGGAACGTCTGCCGGTGCTGAAGCAGAGCATGCGCGATCTGCTGGTGGCGTCTGCCTCTTCGCTCGAAACCCTGCCGCCCAACGAACAGATCGTGCTGGCAGTCACGCTGTTTCACTACTCCTGGGAGGATTCGAGCGGCATCCCGTCGCAAATCGTGATGCAGGCCGAGCGCCAGAAACTGCTGAGCAACGCCACGCGCGAGAGCGCCATCCACGAACAAGAGTTTTAGGTGTCCACACAAATCCCCAGCCCCGAGCCCCTGGCCCCCACCCCCGGCACAGTGCGCGCGCCACGCTTGGGAGAGATGCTCATCGCCCGCCGGCTGATCCAACCGGAGGATCTCGACAAGGCCCTCGAACTACAGAAAGAGCGGGGCGAAAAGCTGGGCAAGATCCTGGTGGACATGGGCTTCATTGCGCTGCGGGACGTGCTGGCGGCGCTCTCTGAACAGCTCAACATCCCGCTGGTGACGCTGGATTCGCCGCCGCCGGTGGTGCCCGAACTGGAAGGCCTGTCAGCGCGCTTCATGCGGCAGAACCGCTTTTTTCCCCTGGCGGCGCAGGATTCCACGGTGACGCTGGCCATGGCCGATCCGCTGGATTTCGAGACCATCGCGGCGGTGCGCTCGTTTTCCGGCCTGAACATCGATACCGCGCTGGCCGCCGAGCAGGACATTCTGGACGCCATCGACAAGCATTATGGCGAGGCCGCCCGGCAGCCGCTGGATATCGAGTTCGGTTCCGCACAGGCCAACGAGGATCTCGAGCACCTGCGCGACATGGCCAGCGAAGCGCCCGTGATCCGGCTGGTGAACGCCATGATCGGGCAAGCTGTCGAGCGGCGCGCCAGCGACATCCACATCGAGCCGTTCGAGAAGGAATTCCGCGTGCGGTTCCGCGTGGATGGCGTGCTCTTCAACCAGGAGGCTCCGCCGCGCGAGCTGAAGAGCGCCATCATTTCGCGGCTGAAACTGATGGCCAAGCTGAATATTGCCGAACGACGCCTGCCGCAGGATGGCCGCATCAAGATCAAGATCCTCGGGCGCGAAGTGGACCTGCGCGTCTCCACGTTGCCCACGCTGTACGGTGAAAGCGTGGTCATGCGCCTGCTGGACCGTTCCGCGGGCGACTTTTACGACCTGCGCCGCTTGGGCTTCGACGACAACATGCTGGCGCGCATGGAGCATTTCACCGCGCTGCCGCACGGCATCTTCCTGGTGACCGGCCCCACCGGCAGCGGCAAATCCACCACGCTCTATTCGGCGCTGAAACGGATCAACATTCCGGACCGCAAGATCATCACGATCGAAGACCCGGTGGAATACCAGATGGACGGCATCAACCAGATCCACGTGAATCCGCAGATCGGGCTGACGTTTGCGGCCGGGCTTCGGCACATCGTGCGGCAGGATCCGGATGTGATCATGGTCGGCGAGATCCGGGACAAGGAAACGGCCGATATCGCCATCCGCGCGGCGCTCACCGGGCACCTGGTTTTCTCCACATTGCATACCAACGACGCTCCCAGCGCCATCACGCGGCTGACCGACATGGGAGTGGAGAATTACCTGGTGACCTCGTCGCTGGTGGGCGTGCTGGCGCAGCGGCTGGTGCGGCTGGTCTGCGCGCACTGCAGGACTTCGGCGGGCACGGCAATTTCACCCGAAGGCGAGCGCATCGAAATCTGGCGCGGCGCCGGGTGCGACGAGTGCGGCGGCGCGGGCTACCTGGGCCGGGTGGGCATCTTCGAACTGATGGAGCTGAACGACGAGCTGCGCACGCGCATCATGGCCAACGAGGATGCGGCGCACCTGGCGCAGGCGTCCCGCCGCTACGGCATGCGCAGCCTGCGGGAGGATGCGTGGCGCAAAATCCGGACAGGCGTGACAACGGTAGAGGAGGTCATGCGAGTCACCCAGGAATTATGAGCACCGCTTACTTACGTGGGCGCCTCAGTAAATTCAGCAAGTTAAAGAGCCGCGACCGTGAGGGAGCGGATTTTGCCACAAGCTGCTAGACACAACTAAGATGGCGACCTATTTCTTTCGCGCGGTGGCATCGGACGGCAAACTCCGTACAGGCCGTCTGGATGGCGACACGGACCGGCTGGTCGCCCGCGAGCTGCGCAGGCAGGGCTTGACGCCGGTGTATGTCGGGGTCGCGCCAAAGAAATCGCACGACCTGAAGCTGCCCGCCTTCCTGACGGGCCGCCGGCGCGACGTGCTGTTCTTCACGCAGGAGCTGTCGACGCTGCTGAACGCAGGCGTCCCGCTCGACCGGGCGCTGGCGATCACGGCCGAACTGACCGAGCGGCCGCATTTCCGCGCTATCGTCCTCGACGTGCTGCGGGTGCTCAAAGGCGGAAAGACGCTGGCGGACAGCCTGGCCACGCACGGCGAGTATTTCTCAGAGCTGTTCGTCAACATGGTGCGGGCGGGCGAGGCCTCGGGCGCGCTGGCCGTGGTCTTCGAGCGGCTTTCGGAATTCGAGCGCACTCGCGACGACTTGCGCAACTACATCGTCTCGTCCATGATCTACCCCGCGTTGCTTTGCCTGGTGGGCCTGGTCTCGGTGATCATCCTGCTGACCTTTGTGGTGCCGCGCTTCGCCTCGCTGTTCCAGGATTCGCACATGCAGATGCCAGTGCCCACGCAGATCATGCTCGAAGTGAGCAATTTTGTGAAGGCCTGGTGGTGGGTGGCGGCGCTCGGCCTGGCGGCGATCATTACCGGATGGCGCCTGTACATCGGCACGGCCAAGGGCCGGCTGCGCTGGGACGCGTGGCGGCTGAAGGTGCCGCTGCTTGGGGATGCCTTGCGCAAGGCGGAGACCGCGCGATTCGCGCGCGCCATGGGCACGCTGGTGGCCAACACCGTGCCGCTGGTGCAGTCCATCGGGATCGCGGGTGCCATCCTGAACAACCGCTTCATCGCCCGCGGGCTGGAAGCCGTTTCGCAGGGGGTGAAGCGTGGAGAAGGCATCGCGGCTCCCGTCACCAAGGTGGCCGTTTTCCCGCCGCTGGCCGGCCACCTGTTGACGGTGGGCGAAGAAACCGGCAGACTGGATGCGATGTTCAACCGCATGGCGGACATCTATGAAGCCGACACCCGCGCGTCGATCAAGCGCTTGACCGCAATCTTCGAGCCGCTGGTCATCCTGGTAATGGGCGTGATCGTCGGCGGGTTTATCTTGAGCATTCTGGTGGCGATCACCAGTATCAACGACGTAGCCATATGACCATAACGCGAAACCTCCGGCGAAGCCGGACCCAGGCAGGCGTCACCCTCATCGAGATGATGGTCGTGGTGATCATCATCGCCCTCTTCGCTGTGCTGGTGGGGCCGAACCTGTTCAAGCAAACCGACAAAGCGCGCGTCACCGCCGCCCGCGTGCAGATCGAGTCGTTCGAGGCGGCCCTGGTGCAGTATCACGCCGATACCGGCACGTTTCCAACGCAGGAGCAGGGCTTGGCGGCGCTGCGGCCCTATCTGCGGAAGGATGTGCCACTAGACCCCTGGAAGCATCCGTACCTCTACAAGTATCCGGGCGACCACGGCGAGGAACCCGACATCACCTGCTACGGCGCCGACGGCCAGCCCGGCGGCGAGGGAGTGAATGCCGATATCGTCAACTGGAAGTAGGGCCCGCGGCGTCACCTTGATGGAGCTGATGGTGGTGATGGCCATCATCGCCCTGATCTTCGCGATCGCTCTGCCCAGCACGCTGACGGGGCTCGAGAACCTGCGGCTGGCATCCGGCGCGCGGTCGGTAGCCGCTTTCATGAGCGTGGCTGCGAACCGTGCCGAGCGACGCCAGCAGGCCATCGAGGTGTCGGTCTCCATTCCGGACAACGCCGTAGTCATGCGCTCGGCGGGGGGCGGCTTCACCAGGAAGCTGGATCTGCCGCCGGGCATCAGGCTTGCGGCCGTCCTGCCGGCGCTGGCGGATCCCAGCGACGAGCCGCGGCAATTCCTGTTTCTTCCCGGCGGATCACCTCCGCGCATGGGGATCGAGATTGCCAACCACCGGGGGGAGCGCCGTATCGTGCGGCTCAATCCGGTCACCGGGGTGGCCGAAGTCTCGCGGCCGGGGGCGGAATGAGATCGCCCGGGTTCACGCTGCTCGAGATGATGGTGGCCACCTTCATCATGGGGGTCGCGGTGGTGGGACTGATGGCCGAAATCAGCACCTCCATGCGCAACGCCTCGCTGGTCACCAACCGCGACCGGGCCGCGCTGCTGGCGCGCTCGAAGCTGAACGAGTTGATGCTGGAGCCGGGACTCCCGCTGGCGACCCTGGAAGGAGGGCAATTCGATCCGTCCTTGACCGGCGGCGTGCCGGGCGGATGGAGCGCCCGCATGACGCGCTTCGAGATGCCGCCCCAGCCGCAGGTGGGCGACCGGGTGCTCGATCGCGTGCAACTCGAGATCTGGTGGACCGATAACGGCCAGCGCCGCACATTCACGCTGTACGGCTACCGCACCGACGTGCTGCGTCCCGATGATGTGCAGCCATGACGCGTACGATGCACGCCTCCGAAGCCGGTCTCACGCTCATCGAAGTGGTGATCGCGGTGACGTTGTTGAGCATGCTCTCGGTAGGCATGCTGGAGGCCATCCGCATGGGCTTTGGGGCCCTGGACCGGACCAACCTGCGGCTGATGGAGGACCGGCGCGTGGCCGGCGCGCAGCGGGTTCTGGAGCAAGAGATCGCGGGTCTGATCCCGGTGAAGGCATTGTGCCCCGGGCAGGATCAGGCTCCCGTCGCGCCGTTCGCGTTTTTCGAGGGCCAGCCGCAGTCGATGCGCTTGATTTCCACTTATTCGCTCCAGGAAGCCTGGCGCGGGCACCCCTACATTGACGAGTTCCAGGTGATTTCGGGCGCCGGGGGGCGCGGCGTGCGGCTGATCGTGAACGAGGTCCCGTACAACGGCCCTCTGAGTGCTCGACACGCGTGTTTAGGGATGGCGCCCGATCCGGAATCGGGGCGGATGGTGCCGCAGTTTGCGCCGATCGTGGCGGGTCCGCAGTCGTTTGTGCTGGCGGATAAACTGGCCTCGTGCCGCTTCTGGTATCTGGAGCCGGCCAAGCCGCCGGCCGTGGAGCATTGGCGGTCCGACTGGGTGCTGCCGCAATGGCCGCTGGGCATCCGGGTGGAGATGGCGCCGCTCCCGGAAGACAGCCGCACGCGGCTGCGGCCGCTGACGGTCACCGTGCCGATCGCCATCAACCGTTCGCCGGACATCGATTATGTCGATTACTAGCAGAGCCGCGCGCGTTAGCAAGGGGCATGTATCTCGCCGCGGTACACAAGGCGCCGCTCTGCTGGCTGTGCTGTGGCTTTCGGCGGCGCTGGCGGCCATCGCCTTTTCGCTGGCTGATACGGTACGCGGCGAGGCCGAGCGCAGCGCCACCGACGTGGACAGCCTGCGCGCCCAGCAACTTGCCGAGGGCGGCCTGCGGCGCGCCATCCTTTACCTGGACTGGGGCCGCAGGTATCCCGCCGTGGCGCGATTCAAGCCCACGCCGTTCTTCGTATTTGATTTCCCCGAGGGCCGGACCACGGTGGAGGTCATCCCGGAAACGGCCAAAATCAACCTCAATTATGCGCCGGCTGAAGAATTGTCCCATTTACTGTTGAATCTTGGCGCCGGCCCGGCCCGCGCGCAGGAAGTGGCGGCGGCCATAGTCGATTGGCGCACCGCGGACCCGGCGGGCCACAGCCCTTTCGATGCGTTCTACCGGACCCTGCGCCCGCCGTATAGCGCTCCGCATGGCCCTTTTCAGGAAGTTGAGGAATTGCTCGGCGTAAAGGGCGTCACGCCGGATCTGTTCTATGGCACCTGGCGCCCGGCGCCGCCGGATGGTCCGCAACACCTGGTGCGGCGCGCCGGGCTGCGGGATTGCCTTTCCGTATTCGGCTCGATGGGTCAGGTCGACGTGAACACCGCCGAACCAGCGGTATTGGCCACTGTGGGCGTTCCGCCGGCCGGCGTGGACGCGCTCGTCCGGCAGCGGCGTGAGCAGCCTTTTCTCACCATGGCGGATCTGGCGCCGTTCGAGGAAGTCGCCGGCGCCGGCTTTGCCCATCTGCGTATCGGCGGCAATTCTATCTTTACCCTGCGCTCCACTGCGCGCGTGCGCCTGATCAACGGCCAGTGGTCCGACCTGCGGCGCACAGTCGGCGCGCAGGTGAAGCTGATGCCGCAGGGATATGACGCCCCGTATCATATCCTGCGCTGGTACGATACCCTCACGGCAGGACAATAATCCTGTTGCCGCTTCCAACTAATTGCGCTAGGATTTACCAAGTGCCAGTTTGAATTTGCAAGGCAATAAACACGAAATTCAAACTGGTTCGCAAGTTTTGGCGCGGCATATGGCGGAGATTAACGGCTCGGAACACATCCGGCTGGCCAACGAGTTGGCAGGCGTCCAGCAGGATCAGCGCCTTTACCGCGAGCTGTTTGAACACAGCCTGGGCCTGATGTGCGTGCATGACCTGGACGGCGTGCTGCTAATCGTCAATCCGGCGGCCGCCGAGTCGCTGGGCTACCGTTCCGAAGACGGCGTGGGGACGAATATGCGCTGCTATCTGGCCCCGGCCGTGGTGCCCCTGTTTGACGCCTACCTGGAACGTATCCGCCGTAACGGCAGCGACTCCGGCCTGCTGCGCCTGGTGGCCAAGGACGGCGGCGAGCGCATCTGGGCCTATCGCAACCGGTTGTACGAATCGACCGACGAGCCGCCGCGTGTCCTGGGCCACGCGCAAGACATCACCGAGCGGGTGCGCGCGGAGGAAGCGCTGAAAGAAAGCGAGCGGCGCTTTCGCACGATGGCTGATACGGCGCCGGTCTTCATTTGGATGTCGGACGTCGAGGGCCGCTGCGTGTTTGTGAACCGGGCCTGGCTGGATTTCTCCGGCCGCTCGCTGGAACAGGAACTTGGCGACGGTTGGAAGGAAGAGCTTCACCCGGAGGACCGGCCGCGCGGCGTGGCCGATTTCACTGCCGCGCTGACCCGGCGGGAAGGTTTCCAGGCCGAATACCGCATGCGGCGGGCCGACGGCGTGTACCGGTGGATCCTGGATACCGGCGCGCCACGCTTCGACTGGTCCGGCCGCTTCGCGGGCTACATCGGCTCGTGCGTGGATGTGACCGAGGCACGGCAGGACCGCGAGGCGCTGCGCGTGGCGCGCGACGAGTTGGC
>Ga0335078_10006684_pt1 | contig 17062 bp, 17 predicted proteins | sample Lox_Sample_32_FD_206711 | JGI IMG/M metagenome (GOLD analysis project Ga0335078, IMG submission 206711) | Soil microbial communities from Loxahatchee National Wildlife Refuge, Florida, United States - Lox_Sample_3.2 | ecosystem: Environmental > Terrestrial > Soil > Wetlands | place: USA... | reverse complement strand
ATCTTCACTCCCGGCGCGCGCATCTTCAGTTCGCGTCCCAGATCCAGGCCATCCATTTGCGGCATCACCACGTCGGTGAGCACGATGTCGATCTTGTGGCCGTTCTTCTCATACGCAGTCAACGCACTGTGCCCATTGCTGGCTTCCAGCACCTCATAGCCGTTTGACTGAAGCACTGCGCACACTACCTTACGTACACCTTCTTCATCGTCCACCACGAGTATGGTCTCCGAACCTTTGGGTGAAAGCGCGCGGGGATGCGGTACCGGCGCTTCTCTGGCCCACGGAAGGTAGATTTCGAAAATCGTGCCGCAGCCCGGTTGGCTATAGACCGTAATCTGCCCCTCGCACTGTTTCACCACTCCGTAGACCGTGGCAAGGCCTAGGCCGCTGCCCTTTCCGGGGTCCTTGGTGGTGAAGAACGGCTCAAAGAGACGAGAGCGCGTTTCGGGGCTCATTCCGAAGCCCGTATCACTCACAGCCAGCATGACATACGATCCCGGAGGCACACCGAGATTGTCGCTGCCGGCCTGCTCGATCTCGACGTTGTCCGTTTCGATGACCAGTTTTCCGCCTGCCGGCATCGCCTCGCGCGAATTGGATGCTAGATTGACGATCACCTGCTCGATTTGCGCGGGGTCCGCCTGGATGCGGCCAACGCCCGAGCCCGGCAGCAGAATCAACTCGATGCCCTGTCCCAGCAGGCGGCGCAACATCGGCTCCATGCCGGCGAGGACCGCGTTAAGGTCGAGGGGCCGCGGTTGCACCCCCGGCCCGCGGCTGAAAGCCAGCAGATGGCGAGTCAGCGTGGCGGCCCGCTCGCCGGCGTAGATGATCTCATCGGCGAAACGGCGTATGGGGCTAGTGACCGGCACTTCGCCGCGCAACAGTTCGGCGTATCCCGAAATCACCGTGAGGACATTGTTGAAATCACCAGCGATCCCTCCAGCCAGGCGGCCTACCGCGTCCATTTTTTCGGTGTGAGCGGACTGTTCTTCCAGCTGGCGGCGCTTGCTGACGTCGCGGAACACGAGAATCCCGCCGCGCGCACGCCCCAATTCTCCCCGTATGGGAGCCGCGCTCTGCTCGATGGGCACCTCGCTCCCGCTGCGGGAAACCAAAACCTGGCGTTCGTGGACGGAGACCGCGACGCTTTCCCGCAGCACCCGTGTTAGAGGGCTTTCGAGCGATTCGTGGCTCTTCTCGTCGACCAGCCGCATGACTTCGCCGACGGCCTTACCGCGCGCTTCCGCGGCCGGCCAACCGGTCAGAGTCTCGGCGACCGGGTTTAGGAACGTGATGCAGCCGGCCCGGTCGGTCGCCAGCACTGCGTCTCCCATGCTGCAGAGTGTCGAGACGAGCAGGCGGCGGCTGTCGCGCCACGAGGCCGTCATCCAGGTGATCAGCAGCGCGATAATCACGAATGCCAAGATCCGGATCAGGCTCGTCGCGTTGAGAGCCAGGAAGAAGTAGGCGATGCAGAGGGCGGAAGCACCCGTGGCGAGCAACCCTCCGGAGCGCCCGTGGTACCAGGCGCTCAGCCAGACAGCCACCAGGAACAGCAGCGGCTCATCCGGCTCAATGTACGGGCGAAGCAGCAAGGAAAGGACCAGTGCGGCGGCCGTCAAGACCAGGGCGAAGACGCTACCGTACAGCGGTGAGCGTTTGAGTGGATCCATCGAGAGTCCGGCTACAGCATACTACAGCGCTTCCGTGCGGGCCGGTACGGTTCCGTACAGGGGTGGTGTGCCCGGCGGACGCGTCTTCCAGCGGCGGTGAATCCAGAGCCACTGATCCGGATGCGCGCGAATCACAGCTTCCAAGCGGCTGTGAATGGCTTGGGTATCGCGGGCCGTATCTCCGGTCATCTGAATCTGCGGGCCGAAACGCAACACATAGCGCTTTTCCTCCTCGGACCAAAGCGCAAAACCAGGGATCACCGCCGCGCCGCTGTGATGGGCCAACTTGGCGAAGCTGTTTCCGGCCGAAGCCGGGACGCCAAAGAAATCGACGAACACGGCGGCATCGAGGGCGGCGTTCTGGTCCACGAGAATCCCCACGGCTTCATTAGCCGCGAGCGCCTTCAGGATGGAGCGTGCGAAATCCTTCTTGCCGAGGATGCGGTTTCCGGTGAGCGTCCGCCGCCGTTCCACCAGCGCGTCGATGAGCGGGTTGTCCAGCGGGCGCACCACCACGTTCATCGGGCTTTGGAGCAGCGCATGGGCGTACGCGCTCAGCTCCCAATTGCCCAGGTGGGCCGTCGCGAAGAGCACGCCGTGGCCGGCGCGGAGAGCGTTTTCGAAATGCTCGTAGCCTTCGGCGCGGATCCACCGGTCCAGGTTCTCACGCCGAATCGAGGGAAACTTGGCGAAGGCCACCAGCAAACGGGCGATGGATCGAAAGACACCATCCAGAATGGCGCGGTGCTCGGCGGGGGGCAAATCCGGCAAAGCCAGGGACAAGTTGCGTTCCCCGACGCGCCGCAAGCGGGGGAGAAGAAGGTCCATAAGGCGCGTGTATCCGCGCGCCAGCCGGTGGGCCAGCGGAACGGGCGCCCATTCAAGCGACTTCAGAGCTGCGAGGGCGAGGAGGTATTCGAGGAAGTTGCGAAGGCCCGAGCGCTGGCGCATAGGTCGAGTTTTGGGCGATTCCTTGGATGATTGTCCCACCGTTCAGAACTAACCGGTTGTGGAGCTATTGTAAATACCTGTGGCGATCTTCCGAAGAGAACCACGCAACTGATATCACGAAGCTCTCCCAATTGGAACGGACCGGGGCGCCCGGACCGGGGGTTCATCGCCCGTTATATCTCCAGCCGGGGAAAAGGGTCCAGCGCTCTTTTCCTAAGACAACGATAGCGATCTTGCGGCCAGCAAGATTCTGCTGATAGCGGATATTGCGGTCCGTGGTCACGAGGACTTCAAACCCCGCGGCTTCAGCCGCACTCAAGAGTTCGCCGTTTCCCAGTTGATCCCATCCCCGCGCACGAGCCTCAGTTACTGCGTAGTGATCGATCAAGTAGCGGGCAAGTGTGCGCGGTGTTCCGTTGTCAAAGAGAACAAGCATTTACGGGCGCGGCGCAGGGGCAGGCGGCGCTTCGGCGCTGTGCGCCACAAAACCCAGAACCGCCTGAACCTGTTCCCGCGTAACGCCAAATTCTTCGATGAGTTCGTCGACGGTCATATCCTGAAGGTTCTCAAATACCATTGAAACCGGCATCCGAGTGCCCTTGAACACCCATGCCCCGCTGCGCTTGCTGGAGACGCTCTCCACGGCAGGACATTGCGACCAGTCAAGAGTTGCCATACTCTTACCCTCTTTCCTCCTAGCTTTTTCAGCGAGTGTCGCGGGTAGCCCCTCGGGGGCTCACTTCAATGCACATGCAATTCCCGTGCGGGGTTGAAATCGACGCCGTCGATGCCGGGAAGAATATCGACGGCACGCGGTTCCCGTCCGAAACGGATGAAATTGTGCGGGTCCGCAAGGTCATCCACGCGCAGGTTCTCAAGCGGTGCGCCGAAACTGGAGAGCGCCGTGTAAGTTGCTTTCGCGTTCGGCGCGTCGGCTTTAATGAACAGGTCAATGACTTTGGTGGCGCGCGGCTGCGCATGAAAGGACACGGCGTAACCGCCCACGATGAGGTATTTAACGCGGTGGGCGTTGAAGGCAGACAAGAGGTCTTTGTAGTCTTGGAACATCCGGCTCCTCGGTGCCCTTCATGGCGTAGGTGGCAAGAGTGATTTCCTCGACGGCATCCATGCGCTCATGCACAGGCCGACTTTGCCAGTACCGATACTCGTCCGCCTTCATTTCCTCGTGACTGTGGTAGATGCGGATGCTCTTGTCCATGCGCTCGTTTGTAGCATACAACGGCAAGCGCGGCAAAGTGCTGAGACCCGCAGGGTAATTGCCCAATACGAAAGTTTCTGATGGCGAGCGCGGCGGGGGGCCGGCTATCCATCACAAGCGCAGAATTCGGTTAATGCGCGTCTGGTAGCCCCTGCCGTGACACTTGAGCCCCTACCGTATCTCAGAATTTAGTGATCGATACCACCCGAATGTCCCCGTCAAAGCCGCCAGCGATATAAACTGAAATCGCATCCGAGAATTCGTCGATCAAGGAAAGCCCTTGGGCGTCGAAGTCGTTCTCGGCAATCAGCGTCAGCGACGCGCCATTCCAAGTGCACTCGACGTTTTCGTGCCAAGGGCGGTGGGTGAATTCTTCAGTAATTTCGGCCGCAGCCTTTGCTCCTGCATCGGCCGGTACACCGTCACAAGATAAGGCTATGCGATAGCGGCTAAGTGCGTCCTCTTCCATTGTCGTACTGTCGCACGCGGCGGCGACCAGTCACTCAATCCACCCGCCCCCCAACACCAGCTCCCCATCGTAAAACACCGCTCCTTGTCCCGGAGTCACCGCCCGCTGAGGTTCATCGAACAACACCTCGACGCGCGTCGGATCCGCGGTGGCCTGCAAGGTCGCGGGCGCGGCTGCATGCTTGTTGCGGATCTTGACCTGAGCGCGAATCGGCTCGGGCGCGCCGGCAATGGATATCCAGTTGACGCCCTTCGCGCACAGCCGCTTCGCGAGCAGCTCGTCGTTGCCGCCCACCACCACGCGCTGCGATTGCGCATCGGTCGCTATTACGTAAAGCGGCTCGCCCACCGCCACGCCAAGCCCCTTCCGCTGCCCGACGGTGAAGTGGTGCACGCCCTGGTGTTCGCCGATGGTCCGTCCGCTCGTGGTCACAATCGGGCCTCGCGTTCGCTCTGGCTCAACTCCGGTGTCCTTGAGGTACGCGCTCATAAACGCGGCATAATCGCCGTTGGGCACGAAGCAGATCTCCTGGCTGTCGCCCTTGGCCGCCACCGAAAGATCCATGGAACGCGCCAGTTCGCGCACCGCGGGCTTATTCATTTCTCCCAGCGGAAACAACGTGCGCGCCAGCTGCGCCTGCGTGAGGCCGAACAGAAAATAGGACTGGTCCTTGGAGCCATCCACGGCCCGCAGCAACTGGTAGCGGCCCGTCTCCGCGCAGTAGCGAATGCGGGCATAGTGGCCAGTGGCGATGTGGAGTGCGCCCACCGCGTCGGCCATCTCCAGGAAGCGATCGAACTTAATGTAGTTGTTGCAAAGCGTGCACGGCACGGGCGTGCGGCCCGCCAGGTATTCCGCTACGAACGGCTTCACCACCTGCTCTTCGAACTGCTGCTCGAAGTTGACCACGTAATACGGGATCCCGATCTGTTCGGCCACGCGGCGCGCATCGTAGACGTCGTCGAGCGAACAGCAACGGCCCGTCGCGCCCTCGGTGGAAAGTTCCGGCAGCCGCCGCTGATTCCAGAGCTGCATGGTCAGTCCGACCACGGGCCGGCCTTCGCGCACGAGGAGCGCAGCAACGACGGAGCTATCGACACCGCCGCTCATCGCGACGGCAATGGGTGCCTCAGGCATGTACGGAGATTCTGCGCAGATGGACCACGGAGGCTTCGAGCGCTTCGACCAGGGCGTCGACTTGTTCTGCGGTGCTGGAGATCCCCAGCGAGAAGCGGATGCTGGCACGCGCACGCTCGGCGGAAAGCCCGATGGCCGTCAGGACGTGTGATGGCGTCACCGCGCCGCTGGAACAGGCGGAGCCGGTAGATACAGCGAAGCCACGCAGATCGAGCGCAATCACCAACGCCTCGCCGTCAATGCCATCGAAATAGATGTTCGTGGTGTTGGGCGTCCGTTCGGCGCGCGCGCCATTGATGCCGGTCTCCGCGATGCGATCGAGCACTAGGGTCTCCAGCCGGTCGCGCAGCCGTGCGATGCGTTCGCCATCTTGCGCGAGATTGCTGGCAGCCAGTTCGGCTGCGGCGCCGAAACCCACGATGGCCGGCACGTTCTCCGTCCCCGGCCGGCGATCGCGCTCGTGATGGCCACCGAAAGTAAGCGCCGCCAGCTTGGTCCCCTTGCGCACGTAGAGCGCACCCACACCCTTGGGCCCATAGAGCTTGTGCGCGCTCATGCTATACAGGTCTGCGCCCAGTGCCTTCACATCCACCGCTATTTTGCCGAGGGTCTGCACCCCATCCACGTGCATCACCACGCCGGCTTCGCGCGTGATGCGCGCTACTTCGGCGATCGGCTGGATGGTGCCCAGCTCGTTATTAGCATGCATCACGGAAACCAAAACGGTTTCGGGCCGCAATGCGCGGCGCACGCTTTCCGCATCCAACACTCCCGCCGAGCCGATCGGCAAGCGGGTAACTTCCACGCCTTCACGCTCCAACTGTGCGCACGCCGCGAGCACCGCAGGATGTTCGATGGCGGTGGTAATCACATGCCGCGGGCCGGAAACTGCGCGGGCCACCCCAAATACCGCCATGTTGTCAGATTCCGTGCCACCGCCGGTAAAGACTACCTCGGCAGGATTGGCGTGGATCGCAGCAGCGATCTGCCGCCGGGCAGCTTCTAGCCGCTGCTTGGCTGCCTGTCCAAAATAGTGGATGCTGGACGCGTTCCCAAACGTCTGGCCGAACGCCGGCACCATCGCCTCCAGGACTTCGGGGGCAACCGGCGTCGTAGCGTTATGGTCGAAATAGACGCGTTCCACTTAGCCTATTTTGGCATAGCGCCAGCCCGCAATCCTTCGGCGGATGGCAAATTCGCCGGCGCGGGAGTATCATTCTGGATTGCCGCAATACGCGGACAAGCCGTACCTGACTTTGAAGGGAGAGACCAAGTGAGTTATCGGTGTCACGCAATTGTTTCGGGGCTGGCCGTTGTTCTAACTGCTGGCGCGCATGCGTTTGCACAGGAACATTGGGTTGCCACGTGGGCAGCGTCTCCGCAATCAGCGCGTCTGGTGCTGCCGCGCGGGCTGCAAGCCCCGCCTCCACCTCCGCCGGGCGGTCAGACGGGCCAAGCCAATCAGCCGCCGGCGTTTCCTCCGCTGCCCAGTCCCCACAGCCAAACCGTTCGCATGATCGTGCGTACCAGCATCGGAGGGCGCCGCGCCCGAATCCAATTGTCGAACGCTTTTGGTACAGAGCCACTCACGGTGGGAGCTGTTCATGTGGCTCGGCGTGATAAAGGCTCAGCCATCGTTCCGGCCTCGGATAGGGCTCTGACTTTCAGCGGCAAGGCGCAGTTTACGGTCCCGCCCGGAGCCGAGCTAGTGAGCGATGCCGTGGATCTGGATGTTCCGAAGTTCGGGGACCTGGTGGTCAGCGTCTATGTTCCGGGCGAGGCGAAGGAACCGACGTCTCACCTCACGGGCCTGCATACCACCTACCTCTCAAAGACGGGCGACTTTACGGGAGCACCCGCAATTGCGGACGCGACCACCACGGAATCCTGGTATTGGCTGTCTGGCATCGATGTGCTGGCGCCCGCCGATGCAGGACTCATCGTAGCTTTTGGAGACTCGATCACGGACGGCGCCACATCTACTGCGGATACCGACAGCAGTTGGCCCAGCCAGTTGGCCCAGCGCCTGCTGGCGAACAAGAACACCGCCAACCTGGCCGTGGTCAATGAAGGAATCTCCGGAAACCGTCTCCTTCACGATGGTATGGGCGTTTCCGCCTTGTCTCGCTTTGACCGTGACGTTCTCGCACTTCCGGGCGTGAAATGGCTGATTGTGATGTTGGGGATCAACGACATCGGGTTCGGCAGCTTGGCATCCTCGGAAGCAGTTACTGCGGATGACGTGATTGCCGCTCATAAACAGCTCATCGACCGAGCGCACCTGCACGGCATCCGCGTGATGGGCGCCACGCTGACGCCGTATGCCGGAGCCCTATACTACAGCAGCGCAGGCGAAGCCATGCGCCAAGCGGTCAATCAGTGGATCCGTACCAGCAAAGCGTACGATGCCGTGATCGATTTTGACATGGCCACGCGCGATCCGGACAACCCTGGGCAGATCCGCGCTTCGTACAACATCCGCGACCACCTGCACCCGAATGATGCGGGATACAAGGCCATGGCCGAGGCCATCAATCTGTCGGTGTTTTCCTCGAAGTAAGGTCAAGGCAGGTCAAACACCACTAGGCCCTGGTGACTCGGAGTTGCGCGGTTGCGGCCGCTCCGGCAGCCATGATGGCTACATACTGCTTGCCGGCCTTCTGGAGGATTCCGCAGCCAAATACCAGTTCCTCCGATCTGCGTTGTGTTCAATAATAACTGCTGGGGATGTGGCCGAGCAGGTGGGCTGGCCCACTAGAAACCAATAAAAACACGAGGTGCTCAAATGAGACTGTTAGCAATAGCGATGCTTCTCGTCAGCGCAGCCTTTGCCGCTGATGTCGACGGAAAATGGACCGGCACCATGGACACGCCTAACGGAAACGTTCCGGTCGGCTTCACTTTCAAAGCTGATGGCGCGAAACTGGACGGCTCGACCACGGGCCCGGATGGCAAGGAAGTAAAGATCGCGGATGGCAAAGTAGACGGAAGCAACATCACGTTTTCAGTAACCATCGACTTTCAGGGCATGCCGATCACGCTGAATTACAAAGGCGCGGTGGCCAAGGACGAGATCAAATTCATGATCGACATCTTCGGCATGCCTTTCGATCTGACGGTGAAACGAGCGGGCTGACATCACGTCGTTACGCATAGGCTGGTTGCAGCTTCCCATTGGCGCGTGATACGGTCGCGCCCGCGACGAGCGATGCGCGGGCCGGCGACTGCGGGTGGGGCAGGTGAACATCTGGCCCTTATTGCTTCTGGCTCGGCGCCGCTACGAAGTCCAACGCCATTCCGGGCAGCTTCGGGTCCAACTCGATGACGCCGTTGAAATTTTCCGAGTTCGGAATCCGGGCCACGGACCAGTGGCAGGCTGCGCAGTTCGAACCCTGCCCCTCCCGGCCGGGATTGTACATCTCACTGGTGGAATTATATGTGGCATCCATCGCGTAATTCGACCAGGCCAGCGGATTCCTGCCCGGCCCTCGCAGTTTCTCGCTGGGCCGGAATCGGATCGAATCGGGGTCCCACCAGAAAGCCGTCCACAGCCATGGAGTCTGCCGGCCAGGGACGACGTGCCGCTGAACAAGGTTGAAATTGGTCAAGATGAGAAAGTCGCCGCAGGCTGCGTTTAGGAATCGATCGCCAGACTTGAGTTGGATCCAGAAAAACCCTTCAATCGATACATCCTTCACGCCGGGTTGAGGGCCGGCAGACGGGAGGTGGGGTACCACCGGTTGGTCCGCCGCACCACAGATCGGGGATGCGGCGAGAATCTTCTTAGGCACGAGGATTCGGAATTGCCGGGATTTCATAGTCCCGTCGTCAAGTCGGGTTGGGAGAGGCAAATCGGCGCCGAGCATGGAGTTCGGGGGCTTAGGCACGACATCCCAACCGACGGCAGAAGTACGCGCTCCATTGTCGAATACGGGGTCAATGCTCAACGGCCTCTGTCCTTGCGGAAGTGAATTAAGCCAGGCACTAATCGCTGCTACACCGTTCCGCAGTGGAGGCGCACCGGCGACTCTCGTCACTGGCGCGCAAAAAAGACGGCGATACGTGAGGGCGTCGTAGTGAAAGCCCGTACCCTGATCGGGGAACGTAGGGGTTGGAGGAAAGGTATGGCGGCTCGAATCGAAGTTGGCGCCCGCGACCCGGAAGAAAGGCTGGACTTGGTTCAGGGGCCCGCACTGGGCCGGCGAGTTCCTCATCGGCCAGGTCACGAATTCGGGGAGATGCAACGGGCCGGTGGCTCCAATCGATTTCTTGGCGAGAACCAGGGCATCCGCTAAGGCTCGGTCGTCCCGGCCGTTATTCTTGAGGCCGGGCTGCGACCAACCGATCCCGCAGCAATATCCGAATGTGCCAGTTAGCACCAAGCAGCCGGCCCGAGATAGCGTCCTTAACATGATGCCCTCCCACTGTCAGGCCAGCAAGTTGCTAACTACTTCTCGCGTGATGAAACTGCATGGATGTGGCGGATCGCTCCAAAACTCCAGATTCACATTCGCTGCTGAGGAGATTCCGTGGAGAAGCGCCATGTTCAGTTGGGCCGCGGTTTGGAACGAAGCAAGAGTCATTGCCACGCCATCCACGTTGCGCGGATCGTTGCCGCTTAGGGCGGCATGAAATGCTTTGTACACTTCTTTATCCACGAGGGTTAGTAGATCATGCAGGAGATCTAACCCGTCATGGATGCTGAGTGCGGGGTCGGGCGTCATTCGCCCAACTTCGTCCTGGGCTGTGACGCGGGTCACGTTTGGATAGTTGCCTGGCGCATCTTGCATTCCAAGCAATAGTTGCATCGCGGTGAAGTGCTTAAGCATGGTGTGGTGTTGACTTCGTGGCATATTATTTTCCCTTTCTCGAATGAATGTAAGTCTTGGCGAGGAAACGGACCCCTGGCCATTCATACTCCGGAGCATGCCAGATGCACCAGGGAGTATTTGCAATGGCATCGTAGATCATCCGCGCGCGCTCCGGTTCGCCGGCAAGATCGAACACGCGAGCAAGGTATTCCCGGCAGTCCTGGGCGCTGGACAAGCGCGAGGCACGCTCCAAGAGACCAACGGCCGCCACATAGTTCCCTTGCGCAGCCAACAGTTCGCCGCGTATGCGCAAGCGAGCCGAATCATATACCGGCCCTTCGTAGGCCGGGAACCGTTCCATTATCTGCGTCGCATCTTCGATAAACCCCAGGCGAGCCAGCGTGCTCGCGGAGAGCATCATTGCCTGCGGGGAACTGTCTGCCGATGCGGCTTCAAGCGCCCATGCGCGGGCCGCCTTGATGTCGCCCCGAATGCTCTCGACAAACGCGAGACCCGCTGCCTTTTGTGAGGCGAAACCGTCCTCGCCAAGCAGGCGGTCGCGTGAGATGCCGTCGCGCAGCAGGCCGGCGGCGCCCGCAAAATCACCACGCTCGGCGGTCAGCACGGATAACAAACTGGCCGCCCGCGAAACCATCTGTGGATCTTGTTGCGCTGACGCTAGCTGCCTGAAGTAGCGTTCGGCGCCGGGATAATCATCTCGCATGGCTGCCGCCACTCCGCGCATTTCCAGGGCCCACGTGGGGGAAAGTCGATCCATGAATGTAAGGGGCGCTTCCAATTCCTTTCCGCGCCCCCCCGCAGCCAAGCTCCGAATCAGTACGCCCACTCCAAAGACCGTTGGACTGAAGGAAGCCTGCGCCTTGCGTGCGAGATCGATAGCTTCCGGATAGCGGCCCAGATCAAGCAGGCACGATGCCAGCAGCTGATACCCCAGTGGGTCGTTTGGAAAGTGAAACACCCACTCTCTAAGCACCGGCTCGGCCTTCGCGAAATCTCCAATCTCAATCGCGTAGCGGCTCTCGATGTTTAGTTGTTCGTGTTTCGATAAATGCTGAGACCGCGCCAGGGAAATCGCCATGCGCCAGCACGAGAATCCCTCTTCGGTTTGCCGCTGCGCGTTGAGGATATCTCCGAGCCGCATATAGGCCATGGCAAAGCCTGGATCGAGTTCAACCGATCGCCTAAGCACCGGAATCGCTTCCGCCGCGCGGCCCGACGCGCTCAGCACCTGAGACCGGCCGAAGAGTTCCAGGGCTTCCCAACTGGAACTGGTGATTTCCTGCGGTAGCCGGTTGTAGGCGGCTATGTCCGACATCTCTTCTCCGGCAGTCTTCCGGATCCAGGCGACCGCCTCGCGCGCCGCTTCAAACAACCCGTTCGGCCCAGCCGCGCGAACCATGTGATCTCGGGACCCGACCGGAACTTGAGGGTCTTTTCCGGTTTGTTCGCAGTGTATCGTCAGGACGTAACCGTCCCCGGACGGACTTACGGTGGAGAAGACCACGAGCGGGACCTGTTCTCGATAGGCAATCTCCCGCCAATCTCTCGTGTCGGGGGTGGACTCAGGGCTCCGGCGCATCGTGCGCAGAACTGTGCCGAGCCGCTGGTTTGCGTCCCAGACGTTGTACTTTGACGACTGCTCCAAGCTTGCGCGGAGCACGGAAGTCATCCCGTCCAGTCTGCCCTCACCCGTTGCGTTCACCGTCGTAGCCACTAGAATTAGCGATCCCGGCTTGAGACCGGGATACTGGAAATAGCGGATTCCCACGGCGAAAAGAGACATCATGAGGATGAGGATGCCTGCTCCGGCGGCGAGCGGGCCCCGCAACCGCCGCGACACTCTCCAAGGCCGTATCGCCGCCCTTTCAGTTAGAGAAGCCAGGACCTCGGCGGCCGATTGAGAACGCCGCTTTGGGTCGCGTTCGAGGCACTGTAAGAGCATGGCGCGCCGTCGCCTAGGCAAGCCCTCTGGCAGGAGAATCCGGAAATCGGTATCGCCTGTGGCTCGACGCAACGCCCCCGCCAAGCCGCGCGTATTCCCCGGGAAAGGCCGTTCCTGCAATGCGGCAACCAGTATCAGCGCAGCCGAATACAGATCGCTGCGCTCATCGCTGTCTCCCTGCAATTGTTCCGGCGCCATCCAGTCCAGTGTGCCCATCAGCGCTCCCGTGCGCGTGAGACTTTCCTCCTCGGCCGGCAGAACGGGGCAAGCGAGTCCGAAATCGAGGACGACCAGCCGGTCGGCGCTCATCATGAGATTCGATGGCTTTAGGTCTCGATGGATCACGCCTGCGGCGTGAGCGGCGCGAAGAGCCTCGAAAAGCTGCCGGGCCACCGAGTCCCATTCTTTGGAACTCAGGGGTCCTCGCTCCAGGCGCTTGGCTAAGGTCTCCCCCTCGAGTAATTCCATGCTCAGGAACGGCGTTCCCTCGTGCTCTCCGAAATCATGGATGCGGCAAATATTCGGATGCGTCACGCGCCGGGCAACCCTCACCTCGCGGTGAAAGCGCTCGATCAGCTTCGCGTCTCGAGCCAACTCCGGCCCGATTGTCTTAATGGCGACGCGTTCTCTAAGCACTCGGTCCTGTGCCTCGAAGACTTCACCCATGCCCCCTCGGCCTAGGGGCCGCAGGATCTCAAAACGGCCTTCCACCAGAGTTCCCGGTTGGATTCCTTCCGTGCGGACCAGCCTGGCTACGGTCTCTGCACCCGGGATGGGATCGAGGAATCCCGATTCCGGCTCCGCATGCAGAACCAGGCGCCGCAACTCTCGGAATAAAGCGTCGTCGCGCAGCTCCGATTCCACCTCCTGCAGTCTGGAATCCCGCTCTTCCGGCGGGCTCTGCATTACATTGTCGAAGAGATCCTGCAGGCGCCGCCACCGCTCAGAGGTCACTCGGACAGCTCCGCATGTAGCCAGGCGCGCGCCATCGCCCAGTCGCGCTTCACCGTGCGGGAACTGACTTGCAAGTGCTCTGCGATTTCGTCCTCCGACAAACCGCCGAAAAAGCGCATCTCGACGATATGGCTTTGGCGAGGAGCCCAGCGGCGAAGCCGTTCGAGAGCATCGTGAACGGCCAGGAATTCGTCGGAGCGGCGGTCGTCATAAATCCACGCCTCGTCAAATTCCACACGAGTCTTTTCGCCGCCGCGCTTTCGGGTTTTCCGGGCACGGGCGTGATCTACCAGGTACTGGCGCATGACGCGGGCCGCCAGCGCCATGAAGTGGCTGCGGCTATAGGCCGGAGGAGGCGTGTCTCCAAAGACTTTGACATAAACTTCGTGGACCAGTGCGGTAGGTTGCAGGGTGTGATCGGAGCGCTCGCTTCGGAGTTGACTTTTCGCCATCCGTCTCAGATCGGAATACAGTAATTCGAACAACCGTGTTTCCGCTACGCGGTCGCCATTCTGGATTCGCGTCAGAAGTTGCGTGATCTCGCCCGGTTCGCTAGCCATCGTAACCGTACAATTAGTTACCAATTCTATCGGATCCGATGTCGAAAGTCCTTCATTTCAAACGTGTGGGCGTGCGGCATAAGGGACCACGAGATGCAGAGACTGCGGGGGTGCAAGGTGCGCGTGCGCGAAGGCCAGTGGCATTACCGGTTCAACTTGAACGGTCAGGAGTGCACCGGCCTCACGGGTTTGAAAGGGCTTCAAGGTGGTAAAGTCGGACGGAAATGAGACAGACTCGGCGGGGGTCGGGCGGAAGTCTCCGTATTCGCCCTCCTTCGCCGATTTAGCCCGCACTTGGCTAGGGTCGCGAGCCGCGTGTGCAGGCCGAGAAATATGGGGCAAACTCTTTAGTTTGATCGGTTTGTCATGGAGGCGCGGGTCGGAATCGGAGACAAACGGCGATTGAAAATACGGAAGTTGCTGATTCGACCAAAAGCCCTTCCAAAACGCTCGCGAAGTCCGCTGAGCAAAAGCGGCGGCGCGAGTTGGAAGGGGCTACAACAATCTCGAAGACCTTCGGCAGGAGCGGGTGCGCACCGTCCGGGATCTGGCTGAGGAATAACTCGGTAGCTACAAGCTGAGACACCCGCGGTCGGCAACCTTCGCAGAGTACGCTCTCGGGCATGTGGCACGGCTTCTCGGCGAGAAGATGCTGGTCGATGTCAACGAGGAGACGAGTACGAAATACCAGGAATCCAGACTGCGGGAAAACACGGCCCCGAAGTCGATTAATGAGGAAGTCGGTTTCCTGCTCCGCATGATGGACGTGGCCGGGGACGCATTGCGCATTCGGCTGCGGAAACGGAAGATGCTGAAGCTCAAGGTTGGCGCGCAGGTCGGTAAAGCGTTTGGGCCGGACGAGAAAGCCCGCCTCATCAAATGCGCCAGAGAAGCGCGCTCTCCGCACATTTATCCGGCCCTGATGTTGGCCCTCAACGCCGGCATGCGCGATGCCGAGATGAAGACTTTGACCTGGGCTCAGATCAACTTCGAAAAACGCTATCTCGCCGTCTTACAGAGCAAAACCGAAGCCGGCGAAGGCCGGACGATCCCGCTCAATTCCGTGCTTAACGAGGCGTTGGCCGCCTATGCGGAATGGTATGCGCTGCGATTTGGAGAGGTACGGCCCGAGTGGTACGTATTCCCTTTCGGGAAGCCTCGCCCGAGCGATCGTGCTCGGCCCGTAACCACGCTCAAAACGGCGTGGCGGAATCTGCGCGAAAAAGCCAAGGTAAGCGGGCGGTGGCATGACAACCGGCACACGTTGATCACGGAGCTTGCTGAGAGCGGAGCGGGCGAACAGACCATCATGGATATCGCTGGCCACGTGTCGAAGCAAATGCTGAAGTACAGCCACGTTCGTATGGAAGCCAAGCGGGCAGCTCTCGAATCGATCGTCCGAAAGCCGACCGCCGACGCACCGGAAGGGGGGTCCCCACAAAAGTCCCCACAATCGACCGCCTCACCCTCGACTGCCAGGCACGCGGCTCCTGAATCGATCGTCTCAAATCCGGCCGCCAACGCATCGGACGCGGAGCGGAAACACCCGTCAGTACCCACAGTTACGCGGCAGATTGAAGGGCAGTACCCACAAAAGTCCCCACAATCCGGTAATTTGGGGCGGTCTGGGGTGGGAAAGAAAGGCCGTAAGTTGTTGAAGGGAATTGGCTCCGCGAGCGCGACATTGCAAGAAATAGGAGGCCCCGGCACGCCAATCGGCGTCCGCAAACCATTGATTCACAGTGCAGTTCGGTAAATTGCCGAGATGAAGGCCAGACCGCTTGAACCCGCCCGAACCGGCTCGGCTATTCTTCCTCTTTTGGCCCGCGTTGACACGTTGCAAGGCCCACCGTAACATCAGGTCATGGGACCGATCTCGGAAACCTATCGTTACATCGTCCGGTCGGCGGGCGTTCGGAGTGGCCATGCCATCGTGGAAGGCACCCGAATTGCCGTTCACGATGTCATTGGCTTGCTTCAGAATGGCGAAACGGTTGAAACGATGACGGCAAACTGCTTCCCGCAACTCACTCGATCGCAGGTTTACGAGTGTCTCGCTTACTATGAAGACCACCGTGGCGAGATCGACTTGCTCGTTGCCCAGCAAATGGCGCGCGCGTCTGAGTGAAGTTCCTGCTCGATCACGACGTGCCCGAGGATCTGAGCTATTTGCTCGAACAACTCGGCCACGATGTCATCCTCTTGCGCAAAGCCCTTGCAGAAGACGCCTCCGACGAAGAGGTACTCCAGTTTGCCCACGAGCGCGGCTGCGTGCTATTGACGTGCAACCGGGACGACTTTCTCCATCTCGCAACAAAGCAACTCCATCACGGCATCGTGATCGTCATTCGCCGCCGGACGCGGGCTGCCGAACGGGCCGCGTTGTTTCGACTCCTGGAGGGCGCCGGAGAGACTGGTCTCCAGAACAACATCAACTTCGCCTGAGTACGGTTGACGATTTGTGGCAGTTAAGTTAACGATTGAGTGGGGAGCGTTTTGTAGGCAAGTCGGACAGCCAAGCGGAATTTGGCTCCCCACCTTGGACACGTTTCGAACTTTTGCGGCTTGATGTGGGGTCTGCTCGAACTGATTCAAGTTTCGTGAGGCCAACAACATACGCGCTGGTGAGGTGCGGCCATCCAGCCTGGGTGCCCAAGCAGGATCAATCTCGAACTGCCTCCTGGATTCCGTTGCCCTAGAATTGTTGGTAGACAGCGAATTATGGCCAATGACTTAACCGCATTTCGAATCACCGTGCGGCCCTCACCCGAGACTAACGACCACGAGGTCTGCCTGTTCGCTGACGGAATGAATCTGGTCGAGTTGATTGCCCCTGATCTAATGGGACTGGACCCCGATGATCTCCTGATCGAACCGTGCGCCTTGCGCGCTGACACGTCGCCTCATCCTGCGGTCATCGGAAGGTGCCGTTGTGGAATCATCGGGTGTGGCAGTGTAGCCGTGAACATCCACGCGGAAGGCAATCGAGTCATCTGGGCAGCCGACGATTCAGCAAAAAGGATCCAGTTTGATGCGACCCAGTATGCACTCGAGATCGAAAGGGCTCTTCAAGACTTGAGGTGGGAGCCCCCGGATCGAACGGCTGCACGTCTCATCGCTCGCGGCGTTGACCGAACATCGTTAGCGAGGCGCGGCTTCGAGTTTTCTTGGGCATCAGGACGGTGTCCGAAAGGAATGATGACAGCGTCTCTTCTGCTCACGCCGGGCCCCTATCAGATTCTTGTGCGGCTTCCTTGGGACGGAGAGGATGTGGATGAAATCGTACGCCAATTCGAAACCGTTATGAGCCGAGCACCTG
>Ga0335078_10006683_pt1 | contig 17062 bp, 17 predicted proteins | sample Lox_Sample_32_FD_206711 | JGI IMG/M metagenome (GOLD analysis project Ga0335078, IMG submission 206711) | Soil microbial communities from Loxahatchee National Wildlife Refuge, Florida, United States - Lox_Sample_3.2 | ecosystem: Environmental > Terrestrial > Soil > Wetlands | place: USA... | reverse complement strand
GGCCCGCCTCGGCTGCTGCTGGGTGACGCAGTGCATCCCGCCGAACCCGTAGACCAGGGCCTCGCAGTCCACCCCGACGACCCTCCTCCCGGGGAACGCTCCCCCTATCTTGCGCAGCGCCTGCCCGTCGTTGACGTCGTCGAAGGTCGGCACGAGGACGACGGAGTTCCCCACGTAGAAGTTCGCATAGCTCGCCGGGAGCCTCTCCTCCCCCCCGACCCTCCTCCTGGGCATCGAGACGGGCACGACCCTGAGGGCCTCACCCGACTCGTCCCTGGCGCCGGACAGCAGCTCCAGGTTCTGGCGGAGCGGCTCGTAGTTCTCGTCGCCCGGGTCGTCCTCCACCATGCAGACGACGGTCCTCTCGTCCACGAACCTGGCGATGTCGTCGACGTGGCCGTCGGTGTCGTCCCCCGCTATGCCCCGCTTCAGCCAGACGAAGTTGGTGAAGCCAAGGAAGCGGGTCATGTAGCCCTCTATCTGCTCCCTGATCAGCCTCGGGTTGCGGTTCGGGTTGAGCAGGCACTGCTCCGTCGTCAGGCAGGTCCCCCGGCCGTTGGTGTCGATCGACCCGCCCTCCAGGACGATCCCCGGCTCGACGACCCGCGCCCCCGAGGCAGTCGCCACGGCCATGCCGGCGGCGTCGTCCGCCAGGAGCTCCTCGTACTTGTTCCCCCAGGCGTTGAAGATCCACTTGGTCGCCGTCAGCCCGCCTCCGTCCCTGACGAAGATGGGCCCATAGTCCCTCATCCAGACGTCGGCCGTCCTTATCCTGTGGTAGCGGACGTCTCCGACCTCGCCGAGGAACGCCGAGACCCTTTTCTCCATCGCCGCGTCGTCGACCAAGAGGTCCACCCTCTCGCCGGCCGAGAGCGCCGCCACCATCCTCCTGTACGCCTCCTCGACCCTTCCCAGGACCTCCTCCGGGAACGTCAGAGGGTCCTTGGGCCAGGAGAGCCAGGTTCCGTCGTGGGGCGCCCACTCGGGCGGCATCAGCGGGCCGCCAGCCGCCGCCGCCGCCGCCGTCGTCGTCGTCCGCTCGTTCATGGCGACCCGACGAGCCCCCGGTAGGTGGACGGCCTCCTGTTCCTGAGGAACCCCCAGCCGCGCTCGACGTCCCTGCCCAGCTCGGTGTCGCACGTGGCGAAGAGAACCCGCTCCCGCGAGTCCGCCCGGGCGAGCAGCGTCCCGAACTGGTCGTAGACGAACGACCCTCCCCAGAACGTCGTCTCCTTCTCGATGCCGACCCTGTTGACAGCCGCGACGACGAGGCCGTTCGCGATGGCGTGCCCCCGCTGGACCGCCTCCCACGCCTGCCTCCAGTCGCCCTCGACCTGCCCGACGCCCTTCACGGTGCCGATCGCGGTCGGATAGAAGACCATCTCTGCCCCGAGCAGCCTGTTAGCCCTGGCGGCCTCCGGGTACCACTGGTCGAAGCAGATCAGGACGCCGATCCTCCCGTACGTCGTCTCGAAGACGCGGTACCCGTCCCCCGGCGAGAAGTAGTCCTGCTCGTAGAATCCCGGGTCCTGCGGTATGTGGACCTTGCGGTACGACCCGAGGGTCCTCCCGCGCTCGTCGTATACCGTCGAGGTGTTGTAGGCCTTCCTCCCCGACCTCTCGTAGAGCGAACCGCCGACGAGCACGACCTCGTTCTCCCTGGCGGCCTCCGAGAGCGTCAGCGTCGCGTCGTTGGGGAGCCTCTCCGGGGCGACGCTCGACCCCTCCTCCTGCGGGAAGTAGGGGACGTCGAAGAGCTCGGGCAGGCAGACCACCTGCGCCCCTCCGCGGGCGGCGGCGCCGACGAGCCTGGATGCCTTGCTGAGGTTCTTCTGGCGGTCCTCCGCCATCCGCATCTGGACCAGGCCTAGCTTCACTTCCATGCTGTCGCGCGTCGGCAAAAGCGGTCGAAATTTAAACGTGCGTGGGGTCTCGGAGACCTCGCGGCGATCGGCGGCCCGAGCCCTGGACTCGGACGCCGGGGGCGGCGTCTGAGACTAGGCGCCTGGCGCGGTAGCGGTCGCGGCGGCCTTGATGGTCGCGACGGGCGGAGCGCGCCGCATCACGATGATGCCGACGATGCCCACCACTATGAGCACTACTTGCACCCCGAGAAGCGACAGGAAGGCCGCGTCCCCCAGCAGATAGTGCTGCAAGAACGATTGCGTCGACATGGTCGTCCCCACCGACTGGCCGACGAAGACGTCGGCACCCATCGCGCCGAACTGGACGAGGGCCAGCAGAGTCATGCCGATCGTGGCGAGCTTGGGCTTCCACCAGAGGCCGACGACCAACGCCAGGTCGAGGACGACGAACGCGATGAGCCCGTCGGCGTGCGTAGGGGCGTCTTGCCAGAGGATCGAATCTGTAAGCAGAATGTAGCTTCCGATGAGAGCGGAGACCAGCAGCACCGCCGCTGCCAGCAGCTGTACAGTCCTCATAACGACGGGGCCGAGTCCGTGACCGGGCGATTTAACCTTGTCGACCGCCCCCGGGGGAGAGGAGTGCCCCGGCGTGATAAGGATATTACACGGCCCGTCCTGGCCGCGGGCATGTCGGGAGACCCTGGCAGGGAGGAGGGGTCAAAGGCGGGAGCCGAGGAGAAGGAGCTCGACAGCGACCGACGCACCTTCCTGAAGGCGACCGTGGTGGCCTCCGCCGCCCTCGCCATCGGGGGGGTGGCCGCCCTCGCAAAGACCCTCCCGTCGCCGGGGGAGGGACAGACGAGCGCCACGACCGTCCAGACCTTCCCGAACGTACAGGTGAAGGACATCGCCTCCGGGCTTCTGGTCACCGTCGACGACCTCGTGGTCAACACTCCCCTCACATTCAATTACCCGCTCGACAACGAGCCGAACATCATCGTCAAGCTCGGGGTCGCGGTCGAGGACGGGGTAGGCCCCGACGGCGACATCGTCGCCTTCAGCGACACGTGCCAGCACCTCGGCTGCGCGCCAGGGTTCGTGGCGCAGGGCCAGTCCCCGAAGGTGGACCCCTCCTACACGGCGCCCGTGCCCGTGCTGTACTGCCCATGTCACGGCAGCATCTACGACCTGTCGGACGACGCGAAGGTCGTGGGCGGCCCCGCCAAGTATCCGGTCCCCAGGGTAATCCTCAGCGTCGACGGCTCGGGGAATGTCTTCGCCACGGGCATGGCCCCCCCGACCATATACCAGCACGGCCCAGCGGGGTCCGACGACGTCGCCTACGATCTCCAGGGCGGGACGCCGGTGTCCTAGGCCATGGCTGACGAACCCCCGGTGGGCAGGGAGCGCGACGCCGAGGACGAGGCAGGGCCCCTCGTGCAGTTCGTGAGGTGGCTTGACTCGCGCCTGGGGCTCTCCTACCCGCTGCTGCGCCCGGTCCCCGTCTACTCGATCAACCCCTTCTACTGGCTCGGAGCGCTGACCGCGGTCGCCTTCGTCATCCAGTCCGTCACGGGGGTGATCCTCCTCTTCTGGTACGTGCCCGACCCGACCGTCGCCTACCCGACGACCGCCTACATCTTCAGCAGCGTCGACTACGGGAGGTTCCTGGAGACGGTCCACCTCTACGGCGCGTACTCGATGATCCTGCTGGCGTTCATGCACATGATGAGGAACTACTTCGTCTCCACCCACAAGACGCCGAGGGAGCTGATGTGGGTCGTCGGGATGGCCATGGGGTTCGTGACCCTCGGCTTCGGGTTCACCGGGTACCTGCTCCCCTGGACGGTCGTCTCGGTCGACGCGACGAACGTCGGGATCGGCCTCCTCGGCCCGCTCCCGCCCGCCCTCTCGAGCCTCGCCCAGTCGCTGCTCGGCGTCTCCGGAGGGGCGGCCTCCGAGCTGGTCCGGTTCTACGACATCCACATCGTCGTGCTTCCGGCCATCCTGCTCCTCCTGCTCTTCGGGAAGATGTACATGTTCGAGACCCACGGCATCGGCGCGCCCGCCAAGGAGGTGTCCGCGGCGCAGAAGAGGACCGTCCCGTTCTTCCCCGACGCCACCCTCTACCTGCTCGAGCTCGCCGCCCTCTTCTCCGCGGCGCTCTTCGTGATCTCGGCGGTCTTCCCCTACGACCTCCCCGTCCAGTACAGCGCCGTCGCGTCGCAGGGGTTCGTCGCGCAGCCCGACTGGTACTTCCTCTGGATGTACCAGCTCCTGAAGATAGCCAGCCTCGGAGACAACCTCCCCGTGGCGCTCACCCTGATAACGCTGATCTTCGTCGCCCTCTTCGTCCTACCCTTCATCGACAGGGGCGGGGAGAGGCGGCTGGCGAACCGGCCCAGGTTCGCGCTGCTCGGGGTCGTCTTCGTCGCGGAGCTGGCCGTCCTCAGCTACTGGGGCAAGGTGACGCCCGGCCAGACCATAGCGGACGAGCAGGCCGCGCTCGTCCTGGGAGGGACGGCCCTCGTCGTCGCGCTCGTCTTCGTGGGCGTCTATCGGCTGATGTTCGCGCGCCTCAGGGGGAGGCTTTCCTCCGCCGGCGCCCGGCAGGCTACGATGTCGATGAAGCGGGCACAGCTCTGGACGGCGGGGCTGTTCACGCTGCTCCTGGTGGGGGGCTCCCTGGCGATCTCTGGGTCGATCACGGAGGCGGCCGCGATGGCGACTCTGGGGGCCTCGACCCCGCGGCTCCTCGAGTTCTCGGGGTACCTGGCGGGGGTGGGCCTGGTCGTGATGGGGACGATCTACCTAATCTACAGGCTCGACCTCGCGAACGGCTCAATAAGGACCAAGGTCCCGGTCCTCGAAGTGGGGTGGTTGAGCAACGAAGATTGAAGCGGTAAAGCCGTTCGTCGTCGGCCTGCTGGTGTTGCAGGCGGTCGCCGTTGCGCTCGTCTGGCTCCTCGACGCCTACTCAGACGAGTCGACGGCGGCCTTCGCCCTGCTCCTCGCGGCCGACGTCATGGCCTTCGCCATCGTCGCGCACGTCTACAGGGTCGCCAGGACCGGGGGCCCCTCCCCCGCCGCCGCCGGTCCGGCGGCCCGCTCCGGCGCTGAAGCAGCCGCAACGCCCGTCCCCGCCTCAGCGGGCCCATCCCCGCCTCGGGGGGCGCTCCCGCGCGCCGTGCACTACGCCGTGCCCGCCCTCTCGATCCTCATCCTCCTGGCCTTCGCGTCCATGGCCTTCTTCCCCTCGAACTCCGCCGCTCTCCCCGTGCAGTCGACGGTGCTCTTCATCCCCATCTACCTGGCGATAGTCGTCTTCCTCGTCTTCGCGTCGATGTACATCTTCAAGGCCGTCGTGGAGTCCGACAGAGGGTTCAAGGAAGAGTAGAGCGGGCTCGGGCAGAGAGAGGCGGCGCCTCATCCGCGTGCGGGCCCGGCGCGGGGACCGTCGTCGGTACCGGAGTGGGCGGGCGACAGCCCGGGCGTCCCTCAGACGGGCATGGGGTTCCTGACCATCATCACGCCGTTTATCGCCATCAGCACCCCCACGATGACCATCCCGTAGCTGTAGAGGAGAGACGACCCCGTCAGGGGGCCACCTGACATCAGAGTGCCCACGACCGCCATCACGGCTCCGAGCAGCACCATGAGCAGCGAGAAGGCCCTCAGGTGCAGCACCCCGGTCGAGGTCACCGAGAGGAGCGTCGTGGCCACCACGAGCGCGCCCAGGAGCGCGAGGACGCCGGCCCACGCTTCCCCGGCGAGGACGTACCCCCCCGTCATCGTCGCCGAGCCGCCGCTCCCGTCGATCAGGACCATGCTGGCTGAGGCGAAGTCCAGCAGCCCTCCGATTATGCCCAGCATGAAGCCGCTCGTCGAGGCCATTCTGTCTGACTGGCCCCTCCGGCCGGTCGCGCGGTATATGTCTTTATGACCCGGCCCGCCGACCCACGCCACTCCGGAAGGTCGTCAGCCCCCAAATTGTCGACAAAATGGGCCCCCGCCCCGCGCAAGAGCATACCCTGGGTCTACTCCACCCTCCCCGTGAACGTCGCCCTGGGCCCAATAGGGACGTTCGTCTCCCTCTACCTGCTCCGGACGAACGGCGTCCAGGCGGGGACGGCCTACGTCGCCCTGGCGGCGACGCTCTTCAACGCCGTCGGCATACCAGCGGCCCTCTTCTGGGGCCTCGTCACCGACCGGCTGCGCCAGCGGAAGCGGATCATCGTGATGAGCTACGTAGTCACGGCCGTCTACCTGTTCTCCTTCTTCTTCGCGGCCTCGACCCCCGAGATGATCTTCGTCTATTGCCTTGTCTCCTTCATCTCGGCGGCCTCGGCCACGCCCCTGAACCTGCTCATCATGGAGACGGAGCCGAAGAACCGCTGGGCCACCGGGTTCGCGAGGCTCTCGCTGGCCTCGAGCGTCGGCTCCATACTCGGCTACGTCCTCAGCGCGGTCTGGGTGCAGCTCCTGCCGGGGCTGATCATCTGGCTGATACTGCCGCTGGGCGTCCTCTCCCTCCTCTCGGCCGCCTCGGCGGCCGCCCTGATCCAGGAGCCGGGGTTCGCCTTCGAGAAGGACCTCGTGGTCATGCAGAGGCCAGGGTTCTTCCACCGGCTCCGGGCGTCCCCCATGATCTTCTTCTCGGTCCCGAGGGCCTCGGACTTCCAGAGGACCTTCAAGGGCCTCAGGAACGAGCTCACGAGCTACGTCCCGCTCCTCTACCTCTCGATAGTCACCTTCTACTTCGCCAGCGGCGTCTTCAACGCGTCCATCGTCTCCTCCTTCTACTCCCACTCCATCTCCGACAGCCAGGTCTACTCCGTCACCCTCGTCGTCCTTGTCGCGCAGGTCCTGGCCTTCCGCTACGCCGGCCGCTACATAGCGAACAGGTCGCTGACCGGCGTCGCCGTCCAGGGTCTGGTGCTCCGTGGAGCCAGCTATGCGGCCCTGGGGGTCGCCTCGCTCTTCGTGACCGGGTCTTCGTTCATCGTCCCGACCCTCGTCTTCTACCCGCTCTCGAGCGGGCTCGCCTACGGGGTGTACTACACCGCCTCGAACACCATGGTCTTCAACTCAATACGGGGGAACAACCACGGCTCTTCCCTCGGGGTCTACAGCGCGATCGTCGGCGTCTCCACGACGCTCGGCTCGGTCCTCTCGGGAGCGGTCTCCGTCTACCTGGGCTTCCACTCGACCTTCATCCTGGCCGGCGCGCTCCTGGGCGTCGCGGCGCTGATCACGGCGAGGCTCTCCAACATGAACCCCGTGGCTGCGCCCGGGTGAAGGAGGCTACCCCTCATCCTCCTCCGCCGCCACCCCAGCGGCCCGAGCCCGGGTCGGGCGGAGCCGTGGCCCGGGCCGTCGTCGCAGCTCCTCGCACGTTGGTGCGCGCCCGTACCGTCCTCGGGACGACGACGGTCTGCGCCTCCCCTTCCCCTCCCTCGCCGTATTCTCCCGCGCGACCCCGACGGAGGGCCTTCGACCGGAGATACGCATAAATAGACTACTCAGAGGCATCGCACGACTCTAAAGATGGCAGTAGTCGATACGAATCTCGCTCTAGCGGCGGCGATAGTCATGGCCGGTGGCCTCATCGGCACAGGGATCGCACAGCAGGGGATCGGCGCGGCGGGGATGGGGATAATCGCCGAGAAGCCGGAGAAGTTCGGCCAGGTCCTCTTCTTCTTCGTGATCCCGGAGACCCTGTGGATCATCGGCTTCGTTCTCGGCGTCATCCTGCTACTCAACATCCTGTAGACAGGAAGGTCTGAACGCCGGTGCCCGCTGAGACCCTGCTCAGAGAGGTCGAGGAGAGGAGGAAGAAGGCCCTGGAGCAGCTCGAGGCAGAGTACGCTGCGAAGAGGGCCGAGGTCCTGAAGCGGACCGAGGACGAGACCTCCTTCATCAAGGCGACCAGCACGAAGGAGGCGGTCTCCCTCGCGGAGAAGGAGCGCACGAGGATCTCGGGCGCCACGAAGCTCCAGGCGAAGAAGATGGTCTTCGACGCCATGGAGAAGATGCTCGAGACCAACATGGGGAACCTGCGCAAGACGCTCGCAGACCTCGCGCAGTCCAAGGAGTACCCTGAGCTTCTGGCCCGGATGGCAAGGTACGCCTCCAGGCGCCTGGGCCCCAGGATGGGGGTGGTCTGCCGTCCAGGAGACGAGCAGGCGCTCAAGAAGGCGGGGGCCCGGGTGATCTCGTCCGACCTGAACAGCGTCGGAGGGTTCAAGGCGGAGTCGGAGGACGGGACGCTCGAGCTCGACCTCACCTTCGAAGAGATACTACGCAACCACGGAGAGAAGGCGCGCGCATCCATACTGGGAAAGGAGTGAGGACGAAGGACGAAGTCCTCCTACGGCTCGGGGTTCGGGAGGCTCAAGGCCCTCTCGCTCAACTTTTTGACCAGGGAGCAGCTCAACGAGCTGGCCCGGGCGAAGGACGTGAACGAGGTCGCCCAGCGGCTGGAGCAGACCTGGTACAAGGACGAGATCGAGTCGCTCGCGACCATCTACAAGCCGCCGGAGCTCATCGAGGTGGCGGTGAACCGCCACCTGGTCGGGGTCAACGCCATAGCGATGCAGACCGCCCCCCTCTTCGGGAAGAGCGCCATGGCCGCCTACCTGTCCAAGTGGGACATCGAGAACATCGAGGTGATACTGGCTGCCAAGTCCCTGGGCAAGGGGCTCGAGCAGGCCGAGACGTTCCTCGTCTCGTCCAGGAGCCTTCCCCTCACCCTCTCGTTCAACCTGATCCCCTACGCCGAGCTCAACGTCCTGCTCCAGCAGCCGGACGTCGAGTCGGCCATCAACTACCTGGTCAAGTACGGCTACGGCGCGGTCCTGCTCCAGCAGCTGGGAGAGTTCCGCAAGTCGGGCGACCTGGGCGTCTTCACGGCGGCGCTCCAGAGGCTCTACTACTCGAAGCTGCTCTGGGAGCTCAGGTTCCTCGAGGGCGACGAGGGCGTGCTGAGGGAGTATGTGCGCGCCGAGATAACCAAGAGGGACGTGCTCAACCTGCTAAAGTCGAAGGAGTCCAACCTCGACAAGGAGGTCCTCTCGAGGCACCTCGTCGACGGCGGGCTAATAGCGACCTCCAGCCTCCTGGAGGCCTACGACTCTCCGGACCTGGGCGAGGCGCTGAAGAAGTTCGAGCCCTGGCTCGACCTCTCCGCGGCCCTGGAGAGCTACCGTCGGTCGGGGAACCTCACCGAGGTCGAGGTCGCCTTCGACAAGCTGGTTGTGGCGAGGTTCCTCCCGCGGTTCCGCAGCCTCTCCATCTCTCTCACGTCCTCCTTCGCGTTCGTCCTGCAGGCCGAGTACGAGAGGCAGAACGTCCGGAGGATAACCTACGCCAAGCAGTACGGCATGACCGAAGAATACATTAAGTCAGTCCTTCTGGTCGGTTGATTTGACTTGAGCGCAAGAGCAGCGACCCAGTCCGGCAGGATAGCCGTCGTCGGCGAGAGGGAGCTCGTCCTCGGCTATCGCCTCCTCGGCGTCCAGGACGCGTTCCAGGCCGGGAGGGACGACGCGCAGAAGGTGGTGATGGACCTGTTCAACTCTAACGAGTACGCGCTGATAATAGTCGGGTCCCAGGCGAGGGCCGGGCTCTCGACCTCGGTCCGGGAGAAGCTCGAGTCCTCGATCACCCCGCTGGTGGTCTTCATGCCCTCGCTGGGATCCCAGGCCAGCGAGGAGTCGCTCTCGCTGCTCGCAAGGCGCGTGCTGGGCGTGGACCTCAAGGTGAGCGCATAGAGATGAAAGATGGCAGAATAATCAACGTCAGCGGCCCCGTCGTCACCTCGCAGGGGCTCGAGGGCGCCAAGATGTTCGACGTCGTCAGGGTGGGCGAGCTCGGCCTCATCGGCGAAGTGATCAGGCTCAGCGGCGACACCTCGACCGTCCAGATCTACGAGGACACGACGGGCGTCAGGCCGGGCGACAAGGTCGTCAACACGGGCCAGGCGCTCTCGGTCGAGCTGGGCCCGGGCCTCCTGACCTCGATCTACGACGGGATCCAGAGGCCGCTCAACCTCCTGCGAGAGCAGTCCGGCGACTTCATCACGAGGGGGCTGGTCATACCGCCCCTCGACGAGAAGAAGAAGTGGGACTTCGTGGCGACGGCGAAGAAGGGCGACAAGGTCGTCCAGGGGCAGATCATCGGGACCGTCCAGGAGACCCCGCTCGTCTCCCACAAGATAATGGTCCCGCCCGGGGTCAGCGGAGAGCTGAAGGACATCAGGGAGGGGAGCTTCACGATCAGGGAGCCCGTCGCGACCGTGAGGTCGCCCGGGGGCGCCGAGACCCAGATGTTCCTGGCCTCCAGGTGGAGGGTCAGGACATCTCGTCCGATCTCCCGCAAGCTCCCGCCAGACACGCCCCTGGTCACCGGCCAGAGGGTCTTCGACACCTTCTTCCCGCTGGCGAAGGGCGGGACCGCCGCCATACCCGGCCCGTTCGGGTCCGGCAAGACCGTCTCCCAGCAGCAGCTCGCAAAGTGGTCGGACAGCAGGATTATAGTCTACGTGGGCTGCGGAGAGAGGGGGAACGAGATGACCGAGGTGCTCGCGACCTTCCCGGAGCTCGAGGACCCCCGGTCCAAGAGACCGCTCATGGAGAGGACGATACTCGTCGCGAACACGTCGAACATGCCCGTGGCGGCCAGGGAGGCGTCGATCTACACGGGGATCACCATAGCTGAGTACTACAGGGACATGGGCTACGACGTCGCGCTCATGGCAGACTCCACCTCCAGGTGGGCCGAGGCCCTCAGGGAGATCTCGGGGAGGCTCGAGGAGATGCCGGGCGAGGAGGGCTATCCGGCCTATCTGGGCAGCAGACTGGCCGAGTTCTACGAGAGGGCCGGCAAGGTCGTCGCCCTCTCGCCCGAGGGGCGGATCGGCTCGGTCAGCGTCGTCGGGGCGGTCTCGCCTCCGGGCGGCGACTTCTCGGAGCCCGTCTCGCAGAACACGCTCCGCGTCACCAGGGTCTTCTGGGCGCTCGACGCGAGCCTCGCGGCCCGCAGGCACTTCCCGTCGATCAACTGGCTGACGAGCTACTCCCTCTACACCGGCGACCTGAAGGACTGGTACGTGGGGAACGTCTCCAAGGACTTCCCCGCCATGCGGGCGGAGGCGCTCGGGGTGCTCCAGAAGGAGGCCGAGCTCCAGGACATCGTCCAGCTCGTGGGCTACGACGCCCTCCCGGAGTCGGAGAAGGGGGTGATGGACCTGGCGAAGATGATAAGGGAGGACTACCTCCAGCAGTCAGCCTACGACCCCGTCGACACCTACGCCTCCATCGGGAAGCAGTATCTCATGATGAAGACGATCCTCACCTTCGGGAAGATGGAGGCCGACGCCATAAAGTCCGGAGCCCAGGCGGTCCAGATCGCCGCCCTCCCCGTGAAGTCCAAGATCTCCAAGATCAAGTGGACGACCGAGGAGGCGACCGAGGCCTTCATCAAGGAGATCGAGGGTGACATGGCGCAGCAGTTCGGCTCGCTCGCCAAGGAGGTGGCGGCCTGATGTCCGAGCCGCTCTCCTACAAGACCGTCTCGCAGGTCGCGGGGCCGCTGATCTTCGTCGAGAAGGTCCAGCACGCGGCGTACGGGGAGATGGTCGAGGTCACGAACGCGCTCGGGGAGAGGGTCCCGGGGCAGGTCCTCGACTCGGGGGCCGGGCTGGCCATCGTCCAGGTCTTCGGCTCGACGCTGGGGCTCTCGACGACGGGGACCTCGGTCAGGTTCCTGGGCGAGACCGCGAAGATCTCGGTCTCCGACGAGATGCTCGGGAGGACGTTCAACGGGCTCGGCAACCCGCGGGACAACGGGCCCGCGATCGTCTCCAAGCACAAGGTCGAGATCGTCGGCTCGGCCATGAACCCCTACAGCCGGGAGGAGCCGTCCGAGTTCATCCAGACCGGCATATCGTCCATCGACGGCATGAACACGCTCGTCAGGGGGCAGAAGCTCCCGATCTTCTCGGGGTCCGGCCTCCCCCACAACATGCTCGCCGCGCAGATCGCGAGGCAGGCGAAGGTCCTCAGCGCGTCCGAGAACTTCTCGGTCGTCTTCGCCGCGATGGGCATCACCAGCGAGGAGGCAAACTTCTTCATCAGGCAGTTCGAGGACACCGGAGCCCTGGAGCGCACCGTCCTATTCCTCAACCTCTCCTCGGACCCGTCGATGGAGAGGATCCTCACGCCGAGGCTCGCCCTCACGACCGCCGAGTACCTGGCCTACGAGAAGGAGACGCACGTGCTCGTCATACTCACCGACATGACCAACTACTGCGAGTCGCTCCGAGAGATCTCGGCGGCCCGCGACGAGGTCCCGGGGAGGCGCGGCTATCCGGGCTACACCTACACCGACCTCGCCACGATCTACGAGAGGGCGGGCAAGATCAAGGGACGGAAGGGCTCCATCACCCAGATACCGATCCTCACGATGCCGGCCGACGACAAGACCCACCCGATCCCGGACCTCACGGGCTACATCACCGAGGGCCAGGTCTACGTCAGCAGGGACCTCGAGAGGGCCGGCGTCTACCCGCCCATCGACGTCCTCGAGTCGCTCTCCAGGCTGATGAACCAGGGGATCGGCCCCAAGCGGACGAGGGAGGACCACCGCGGGATGGCCGACCAGCTCTACGCCTCCTACGCCCAGGGGAAGGACATCCGAGCCCTCTCGGCGATCGTCGGCGAGGAGGCCCTCTCCGAGACGGACCGCAAGTTCCTGCAGGTCGCGGACAGGTTCGAGAAGCTGTTCGTGAAGCAGGGCGTGAACGAGGACCGATCGATCGAGCAGACGCTCGACCTGGGGTGGCAGGTCATAGACCCGCTCTCCGAGTCGGAGATCAAGAGGATCAAGCCCGAGCTCATCGCCAAGTACAGAGGACGAAAGACCGCACAGTAGAGAAGAGAGGGGGTCGAGCACACGCCGGTCGCCATCAACGTCCGCCCGACAAGGATGGAGTACCTGAAGACGGTCCGCAGGATCGCCACGTCCCGGAAGGGGCTGAAGCTCCTGAAGCTGAAGCGGACCGCGCTCATCCTGGAGTTCTTCAGCATGAGCAAGAAGGTGGCGACGCTGAGGTCGGGTCTCCAGTCCAAGATGGTCAGGGGCTACGACGGCATCCACAGCACCGAGATGTTCGTGGGGGAGCTGAGGCTCGAGTACGAGTCGATGCGCATCCCGAAGATCCACGAGCTGACCCTGAAGTCCAAGAACATCATGGGGGTCCGCATCCCGGAGCTCATGGCGGGGCCCTCGGGCCGCGCCGGCCAGGAGTACCTGCTCGAGGTCCCCCCATCGATCAACCAGACGATCAGGGCGTTCCAGGACGTCCACCAGATAGTCCTGGACATCGCCGAGAACGAGACGGCCCTGAGGAAGCTGCTGCTCGAGATAGAGAAGACGAAGAGGCGCTCGAACGCCATAGAGAACGTCCTGATACCCCGGCTCCAGGCGAACGCCAGGTACATCAAGTTCAGGTTCGACGAGATGGAGAGGGAGAACTTCACGAAGCTCAAGACGGTCAAGCGCAAGCTGGCCGAGCGCGAGGAGGAAGAGGGGAAGAAGAAGAAAGAGCAGGGGGAGGGAGGGGCCGTCGATGCCTGAGGAATCGACCCACGAGGGTCGGCGGCGGGAACAGGAGCCGCAGCAGCAGCAGCGGCGCCGCCCGGGCGTGCCCAAGTTCTACTACTGGGCCAAGAGCCCCCCGAGGCCCGCGCCCTACAGGGCCGGGTCCCTAAACCAAGGGCAGAGGAGGTTCCGGATCGTCGTTGGCGCGTTCACCATAGCCAAGGCGCTAGCGGTAATCGCCTTCATCCTGCTCCTGTTCGCGAGGATTTGAGATCATGGCCGCATCGACCGACTACACGGACACCCTGAGGAAGATCAAGGATACCGAGGAGCAGGGAGCGAAGGAGCTGTCGGAGAGGAGGAAGGCGCTCGAGGAGGAGCTGCACAGGCTCGAGGACGAGTCCGGCCGATCGATCGAGGCCGCCAGGGCGGCGGCGGACGAGTACACCGCCAGGGAGGTCGCGAGCGCCAGGGCAGCCGCGGAGCTCGAGGCTCAGAGGGCGCTGAGCGGCACCGCCAAGGAGGCGGATGCGATCGCCTCGAAGAAGCTCGACAAGAGGACCCTGTCCAAGATAGCGGACGAGATACTCTCGGAGTTCGAAGAGGCCTAGGCACTTGCTAAAGCCCGCGGCGATGCAGCGCATAGCAGTGGTCGGGTCGAGGGACGAGAGGGCGAGGGTCGTCTCGATCCTGTACGACATCGGGGTCCTGCAGATCGAGCCGCTCTCCAGCTCGGCGGCGCCGCTGCTCAGGACGGGCACCGACTCGCTGAACACCAAGGAGGTCTCCGAGGAGCTGCTGAGGGTCCGGTCGCTCCTGGCCGCGCTCCCCCCCGCCCCGGTCAGGGAGAAGAGGGGCTTCGCCTCGTTCGGGGAGGTCCTCGATGCGGCGAGGGCGATAGACATCGACGCACGGGTCTCGAGCCTCAAGCAGGAGGAGGAGAGGCTGAGGCAGAGGATCGACGAGCTCAACGGCCGGATTGACCTGGTCACCAAGCTCTCGTTCGTCGACGAGGACCTGGGCGTCTTCGACCTGGCTTCGGCGGCGTCCTTCTTCGGGACGGTCTCCCCCGCGGCGCACCAGGAGCTGGCTGCGGGCCTGGCCTCATCGATCCCCGACGCCATGACCTACTCGTCGGGCGCCGACCCGGTCTCCATGATAGTCGTCGTCCCCAACGAGGCGCTCGAGCCGTTCGGCTCGATGATACAGAGGGGCGACCTGCGCCTGCAGCGCATCCCCCCGATGAAGGGGAAGCCCGCGGCGGTGCTCGCGGCGCTGGGCGACGAGAAGCGGACCGCCGAGGCCCGCCTCGCGGCGCTGGGCGCGGAGCTCGGCGAGATCGCCGAGAAGAGCTACGGGACCCTCTCCTCGCTGGAGGAGCAGCTCGCCATAGAGGCCCGGAAGCTCGAGGTCGTGAACAACTTCGGGTTCACCGAGAGCTCGTTCGTGGTCGAGGGCTGGGTCCCTGTCGACAGGATGTCCTCGCTGGAGGACGCGCTCTCGCGCTTCTCGAAGACGACCGCGGTCTTCAGGATCGAGGGGGAGGACAAGCCGCCGACCCTCCTGGAGAACCCCAAGAGGCTCAAGTACTTCGAGTCGTTCATCCGGTTCTACGCCAGCCCCCAGCAGAACGAGATCGACCCGTCCATGATATTCGCCGCGGCCTTCCCGATATTCTTCGGGCTCATGCTGGGGGACGTGGGCTACGCCGTCCTCATCATCCTCATCTCGGTCTGGATCATCAGGAGGGTCAACAACCCCGGGGGGAAGACCCTGGTGCCCGCCGCGCTGAGGACCTTCGCCTCGAGGATCCTCAAGCCCGTGCAGTTCAGGAAGCTGGCCCGGGCCATGATCCTGGGCTGCGTCGTCGGCATAGTGATGGGCTTCCTGCTGAACGAGTACTTCGGATTCCACGAGAACCAGTACCTCTTCACCTGGCTCAACTCCAACCTCCACGCCGGGCTCCCCGCCGACGGCACCTTCCTCGACCCGCTCTCCACCAAGGGGCTGAAGATGCTCCTCCTGGACTCGGGGTACATCGGCCTCTTCATGGTCTCCTTCGGGCTCGTGCTGGGGATGCTCAACGCCCACTGGATGCACGAGAGGAAGCACCTGATAGGCAAGGTCGGGTGGCTCGCCGTCGCCTGGGGCCTCGCCCTCTTCGGGCTCACCCTCTTCAGGCACGGCAACGTCAACCCCGCCCAGAACCCGCTCGCCGGGGGCTACATCGGAGCGGCGGTGATCGGCATCGTCCTCATCATCTACGGGGAGGGGACGCTGGCGATCATCGAGCTGCCCTCGATCGTCAGCCACATCATCTCCTACACGAGGCTCCTCGGGATACTCCTGGCCTCCGTGGTGCTGGCGCTGGTCATCGACAACCAGGCCGTGGGCTCTTCGTCGGCCCCCGGGCTCGTCTACGGGGGCGTCGGCCTGGCCATAGCGGGGGTCGTCCTCCTGGTCGTGGGGCACGCGTTCAACCTCGTCCTCGGGATACTAGAGCCGGGCATACAGGGCGCGAGGCTGATCTACGTGGAGCACTTCTCCAAGTACCTGCACGGAGGGGGCAGGCAGTTCACTCCGTTCAAGGGCGGCCGGACCCACACGCTGAGCGAGACCGAGCTGATGAAGGAGGAGGCCGCGGCCTAGGCGGTCCGACGGCGACATTAGTTAAATACATTTGACCTAGAGCCACACCCGGGTTGCAAGCCGCTCCGCGCAGGGTCAAGACGATCTACAGCGTCATCGCGTCTCCGCAGAGGCTGGAGATACTCAAGATCCTCAACGTGAAGGGACCGCTGACCTACAGCGCCCTCAAGACCCTCGCCGGCTTCAAGTCCAAGAAGGAGTCCGGCAAGTTCGCCTACCACCTCAGGAAGCTCGTGAGGCAGCTCCTCATCCAGCTCAACCGGCAGGAGCGCAAGTACACGGTCACGAACCTGGGGCGGCTGGTGCTGAACCTCACCCGCCAGATCGAGGAGCAGTCCCTGGTCGAGTCGGGCAAGCTCTACGTGAGGACCTCCCGCCAGGCGATGGAGGAGTTCAACGCCGACAAGATCCTCCAGTCGCTCGTGAAGGAGGCGGGGATGCCGGTCGAGCTGGCCCAGAAGATAACGAGCGAAACCGAGTCCCGCCTCTACAAGTTCCAGACGCAGTACCTGACCGCCCCCCTGATCCGGGAGATGGTCAACTCGCTGCTGGTCGAGCACAACCTGGAGGAGTACAGGCACAAGCTGACGCGCCTCGGCCTCCCCGTCTACGACGTCACCCAGCTCCTCGGCAGGGCCGGCGAGGACGGGTCCGACGTCGAGTCCCTCCTCTACCAGACGGGCAAGTCGGTCTTCTCGGAGTACCTGCTGCTGGAGCAGATCCCGCGCGACGTCGCGGACGCGCACCTGGCAGGCGACATCCACATCGCCGACGCCGGGTCCTGGGGGCTCACCCCGGACACCATCTTCATCGACCTCCTCTCTGTGAGGGCCTCCGGCTTCAACCCGAAGGGGCGGCTCCCCTACGCCCCGATGATACCCACGCCGGAGGGGCTGGAGTCCGCCATGTCGATAGTCTCCAACATCACCTCCCTGATCAGGAGGGAG
>Ga0335078_10006682_pt1 | contig 17063 bp, 16 predicted proteins | sample Lox_Sample_32_FD_206711 | JGI IMG/M metagenome (GOLD analysis project Ga0335078, IMG submission 206711) | Soil microbial communities from Loxahatchee National Wildlife Refuge, Florida, United States - Lox_Sample_3.2 | ecosystem: Environmental > Terrestrial > Soil > Wetlands | place: USA... | reverse complement strand
CACCCCGAAACCCGCGGCGTCGAGCACCCGGAGCGCCTGGGGTGTCGCCTGGGCCAGGCCGCCCAGGTGACCGCGGGTGGCCATCGACCGGATGAACACATCGGGGTCGGTCGCGTGCGACTGCATCCGCACCCGGTCGCCGAGCAGGGCGCCCCCGGTGAACGGGGAGGTGGGGTCCACGGCGAGCACGCCCACCCGCTGGCCCCGGTCCCGGTAGGCCGCGACCAGCGCCGCGGTGACCGTGGACTTGCCGACCCCGGGCGCCCCGGTGAGCCCGATGACCCTGGCCTGCCCGGCCAGCGGGGCGAGCGCCTTCATGACCGTGCGCAGCCCCGGCGCGGAGTTCTCCACCAGCGAGATGAGCCGGGCCAGCGCCCGCGGGTCACCCGCCCGGGCGCGCCCGATGGCATCCGCCGCGCCGCTGGCGGTGGTCAGGTCGGCCCGCGAGCCGGGGGCCACCCCGGCGCGCGACCCGGTGCCGGCGCTCACCGCCTCGCGCGCGGTGTCAGTCACGCTCGCCGGGCACGTGGAGCAGCAGCGCGCTGCCCTGCCCCCCGCCGCCGCACAGCGCCGCCGCGCCCAGCCCGCCCCCGCGCCGGCCAAGCTCGCAGGCCAGGTGCAGGGCGATCCGCGCGCCGGAGGCCCCGATGGGATGGCCGATGGCGATCGCGCCCCCGTTGACGTTGACCCTGTCCGGCCCGGCGCCCAGGTCGCGCATGGAGTGCAGCACCACGGCCGCGAACGCCTCGTTGATCTCGATCAGGTCCAGATCCCCCACCGTGAGCCCGGCCTTGCCCAGCGCCTGCTCGATGGCCCGGGACGGCTGGGAGTGGAGCGAGTTGTCCGGCCCGGCCACCGTGCCGTGCGCGCCGACCCGGGCGAGCACCGGCGCGCCCCGGGCGGCGGCGGCCTCCGCCGACATCACCACCACGGCGCAGGCCCCGTCGGAGATCTGCGACGCCGACCCGGCGGTGATGGTGCCGTCCGCGGCGAAGGCGGGGCGCAGCCGGGCCAGGGACTCGGCGGTCGTCTCGCCCCGGACCCCCTCGTCGGTGTCGAACAGCACCGGATCCCCGCGCCGCTGCGGCACCGGGACAGCCACGATCTCCTCGTTCAGCAAACCATCCTTGATGGCGGCCGCGGCCCGCTGATGCGACAACGCGGAGAACTCATCCTGCTCCGCCCGCCCGATGCCGAGCCGCTTGTTGTGCGCATCGGTGAGCTCGCCCATCGGCCGGTGGTCGAACGGGTCGGTCAGGCCGTCCAGCGCCATGGCGTCCAGCAGTTCCATGGCGCCGTACTTGTGCCCGGCCCGGGCGCCCGGCAGCAGGTGCGGGGCCCTGGTCATCGACTCCATGCCGCCCGCCACCACGATGTCGAACTCGCCGGCCCGGATGAGCTGTGCGGCCAGCGCGATCGCGTCCAGGCCGGACAGGCACACCTTGTTGATGGTGATCGACGGCACGGTCATCGGGATGCCGCCGGCAACCGCGGCCTGGCGGGCCGGGATCTGCCCCGCCCCCGCCTGGAGGACCTGCCCCATGATCACGTACTGGGCGTCGCCGCCGGTGATGCCGGAGCGCTCCAGCGCGGCCTTGATCACAACGCCGCCGAGGTCGGCGGCGGTGAGGTCCTTGAGCGATCCGAGCAGCCGGCCGACCGGGGTCCTGGCCCCGCCTGTGATGACCGCTTCTGGCATGGTTCCCTCCGCAGCTACCCCGCCCGTGGTGCGGCGGGCGGCTCATCTGCCACGATACCGAGGGAGCACCCGGATGACATTTCCGTGCCGCCGGGGACGACCAGGACAGCCCGGGGAGGCAGCGATGCTGTTGCGGATCGATCACGTGGGGATCGCCTGCCACGACCTGGCGGCCACCATCTCCTTCTACGAGTCGGTCTTCGAGCTGACCGTGGCCAGCCGGGAGATCCACGAGGACCAGGGGGTCCGTGAGGCGATGCTGCGCGTCTGCGACGGGCCGGTCGGCGCCTCCTGGATCCAGTTGCTGGAGCCGCTGCACGCCGACACCCCCGTGGGGAAATTCCTCGCCCGGCGGGGCCAGGGCCTCCACCACGTTGGTTACGGGGTGACGAACATCACGGCCGCGCTGGAGGCCATCGGGGCGAGCGGGGTGCGGCTGATCGACCAGCGCCCGCGGCACGGCTCCATGGGCGCGTCGATCGCGTTCCTGCATCCCGCGGATGTGGGCGGCGTGCTGACCGAACTGGTCCAGGCACCGCAGCCCTGACCGGCGCGCCGCACGGCACCGAACACGCCCCCGGAACCGGGGCTATCCGCCGGTGCGCGTAAAGGGAATCTAGGCCCACGGGAAGCCAGAAGCCGCCGTCATCACCTGCGTAACGGGAGTACGCTGCCAGGGATCGGGCGAGCGGCTCTTCGTGCCCGCGCCGGAGGGGGTTGCCGTACGTGGCGCCAGCCCCTGACGTGGCCGCAAGGAATCTCGTCTGCCCCCGCATGCCCCCTCCGTCTAGCCAGGATCAAGCCATATGCAGCCTGAAATCGACGCCCAGCTCAGCAACTTCTTCGAAGACGCCCCGGCTCGCGACTTCGCCAAGGTAATGCGCGGTTATGACCAGCATCAGGTCGATGAGTACATCAAGCAGAGCGACGTGGAGATACGCCAGCACCGCGAGCAGGTCCAGGCCCTCCAGCAGGAGCTGACCGAGGCACACCGCCAGCTCCGCGAGCAGGAGCGGCCCACCTACGCGGGCCTCGGCTCCCGCATCGAGCAGCTGCTCCGGCTCGCCGAGGAGCAGGCGACGGAGATCGTGGGCGAGGCCCGCTCTGCGGCCAACGAGCTGCAGGCCGCCGCCAAGGTGGATGCGGCCGAGCTGCGGGCCGGCGCGGAGAACGAGGCGTCCGAGCTGCGCGCGAGCGCCAAGCGGGAGACCGACGACCTGCGCGGCTCCGCCGAGCGGGAGGCCGACGCCATCCGCACCGGGGCGCGCCGCGAGGCCGACGAGCTGACCTCCACCACCGAGCGCGAGGCCGCCAAGCTGCGCGCCATGGCCGACCACGAGGTGGCGGAGAAGCGGGCCGCGGTGGAGCGCGACATCGCCAAGCTGCGCACCACCACCGAGCGCGAGGTGGCCCAGCTCAAGGCGTCCGCCAAGCGGGAGCGCGACGAGATCCTCACCACCTCCAAGCGGCAGGCCGACGAGATGCGCAGCCAGGCGCAGCGCATCCTGGAGGAGAGCGAGGCCCAGCGCGCGCAGGCCGAGGCGGAGTTCGAGATCCAGCTCGCCTCGCGCCGCGAGGAGTCCGAGCGCCAGGAGGCCGAGCGGCTGTCGGCGGCGCAGGCGGCGACCCAGAAGCTGGTCACCGAGGCGGAGCAGCGCGCCGCGACGGCCGAGCAGCGGGCCGCCAAGGCCAGCGCGCAGGCCGACCACACCCGGCGGGAGGCGGAGCAGCACTCCAAGCAGCTGGTCTCCAACGCCAAGAAGAACGCCGACCAGATCGTCGCCCAGGCCAAGAGCCAGGCCGACCAGCTCATGGCCGACACCAAGAACGAGATCGAGCGGCACCGGGTCGCCGCCCAGCGCGAGGTCGACGACCTGACCAGGCAGAAGGAGAGCATCTCCTCGCACCTGGCCCAGATCAGCCAGCTCCTGGGCACCCAGATGCCGGGCCTGTCCGAGGCGCTCAAGCCGCCGGCGCAGTCCAGGCACGCGGTCGGCGCCCCCGCGCCGAAGGCCGTCGCCGGCGCTCCCCGCGAGGAACCGCGCCAGGCCACCCAGGCGCAGGCGCCGGCCCAGGCCACCCAGGCTCCGGCCAACGGCCCGAAGCAGCCGGTCTCGGCGAAGGCGTCGGCCAAGTCCGGCGACGAGGAGTGGTGGACCGAGTAGCCACGGCCACACGCACGGCAGAGGGGGCGGCGCACGGCGCGCCGCCCCTCTCGCATGGGTTCCGGGGTGACGAGGCGGGGCGCGGTCAGCTCATGGTGGTCTGGCCGCCGTCCACGACGAGGGCCTGACCGGTCATGTAGGAGGACGCGTCGCTGGCCAGGAAGACGGCGGGGCCGGCCATCTCGGTCGCGCGGCCCCAGCGCTGCATGGGCACCGCGGCGATGGTCGCCTTGCCCGCCGCCTCGTCCTCCCACAGGTTGCGGTTGAGCTCGGTCGCGGTCCAGCCGGGGCACAGGGCGTTGACCCGGATCCCCAGCGGTGCCCACTCCACGGCCAGCGACTTGGTCAGCGAGATCAGCCCCGCCTTGGCCGCCCCGTACGGCGAGACGAGCGGCGCGGCAGCCAGCCCCGCGACCGAGGCCACGTTGATCACCGAGCCCGCACCGCGCTCGGCCAGGTGCGGCCCGACCGCGTGGCACACGTACATCGCCGAGGTCAGGTTGAGCCGGATGATCTTGTCCCAGCCCGGCAGCCGCAGGTCCATGAAGGTGACCATGAAGTTGGAGCCGCCGGCGTTGTTGACCACGACGTCGAGGTGGCCCAGCCGCGCGATCGCCGTGGCGACGGCGCCGGCCACCGCCTCCTGGTCGGTCACGTCCGCGGGGATGACCACCGCCTCGCGCCCGTAACCGCGGGCCTTCTCCGCGGTGGTGGCGAGCCCGTCCTCGCTCCGGGCCACCAGCGCGAGGTCGGCGCCCGCCTCGGCCAGGGCAACCGCGATCTCCTGCCCGATGCCGCGGGAGGCCCCGGTGATGAACGCCTTCTTGCCAGTCAGATCGAAGAGGGTCACCCTTGGTCCTCCCATTCGGTGGGCAGCGGCCACGCGGCCGGGTTCACCCGGCGCACGATCTCCCCGAAAACAGTACGCACAGCGGGCTCACCGACCCACAGGTGCTTGGCCTTGTGCACGGCGATCAGCTCGGCCTGGGGCACCCGGGCGAACCGGGCCCGCGCCTCGCCCGGCCGCAGATAGTCGTCCAGTTCGGGCACCAGCACGAGCAGCGGCTTGCCCGACGCCGCCCAGGCACCCAGGTCGGCGTCGTCGGCCCGGTGCAGCGGCGGGGACAGCAGGACCGCGCCCTCCACCGCCGGGTCGTTGCCCCACATGAGCGCCAGTTCGGTGCCGAACGACCAGCCCACCAGCCACAGCCTCGGCAGCCCGGCATGCGCGCACCAGGCGATCGCGGCGGCCACGTCATGGCGCTCGGCCTGGCCGTGGCCGAACTGCCCGCCGCTGCGGCCGTGCGCCGACTCGGTGCCACGGGTGTTGAACCGGAGAACGGCGAGGTCCGCGAGCGCCGGCAGACGGTAGGACGCCTTGCGGAACAGGTGGCTGTCCATCATCCCGCCGTGCGTGGGCAGCGGGTGCAGGCACACCAGCGTGGCCGCCGGGGCGGTGTCCACCGGCTTGGCCAGCTCGCCGACCAGCGACAGGCCGTCCTCGGTCCGCAGCGTGACGTGCTCGCGCCGGGCGGGCAGCACGGTGCTGGCCCTGATGTCCATCGCCGCTCCCTTACCGGCCGGCCCGGCCGCTCGCGTGACGGCGCAGCCGCCCTGCCCAGCACGGGCGGTGCCAGTGCCGCCGCTCGGCCAGCCCCGGCGTGTGGGCCGGCCACACCACCACGTGCGCCGTCCCGGGCCGGATCTCCTGGTCGCAGCCGGGGCAGCGGTAGGTCTTCACCGCGGCCTCGCCGGGCACGGCCCGGACCACCCAGTCCCCGTCCGGGCCCGGCTCGATCCGTTCCGGCCCCAGCCGCAGCGGCGGGTTCTCCGGGTCCTCGCCCTCGGGCCGCCCGGGCGGCAGGCCGCCGCGCGGCCTGCGCGGCATCCCCGGCGGCAGCCGCCGGGCTTTGCGAGGGCTCACGGCCGTCACTGTAAGGCATCGCGCCGGGCTCCCCGCATGGGGCCCGGCACACGGGGCGGCGGGGGCGTGACGCCGCCGCGGCGCGGCCGGGCATCCCGGTCATCGCGGCCCGCCGTCCGCGCGCTGCGCCGCCCGGCGGGCCGCGCGGCGCCAGGCTCGCGAGGTCCCCCTCAGCGGAGCGCCCGGCGGCGGCGCTCCAGGAAGTCCCGCTCGGCCGCGTTCTGCGTGCGGGCGATGGCCGCCGCGTACGCCTGCGCCGCCTCGCCGTCGCGGCCGAGCCTGCGCAGCAGGTCGGCACGGATGGCATGGAACAGGTAAAAACCTTCGAGTGCAATACGCTCCGTCGCCGCCAGGCCGGCCTCCGGGCCGTCAAGCTCGGCCACGGCGACCGCGCGATTGAGGGCGGCCACGGGGCTCGGCGCGATCGCCAGGAGCTGGTCGTAGAGCCGGACGATCTGGTCCCAGTCGGTGTCGGCCGCCCGCGCCGCGTCGGCGTGCACCGCGTTGATCGCCGCCTGGATCTGGTACGGGCCGGGCAGGCCCAGCCGCAGGCAGCGCCGGACCAGGCCCTGGCCCTCCGCGATGAGGCCGGTGTCCCAGCGGCTGCGGTCCTGGTCGGCGAGCAGCACCAGGCCGCCGCCGGCGGAGGTGCGCGCCGCCCGGCGCGCCTGGGTCAGCAGCATGAGCGCCAGCAGTCCCATGACCTCGGGTTCGGCCGGCATCAGCTCGTCGAGCAGCCGTCCGAACCTGATCGCCTCGGCGCACAGCTCGTCGCGCACCAGCGCGCGGCCCGAGCTAGCCGTATAGCCCTCATTGAAAATGAGATAGATGATCGCGAGCACCGCCCGGAGCCGGCCGGGGAGGTCTGCCTCGTTCGGCACCCGGTAGGGGATCCTGGCGTCGCGGATCTTGCCCTTGGCCCGGACCAGCCGCTGGGCCATGGTCGGCTCGGGCACCAGGAACGCCCGGGCGATCTCGGCGGTGGTGAGCCCGCCGAGCAACCGGAGCGTCAGGGCAACCCGGGCAGCGGGGGCCAGCGCGGGGTGGCAGCAGGTGAAGACAAGCCGCAGCCGGTCGTCGGGCACGGGCCCCTCCTCGGCGGGCTCGCCGCTGTCGTGCAGCAGCGCGGCCTGGGCGTGCCGGTCCTCGCGGGATGCCTCCCTGCGGAGGCGGTCGATGGCCCGGTTGCGGGCGGTGGTGATGATCCAGCCGGCCGGGCTCGGCGGCAGGCCGGTCGCCGGCCAGCGCGCCGCCGCGACGGTGAACGCGTCCTGGACCGCCTCCTCGGCGATGTCGAGATCGCCGAAGCGACGGGCCAGGACGGCCACCGCGCGGCCGTACTCGGCCCGGAAGACGCGCTCGATCTCCGCGGCGGGCGGGCCCGGGCCGTCGGGCATCAGTCCGGGGCCTCCCCCTGGAACGGCCGCACCTCGATGGGCAGCGTCGTGGCCCGGGCGTACCGGCGGCCCCAGGCGAGCGCCGCGTCCAGGTCGGGCGCCTTGATGATGGTGAAGCCGCCCAGGTGCTCCTTGCCCTCGACGTACGGGCCGTCGGTGACGAGCACCTCATCGTCCTTGAGCCGCAGCACGGTGGCGGCGCCCGGGTCGTGCAGCCCGGCGCCGAACACCCAGCAGCCCGCCTCCTTCAGTTCGGTGCGCAGCGCCGCGATGTCGGCCATCACCGGCGCCAGGACCTCCGGCGGCGGGGGCGGCCCGTCCGGCTGGTACATGCTGATCAGGTACTGCTTCATCGCGTGTTCCTCTCCTCGCGTGGGGCCTTCTCACCCTCTACACGAACGCCCGCGGCCCCGATCGACACCCTGGCGGCGCGGTAACCGGAAGGTCCGCCGGCCGCGCGGTCCTGCCCGGGGGCCGTGCCGTCCGGCTCAGCCGGGGCGGGGCGGGCCCGGCGCGCCGTCCCCGGCCGCGCGGCGGGGCTCCGGCCGGTAGCCGGGATCGACCAGGAGGCTGATGAGGGCACCGGCGAGCCAGTCCTGGTAGCGGCCGGGGTCCCAGCCCTGCTCGATGACCAGCCGGTGGTAGACGCCGGGGTCGTTGAACAGCCACAGGACGTCGGCGGCCTCGGCGGCGGTCAGGCCCGGTTTCAGCGCGCCGCGGCCGGCGAGGGTCCCGGCCAGCACCCGCATCCCGGTGAGCCGCTGGGCCCGCCCCTCCTCGGCCAGCGCGCGGATGTCCGCGTCGAGCCCGGCGGCGGCCTGCACGACGGCGTTCAGCGGCGCGATGCGGGCACCGATCTGGCAGAGGTCGCGGGCGTAGTCGGTAAGGATGCGCCGCGCGTCGGGCTCGGCCTGGCCCGCCCGGACGTGCGGGCGATCCAGCAGCGGGACCGGCTCGTCGTCGCCGACCACGGCCCAGTCGATGGCGAGCTTGAGCGCCTCGGCCTTGCCGCCGACCGAGGTGAAGACGGTCTTGCGGCTCACCCCCGCGGCCTGCGCGATCGCGTCGACGGTCGTGGCCCCGTAGCCGTGCTCGATGAACAGCCCGGCCGCGGCCCCGACGATGGCCCGGCGGGTGGCCCGCGCCTGCGCCGCGCGGAGCGTGGAGTTGTAGGGCTTCTTGACAGGCTCGCTCATTCAGGTAACCATAGGTGTAATGAAGTTATCGTCAGTGTATTGATTCTCATCATAGCACCGGAAGGGGGACGGCAATGCGCGTGGTCGTGGTAGGCGGCGGGCCGGTCGGGATGTTCTGCGCCATGGCGCTGGCCCGGCGGGGTGACGAGGTGACCGTGGTGGACCGGGACCCCGGCCCGCCCGCGTCCGGGCCGTGGGCGCGCCAGGGGGTGATGCAGTTCCAGCACCCGCACTACTTCCGGCACATCGTCCGCCAGGCGCTGGCCGGGGCGCTGCCCGAGGTGTGGGACGCGCTGCTCGCGGCCGGCGGTGTCGCGGCACGCCCGGAGGGCTTCCCCGCGGACCTGACCGGGCTGCAGAGCCGCCGCTCGACCTTCGAGCGGGCGCTGTGGGCCGCGGCGCGGCGCGAGCCGCGGCTGGCGCTGCGGGCCGGCCACGCCGACCGCCTCACCACCGGGAACGGCCGCGTCACCGGCGTGGTCGTGGACGGCCGGGCCGTCGACGCCGACCTGGTGATCGCGGCGGCCGGCCGGGCCAGCCGGTTCGCCGCCGGCCTGCGTCCCCCGGCCGAGGGCGGCCCGTGCGGGTTCTCCTATACCACCCGGATGTACCGGGCGCGGCCCGGCGCCGAGCCGCCCCGCAGCGCGCTGCCGCTGGGCGCGGTCTACCGCGGCTACATCGCGATGGTCTTCCCGCAGGACGCCGGCACGCTCTCGGCGCTCATCGTGCGCGCCACCGCCGACGGCGCGCTCGCCCCGCTGCGGCGGGACCGGCTGTTCGCCGCCGCCGCGGCGCTCATCCCCCAGCTCGCGCCCTGGACCGACCCGGAGCGGTTCGAGCCCATCACCGACGTCATGGCCGGCGGCGGCCTGACCAACACCTACCGCGGCCAGCTTGACGAGAACGGCCGGGCCGCCGTGCCCGGGCTGCTGTTCGCCGGCGACGCGGTGTGCACCACCAACCCCATGGCCGGGCGCGGCGTCTCGCTCGGCCTGCGCCAGGCCCAGGCGCTGCTCGGCGTGCTGGCCGACGGCGGCGCCGACCTGCGGGACGCCGCCGAGCGGTTCGACGCCTGGTGCACCGCCAACATCAGGCCCTGGTATCAGGATCACCGGTACTGGGACGCCACGCTGCTGCGCCGCTTCGACGGCGAGGACATCGACATCGAGGCCCGGATCCCCGCCGACGTCGTCTGCGCCGCGGCCGAGCAGGACCCGGGCATCTGGCCCGCCGCCGGTGCCTACCTCGGCATGCTGGCCCCGCCGTCCGTGCTGGACCCGGTCCAGGACAGGGCCCGGGCGGTGTTGCGCACCGGCTGGCGGCCCGCTTTCGCCGACGGCCCCTCGGGTGCCGACCTCGCCGCCCTGCTGGCGCGGCCCCGCGCCAGCGCAGCCGCCTGAGCGCGCGGCGCGCCCGCGCGGGGCCGCTCCCCGCGTTACAGTTCCTTCCGTGCGGCTCGTTATCGCGCGGTGCAGCGTGGACTACGTGGGGCGGCTCAGTGCGCACCTGCCGATGGCCACGCGCCTGCTGATCGTGAAGGCAGACGGCTCTGTGCTCGTCCACTCCGACGGCGGTTCCTACAAGCCGCTGAACTGGATGTCGCCGCCGTGCTGGCTGGCGGAGTCGGCCGGGTCCTGGCGGGTGGTGAACAAGGGCGGCGAGGAGCTGCGCATCACGATCGAGGAGGTGCTGCACGACTCCAGCCACGACCTCGGGATCGACCCGGGGCTGGTGAAGGACGGCGTCGAGGCGCACCTGCAGGAACTGCTCGCCGCGCAGGTCCAGTTGCTCGGCACGGGGCACCGGCTCGTCCGGCGGGAGTACCCGACCGCGATCGGCCCGGTGGACCTCATGTGCCGGGAGGAGGCTGCCGGGGCAGTGGCCGTCCAGGCAAGAACGGACGGCGATGCCGGCGAGCCGGGACCGGGCGCGGGCACCGCCACCAGGCGGGCGCACGTGGCGGTGGAGGTCAAGCGGGTCGCGGGCATCGACGCGGTGGAGCAGCTGACCCGGTACCTGGAGCTGCTGAACAGGGACCCGTTCCTCGCGCCGGTCAAGGGCGTGCTGGCGGCCCAGACGATCAAGCTGCAGGCCCGCACGCTGGCCGAGGATCGCGGCATCCGGTGCGTGATCCTGGACTACGACGCCATGCGCGGCCTGGAGCCCGACGACACGCTCTTTTGAGAGCGGGTGCCAAGCGCCTCCCGTCACCGGATCGCGGGCCATCATGGGTGGGTGGAGTTCGGTGTCCTGACGCAGCCGGGGCGCCGGAGGTGAGATGGCTGGCCGAGGGGTCCGCCGGGGCGCTGGCGGAGGCGCTGCGGGCGGTGGCGCCGGAGCTGGGCGGGTACCCGGTGACGATTCCCCGGCCGGCCGGGGGCGGGGACCCGGTGTGGCATTCGGCCAGCGTGAACCTCGGCGGCCGGTTCGTGGTGAAGTTCGCCTGGTCACGCCCGGCCGCGCTGCGCCTGGCGCGGGAGATCGGCGTGCTGGCCGCGCTGGCGCGCGAACCGGCCGTGCCGTTCCTGCCCGAGGTCGTCGCCAGCAGCACCGACCCGGTGCTGCTGGCCACCCGGATCGTGCCGGGAACGTCCCTGTTCGAGGTCGCCGGCTCGATCGACCGGGACCGGGCAGGCGAGCAGGTCGCGTCGTTCCTGGCGGCCCTGCACGGGCCGGCCGCGCGCGAGCGGGCCGAGGCCGCGGTCGGGAGGCTCACCGGCCCGGAGCTGCCGCCGGCCACGACCGGGGTGCTGCGCGAGCGGCTCGGCAGGTGGATCCGGCCGGGCCAGCGCCGGGCCGTGCTGCGCTGGTGCGACTGGGCCGACGCCGCCCTGGCCCGGCCCGGCCCGGCGGTGCTCGTGCACGGCGACCTGCACGGTGACAACCAGGTGTGGGACCACGACAAGCTTCGGCTGGTGGTGGACTTCGAGACGATCGGGGCCGCCGAGCCGGAGTACGACCTGCGTGCCTTCCCTGGTCCGGGCATGGGTCCCGGGGTTGAGCTGCTGACCGCGGTGCTGCGCCATTACCAGCGGATCACCGGGCGGCACCTGTCGGCCGGCCGGTTGATGGCCTGGCACGTGCGCACCGCCCTCGGCGACGTGCTGTGGCGCAGCGAGGCCGGCCTCCGGCTGCCCGACCACCGGACACCGCCGGAATGGGCCGACGACCTGGCCGGACGCTTCAGCGCGCTCGGCCTTGACCCCGCGGCGCCACCCCCCGCGGCCTAGGACCAGCGCACGAGGGCGCGGGCGGCCCTTCGGCGCAGGTTACTGTCGGGGGCCCGTGGCAGCATGGGCTGCATGACGAGCACCGGTCAGCGCGAGCGCGCGCGGCCCGCGGACCGGGACGCACGGCCCGAAGGCCCGGCCGCGCGGTCCGAGAGCCCGGCCGCGCGGTCCGAAGGCCCGGCAGTGCAGGCCGCAGCGCCGGCGCGGGCCCGCCCGATCCGGGCGCCGCGGGCGCGTGCGTTCGCGCGCGGGCAGGTCGGCGGGCTGGCCCGGCCGTTCTGGGTGCTCTGGGGCGGCACGCTGATCAACCGGATCGGCTATCTGGTCGAGCCGTTCCTCGCCTTCTACCTGACCGGGGTGCGCGGGCTGTCGCTGGCGACGACGGGCGCGGTCCTCGCGATGAGCGGCGCGGGCTCGATCGTCTCGCAACTGGCCTCCGGGGCGCTGTCCGACCGCATCGGGCGGCGCTCGGTGCTGACCCTGGGCATGCTGGCCAACGCGGCGGCGCTGATCGGGCTGGGTTACTCCCGGAGCCTGCCGGCCATCTTCACCGCCACGCTGATCTTCGGCGCCACCATCGACATGTACCGGCCGGCCTCCGCTGCCCTCGTGGCCGATCTGGTCCAGCCCGCGGACCGGCCGCGCGCGTACGGCCTGCTGTTCTGGGCGGTGAACCTGGGCTTCTCCGTGGCCATGGTGCTCGGCGGTGCCCTGGCCCGGTCGGGGTTCATGTGGCTGTTCTGGGCGGACGCCGGGACCTGTGCCGTGGTGGGCGTCATCTCCTGGCGGTGGCTCCCCCGGGACCGGCCGGCCGGCGTGCCCCGGGCCGCCCCGCGGGCCGGCGGGCCCCAGGCCGGGGCCGCCCGGATGCCGGCCGGTCGCGGCGGGCGGGGGCGCGGGCTGCTCGGCCGGCTGGCCGGCCGCCTCACCTCGCGGCGGCGCGGCCTGCTCGGCGACCCGCTGATGATCGCCTACCTGGCACTCAGCCTGTGCTACTGCTTTGTCTACCTGCAGGCTTACACCACGCTCCCGCTGGCCATGCACCTGCAGGGGCTGTCGCCGCAGGAGTACGGCCTGGCCATGGCGGTCAACGGGATCGTGATCGTCGCGCTGCAGCCCCTGGTCAGCGGCTGGCTCGGGCGGCACGACCACTGCGCCGTCCTGGCCGTGGGCTTCGTCATCGTCGGCCTCGGGTTCGGGCTGACCGCCCTGGCCGGCTCGGTGGAGGCGTACGCGGCGACGGTGGTGGTATGGACGCTCGGCGAGATCGTCACGGCCGGGCTGGGCGCCGCGATCGTGGCCGACCTCGCTCCGGCCTCGATGCGGGGCCGGTACAGCGGGGCCTACGGTGCTGTCTGGTCGGCCGCCTACCTGCTCGGCCCGCTCGGCGGCACCCGGCTGCTCGCGCTCGGGGCGGGCGTGCTCTGGCTGTGCTGCGGGCTGCTCGCGGCCGCGGCCGCGGCGGGGCTGCTCGTCCTCCGGCCCGCCATCAGGCGGCGGTCACGCGTCGCCCAGGCGAACGGCGGCGATCGTAGTGAGCTTGATAAATAGCTGTGACCCGAATTGTCCGCACTGAGGCGGCCCGCTTGGTTACGATGCGCTGATATGAGTGCTGATCAGGACTCAGACGCGGTTCTCCCGGTCCGGACCTCCCGTTACCGTCGGCGCGGGCGGCATTCCAGCTCGCACCGGCTGTCGCTGCCGTCCGACTCGCCCGCGCTGGTGATCGCGGTTCCCGGGTCGGCCCGGCTGGACTTCGACGAGACCGCGGCCGGGGTTGCCGACGTGGCCGCCGAGTCGTGCCACGGTGCCGAGGTGCGGATCGGGTACCTGCGCGGCAACCAGGATCACCTCGAAGACGTGCTCGATGACCTGACCAGCCACGACGGAAGCCCGGCGGGCGTCGTGGTGCCCCTGCTGCCGTTCCCGGACCCCGAGACCGACCGGGCCATCGCCGACATCGTCGCGGTATCCCGGGAGCCGTTCCTCATCGCCGACCATCTGGGACCGCACCCCCTGCTCGCGGAGGCGCTGCACACCCGGCTGGCCGATGTCGGGCTGGCCCGGGCCGCCAGGGTCGGCCGGATCAGCATCGTGACCGCGGCAGACGGGGTGATCGTGGGCGCCGTCGGCGGCGAGGAGGCGGTCCAGTCGGCCGAGGTGGTCGCGGTGCTGCTCGCGTCCCGCCTGACCACGCCGGTGGCCGCCGCCTCCCTGACCGACCCCGGCAGTATCAAGGACGCGGCGGCCCGGCTGCGGGCCGCCGGGGTCCCGCGCGTCGCGCTGGCGCCGTGCATGGTCGGGCCCGAGCTCACCGCGGGGACGCTGGAGGCTATCGCGGCCCTGACCAGCACTGACTGCGCACCACCGCTGGGCAGCCACCCGGCGGTTGGCCAGCTCGTGGCCATCCGTTACGGCGCGGCGCTGGCCGACCCGAAGGTGGCGAGCATGGTTGCGGCGGCCAAGGGCGAGTCCCGGCCCGCCGCCGCACCCGCAGGCACCAGCGCACCGGCGGCAGCGCACACCGCGGGCAGGCCGGCGGCAGCACGCACCGCAGACCCCGGCATCCCGGACGCAGCACGCACCGCAGACCCCGGCATACCAGAGGCGGCCCACACCGCGGGCAGGCCGGCGGCAGCACACACCGCGGACCCCGGCATCCCGGAAGCGGCGCACGCCCAGCCGCACCCGGCGCACGGCAGCGAGGAGCCGCCCGCGCCCGCCCGCACCGCATAGCTGGCATTCCCTCCGCCCCAGGTGATCCACCTCAATGCGAACCGGGGGCATAGCCCGGTCCGCCGCGGAGTGACCGCCCATCCGCCGGGTGAGTGACGGCCGGTAAGCCGCCCGAGGCCACGGCCGGGAGGCTGGCGGGTGGCCGGGGCGGCGCGCGGCCACCAGCCTGGCGGGCGGGAGCCGGGATTCCACGGCTCTGCCGCCTTTCCGGGCCGTTCCGGAATGCGACAGCCAGGACGTTTGACCCTCCCCCTGGGGGAGAGCCGATTCTCGGTGCATGCGGGCAGGCGGTGCCCGCGAGTCCGAGAGGAGCGTTCTGGCATGGCCATTCAGGCGGTCGTTTTCGACATCGGCGGCGTGCTGGAGTTCACCCCGGCGCTGGGCATGGCCGACCGGTGGGAGGACCGGCTCGGGCTCGGCCGGGGCGGCCTGCAGAGCCGGCTGGGCAGCCTGTTCGCCGCCGGCAACGTGGGCGCGGTCACCGAGGCGGAGGTTCACCATGGCATCCGGGAGTTCCTGGGCGTCGAGGAGGCGGTGGCCGACGCTCTCATGGCCGACATGTGGACCGAGTACCTCGGCACGCTCAACACCGAACTCGCGGCGTACTTCGCGGGCCTGCGCCCGGCCTACCGGACGGGCATCATCAGCAACAGCTTCGTCGGCGCACGGGAACGGGAGCAGGCACGCTACGGTTTCGCCCAGATGGCCGACGTGATCGTCTACTCCCACGAGGCCGGCCTCAGCAAGCCCGACCCGCGCATCTACCAGCTGGCCTGCCAGTGGCTCGGCATCCTCCCCGAGGAAATGATCTTCCTCGATGACGTGCTGGCCAACGTGACCGCCGCCCGCGACCTGGGTGCCCACGGCATCCTGTTCACCGACACCGCCCAGGCCATCGCCGCCATCCAGGCCGCCCTGCCCGCCTGACAACCTGCCCGCCTGACAACCTGCCCAGGCCGGCAGCCATCCCCGAAGCACACTGCCGGGCCGCCACCGTTGTCGTCCGTTGCCGACTTTTCACGGCTTCCAGCCGTGCCTGGCCGACTCTTCACGGGCTAGGTAAGATCAAATGCCACAAATCGGGCGCCAAAATGGTCGTCGGCCGTGAAGAGTGCGCTGGGGGGCGTTAGCGGGGGGGCAGGGGGAGCAGGCCGAAGGTGGCGGCCAGCCGGCGCCAGGCGGCCAGCGCCGCGTCGATGCCGGCGGGGCCCACGTCGGCATGGGTGAGCATGCGCAACCGGCCCGCCACGATCGTGACCAGGACGCCCTCCCCCGCCAGCCCGTCCGCCCAGGCACCCACCGGCCGCCCGGTGCCCGCCACGTCGGCGAAGACGATGTTGGTCTGCACCGCGTCCGCGTCGACGCACCCGGGCAGCATCTCCGCGATCCCCTCGGCCAGCCTGCGGGCGTTCTCGTGGTCTTCCGCGAGCCGCTTCGGGCCCTCCTCCAGCGCGATCAGCCCGGCCGCCGCCATGATCCCGGCCTGCCGCCAGCCCGCGCCCAGCAGGATCTTCAGCCTGCGGGCCTCCTCGATGAATGCCGCGTCCCCGGCCAGCATCGAGCCGATCGGCGCGCCGAGCCCCTTGGACAGGCAGAACATCAGCGCGTCCACCTGGGCCGCGTAGGTGGCCAACTCCGCGCCGGTCACCGTGCACGCGTTGAAGATGCGCGCGCCGTCCAGGTACAGCGGTACGCCGCGGTCCGCGCACACCGCAGCGATGGCGGCCAGCTCGGCGACGGGCAGCACCGTCCCGCCGCCCACCTGATGGGTGTTCTCCACGGCGACCAGGTCCACCACCGCGACCTCGTAGGGCACGGGTGCCAGCGCCGCCGCTACCTGGGCGGCGGTCAGCAGCCCTCGCGCCGGGGCGGCCACGGCGCGGAAGCTGATCCCGGACAGCAGCGCCGACGAGGCCAGTTCCATCGTGCACACGTGCGCAGAACGTTCGCACACCACGACGTGGCCGGCCCGCGCGAAGGCGTGCATCGCGACCTGGTTGCACAGCGTGCCGGTCGGCAGGTAGAGCGCGGCCTGCTTGCCCGTCACCTCAGCCGCCCGCTCCTGCAGGCGGTTGACCGTGGGGTCGTCGCCGAACAGGTCGTCGCCCACCTCGGCGTCGGCCATGGCGCGGCGCATTGCCGCCGAGGGCCTGGTCACCGTGTCAGAGCGGAGATCAACAAGGCTCATGCATGCTTCCCGGGGTTCGATGGGACGGGCCAGCTATGACCGTACGCCGCCCCGCGCGCGCCGGGAACATCGGGCACGCCGGTGACGTTTTAACCATGCTAGGAGGCACGATCAAAGCAGTGCAGAAGTGCATTACATGCGGGACGGAATTGCATCCGGACCGGGCGAAGAAATACAACTACTGCATGTCCAGGGAATGCCAGGAGAAGAACGCGGAAGGCCTCACAATGGTTGCCGTGGGCGTCAACAAGGCGGCCGAGCAGTACCTGATCCTGGACGAGGACACCAAGGAAGAGCTGGCCAGCGGCAAATACCACGACCAGCGGCGCGGCTCGTTCGGCACCTCTGCGGCCGCGGCAGCGCCGGGCGCTGGGGCGGGCCGGCCGCGCCCGCGCCGCCGGCCCGCCAGGCCATCCGGGCCGGCGGCGCGCACGGCGCACCGCCCGCCGTGGAGCGACAAGCAGCGCAGGCTCGCCCTCCTCTACAACGAGCAGGGGATGCGGCCCGGCGAGATAGCCCGCAAGCTGG
>Ga0335078_10006680_pt1 | contig 17066 bp, 8 predicted proteins | sample Lox_Sample_32_FD_206711 | JGI IMG/M metagenome (GOLD analysis project Ga0335078, IMG submission 206711) | Soil microbial communities from Loxahatchee National Wildlife Refuge, Florida, United States - Lox_Sample_3.2 | ecosystem: Environmental > Terrestrial > Soil > Wetlands | place: USA: Florida... | reverse complement strand
TGGTGCCGATTTCGTTCACCATCGTGCCGGTGCGCGGCGACAGCATCTTGCGAAGGGTTTCAATGTAGCCCACGATTTCCAGGAAGCGGTCCGCCTGATTGAAGAAGGTGAATTGATGAGCTTCCTGCGGCTCGTCGGCATTCGGGACGGCGTAGAAGTGATAGGAGATCATGTCGAGCGGAATGCCCGGCTTGTGATTTTTGGGGTTGAGGAAGTACTGGAAGAATTCAGAGTGGCCAGAAGGATACGAATCCGAAATGCCGACGAACTTCGTTTGCGGCGACACTTTATGGATCGCTTCGACGGCGGCGTCGTAGATCCTGGTGTAAACCTGCGGGCTGAGTCCGTGTTCGATGTCCGGTTCGTTCAACACTTCCCAATAGTCGACCTTCCAGTGATGCCCCGACTGATGCCATCTTCCGAGTTCGTCGGTGAAGCCGCCGTTCACGTGCCAGGCGACCACTCTCGCAAAGTAATCGCCGACCTCGCGGGCCGTGGGATCACGGAGTTCCCTTCCCTGCTCATATTGCCATGCCGGCTTGGCCGGGTCGGACGGATACGCAACCGGTTCGGGGGTCTTAAACATCCATTCCGGAATAGCGCTGAAATTCAGCACAATGGGATGTCCCGCCGTGGTCTTCATGACGTCTTCGGTCACCGGGTCAATGTACGAGAAGTCCCAGTAGGTCTCGGTCGGGGAAGGTGGTTTCAGCTCCGCCACGCCGAGGTGAGGAAAGACGTAACCTCCGCCTGCGTAGCGCACGTCATCGGCCCCGAGATCCTTGATGGTCTGCAGGATTCGATCGCGGAGCGGCGCGCTCCGAAACAGGGCTGGTGAGGCTCCCAGCAGCAGCGTCGGCTTTGTCTTCGAAACGCGAATGACGCGGTCCCAATCGACCTGAATCCTGACGGGCTGATCCTGCGCATAAACGGCCGCTGCGCCGAAGAAGAGAGCCAGCCAGAGTGACAATCCGCTTAAACGGTGGCGGGTCATTTTGATATCCTTGGCTCCTTTGCTGCTGCTTACGCCTTCTCGCCGCGTGCGCGCCGCACCGCCTCGACGTATTTCCGGGCGTTCTCGGCGATCACGTCAAGACGGCCTTCCTTCAGCGCCTGAGCGTCAACCAACTCGCCGCTGACCGCCACCGCTGCGGCTCCGGCCTTAATGAACTCCGGAGTGGTCTCCAGGTTCACCCCGCCGGTGGGAACAAACTCGATCTGTGGGAAAGGACCCTTCAAGGCCTTGATATACCTGGGACCCCCGATCGGCCCGCAGGGGAAGACTTTCACCATGTCGGCGCCGGCTTCCCATGCTGTCACGATCTCGGTGGGCGTCAGCGCGCCGGGCACGCAAGGCTTGGAGTAGCGCCGGGCCATCTCCACGACGGTGATCTTCAGCGATGGCGTCACGATGAACTCGGCTCCGGCCAGCAGTGCCATCCGGCAGGTCTCGGGATCGAGAACAGTCCCTGCGCCCAGCAGGACCTTGTCACCATAGCGTTCGGTGACGCTCTCCAGCACGCGGACGGCATTCGGGACGGTCATGGTGATCTCGGCGATGCCGATCCCGCCCTCGATGATGGCCTCGGCGGCGCGCAGAGCATCTTCCGCCGATGCCGCTCGCACAATCGGCACCAGACCGACTTCGCGGATCAGCGAGAGCGCCTTTTCTTTGGTCCACCGCATGGTTCCCCGTTACCGGCTGTCGATCTTCGTTGACAAATGCCCAGCAGACCGACGATCAGACGACCGAAGGCGGAATCGAATCAATCGGCCATCTATCAATTACCTGGCCACTCTCAGGCTCGCACCCTTCAGCAGGCTCTCCACCTCGGCCAGCGTGGCCCAATTGAAATCACCCGGATTGGTGTGTTTCAGCGCGCCAAAGGCGTTGCCATACCGCACCGCGGCTTCGTAGGACCCCTTCACCAGGCGACCGTAGATGAAACCGGCGCTGAAGGAGTCGCCGCCGCCGACGCGGTCAACGATCTCGATGTCGTACTTGACGTCGTCGTAGAATTGGCCATCAGCGTAGCAGATCGCCGACCACGTATTGCGCCAGACGAGCGGGTTCTCGCGCAACGTAATTGCCACCGCCTTGAGGCGGAATTTCTCCTGCAGGCGCCGGGCAACGTCCTTGTAGGTCTCAGCCGCGACCTGGGTAAAAGCCTTCGTCTCGGGCGCCCCGGACCGCGTCGAGCCGCCGATCTTGAAGACCACCTCGGTATCCTCTTCGGTCGTGATCAGGACGTCGACGTACTCCATCATCGGCTCCTGCACGGCCTGCGCCTGGTCAGGCGACCACAGCTTGCTCCGATAGTTGAGGTCGTAGCTGACAGTGACTCCGGCGTCACGCGCCGCCTTGAGGGCCTCCAGTGTGACCGCGGCGGCGGAGTCCGACAGCGCCGGCGTGATGCCGCTGGTGTGAAACCATTTCGCGCCGCTGAAGACTCGCTGCCAATCGACTTCGCCGGGCTTGATGGCGCTGATGGACGAATGTGCCCGGTCGTAGAGCACCGAACTCGGGCGAGGCGAGGCGCCGAACTCCACGAAGTAGAGACCCACGCGTCCTTCGGCTGCCCAGATGATCTCCGAGGTGTCCACGCCCATCTGCCGCACGCGATTCTCCATGAGACGCGCCAGCGAGTTCCTCGGCAGCCGGGACACCCAGACGCTCTTCAGCCCCAGCCGGCTCACGCCCGCCGCCACATTCAGCTCGCCTCCGCCGATGTGCACGTCAAGCGCCCTGGTTTGCTCCAGTCGCTCAAAGTGCGGCGGCGCCAGGCGGATCATTGCCTCGCCGAAAGTCACAACGTCAGCCATCGGAGGCACCTCGGAAAACAGTCGACAGTCTAAGGTTGAAGAGCGGAAGCGAAATCACTCAATCACCGAATCGCTCAATCACTCAATGTATCAGTTCTGCCTACCGGTGCAACTCGATCACGTCTTTGTCGGCCAGCACGCAATCCCGATTCACCATCTGGCCTTCGAATCTACCCTGTCCCCGATTGTGGGTACTCGGGCGTGAGCTTGGCAGCCATCCGGTCTCGTGCTTTCGTTCTTCCGCGACATATCCGCTCATCGCCAATGGACAACAAACGGGGCGCGCGAGTCAAAATCACGCAGGAGCGTGATGGCGCTCCTAATCTTACTGCGTCACGCCATACGAGCAGCTGTGATAGGGGTCACAGACCAACCATGGCTTCGCACGGAGAATGTACGCGAGTGCATTGGTTCGAGATCGCAGCAGCACAGGGACTTCCAAACCAAGGCACGAGTTGAACGGACCCTGGATGAACGAGCGCTGCCGTCGAGCAGCCTGGCTTGGCAAAAGTCATACCCCACATGGAGTGCCGACATGACACAGCATCCCCGATCAGCACAAATCAGTCGACCACCGTTCTGGAAGCGGTTCTTTTCCAGATTCCTCCCGCAGACCGACGCAGCGGGCCTGGATCGCGGTTGGATCATCGCCAATCATAAGCTGGTGTCTTTCCACGCCGCGTTTCTGACCTCTTTGCTTAGCATTCCCCTGCACGTCGCGTCGAAATTCGCCGTGATGCGGACGATGTTTCTGAGCAAGGAAGTAGTGATTTCCTCCCTGATGTGGTACGCCTCGTGGCATGTCAACATCGCCATCCACGAGATGGGCCATTACCTGGCAGCGGTCAAAACTAATAACCTCAGGCCCGAACTCGAGGGTCCGGCTGCCGAGAAGCTGAAACAAGGCACAGTGCAGCGGTCGCTCTGGTATCTGGGGATGTTCATTAAGATTCCGTGGGGCGCCTTCCGCGGAGTCAACAAAGAGGCGGGCAGCTTTCATCCCGCCGTCAAGACACAGAACCTCGCCGTATCAGCTGCGGGGCCGCAGGCGAGCAAGGTGTTCAGCCAGTTTACGTTCCTGCCCGGCATCATTCTGATCCTGCTCGGGCTCTGGGCGGGTGCTCCTGCCTCGGTCTACATCGGAAGAGTTCTTTTCACGATGGGGGCCGTTGCTCTCCTCGACTTCCTGTTGTCGGACCCTGGAAAATACAAAGCATTTCATGCCCGGCAGGCCGAGGCTGCTGCCCGAGCGGCGGACGTGAGGGCCGCAGAACCTGCTGGTGCCACGGCAGAATCCCGCGGCGTAGACCCTGCCGTACTCCGACGCAAGCTCCGTCTGCACCGGCTTCAGGAGCTGGAGCTTCCGGACGGTAGAGTTGTGTTTGCGCCCTGGGAGTTCAGAAATTGCATCCAGGGCGGCCGGCACACCGAGGAGATGGGCGGCAACCTGAGTTTTCAGGAGTTGATGTTCCTGCCGCTCACAGCCAAGGACTACATTGAGGCGCAACGATTCACCAACATGCTTCAAAGCCGGGCGATCCAGATCATCCAGGACTCTGAAGGCTTGAATTTCGTGGGTATTGGCCTGGAAGGTGGAATCGTCGGCTCCTATGCAAAGCGCGAGGGTGACTTCCTGCCCGAAGAACGAGCGTTGAGCGTGGCCGTTCAGGCCATCGAAGAGTGCGGATTTGTTCCCGACCGCGATGTTTGCCTCGCGATCGATCCCGCGGCCAGCGAACTCAGCAATGCGTACCGCGAGAAGACCGGAGAAAAGGATTCGATCGGCCAGTACCTTTTCTGGAGAGCCGAGGATCCCAAGGTGCTGAGCACCGACGAAATGGTTGATCTGTACGTTCGCTGGGTCAAGAAGTACCCGATCGTCTCCCTCGAGGACCCTTTTGCGGAAGACGACTATGAAGGGTGGAAGAAAATCATGCAGGCCCTCGACAAGGAGGTCCTGATCATCGGCGACGACCTGGTCACGACCAAGGATACTACCATTCAAAGGTGCGCCGAAGAGGGGCTTATCAACACTGCGTTAATTAAGGCCAACCAGATCGGTTCTCTGAGCGAAACACTCCTGGCGACCCGCACAGCAAAGAAGATGGGGCTCGCCATCGTGCTTTCTCATCGGTCCAAGTCGCCGGTCGAAGTCATGGAAGCTGATATCGGATTCGCGGTGGGCGCTCTCGGCCTCAAATGCGGGGGGGGTGCGAACACGGAAAGGCTGGTCAAGTACGGCAGAGTGGTCGAATTGATGGACTGGGCGAAGAAAGGAACCAGGGCCACGCGGAGACTCGATCCCGATCTGACCATTACGGACATCTCGGCTCACGAGGAGCCGACCAACGCCGGGAACCCCACGGTCGGAGTCACGATCATGCTCGACAATGGTGTGAAATTCACCGCGGCCACCCCGTTGGGCGTTTCCGCCGGGACCGACGAGGCCATCCACCTCGTTGACAGCATCATCGAGGCCGGGCCGCTCACGCGGAAATTCCCCAACTATTTCGTCTACAAAGAGAAGGAAAAGACCTACCGCTTTGCCCCGGACGTGAAGGCCGAGACGATCACAAAAGAGAACCGCGAACTCGCCGACCTGTGGGTCAGGGCGAAGCGTTACAGCGGCAAGGGTTGCCTGAACGCCGTGGCGAATGTGACCGAAGTCATCGGTCCCCACTTCCTCGGAAAGAGGCTATCCGAGCTCGGCAATCTGTCCGACATCGACCGCGACCTTCTGTTGATGGAACTCGACCTCGCGACGAAACGCGGCAAGATCAGTCCCAATGCCCCAGCGGACGAGAGGATTGCGATCATGCAGAGAAAAGCGAATCTCGGCATGAACGCGATCTTATCCATGTCGCTGGCGCTCGGGCGTTTGATCGCCGCGCGCGACGGAGGAGAGCTGCCTGAAGTGCTGCACGAGGCGGAAGAGACGCTGGATCGTGACTACCTGTACGGCATAAAGTCCAAGGCCGAGAGCAAGCCTGCAGTGGAGGTTCCGGAACTGGTCCACGCATAGGGACTGGACGAGAGGCCAGGGAGTTGACGACGAAGCTGGCGTTCAACTCTTCTTCATTGCTTCCTGGCTTGTCTTCTTCGCACAGTCGTACGGATACTTAAAGCATGCAGGTACACCAGCCCTGCGCCACGTCTGCACGCCAGCCGCAGGCGGTCCGTGGCACGACTCATTCTGATGTTTGGGTAGAAGCTCCGATCTTCAGAGATGACGATTGCTTAAGTATCATCCGGACCCGGAACCGGCAAATTCTCTTCCTTGCAGATTTGCTGCAGCCGGCTGATGGACCACGGCGCTTTGAAATCGTAGAAGGCTCCATACGGCAACTGGAGCAATTCGACAACCTTCGTAGACTGAGGATCAGTCCATTCCGGCAGCGACTTCCGGACCTCCTCCAAAGGGGCTCCGCTCAGTTTGATCGTGATCAGCGACTGAAGACTACCGGGATGAAGCGCCAGCTGATCGAGCCCGCCCTTTAGAATCTGTTTTCGCGCCTTGAGAGCTTCCCTTTCGCCGACGTTGTGCAAAACTTGCATGTATTTCTCAAACAGGACCCACTCGTTAACAAGCAGCCCGATCTCGGCCGGGCTGAAGTGCTTCCAGAACGCGGCAGGATAACGCACACATAAGAATCGGCCCAGCATGAACGCGCCGGCCTCGTAGCCGGAGATGTGCTCACAGGCGCACTTTTCCGCCGCACGCTTAAAGAACTTCATCTTCCTGTCGAGGGAGAGCATCTGGAAGACAGTGCTCTGACCCAGGTGATCCCCGATATCGCTCTTGAGGACGCCTTCCAGGTACTGCGTCTCCCGCTCGTCGAACCAGCTGTTGACCAGACGGCTCGCCTCTTCGGACTCGCGCCCCAGTTCGAAGTTCACCAGGCGGGTGACTTCGGTCAGGCTGTCGATCTGGTCCACCTTGAGGCCTTTGATGAGCTGCTGATAGTAGCGATAAGCGTAAGCGACAGCCGCGAAAGTCTGGCGCTCCTGCTCGTCCATTTGCACGGTTTCTCCCCGCATGTAGCGCAACAGCCTGCCCGGGACGAAGGTTGCCTCGCCCTCGTAAAGCGTCTTCCGCTTCGAGGAGAGCGTGATCCAGTCTCCCTCCTTGATTGTTGTCCCCCACGCATTCACAAGACCCTCGCCCGGCTTTAGGACCACTCCGCTCTGCTCGAGGCTCAGCAGACCCGGTATGCCCAGGCTGTGGCAGATGGTGACGACGTGAATGGCGGCTGACGTCAGGCTGACGATCGCGTCCATCTCGCGCATGACGACCGTGTCGGTAGGAACGAACCTGTCCTTACACAGGCACACCTTTTGCCCCTGGCTTTTGGCCTGCAGAGCCGCTTCGCTGCTGAAATAAATGCGAGCAGACACGGCCGATCGAGGCAGAACCGAGACGCCGCCGCAGAAAGTGCTGAGCGAGTCGAAGACCTCCTGATCGATGGTGTGGCTTGTGAGCTGCTTGACGTGATAGGGACGGATCAGATCCGTCACGCGTTGCCGCGATATGGTGCCGGACTTGTGCATGTCGACCACGGCGACGAACGCCGCCCTGCCCGCCATCGCAGTTTCGTTGAGTTGCAGAAGCGCGAACCACTGATGCTTGCTCGTCGCCTCCACCGCAAACTCGATGGTCACCGGAGACTCAAACTGCCTCTCCAGTTCCGGGAGGTGAGGCACGAAGTGATAGACCGCCGGGAAAGAAGCCTTAATGGCCTCCCTGTCCTCGAAGGCCGTGGATTCCACCTCCGCCGCCCCGGTCATGATCTCTTCGCCGAAGATGTTGTGCGCCGTTTGCAGCTCGGCTCCCACGCCCGTCTGCGTGTGGCGGCTGGAAATCACGCCCGCGTAAGCATTCTCATGTCGAACCGTGCAAATCATCTTCTGGAGAATGATGCTCGGGTAGGGCTCCGTCCCCCGGCAGAGTGTCACCACAAGTTCCTGATTCTGTTCAAAGTCCTTATAAGACTGATTCGCATAGAATAAAGCCTGCGCAAACGGATCCTCGATCAGGTTTCTGTCCGTTTTCACCAGGATGTCCGACAGCTGCCCGACCAAGCTATCGACCCCGGTGGGATCGAGGTCAGGTGTGACTGCTCCGAGGAGCGCTGCATGCCTGTCCGGGTAAAGGAATCGGCACAGGTTCTTCAGGTTATTCAGGAACATCTTGTACGCGGCGAGCCGGCCGTACATCCTCTCCAATCCCGGCAGCGTCCGCTCCGTAACACCCACGTTGAGGTACGTGTCCATTACTCCCGGAATATAATGCCCCGTCGCGCATCGGACGGCGAACGCCAAAGGAGCCACGGTGTCGCCCAGTCTCTGCATCGTCAGCGCCTCAAGCTGCCTGAGCGCCTCTGCCACATGCTCCTCGAGTCGATGCGCGCGGTCGATATAGGCTTCGGCTGTCAGCACGACGAAGTCCGGAACCGGATAGCCGAGCTGGTAGAGTTTCAGAAGGGTTGAAGCTTTGTGGCTGATTGCCTGCTCGGAATGGGGCTGAAAACTCGAACAGGGCACCACGAAGGAATTCTCGGACGGCGGCGGCGGCTCGTCTCCTTCGGGCAGATGCCTGCGGGCGAGTGACGAAAGATCCGCAGCTGCCTCGCGGTCTCCCTCGCGCGAACGCAAAATCAGGCCGAAATATTCCCCTCGACTATCCTTGTCGTCCACGCCAAGCAGCACGGCGTCGCTTTCTCTGATGGGGAGGCTACGGGTTGTTCCATCGGGAAGCTCGTACTCGACGATTGGGGGCGAATATCCAGGGGAGCCAGACGCTTCGGCACGTTTCGCCGGCGAAGCGAGATTCCTCTGTAACAGCAGGCTTCGCCGATTCAGATAACTCCCGCGAATCCTGTAGTCCCGGATTTCGGCTGCTGCTGCGGGTACCATGCCGGATGCTGGCTCCACAAAGCCAGGCATCCGCTATCGTGGCGGATGCCCTGTTGCCTGACACCATCGGCTGCCAGGCAATTCCGTCTTACATCTTCCGCCAGCCGTGCTCTGCATTGCAGTGATCACCGTCACGCGTCGCCAGCGCGGCTGGCAGCGCGCCCCGACGCGTGGCGCAGCTGGTCCACTGGAACGCTGAGGGTTTCGTTAAGTTGATGAGCTTGAGACCAGCGGCCTCGATGCGCGAGGCGAAAGGTGAGAGTTATGTACCGTCACCGAAGACCATCAGGCCCGGGTGTGGGCAAATCACCCCCGTACTGCAGTGCGCACGGCGACGACGCGAGGCGCGTAGTTCTCCGTCGCCGGCTTCGTTCAGCGTTGCTTCTCCTTCGGCTTTCTCACAGGCGCCTGAGGGCGCGATCCCTTGCTGGGCTGTGTCACGGGATGTGCCGGCTGCTCTGCCGGAGGTCGCGCTTGCGGAGCCCGCGGAGCCGGGGCGCCCCGCTGCGGCTCGAACTGAGGGGAACGGGTGACAGGCACCGCCCGCCGGCGTTCCACCGGCACCTTGGCCTCCGGCGCAATCTGAGGCTGCCTGCGAACGCTCGGATTTGCCGCCTCCGCCGGAGGAGCGATCCGGTTTACGCGCACGGGCTCGGCCTTCGCCGTCAATTGCGGTTGCCCATGATTCACCGAGGCAAATTGCGTGCGCGTCGTCGCAGCGGTATGAACGACCTCAGTTTGCGCGGGCCGCGCCGCCACATGGTGTTCGCGGGCAGCGGCCAACTCAGCCGCGTCCGGCTTGTACTGAATCCCTCCCGATCCTCCGTTGTAGCTGATACTGGTGGTGTTGGTGGAGTAGTTGTACACCGTGCGGTTGTAGACGTTCGTGATCTTGGTGGTGGTGACGTTGACGTTGTTCACCGCCGTGTTGTACTCAAACCCCTTGTTGCTCCAGAAACCGCCCTGGTAGCCCACACCGATGTATCCGAAACCATAGTTGACGCCGCCGTAAAAGCCGATGTGCGGGCCCCAGTACCCGCGGTGCCAGACGTATGCCGTTCCCGAAAAGCCCCAGTAGCCCGGCGTCCAAAGCGCTCCCGAGTAAGGCGCCATGGCCCAAACGCCAGGCACCCAATAGTATCCGGCTGAACCCCAGGCCCAGTATCCCGGAGTCCAGATGTAGTCGGGGCCAGGGCACTCGGGCTGCTGATAATCGGGGAGCGGTGGCGGCGGCGCCGGAGCTTACAGCGCCGCCGCGTTCGATGCGTAATCGGGATAGTAATTGTCCTGCGGATAGCTCTGCGCCTCCGACTGGTCCGACGCAGGCTCAGCGGGCGCCTCAGGCTCAGCGGATGTAGCAGGCTGACTGGATGACGCCTGACCGCTGGGCGCGGCGGCTTGGTTCTGATCGCCGGCCGGCGCCTCGTTCACCGCCGAGGGGTCTCCTTGCGGAGCCGTGTTTGGCTGCTCATTGTTGTTGGAGCTCTTGCAACCGGTCAACGTCAGCGCAACCGACAGGGCTAGCGCGGCCAGATACCTTTGCTTCGCAATCGTCCTCATAACGGGCTCCCGGTGACTGTTATGCAGCGCCACATCCACGAAGCATAGCACGGTCCAGGCAAGAAAACTGACCGGAGTCTCTGCCCGGTAGAGCGGCAGTTCGACGGTGGGGCGGCCCATCCATCTCGTATTCGGTGTCCAGGCTCGGCTGGTCGGCGGCGTTCCCGGCGATGCCGCTCATGATCCCGGTGGGAATCAGCCCGACAAATCGCGAGTGCGGGAAAGGATTGCGCATGCCTTCGCCGGTCATCAGGCAACGCGGCGAAAGGATTGGCTCCCATCACCCACTCGAGCTGACGGTACGGAAGGCCGGTGCAGGCCTTGGTGCGATCGGGACAGAGTTGAGCGCAACGGGCCATGAGCAGGGCATGGCTCTCGAGATGAGAGGAGGTACTCAGCCACCACCATCCCTTGCGAGTGTGCATGAAACAGCGATATAGCAGCCGTCCGTCCAGATTGCGACAGTGTTCCGGGGTGAGCTGTCTACTCGGTGAAATCGATCATGACGGGCTTTGAGCGGAAGCCGCGTGTCTTGACCAGAAGGAGGACCAGACCGAGGACGAACCAGACAGCTCCGACTTTCTTGGCGATCGGGTTCAGGTTCCACCAGATCAGGCCGCAAAAGGCAAAGCCGAACAGAGGCAGGAGGGCATCAACCACGATTCTTCGAGCTTTTCCATGCCGTTCGTGAACGGCGAATTGCCAGAAGGTGGCGAAGTTGACGCCCATGAAGGCGAGGAAAGCGCCGAAATTCAGGGTTTCGCCCGCGTGCTCGTAGGCGTTGCCAATGTAATTGAGCGCTACGGCGCCTCCGAACGAAGCCACTGCAATGAAGACGATGCTGTAGCTCGGGATGCCACTCTTGGCGCCGACGTGACCGAAGAGTTTGCGCGGCAGGACATTATCACGTCCCATACCGAACAGCAGACGCGCCGCTCCCATGCCGCCTGTCAGTGCGCTGCCGAATGCCGCCACGATGAGGATTATCCCCATGCTGTGAAACAGGAGAAGCCCACCCACGCGGCGGCACACGTCCATGAATGCCGTTTCCAGATTGGGGAACGTATGCCAGTCGGGCCACACCCGCGCGCCCAGATAAACTTCCAGCGCGCTGAAGACACCGGCGAATACGCAGGTGAGTACCGTTGCCAGCAGCACATTGCGCTTGGGATTTTCGACTTCCTCGGAAAGTGTGGTCACGCCGTCGAACCCGATGTAGGTGAGGGCGGCGAATGACGTGGCGCCCATGACGGTAGGCCAGCGGAAGGTCGCAGGGTCGTAAAAAGGCTGCGTGGAAAGGACGCCGGACCAGCCGCTGGTGTCGAACAGGTACCGTATTGCGAGGTAGATGAAGAATCCCACGACGACGAACATCACGGCCAGCAGGACCTTGTTGGCCGTGGCGCTGGTCTTGACGCCGCGCAGATTCAGAAGCGTGATGATGGCGACGATGATCGCCGCCCAGACCACGAAAGGAATCTGCGGGATGTGGTAGGCGTGGTAGCGCTCATGAAGCGCGGTCGAGATCCAGACGGTGTTGATCACGGGCTGCAGGATGTAGTCGAGGATCATCGCCCAGCCGGCCAGAAATCCGAGGTGCGGGTTCAGTCCGCGTCCCACGTAGGTGTAGGCAGACCCAGCGGCAGGATACAGCGAGGCCATGCGGCCGTAGCTTACGGCCGTAATCATCATCGCCAGCATGGCAATGAAAATGGTCGTGACGAAGTAGCCGTTGGAGAGCTTCTGCGCCACGCCGAACAGCGGCACGGGCGCGATGGGCTGGATGAGGACGATTCCGTAGAAGATCAGGTCCCAAAGCGTGAGCACCCGCTTCAGGTGCGGTTCGGATGCCGACGACGTGGCTTGCGCGGTGGACGATGGCTCGGGCATGCGTGAATCGCGGCCGGCGTTGCGGGGCGCGATACTGGATTCTAGGCGAGAGCGCGCCGGATGGGAAGCAGTTTTCGGCTTGCGCCGGCGACCCCCGCCGGCCCATCATCGGTCGTGCCACGCCATGAACCCTGAACCTGTCACTGCGACGTACAGCGCAGCCGCGCGGCTCGAGCGCCTGCCTTTGGGTCGATTCCATCGCCGCTTCATTGTCCTGGTTTCGCTCGGATGCTGGTTCGATGTTTTCGACATATTCATGATGGCGTACCTGGGCGCGGCGCTGCAGAGTTCGCACTTTCTCACATTAACTCAATTCACTGATCTCATCGCCGCCGGGTTCCTCGGCATGTTTCTCGGGACCATCGTGCTCGGGGCAGGCAGCGACTCATTCGGCCGCCGCCGGGCATTCATTTTGATGCTGTTGATTTACTCGATCTTCAGCTTCGCCGGCGCATTGGCGCCGAGCCCACGTGTGCTGCTGGCGGCGAGGGTGCTGGCGGGCGCAGGCATCGGCGCAGAGATGGTAGTGATCGACACCTACGTCTCCGAAATGGTACCGCGCCGAGCGCGGGGTCGCTACGTGGCGATCACGCAGCTGATCGGCTTCACGGCCATCCCCACCGCCGCGCTGCTGGCGCGAGTGCTGGTGCCCACGCATTGGCTGATGGCTGGATGGCGCTGGGTGATGGTGATCGGCAGCACAGGCGCGCTTTTTGCCTGGTTCTTGCGCCGCAACCTGCCCGAGTCGCCGCGATGGCTGGAAGCGCGCGGGCGAGGGGATGAAGCGGCTGCGATCCTCGAACGCCTCGACCGCGATGCCGGAGAAGAATCGAGCAAGCCCCTGCCACGGCCATCAACGGATCTGAGCTTCTATACCGCTGGAGCGCGTGGAGCCGCCGCCCGCGAGCGCCGCATGCCGTTGCTCGAACTCTGGAAGCCGCCTTATCGCGGGCGGACACTCATGCTGGCAGTGTTTCATTTGCTCCAGACCGTGGGATTCTACGGCTTCGCGAACTGGGCGCCCACGTTTCTACTGCGCCAGGGGCACGACCTGAGCACGTCGCTCGATTATGGATTCCTCATCGCGCTGCTCAGTCCTGTGGGACCGCTGCTCGGAGTCTTCACGACGGAGCGCATCGAGCGCAAGCGCGCGATCGTCGTGCTGGCGCTGCTGGTGGCGGTGGGGGGGCTTGGTTTCCCGAAAGCTTCGCGCGCGCCTGCTTCGTCGGGCGCAGTCACCATTGTGAGCATCGGCGCCTTGCTTACCGTTCTCAGCTACTGGTTTTCCTCCGTGCTGCACGCTTATCAGGCCGAACTCTTTCCCACGATGGCCCGCGCGACCGGAGTAGGGTTTACCTACAGTTGGAGCCGGTTGAGCGCCGCGCTCTCCACGCTCGTGATCGGCGCGCTGCTGGCCCGCAGCGTGAACGCCGTGTTTGTGTTTATGGCCGCCGCCATGGCCGGCGTGGCGCTGGTGGTGGGTGTGTGGGGCCCGAGGACCAACGCGGCGACGCTGGAAGAGATCTCGGAATGAGGGGAATCGACCGTCAACGGTTGACAGGCGACCGGGTAGTACTCCGGCACGGTCGCATGCGATCATCCTCGAACCGTTGTGGACTGTTAACTGTCTGTTGACTATTGATTGCGGACCGACAGATCACAAACAGACGTAACCCACGTCACAGACCCAACGATCCAATCGTCAGAAACTGATCTCGTAACAACGGACCACAGTACGGGAAGGGCGAGGTAACCCCCGTCCATTCTGTCGCAAGTGCTGAGGTCCGAGACCTCAGTCAACCGGCGCCGCGCCGGGGGCGGCGTCGGCTGATTGGGGTAAGGAACATGAAAATCACTGACCGCAGCCGGTGCAGGTGCGACCTGTGGGTTGAGGCTGACTGCGGCATCTCCAGAGAAGGAACGTAGCCGACCGAAGGTCCGCTACGTTCCTTCTTTTTTTGCCGTCTGGCTTTACCGCTCCAGAAGTGGATTATCAGGCCAGGGCTAAGAGCCGAAAAGCGCCGCTGAGTACGGGAAACGTCCTCCCGGAGGGTGCGCCACCGGACCTCAGACAGGCCAGAAAATGAGGAGGACTACCATGAACCGGGCAGATCAGATTAGCTCCTTGGTTCGTTCACGGGTAACGCTGCGGACGGCATGGGGGCACAGGCTTGGTATCCTGTGCCTGGTCTGCTGCGCGTCGGCGATGCCCTTGCGGGCCCAGTCGAATTTCACGTTACTATACAGCCTTTGTTACAACAACGGGGACTGCCCAGGTTCAACCCAAGGCTGGGAACCCTATGCCGGGCTTGTGCAAGGCCTGGACGGAAACTTCTACGGAACGACCTCGGGGGGCGGGGTGGACAGTTGCGATGGGGCGTGTGGCACGGTCTTCAAGATAACGCCGGCAGGTACCTACACGACGCTGTACTACTTTTGCTCGCTAGCCAGTTGCGCTGACGGCGCGACCCCGTACGCCGGCCTGACACTAGGCACTGACGGAAACTTCTACGGCACAACCGTCAACGGCGGGGCCGGTACGGTTGGCACGGTCTTCAAAATCACCCCCGCCGGCGAGCTAACCACCCTGCACAGCTTTTGTTCCGTGAAGAACTGTACCGACGGCGAGCAGCCCTATGGCGGGTTGGTCCAAGGCATCGACGGGAACTTCTATGGGACCACGACTTACGGCGGGGCCAACGTCGGCTCGACGGGGGGGACCGTATTTAGAATCACGCCCACCGGCACACTGACCACGCTTTACAACTTTTGCTCCAAGACGGGCTGTGCTGACGGCGCCAACCCTCACGACACGCTGATTCAAGCCACCGACGGAAATCTCTACGGGACGACCTATGGTGGCGGGGCCAGCCAGGTTGAAGGCACGGTCTTCAAGATCAACCCCAGAGGCCCGATTTCAACGATCTACAGCTTCTGCTCCCAGGCAAACTGCCCGGACGGCAAGCAAACTCGCGCCGGGCTGGTCCAAGCTGCCGACGGAAACTTCTACGGGACAGCGACCTCGGGCGGGGCTGACGGTTGCGGCACGATTTTCAAGATCACTCCGAGCGGCACGATAACCATCCTGCACACCTTTACAGAGGGTTCCGATGGCTGCTATCCATACGACCCGCTGATCCAAGCCACCGACGGGAACTTCTACGGCACAGCCTACGGAGGCGGGGAGACCAACAGCGGCACGGTGTTCGAGATCACCTCGACTACCACGCTGACTACGCTCTACCAGTTTGGCGCCATATCCGGCGGCGCCAACGGTGCAGGCCCTACGGGCCCGCTGCTCCAGGGCACCGATGGACTCTTGTACGGGACAACCGCCGCGGGCGGAGGAGCTGGCGACGGCGCCATCTTCAGCGTGAACCAGGGACTGAGCGCATTTGTAAAAGCCGAGCCCAACTTCGGCCGGGTGGGCGCGACCATCGAGATTTTGGGAACCGGTCTCACCACTGCCGAGAGTGTCAGCTTTAACGGTACGCCCGCGACGTCGTTCGAAATCGCGTCGGATTCCGAGATTGTCACCACGGTGCCGGCCGCTGCGACCACAGGGAAAATCGAGGTGGAGACATCCGGCGGCACAATCTCGAGCGCCGTCAATTTCCGGGTAATGCCCTACGTTACGGCGGTGGGCTTGACCACGAACTTTGCCGGCGGCGGAGCAGGTGACGTGGCCGTGTGGCGGCCCGATACTGGCAGCTGGTATGTGAAGCCGGCGAGCGGCGCGCCACCCATCAATGTACTGCAGGGCTTGCCGGGTGACATTCCCGTGGCAGGCGATTACGACGGCGACGGCAAGTCGGATTATGGGGTCTGGCGGCCGTCCAACGGAACCTTTTACGTCGTGCTGAGCAGCACGGGCAAAACGGCAACTCAGCAGTATGGCGCGACGGGCGATGTGCCCGTGCCCTCGGATTACGACGGCGACGGCAAAACCGATTACGCGGTGTGGCGGCCCTCGAACGCGACCTGGTACATCATTCCGAGCGGCGGCGGAACGCGCATCGCACAGCGGTGGGGCATGACTGGCGATGTGCCGGTCATCGGCGACTACGATGGCGACGGCAAGGCCGACTACGCCGTGTGGAGTCCCGCGACCGGAACATGGTCCGTGTCCCTGAGCGGCGGCGGAACTCTTTCACAAGTGTGGGGCTCAGCTGGTGATATTCCCGTCGAAGGCGACTACGACGGCGACGGGATGACGGACTACGCCATCTGGCGGCCGTCGACGGGGACATGGTACGTCATACCGAGCAGCGGCATCGCCAACATCACTCAAAAATGGGGCACGATTGGCGACATTCCGGTGATCGGCGACTACAACAATGACGGCAAGGCCGATTTCGCCGTCTGGCGGCCTTCGAACGGGACGTGGTACATCAACTATTCTTCCGGCGGGACGAAGAACGTGCCCTGGGGCGCGAGCGGCGATGTTCCTGCCACGCATCTGCCCTTGATGTATCGGCGCGACAAGCATGTGCCGAATTTCGATGGCGACCGCAAGGCCGACATCGGAGTGTTCCGGCCGTCGAACGGGACGTGGTACACAATCCTGAGCAGTACCGGCAAGTCGACGCCGGAAGCGTGGGGCATGTCCGGCGACATTGTCGTGCCGGGCGACTACGATGGCGACGGCAAGACGGATTACGCCATCTGGCGGCCCTCGACGGCGACCTTTTTCGTGATCCCGTCGAGCGCACCGGTCGCGCCGCTCAAGCAGCAACTGGGCACCAGCTCGGCCATTCCGGTACCCGGCGACTACGACGGCGACGGCAAGACGGATTACGCCGTGTGGAACCCGTCGACCGGGGCCTATACGGTGATTCTCAGTAGCACCGGTAGCACCGTGACGCAGCACCTGGGCCTCA